>JAABUN010000747.1_pt1 | contig 81040 bp, 9 predicted proteins | sample 5559311 | NCBI WGS metagenome assembly JAABUN01 (sample SAMN10711877, study PRJNA513370) | rock metagenome | isolation source: Antarctica rocks | place: Antarctica: Victoria Land, Siegfried Peak sud | reverse complement strand
GTTAATATAAGTATAAGGAAGTAGTATTTTAGAATTAATAAGTTATTATTCTAATTAAATAATCTATAATAGTTTATAAAGTTCTTAAAGAAATAGCCTACTATCTATATACTTCTTATTTCTAATATTATTAATCTAGAACCTATATAATTAAGACTTAGAGTAGTAGGTATAAGCGATCTAGATAAGGAATATATAGTTAATTTATATATATTACCTCTAGAGTTTAATAAGTTCTTAGATATATTCTTAGTTAAAGAAGCTAGATATCTACTATCCTATTAAGGAAGTAATTATACTATTAATATAACTAGTAACCCGCCTTATAAACCCTTATATAACCTATTAAATATAGAGTTAGTAGAATTAAGACGCTATCTAAATAAAGCCTTAATAAAAGGATAGATTAGGTACTCTAAGAGTCCTAGAAGATTACCTATCCTATTTATCCCTAAGAAGGATAGAGGCCTACGTCTATATATTAATTACCGTAAGTTAAATAAGGTAACTATTAAGAATAGATATCCTTTACCCTTAATTAGTAAAATGTTAGATCGCCTAAATAGAGTAAAGGTCTTTATAAAACTTAATCTTAAGGATACGTATTATTATATTTATATCTAAAAAGGAGATAAGTAGAAGACTATATTTTATATGTAATATAGTTATTTTAAGTATTTAATAATACTATTTAATCTTATAAATACTCCGGTAACCTTTTAAGCTTATATTAATAAGTCCTTAATAGGGTTACTAGATAAATTCTATATTATTTATCTTAATAATATTCTTATCTATTTAGAATCGCGTACGAAGTATAGGGATTATATATATAGAGTACTTAAGCGGCTTTAATAGTATAAATTATTTACTAACTTAAAGAAATATTAGTTCTTTATAACTAAAGTAGAGTTCTTAGGTTTTATTATCTTAACTAAAGGTATTATAATAGATTAGCGTAGGGTAGATACTATCTAATTATAGCCTAGGCTAAAGAGCTTCTATAAAATATAGATTTTTCTTAGATTTATAAATTATTATTATTATTTTATTTATTAATATTTATAAATTACGTTACTCTTAATAGGGCTACTAAAGGGTAGTATAAAAGGCGTTAAGATAGGTCCTTTTAATTAGCCTAATAAAGCGGAGTATATATTTAATATACTCTATTAAGTATTTCTTAATATATTAATATTAAGATATTTTAGTCCTATATTACCTATATAAGTTAAGACTAATATATTAGGTTTTAACTAGCTAGTATTCTATTATAACTCTAGGAATTAGGTTAGTAGTATCCTATAACCTTTTAAAGTAAGAAAATAAACTTAGCTAAAGAATATTATAAAACTTATAATAAAGAGTTACTTATAATAATTATAATCTTTAAATAGTAGAGATACTACCTAGAAGGTAGTTTCTATCTAGTTAAAGTACTTACTAATTATAATAACCTAAGGGGTTTTATAAATATAACGGCCTTAAATAGTTAATAGGTAAGATAGGTAATAAGACTCTTAACCTATAACTTTATTATTAAGTATAGGCTAGGTAAGACTAACCTAGCTAATACGCCGTTAAGACGCCCTAATTATAAAAGCGAGGGTAGGGCGATAAATAAATTTATCCCTATATTATAATAAAAGCTATTAATAGTAGCGGGTTTATTAAACCCTATTTTCTATACTATAACTAAAGCCTATATATTTCTTATATTAAGATAGGGCTTATAACCCTCTAGTAATAAAGGCGAACTTACTATAATATATAATATATATATAAGGTAGTTATAGATACTAGTACTAGTTATAAGATTAGTAGTACTAGGAATTATTAATATAGCTATTAGAATAATAGTTTTAGATAGAGTATATCTATTAAGGTGTAAAGACCCTTAACCTAAAACTATAAGGAGTATAAGTAAGATACTACCTTAATATACCTATAATATAGTTAAGAAATAGCTTAACCCTATTACTAGAACTATTAATTATAAATAACTTATTCTACGTTTTCTAGCTAGTATAATAGTAGAGAATAAAATAGTATATATTATAGCTTTAAAGTCTATAATTAAATTAATTAAAGTACTTTAATAAGAAGATATTTTTATTAGCTAGTAATATATAGGCGAAATAATAGATAGATAAGTTAGGAGAGCTAGTAAATAGATATTTAATAGTTAAGGTTTACTTAGGTATAATAAGAAGTTATATATTCCTAAAGACTTATTAGTTTATAAAGAGCTGTTAAAATACTATTATAACAACCCCTTAGTAGGGCATTTTAAGCTTAATAAGACGCTTAGTCTCCTTTACTAAAAGCATACCTAGATAGGTATAAAGGTAGATATTAAAGAATATATTAATTCTTATAATATTTATCAAAGAATTAAGGTAAAATAATATTAACTATATAATAACTTAACTACGCTTCCTAAACTAACTAGGCTATAGAGGTTAATTATAATAGATTTTATTATAGATCTTCCCCTATATAAATAGTATAGAGGTATTTATAATACTATCCTTATAATTATTAATAGGTATATAAAGATACTTTACTACCTTCTAGTATAAAAGGATTATAAGGTAACTAATCTTATAAATATCTTATTTAAGGAAGTCTTCCTAAAGTATAATACACCTAATAATATTATATTAAACTAAAGGAGTCTATTTATAAGTACTTATTAATCTAACTTATACTACTATTTAAAGTTAAATTATAGGCTAAGTATAGCCTTCTATCTATAAACTAATAGCTAAATAGAATATTAGAATTAAATATTAAAATATTATTTAAGAACTTACTATAATAATAAATAAGATGATTAGGTAGGGTTATTACCCCTAGCTGAATTTATATACTATAATATAAAGAATATAATAATAGGCTATAATCCTTTTAAACTTTACTATAACTATTAGCCTAAGATTCTTATATATTCTAGGGATAGAACTTACTAAGAGGAGGTACTAGATATAAGATAATATATCTAAAAACTTTATAAATTATATAAAGACCTATTAAGTTAATAATAAGATATACTAGAAATATAAGTAAAGTTTTATAATAGGAAGTATAAGCTAATATCCTTTAAATAAAGAGACTTAATTATACTAAATATAAAGAACTTAAAGTAAAAGTAACTAAGTAAGAAGTTATTATATAAGCTTATTAATCTATTCTATATCCTTAAACCTATTAGTAAGTAGGCGTATTACCTAGTATTACTAGTGATATATATAATCTACCCTATTTTTTATATTTCTCTCTTAGAGCTATATACGCGTAGGTAAGGTAATACCTTTATACCTAAGTTACTACCTCTAGAACTTATTAATAATAATAAGTAGTAGGAGTTAGAAGAGATTTTAGATAAGAAGATAAGGAAGGGTAAACTCTAATATCTTATTAAATAAAAGGGATATCCTCCCTAATATAATTAATAAGTTCTAGAAGAAAATCTAGAAGATATATAAGAAATACGCGAAGACTTTAATAAGAAGTAAAAGCGCTATTATTATAAGTAGGAGTTATAAATATTAAGATAGAATTAGTAAAGGTAGAAAAGGATATTTGATTAATTACCTAAAAATAAGTATAAAGAGTATTAATCTCTTTTATCTTACCTACTAGGAGTAGGTAAAATACCCTAGGGGCGCTAGTATATAGGGATAACTTAGGAAAGAAATAAAAAACTATCTAATTAAATTAGGAGAAGGAAACCTAGCGCTAAGTAGTTAAAGCTTACTTAGCTACTTATATAAACGCAGGTAATATAATATTAGTATACTAGGTACCTACTCCTTATTATCTATATCTATCTTATCCTCTAGGCTAGAGGCTAAGGGCTTAAGGCCTATTTAAAGATATATAAGTAATAGTTATAATAAGTAATAAATATAATAAAAGTATAAAGGAGTATACCTTAACTTACTTAATATTATAAATACCTATAAGGGTTTTACTAATATATTCTATTATTTAAAGAATTATAATCTATACTTTTAATATACTTATTAATTTCTTTTTACTACTAAGACGTATTATAACGCGGCTATAAGAAGCTAGCTTAAAGTAGATAGTAATTATAATATTTATAAGGGTAACGCCTACTACTTAAAGCTTTAATTTATCCTCTAAAGTATTTAAATAATCCGCGTTATTAATTAATTAATAGAGCTTAATTACCTTATTATAAACTAGGATTAAATTATTAAGAATCTAGAAATTAATTGATTAGTATATACTATAACTATAAAAGTAACTTAAGAATATAAGGAAAACCTACTAGTTTATGATTATAATAGACTTTTAAATAATAGTTATACTACTTTATTATCTTCTTCCTATTAGTAATTATGAATATAGTATTACTTATACTATTAGTATATATACTAAGTATAATATAACTATAAATACTTATAATCTATAAATCCTTTATTAATATAATAAATACACCTCTTATATATATTTTACTTAAGATAGGGAGCTCCCTAGGAATATATAGTAAAGGAAGCGGGGGTAAGAATAATATATTACTTTATATTAGCCACGTAGTTAAGACGTACCTAAATACTTATATCTATAAAAGAGGGATAATAAATAGGTATAACTAGATTATTATCTAAGTTAAACGGGTTATTAATACTTATAATAGAATTAGGATAAGAAGTAGGCTTAGGAATAGGCTTACGCGTAGGAGGAATAGGCTCTTTAATAGGATCTTTAATTAAAATCTCTATAGGATTTATAATAGGAGTTTCTACTAGGTCCTTATTTATTTAACCGCCTAACTAGGTATTAGGATCTACTTTAACCTCTATTATAAAAGCTAGGCGTACTACGTATATTATATATTAGATTAAGCTATATTATATTAATTATATTTATATAAAGAGCTAGTAAACTAACTTATAAGTAATACCTAAGATATTAAGATATTAAATACTATACTATATAATTAGTTATTATTATATATATTACACGCATTATATACGTATAAAAAGAGAGGGTACTAAGTACGTCGGCAATTTCTGAAAACCCGGAGGGGTACCCGGGGCCGGCCCCGGGCCGCCCCGGGCCCCAAGGGCCGTGGTTTGAGAAAGCTTGCCCCAGGGCCGCAGGGGCAGACACGAGTCCGCCCGGGGCCGCCCCAAGATTAGGCTTCCGGGCACTAGGTGATAGCGTCGCGCCACCCCAAGATTAGGCTTCCGGGCGCTAGGCAATGGCGTCGCGCCACCCCACGGCTAGGCTTCCAAGCACTAGGTGATAGCGTCACGCCACCCCACGGCTAGGCTTCTAAGCACTAGGTAATAGCGTCACGGTTCCCGCAACCAACGCTGTCGCATCATCATCAACACCCCGAGTTGACATGATTACCACGCTGTCGCCCCCCATTATGGCCCACCCTGGCGCATCACCCCCGCGCAGAAATCGGCTGAATCGATTGATTCCAGGGTCGCTTTTAGGGTGGCGTTGGGGGTGGCTCCGGGGTACGCTACCCGAGTCCCCCGTCGATCATGGAACATTAAAACTTTTGAAGTTCTACTTAGTAATCAGTCACGTGATATGGTCTCGCTTAGTAATCAGTCACGTGACTTTGGAAAATTTACGAACTAAGGAATTCTAAAAATACTGCTTAGTTAGCAGTCACGTGACGCTACCCTTGGAGCCCGGAGCGGCCCCGGGGCCTTACGGCACGCTGCGACAGGCCCGGGGCCGGCCCCGGGCCTGCGGGCACAAGGCCTTTACCAAGGGTATAGGGGCGAGTTAAGATCTTGCCGACGTACCTAGAAAAGATATTAATAATAGTTATAAAAGATAAAGTATTAAAGAAAATTTTAGGTATTATAATAATAATATTAAGGCGCTAAGACTATATTAGTATAACTATTATTATTATACACGAAAAATTATTATATATAATATATATACTTTAGATTATAATATCTATATATAATAGATAACTACGTTATAATATAAAGTTATAAATACTATATATTATAACTACTACGTAGGTTATAATCTTACTTTATTAAGTTCTTTTCCTTATATCTTATACTAGGTTTAAGGGTTTTTATTAAACTTAATTAAATAGGCTATTTATATTAAACTTAAAGGCGAGTTTCTTTTAAAGAGGAGGTAATTATTATAACCTACTTAATAGGCTATATATTATATACGCTTAGTATATATTACGCCCTTATATTAACCTATAAGGGGAAATAATATATAAGGCTTACTAGTCTCTTTAAGGGATTTATTAGATCCCTTATAGAATAATTCTTAGATTTCTTAAGAATTAGTCTTACTATAAAAATGGACTGATTTTATATTACTATATAACCCCTATAATTTATAATTATAATAATAAAGGTAGACTATCTTACCCCTAAAATAAGCCTAGTCGTTATTATAGATATCCTAAAGGCTATAACTAATAGCTTCTATGTTATATTAACTCTATATAAGAGACTTATCCTAAAAGATAATATAAGCTCGCTTAATTAGCTTAGCGAGATTAGTCCCCTTCCTAATCCTATATAAGGAGGTAGTATCTAAGTCTAGGGGTATCTTAAACTATAAGTAAGTAGTTTAACCTCCCTATAATAGCGTTAATATAATACTAGAAGACGCTACTATTAAAGTAACCTTTTACTAGGAACGTAGCCTTTCTATAATAGTATTTTAAACTATTATCTTACTAGTCCCCCTAGTACTATTAAGGAAGAATAGTATACCTAGAGTACTAAATTTATTATTAGTATTAGCGTTAATAGCGGTAATAATCTAATTAGTAGCGTGGTATTAGTTAGTATTTAGCCTATTCTATAAGACCTTAGCCTTATTAGGGGTAATTTAGTAAGATATTTCTTCCTATAAAAGTCTATTTAGAATATCGTTAAAATTATTAGATAGGATAGTTAGAATAGATAGGCTATAGCTATTAGATCCTTAGTATATTTAAGGGTTAATTAATATTCTAATTAGCCGTTAATTAGGTAAAGGGCGTACTATTCTATAAATAACTATTACTTATAATAATTATCTAGTATTTAAAGCATTAAAAAATCTCGTTATAGGAGGTATAAGTAGTTATTTAAGATATACTCCTTAAATTTATTCTATAATATAAAGGCGTTAGTAGGTTAAAGTTTAATTAATACTAATATAAAAAGACTATATAGCCTATAACCTCCCTAAAAATCCTTTCCCTTATTAAGGATCTTATTAGTATATCTATTATTTTTAGTTAACCTAAGCTCTACGTAGGCCCCCTTCTATCCTATTAGCTAGCTATCTACTATCCGGAGGTTATTAAATAATATAGCCCCCTTGATATAATAGAGGAGTAGTTAGTAATAGTAGAGATCCTTTATTTTCAGACTAATAAAATTAATATACCTAAGAGTCTCCCCCTTTTTATAGATTTTCTATCGTTTATTTCTTTTATTCTATATAAAGAACTTAGGAAAATCCGCGTACAAATAGTTAAGTAGATCCCTTATAATAGCTAGACATTTCCTATTCTATTTTATAAAAGGTAATAGCTAACTATTATTATAAGCTTCCTTAGTAAGATAGTTTATATTAAAAAACTCTATTAATATAGTTCTATAAAGCTTATTACTATCTATTAGCTTTTATTTAGTAGCCTTATTAGCAGCCTAGTTATTAACTAGCTTAAAAAGGGTATGCTATTAGCCTAGGAGGTAGATCTATAGACGCTTTATATAAGGCTTTATAATACCTATATTAAATAAGAGTATCTTCTAGATAGCCTTAGTAGACCTAATCTAGCGAGCGGACTAGAACTTTATAATCTTATCTACTAACTCCCCTTATTATCGCGGCTAGCTATTAAAAGTAGGGTTATTATTATTATATATATAATTCCTAGTAAGGGAGATATTAGCCTAATTAGGTCCCTTATAAATATATTTATATAGATAGAAAATAGACTTAATAGAGCCGTAGATCTTAATATTAATAAAGGTACTATATTTCTTTAATAGGTACGGGTTATAGGGGATAACTTACCTATTATTAATAGAGGAATTAGGTTTAGGGGGGCTAACTAGACACTTATAAAGAGGATAACTCCTATTAGATATAAAAGACATCTCTTAATAAAAATCCTTTAGAAAAGCCTTATTATAATAATTCTTCTCCTAATTAAAATATCTATTACTAGGAACGCTAGTATAATAATTATAAACTATATACTATAAGACTAACTCCCGTAGTATATTATTATCCTATTAAGGGGGGATAAATACTTAAATAATACTATTAATATTACTAACTATCTAGATCTAATCCTCTTCCTATATAATAAGGAGAATATAAGTATATAGGAGACCTCGCTTTTAAAACTTAATAATATAATAGTAGCCTATATAAAACCTAAGGAAGTATTACTTAAAGAGGTCTTTTATTAGCTCCTAGAGCTTTTAATTAAAGATATAAGTAATTAGGTTATAATAGTACTCTAATATTTAACTAGACTCTAGTAAGCTTTAAATATTAGGCTACTTAAGATTATATATAAAGGTAATAAAAAAAATTAGGTTTACCCCTTTTTAGACTATTATTATAATATCTTATATTCTTACTTTTATAGTATATAGGCTTCCTAGTATTATTAATAGGAGGATAGTTACCTTACTACTAAATCTTTAAGCGAGATATCTAGATTAGTACTAAGCCTATCTATTAGGCCGGAGTAGTAGTCCGCTTAAATAGTCTATTAATTCTAATAATATTAATTTAAGTTATTAAGCTCTATTAATATCTAGATATTAGTAGCCTAGTAGTTAAATAGACGTCTACTATTAATTATATAATTAAAGAAATCGGGCTAGATCTAGATATTAATTAACCGATTATTTAAATTATATTAACTATCTCCTAGCTAATATCTAAATTATTTATAACTATTTATAACTAAGCGGATTTAGGTCTAGAAATTAACTAGGGAAATATATTAAATAGTCTTACTTATATCTATTTTATATAAAATTAATATCTTATTACTTACTAAGACCTATTATAACCCTAAGGTATATACTTATTAGTAATATACTAGTCTAGTTCCTACTTAGAGTTACTACTATCTTCCTACTCTAGTTTATCATTACTATTAGTTAAGGTATACTAGACGAGCGTATTAATAATATAGTTCTATTATAATATATATAATAGATAGTCACCTAAAAGCTAATAGCCGGCTAATAGGAGGTAGTTATACTACGACTATTAATTATATAGAAATAGGAGTAGATATTAGAGGGCTATATAAGAAGGATACTAATTAGGGATTAATATAAGGCCCCCCTTAATAGTTTTAATATAGATATCCCGCTTAATCTAGCCTCTTATAGTATTATTAGGAGTTACTATAATACGGGCGACTTCTATAAAGGTAGGGTAATTATAAGTACCCTTATCTTACTATTTAGGATTTAGCTCTTAGATATAAACGCTTATAATATTAATAGGATATTATAGTTTATCCTCCTTAAGGCGGTTATAGTAGGATTTAAACTCCTAGACGTATAAATTAATAGACTAGAGGGTATACTAAGTAGAAGTAAGGGTATATTAATTTAAATTATTAAATTATTAATAGTAAATATCTAGTTACTCCTACGTACTATCTAATATATAAATCTAAGTAAATTTTAGCCTAAGGCTATTATTAGTAATAAGAGGACCTATTAAATAATAGATAGACCCCTAGATCTAGAAGGTAGTTTAACTAATATAGGTATTAATATTAGTAGTACCCTTATTAATAAAGGAGAGATAATTATTATAGCTAATAATATTATTTAAAAATTCTTTACTATATTTAGTCCTCCTTCTTATAAACTATCTATTAATAATAATATTATCTACGTCGCTAAGTAATTTATTAATAAATTATACCCTAAGCTTAGCCTCCTATTAAGGCCCCTTAAGTAATAAGTTAATATCAGCTAGCTTATATAACTAGTTAGGGGATAGCTAATTATTCTTCCTACTATTATAATATAATTATTAACCGCCCCTTATACTAATTTTTTTTTTATAATAGTATATTATAGTATAAATATCTATTTATAAAGGTATTAAATAATCTATTAACTAGGTAGGGTACTATATCTCCTACTTTCTAGGGATCCCTATATACTTAATATTCCTAGCCTAGTATCTACCTCTAATATATATTATTCTAATACCGGTATAAGCCTTATTAAACGGGGGGTTAGTACTTAATATTATTATCTTTATTAGCCTATTAATAAGTATACTAGTAACGCGTTTCTAGATAATATTTAAGAGCTAGTAGAGGAGTAATTTCTTAGGGGGTCTCTTTAAAGATAGGGGGAGTAGGTTATTAAGGGTTCCTAGGTAGAATAACTACTTAAATACTTATATTAGCGAGAGCTATACGCTAGTAGGGAGTATTACCCTTATTAAGGTAGTTATAAGGGTTAGTACCTAATAGTATTTCTCTAAGGCGAGGTTCTATTAACGTAATATCTCTAGGGTTTACTAGTAAGTTACTAGACTTAACCTAGGTACCTAAATTAATCTTCTTTAGGCGTCTAGTACGCCTTATACTATTAGTCTTATAAGATCTAACCCTCTTATTAATAGTATTAAGGTCTAGGTTAGAAAGAGCTAGGCGCTTAGAAGGTATTAGTAGGGAGCTAGAGGAGCTAAATTTAGTATAGGAAGGGTAATACTATATTATTTAAAGGTAGCTAGTATAATTTATATATCGTAGATTATAAGGAGAGGTATTAATATATATATAATAGTGTTAAGAATAGGGAAGAGATAGGAAGAAAAATTTATTAATATAATAGGGAGGCATTAAGATATAAGATAGTTAGATTAGAATAGTAGGGAAATCTATTTACTTAGATATATCTTTTAAACTAATAGACTGATTTTAATTATTTTTAAAGTATTAAGTACCTTAAAGTAAGTCGAGTAATATCATCTATAAAGAAAATATTATGGAGTATTAGTATAGATAAAGGTAGAATAGGAAGAAATATCAGAGTTTTAACATTCGCGCTAGTCCTAGAGGGGTAATTAGGGTACTTATTAACTAACCGATAAGGTATGATAAGCTTAGGGTCTGAAATTAGGTATTTTCTATTATAGTAAGAAGATATAGATTATAATTACGCGATTAATATAAAGGAGAATAAGGAACCTCCCTTTAACCTACTTTATAACTTATTAGAGAAAGAGTTACGCGTATTAAGGGAGTACTTTAAGTAGGCTTTAAAAAAGGGGTAGATTTACTATTCTATAAGTCTAATAGGTATATTAATTCTTTTTATACTAAAAAAGAATAGAATATTATACTTATATATTAATTATAAGGCGCTTAATAAAATTATAATTAAGAATTACTACCTACTTTTATTAATTAATAAAATATTAATAAGGTTAGTTAGTACTAAGTACTTAATAAGTTAGATCTTAAGGATATATATTATTACCTATAAATAAGAAAGGGTAATAAATAGAAGACTATATTTTATATAAAGTATAGCTATTTTAAATATATAATTATACCTTTTAGACTTATTAATATACCTACCTTATTTTAAGTATATATTAATAAAGCCTTAGTAGGACTACTTAATATTATATATATATTTTATCTAGATAATATTCTTATCTACTCCTAGGATAAAAAGTCTTATATTAGAGTTATAAAGGTAGTATTATAATATCTTTATAAATTTAAATTTTATATTAGCTTAAAGAAATATAAATTTATAATAGTAGAGGTAGAATTCCTTAGCTTTATTATTAGCCGTAACGGCGTATATATAGATCCGTGTAAAGTAGATATTATAGTAGAATAACTAAAATCTAAGAGTATTAAAGATATTTAAATCTTTTTAAGATTTATTAATTTTTACTATTATTTTATTAAGTACTATTCCTCTATTACCGCGGCGTTAATAGACTATCTAAAAAATAATTATCTATATATTAAAAATAGAAAGTTAATATTAAGTAATATTATAAGAGCGGTGTTTAAGTAGTTAAAGTAACTCTTTTAAGAGGTACTATTACTTATTTATTCTAACCTTATAAGATAAATCTAACTAGAGATTAATACTTTAATTCTAGCTATTATAACTATTTTATTATAATAAAAGGGTAGAAGTAGAATAGTATCCTATTACCTTCTACTCTTATAAATTATATTCCGCGGAAACTAGATATAAGACTTATAACTAGGAACTACTTATAATAGTTAAGATATTCTAAGTATAAAGATACTTCTTAGAAGGTAGCTCATACCTAACTATAGTAATTATTAATTATAATAACTTAAGGTATTTCTAGATAATATTATTATTAATAAGGAGATAAGTATATTAAGTAATAAAGCTTATAATATATAACTTTAAGATATACTATTATATAGGTACTAAGAACCTAGCTAATACCCTATTAAGGTAACTAGACTATATATTAGTAATAGACAAAGAAGATACTTATTTATTAATATTATAAAATAAGTTAAAGAATATTAAGTATATTCCTTTTAATAAATATTAGAGATACTTTAATATCTCTAAGAGGGAGATAAGGACCTTTATAATAAAAATAATTATCAAAGTCTTAAGACTATAAAAAGGCCGCTAATATATCTCTATTGATAGATAAGATAAGGGTCCTTTATAAAGGCGGCGTAGTTTTTATACCTAGTAATAAAGTAATTAGATAAGAAATCTTAAAGCTTTATTATAATAACCCTTATACTAGCTACTACTTATAAAAGCGTATATAAGAGCTTATTAAGTAGAAGTTCTATTAGAAATTAATAGGATAAGATATTTATAATTATATATAAGAATATTTAACCTACTAATTAATAAAGTTATATAGATATACTATTTATAATATACTTTTATTATTACTAATACTTATAAGACCTTTTTAGGAAATTATAATAGATTTTATTATAAATCTCCCTTTAAGTAAATAAAAGGGTAGTATTTATAATATAATCTTAGTATTTATAAACTATTATATTAAAGTAGCTAGGTATTTATTTATTATAAAGATAGTTAATATTATTAGTATTATTAACCTATTATATTATAAAGTCTTCTTAAAGTTTAATTAGTTAGAAGGTATTATTAGTAATTAAGGGATAGTATTTATAAGTAGCTTTTAAGTAGCTATATATTATTATATTAATATAAAAAGAAAGCTTAGTACTACTTTCTATCCCTAAATAGATAGTTAAATAGAGAGATAGAATAGTACGCTTAAGTAGTATTTATACTATTATTCTACTTAGAGATTATAAAAGAATTAAAATATAAAAAATGTATTTTTTTTTAAAATAAACTTTTTATTCTAAGATAATTAGGTAGAGTTACTTTATTTAATAGAATTTATATATAATTATATAAAGTATACTAGTACTAAGTTACCTCTATATAAGGTACTTTATAACTATTCACCTAAGTTAGATATAGAGCTTTTAAAGCTATTATTAGGAGAAGTCTTATTAGTATAAGAAATGGTTAAATAACTTTAGAAATAAAGGGAAGGTTTAGAGTAATACCTATATTAAATATAAGTTATATAAGTAGAGTATATAAATAAATAATAAAAGTAGAGATAATATAATATAAGTAATTATATCTTATTAAATATAAAGTATATTAAATTGATAAAAGTAACTAGGAAATTATTATAATATTATTTAAAGCCTTATATTTATATTTATATTTATATTTTATACTCTACTATCTAGCTACTTAGAGTTAATAAGGGCGGTTTATATCTAGCTTATTAAAGGAAATTATAATTTATAAAAGAAAACCTTATCCTTTACCCTATTTATTATTATATTTCTAGATCTTTAAATATTATATATTATTTTATCTTAAACTCTTTATATTATCTTATTCCCTTTTTTTATTAGGGTTATTTACCTCTTATCCTCTAGTTAGAGCCTTCCTACTTTTATATAACTTTAAAGAGTTATTCCCTTATTAATATAAACTAGTTAAATATACTTTATCAGATAATTTACTTAATTATTACCTTTAACCCCTTTAAAGTTAATATTATCTAGTAGAAGTTACTTAACTCTATCCTTTAAAGTATTAACCTCCTCCCTTTTATATTATTAAGGTAAAATCTAAGTATATATTTAATATCTTAATACTTTTATCTATATTTATAATTAATACTATTAACCCCTAATACTCTCCTATTATATAAGAAGGCGCGTAGTTCTATCTTCTTTATATATAATTAGATACTTATAAAGCTCTTAGCCTTAAAAAGCCTTATATAAAGATTAACTCTTATCTCTTAGATTCCTCCCCTTTATACTATAATTTTTATATAACTAGGGATACTCCTTTAATATCCCTACTACCTCTCCTTCTACTTCTCCTTTACCTACCTCCTAATCCCTTTAAGGGTAAGGATATCTCCCCTTATAATTCCTTTATCCTTATATCCCTTCCCCCTACTACTACCTAGAGGGTTCCCCTTACTTAAGACTACTTCTCCTCTATTAGAGTCTTTATAACCATTTTCTCCCTTCCCCTTTTCCCTCTTAACTTATAGTAGATCCTTATATTCCCTTCTTTAATTAGTAGATAAATCCTTTATTTTATTAGTATATATAATATTAACTAGTTGAGGCCTATCTTTATTAATAAAACCCTTAATTCCGCCTCTAGTATTTATATACTAGTTACTTTAAAGGCCTTAAATATTATCTTTAAGTACTTATTTTATATAATTTCTAATATTATAATATTTACCTTCTTTACCTTTAATATCCCTATTAAGTTATATTATATCTTTATTATATAAGTTATTATTAGCTAGATTATTATATTATAAACTTATTTTATCTTATTAAGTATAATACCTTATATTAAGCTAGTAATAAGTAATAGGGCTAGCTTTTATATCTTTATATTTAATTTTACTTTATTGATATATAAGTCCTACCTTAATTTACTATTAATATAAAGTTTAAAGACTCTTATTAATACTTTTAAGTATATTATAATTACTCCAAAGTCTATTACTAACTTTATATTAAACTTTTTTAAGCTCTTTAATAGATAAATTAATTTATATTTATAAAGGGTAAAGGTTACCTTATATATATCTATCTAATAAAGGTATACTTTATATACCTTTACTAAGATCTTATAATTCTCTTTAATACTTTTATTATATATTATTAAATAGATATTATTAATAAAGCCTTTAGTTTATACTTAGAATTTTATCTTTATATATTCCTCTACTAGTAGGGAGTTAAAAAATAGAAATAAAATAGGTAATATTAAAGACTCTTAAAGGATCTTAATTTAAACTATTTCTATCTTACTTATCTCCTAACCTAGTATATATATTATAACTTTTTTTTATCAGGAAGCTTTATACCTACTTTATAATAAGAGTTAAGACCCCTTTCTTCTTTAAGTTATATAATAACCTTTTATAAGAGATATTATTAAAGGCCCTTATAATATCTAATAATAATATACTTATTATATTAGACTTATTATAATTTTAAGGGATATTATTATTAACCTTCCCTTCTTTACCCTTATTTATTATAAGGGTAGTAATCTATATATTTTTTAAGGTTACCTAGCTTCTTTATAATAACTACTTCTAGTACCTTCCTTAGGGTATTAAGTAGGGTAATTAAATAGTATAACTTTAATTTAAAGTAATCCTCTTTCTTTAACTTTTTTAAGATATTTATATTAGCCTTTTTAAACTTTATTAAGTAATACCTAACTTTTAAGTAAGCCTAGAATAAATATATAAAGCTAGGTAGTAACTCCCTCTTTATTATCCTTAAAAACTTATTTAAGATCTTATTTACCTTTAATACCTTATCTTATTTTAACTTATTAATTACTTTATAAACTTCCTCTTTAATAACTTTTATATCTATTATTAGGGGTATATTATATTAAAACCCCTAGATATTACTTAGGTCTACCCTTAAGGGTAAGGGGAAGAAGATCCCTTAAAAGACCTCTACCTTCTCTTAAAATAACTCCGCCTTAAGGCCTTCCCTACCCTTTTTAAGGGTAGGGAACCTTAAGAGTTCTTAAGGTAGTATACTTCTTTCTTAGCCCTATTTAACTAGCTTTTAGAGTCTATTAAGTAATTAAGATACCTTATATACTCCCTTTCTAAAATAAAGTACTTTTATCTTTTTTAATACCCTCCCCTTAATCTTTTAAGCCTCTTATTATATTATTAGACTCCTTAGGCTTCTCTTATAATTATATTTTACCTTAAACTTTAACGCCGCGCTTATAACCTTTATATAATTAGAGTTTTAAAAGAACTTTACCTTTAAAGAGGGTTTTACTTATAATACTACCTTCTTTATAATTCCTATTAAGTTTTAAAGTATCTTAGCTAGGTAGCTATCTATTTACTCCCTAGTTATTAGCTCTCCTTCTAATAGTAAGTATTAAATAGTACCTACTTACCTCTCTACTTCCTTTAAGTCTACTATCTTTTATACCCTTTATAAGTATAAGACTACTACCTCTACTTTAAGGTTAACCTTAATATATATTAAGATATAATTAGATTTATAATAAAAGTTTAACTTAATATAATATCTTAATAATATTTATTTAATAGCCTTTATTGTAAATATTTAATTAATAGTACTTTCTACTCTTTTTACCCTTTAAGTTATTATATCCTTTAATAGGATAAGCTTTATTCCCCTTTCCTTTATAATATCTATTAATATATCTATTACTTTATAAAATATATACCTACCCCTATTATTTTAGTTTAAATAATAGAGGTTAAAGTCCTTTATTAATATATATTTCTTAAGTTAATTTAACTACTCCTTTATCCTTAATAATATAAAGGGGCTATCTATTAAAGTCTTAGATTTTAAGCTAAGGTTATATATATTATATATTTAAAAATATATTAATATTTTTCCTTCCTTCTTTATAATTTATATCTCTAGGGAGTATAAGTCCCCTAATATAAATTTAACTCCTTATTTATTAATATTCTAGTATTTATTTATAAAGAAATATATCTTTATATCTCTTTTAATCTTATATACTAGGTAGAATACTCCCCTACTTAAGTTATATATTAAACTTATCCTCTTTATATATAATAGTTCTTAGATAGCTAGGATATCTATCTATTATACCTCTTTATCTTTTAATAGTACTATTATTATTATATTATAATAATTTTATTATCTTTTATACCCTTATAAGGATCTTTATTAAATATCCCTTATAATCTCTACTCCCTTAATACTTAAGTACTCTTATACTAGTATTTCCTTTAATATCTATTAGTTTATAAGGTAAGCTTTACCCCCTAGAAGTATAAATAGAGATTTAAGTCCTAGGATTATATATTAATAATAAATTATAATAGAGCTTATATTTCAAGAGGGTATAAGTAAAGCTTACTACTTAGAGCCTAGCCCTTTTTATAGTATTAATATTAATATAGGAAGCTACCCTTAATAAGGCTAGGAGGGTATATAATATAATAATAAGGCTAGTAATAACTTATATATCTACTATATAATATATATTATAATACCTAAGGGAAATAAAGAAGATATATATAAGGAAGCTTAAAATTATTTAAAATAGCTACTTAAGACGCGTATCAGGGGTATATAAAGCTACCTTAATATAAGTACTAGAAGTAGAGGTAGAGATAGCCCTTATATAATTAATATTAGACTACTTAGTTCTCCGCTAGTATATATTAAAGGGAATTTACTTAGTAATAATAATAGGAAATAGATATATCTAAAGGAAGCTTAAGGCTAGGAGAGGGAGGAGGAGGGAGGTAGTAAAGTCCCTTATAAAGGAGAAGGATAAATAGGCTTTATACTCCCTACGCCTATATAGCTAGAACGCGGTTATAACTAGGGAGATAACCTAATACCCCTAGAGAATTAAGAATAAGATATACTATTAATAAAAATCCTCCTAGGAGGTAATATAAGGAGAATATTAAATAGGATTAAGGGCTAGGGACTATCCCTCTACCTAACTTAGAGGCTTATAAACTAGTAGGAGGGCCCTTTATAAGGGTATTTAAAAGGCTAAGAACTCCGCCTTTATATAGATAAAAATAGGGAAGATAGGGTTAACTACCTTTTTATACTAATATAAAGTCCTTAGCTTTATAGCTATAAGCTATAAGTATAGTTAGTATAAATAGGATATAAGATATATCCTTATTAACTACCCTAGGTTTTATAACTACTACTAGGAGCTAAGGGATACCTTAGGTATATTAAATACTTATAAGATACTTATAAGTATAAAGGGGGTAAAGCGGATAGTAAAATAAATAATTTAAACTAGGATATTAAGCTAGTTCTTACTTATAATAATATAACTATATTAGAACTAAGCTAAGGTATAAGTCTTTATTATTAGAATAATACCTAGTACTATAATATATAATCTAGCCCTAAGGAGCTAGGATAATAAGGAAATAAATATAAATATTAAGTATAAAGGGCTAAATATAATATAAAGAGAAATAAACTAGAAGTTATAAAGAGGTAGGAATAATAAGGGTTTTTACCTAGGTCTTTATAAGGTATAAGTATATAGTTTCCCTTATAAGTTAGCTATTATAATAGTAATTATAATATACTTATAAGCCCTTATAATTATCCTTTAATAATCTAAATAGATATAAGTATAACTTATTAATTAATTAATTAATTAATTAATTAATCTTTATTACTTAAAGAGTAATTAACCTTTCTAGCCTATTTTATAATATTATTACTAGTAGTAGTATAATTCCCTTTGCCCTTATATCCCCTTAGGGGCTTATTTATATTATAACCTTATTAAGGTCTTTAAACTTTAATATAAGCTTCCTCTTCTTTTTTACTACTATTAATATCTACTCCCTTTAAGGCTACTTTTAAGTATTTTATTATCTATTTCCTCTTATAAAGCTCTTATATAACTTCTTCTTATTTTCTACTATCTTTTAATAGAGCTTATTTAATTCCCTTACCTTAATTATATACCCTTATTCCTAGGTTATATAACTATTCTTTTTATAATTATTATATCTCTTAACCTCCCCTTCTTTTACCTTATACTCCTTTAAGTTATACCTACTAGTGTAGATTCTATATTATATTAGGCTCTTATAATACCCTATTATATACTTGTACTACTAGTAGTTAAAGTACTATATTATAACCCTATTCCTTTCCTACCTCTTATACTTTAAGAGGTTATATCCCTTTATTAAGCCCTTTTTAATTACTTTATTTACTATCTCTAGTATAAAGAGCTTTAATAGTAGTAAGGCTCTCTCCTTTACTACCCCCCCTTTCTCCTCTCCTATATAACTACCTATAACTAGGCTACCCTTATAATCTTTAACTCTTAGAGGTTTTTGTTATTCTACTAAATAATTATCTTTTTAACCTCTTTTTATTTTAATATATCTACTACCTTCTTTAACACCTTATTTATTATAACTAGGAAGGTCTATTTTAATACCCCTATTAACTTATATACCTTCTTTACTTAATTATTATTCTCCTCTAGCTCCTTCCTTACCTCTATCTCTATTATAAATAGTATTAAGTTACCTTTAACTAGGTACCTTACTATTATAATCTCTTATATCCTTAGGAGTATAATTATCTTAAATCTCTTAACTAGCTACTCTCTAATAAGTGCTCTTACTACCTCCCTCTTAGTTTTATTATTAATTTAAATTATTAAGGTCCTAGCCTTCTTATTATTTATTATTCTAGATCCCTTCCTTATAATATTACCTATTAGCGCCGTAGTAAATATCCCCTTAGGGCTTATATTACCTATTCTTATACCTATTAGGCTTTAAATAGCTATCTACACTTAGCTCCTTTTACCCCCTTATATTTTCCCCCCCTAGGACTACTTTTCTACTACCCTCTTAAACTTATATACCTCTTTAAGCTATTAGTCTACTTTTATAATAAACTCCTTTATATATTTAAACCCTACCCTAGACTAACCGTCGAGTCAGGTTTCGGTACTATGAATTGGTACCGACCCGAATACTCGGTACCAGTTTAGGTACCGACCCGAAAAGCCCTCGGTACCTTGGCGAGTCGGGTTGGACCGACCCGACTCGCCAAGGTATCGCCAAGACGCCAAGCCCCTAATAAAATAGTAAGGGACACTAATCTTTTTTTAGAATTACCCCTATTCTAAAATTGATTTTTTTTTTAATTAGAATTTAAATACCCCCCTTAATTCCCTAGGGATATGCATTACCTTTTTGTATTACCTTATTTACTTTTCAGAATTACCTAGGTAATAATAATAATAATAATTAATAATATAGTAGTAAATCCTATATATAGTAAGAAATACTACTATAAATAAAAAATATTACTAATATTATAGTCCTTATTTCTCTAGGGATATACATTACCTTTTTATATTACCTTAAAGATTTACCTAGGTAATAATAATAATAATAATTAATAATATAGTAGTAAATTCTATATATAGTAAGTAATACTACTCTAAATAGAAAATATTACTAATATTATAGTCTTTATTTTTATAGGGATATGCATTACTTTTTCGTATTACCTTATTTACTTTTAAAGAATGACGTAGGTAATAATAATAATAATAATAGAAAAAAAAATAGAAAATATAGTAAGAAATACTACTAAAAATGGAAAATATTACTAGAGAAAAAAGTCTTGGCGAGTCGGGTTAATACTTCGGTACTAATACTCGGTACCACCCTATAGTATTAACTCGAATACTCGGTACTAACTCTTAGTACCGACCCGAATACTCGGGCCAGGAATTTAGTATTAACTCGCCAAGAGTCGAGTCGGGAACCCGACTCGAGTTCGAAGTACCGACCCGACGCGGTTAGTCTACCCTACCCCTATTATCCTTCTTATCTTATATATTATTCTACCCTTTAATATATTTTATATAATTATAATAGCTTTTAATACCTTTATTAATATCCTCCTAATATATATTCCCTTATCCTTAGATTCTTTCCCCCCTACTAGGCTCCCTAGCCCTTATATAAGTATTTTACCTCTACTCCTTAATCTACTACCTCTACTACTACTACCCCTACTTATAACTCCTCCCCTAATACTATATCTTAATATTAGAACTTATCTTACTATATATCTAAGTATATTTATTAAAGCTTATTTTTTAATACTACTTATTATATATACTATTTATAATACTTAATAATTATATTATTATATCCTTTAAAGCCTTCTAAAGTCTTTAATTATATTAATAGATAGGTATATAAGTTATAACTACTTAATACCTTTTCTATATAGTACTATAACTATTTAAGGTTTAGTTAGCTGTCGTTACGCCAAGTAATATACCTTACGTAATCTAATTTCCCTAGGAACTTTTCTTTTTTCTTCGTGTCCTATTTATACTATTACTCTTCTATACGCGTCCTATATTATTAGTCTCTTATTTATATCTATCTATATATCTATATATAGATATCGTAATAGACTTATATAAAATACGCGTTTAGCCTATTACTAACTTCTTAGCCCCTAATTAGTCTGTATTAAGGCTTTACCTATATTATTAAGTATTATAAACTCTTACTACTCTATCCCTTTCTTTATTAACCTACTCTAGGTCCCTAGGCAAAAAAGACCTCCGTTATAAGAACTTAATTTAAATATAGTCTTATAGCCGAATCGCTAATCTAAACGCTAATATATAACTATAGAATAGTTACTTCCTACCTTAAGACCCCCTGTTCTACTACGTACTTAAAGGCGTAATCCTCCTCCCCTACTATAAAGCCCACTGTAAAGCCCTCGGATTTAGCTATAACGCCCTCCTACTAGTCTTATACCTAACCGTACGCGCTTAAAGGGCCTAATATCTAATTATAAGGCGGAAATATATACTTTAGGGCTTATAACGGAATAGTACTCCAGCTATTCTACTTTATACTAGAAGGAAGAGTGTAAGGCCGGCCCTATACTATTTATAATATACTGCTTATAGGGTAACGGCGTACTTACTTCTCTACCTAAGCCCCTATAGCTCCTAAAAGAGCTACTCTAAGGAAGTATACCACGTTCTAAGTATTTTCTAAAGTATATCCATAGATATAATAATACTCTTACCTTTACGTCTTATAAATATTAATAGGACACCTAGCTATAAGGCCGTGCTAGCATTTAGTCTTTTATAATCTATAGGGAACTCTACTACTTATAAGGCCCCTTATAACCTAGTACTTACTCGATTCCGTCCTTTACCTAACTATACTTCTATGATCCCGCCTCTATAGTAATATCTCAACTATCCTACTATCTAGATCTTTAGCTATCCCTCCTTAAAGCACTTAACGGAATAATACGGGCCTATAATAACCTATTTATTAATATATACGCTACTATATAAGAGTAAATTAAGTAAGTAAGGGTAATAACGGGGCCTATTTGGGTAGTTTTAAACCCTCGCCTTTAACTAGTTATAAAGGCTGGATCTAATAAGAGGCGTATAAATCTACTAACTACTTTAGAGGTTACTACCTTTATTCTAGATAAGTACGAGGACTATTACTTCCGTGATATTATTATTATAAAACGTCGCGAGGATAATAAAGAACCGCTTTTCTATACTATTAATTATAATAATACCGCGTACTTTCTATTATATTATATTCTCCTTTTCTTACAGGGAAATCTAGGCTGGTACTAGGCCCTACGACTACGTAATAATAATAATCGCCGTACTATTATCTATTACTCCGAGCGTATATAGTTACACTATTACCTCTTTTAACGTCCTAGTTAGTACTTAATAATACTCTACGGTAGAAAGCTATTTTAGTAGTATATTATTAATTACTTTACTATAATTAACTAATAAAGACTTAATTTCCTTTATAGAAATTAAGATACTATCCGTAGTAAATTATATTAAGGGGTAGAAGATATAATACTAGCCGGTAATAATTATATAGATACTCTTAGACGCCGTACTATTCTACCTTCTAGCTTTAATAGCGGCGATCAGGCTATAATATAGAATTACGAGGACTCCCTAGCTATTTAGCGTTATTATAGGAAGCTAACGCTCTTTATAATAATGACTATAAACCCGTACTAGCCTAAAATTAAGGCTACCGTCTTTAATAACTAGACTACCGGTAATCGGGCGGAAATTATTACATGTATCTTTCACGTAAAGAAAAAGGCATTACTATAAGACCTTAAGGATTAGTTTAAGCGCTATCTTAGTACCGTCTAGACTATTAAGTACTAGAAAAGAGGTCTTCTATATATTTATATCCTCCTTTTTCTATATCAGGATAATAGCTTCCTAGACTATTTTCACGTTAATAATCTAATCTATATAGAGTTAGCTAATCCCGCTATTAATCCGGACGGCTCCTTACGTTAAATTATCTAGGAGTAAATAACCTATAGCCCTTATAGGTACTAGAATCCCAAGTCGCCGTGTATAATTAAGAAACCGCATAGATCTAGGCAGATCTATTTAGTGTATTTTCTAAGGAAGTTCTAGCCTAAAACTTCAGTTATAGAAGATAGCTATCCTACGTACCGCTATTATAAGGATAGACGTATATAGATAAAACGGGTATATAAACAGGATATTAAGATAGATAATTACTAGGTAGTCCTATATAATCCCTAGCTAACCTATAAGTATGTAATATATATTAATATTAAGGTTTACGCCTCCGTTAGCGCTATTAAGTATATATATAAGTATATCTATAAGGGCGCCGACCGTATAACTCTTAAGCTAGCGGATAACTAGGACGAAATTACACGCTACTTAAATAGTCACTATATTAGTTTATACTAGGCTATATAAAACCTTTTTAAATTCTATAATTATAATAAGAATCCTCCCGTTATATAGCTCGCTTTATACCTCCCTAGTTAGTAATAGGTATATTTCCTTAATAATAAGACCGACCTTTTACGAGCACTTAATAGGGTTAAAATAATACTTATATACTTCTTATAATATAATACTAAATATTCTAATAGCTATTATCTATTATACCACGATTTTCCTAAGTACTACATCTATTATAATAAGAAAGGGGAGCGGCGGTAGATACCTTAATAAAGGGGATATATAATTAGGTGTATATATAATTACGGAGTTATATAAGGGGAGAGGTTCTACTTACGGGTCCTACTTACCGTCGTTTATAGGCCTTCTAGTTTTAAAGTAATTTATACAGTTAATAGCGTTCTATATCTAACCTTCCAGGCTATATATATTACCTTAGGGCTCCTTAATAATAATAGCAAGTAGTTTATATACTTTAAAGAATCTTAGTACTACTCTTCTAGCTACTCCTTATATTCTTTATTTATATCTATACTTCTTTATAGCGATATTAGTAAGCCCCTTAAGCTTTAAGAAAAGTTCTATTATAATATCTACGATAATTTACCACGCTATATCGCTAGGGACTTTCTAGATATTCCTACTAGTACGGTAAATATATATCTTAATTACGGGTTATTCTTAGTCGCCGAATAGTTATAAATCTAGAGTAGAAGGCTTAGGGACTTTGATCTACCTATACCCCTCCTTATATAGTCCTAGTAGGACTACCCTCTTCTAATTACGTCTAAATTAGAGTATAATATTAAGGAGTAAGTAACCTTATATAATACTACTATTCTAAAGTTAAATATTAACTAACGCTCCGCTTATAATACTATCCTTATAGCTATTATAACTTTATTATAGACTACGTACTTCTTTATATATAGCGCTATAAGTACTAGGAAGACCTTTCTCTATAAAGCGCTTTATTATTATTTCTATATATAAGGATATATTATATTATATATTACTTCTACTAGTATTATATTAATATTACTACCTAGTAGCCGTATATCCTACTCTACTTTTAAGATCCTAATTATTCATAATAATATATCTACCTATTATATCCCTATATAGTCTAATATAGTAGAGTTACTCTATTATACGGCCCTAATTATATAAGATAAAGTACTTATATAGAATAAGAATAATTTTACCGCGGTTAATATAATATTATATAATATCTATAAGAGTAATAACCTATTTAGTAGGCTCCTAGTAATTATAAGTAGCGACTTTATATAGACGACTCCTATTATTTAAAGAGGTAATTAGGTTATATAGGTTAATATTAGCCTTTATAACTCCTAGATCTAGCTAAAGCTAAATATACTCCAGCTATATTAAAATATATAGCTCTATACTAGATCTAATAACTAGGCGTTTATAAGGTAGATAGGCCGGATATTATATAATACATTAATATATAGGATAATAACTCTTCCCCCTAAAGTAAAAAATCAGGATATAAATAGACGTACCTTTACAGAATATATCTTTCCTACTACCTCCCTTATATAGCTATTATTACCGCCGGATTTCTTTAAGAGTAGAGTTATACTATCCCCGTAAAACGACTCTGCTACTATTTTAAATAATAAGATCCTAACGCGTTTATACAGAATTATATAGTACCTTCTATCAGCTAATAAGTCATTATCTAATAGTAATAATAACGGACTTAGCCTAGAATTCTTATAATCCCTAGAGCCGTCTAGATTTCCCCCTTCCTAATTATACTTAAAGGTTAGGGCTCTAATTATATTATTACGGAACTTATACCTAAATAAAAGTATATATAATAGGACGCGCCTAATTATTACACGTCTATCCTAATAGTATATTTAAGGTTAGATGCTTAATAGAAAGTAGGATAGAGGGATACGCTTAATTCCTTAAATTAAACTAACTAATAAGGAAGGTAACTACCCTTACCTTCTTATATATAAGTAGTTTCTAGTCCGGCTCTATTTTATAATAACTATTAATAAATCCTAAGGCCAGTTACTTTCTACTACTAGGGTAGATTTACTTTTATTATATTTTAGTTATAGTTAGCTCTATATTATACTATCCTGTATAAGAGATATATAGAGACTTTTAGTCCTCTTACCGGCGAGTTTAAGGGGGCGTATAGATAATATTATATATCTAGAGGGTCTTTAAATAATATATAAAAATATAATGAAATTAAGGCCTTTTTAATACTATTATTATAATAAACCTCTTATTTAAATTAATTAGATTTAATTATTTTATATTATTTTACTATTATTTTTATTATTTTTATTACTTATTTAGTATTACTTACTTACTATTACCTACTTACTATTACCTACTTACTATTACATACTTCCTACTATTTATTTACTATTATAATATTACTATTAATACTACTATTAAATTACTACTATTAAATTACTACTATTAAATTACTACTATTTAATTACTACTACTTAACTACTACTTAATTACTACTATTTAATTACTATTATTCAATTACTACTATTTAATTACTATTATTTAACTATTATTTAATTACTATTATTTAATTACTACTATTTAATTACTACTATTTAATTATTATAACTAATATTAATACTATTATAATAATTTAATTAGTATTCTTAATACTAATATTATTTAAAAGTTATTATCTAAATATTATTTAATTATTATTACCTAATTAGTATTATTAGATTATTATAAGCTACCTCCTAATTCTATATATTTATTAATATCTTACGGTTTTCTACTTATCTTTTTAATTTATTATAGGAAAGGTATATCTTAGGTATAAGTTATTTTATTTCTATCCTATAAATATATACTTATATATAGATTTTTTAAAATCTATATAGCCTCTAGGAAGGCCCGTATAAATCCGCTACTTTCCGTACTAATCCGTGTACCTACTATACCTAGGATTCCTCCTCTTAATTAGTCTCTTCCTTATCCTTATAATCTACCACGGAGCTATATAAATTTATAAGGCCTGCGTAATACTCTATAATAGTATTATATAGCTCTATTTCTATAAGTTTACTAATCTATATAGATTTATATTTTTAAACCCTATTTATATAGATTAGTACTAATTAGGATTAGCTATATAGAATATTACTAACTACTACCGCTAGCTATATATTTATATTTTTCCTTAACCTTATCTATATAGGTTAGTATATTATGGAATTTATTTAAAAAGATCTATACTAACTGTTCACGAAGCTATAAGTATTTACGCCATCGCCGCTACCTATATAGTTCACGTATACCCCTTTACGGAATCTAGATAGGGTCCTATAAGAGCTGAAATTTCCGTTCCCTTTTATATAGGAGTCGCAGGCGTCCTCTTCTTTAACGGAGTAGAAAATATCCGTATAGGATTAGTATATAATAGATTTAGGGATATAATAGCATTTTATATTTTATATATATTAATATAAAAGATTATAAATTATCTATTTTTATACTAACTAGTCTATTAGCTTTCTCTTCGATATAGAATCGTACGTTTTAGAGAATTAGTAGTATAACTACGTATTAAAGCTTACGGGGGGCTTTCTTTTTTATACTTATCTTTTTAACTTCTATTAGGCGTTTATATTTTTTCTCAGGTTCTTTACCGGTCTTTATAGGGATACTATTTTCTATACCGACGTATACTAGACGCTTACCAAGTATTACCCCGTTATTTAGCTCAGAATTAGAAGCTATAATAATCTATACGGATTTTAATATTTTTTTACGGATTTTTACAGATTATAAAATTTTAAGCCCGCTATATAAAAGGAATATAAATTAGAATAATACTAAATAGAGATATACTTACCGTTAATAGACTAAAATAGGATAAAAGGATAGGAATAGTTATATAAGTCTTCTATAACTCTACTATATAACTTTATTTATAAAGTACTTATATAAACTTACCTAAGTAATACTTAAGTTATCAGGTTTATTTTAGTTATAGAAGTACTAATAGCCTAGCTAGATAGACTAAGCTATATTTATCTATTCCTATAAATTATTACGGTATTAGCTATATAAGTCTTTACTACTATTTACGAATCTATAATATTATTTTATAATATATTTTTATTAATTACTAATCTCGTACTGAGATAGCGACCCTCTAGTATATATATAATATCTTTTATATCTTACTTATAAAGTTATATAAAGGTAATAATAAGAGTATTATAAAAGTTATATAAATAGAACTTATAAATAATAAAGATAAATAAGAAGTTAAAGCTATTCTTAATTATAAAATCTCTTATAATAAACCTTAATACTTAGTAAAGTAAAAGGGTTAGTCTTATAATTATAATTAATAGCTATATAAGTAGGACTTAATTAATATATTAAATATATTAGAAAGATTTAAGTAGAATTACCCTAAAATATAAAGTTTATATAATATAAGGGGGAAAAAGATTTCTATTATTATTAATAAAAAAGAAAAGATACCTAATATAATAAAACTACTAAGGGTATTATATTAGAGGGCTATTATATTATATTAATAGTAGTATTAGGCCTAGAACTATTAATATTATTAATAATAGGATTATCCTCCTTATCCTCTTCTTTATCCTTTATAATAGGAGGAAGGCGCTCTTATAATATATTAATAAAGCTTTAATAAAGCTTTAAAAGAGGAAATAGAGTAATATATATATACTAGTAAAGGATATTAAGAATACCTTTAAAGCTATTTATAATATAGATAGTAATAATAGGGTCTACCCTAATAGAAGTAGTTATAATAAAAGAGGTAGAGGAAGTATAATATAAGTAGTAATAATATTATTAAATAAGCTTATTAAAGGTTTATTAGAATCTAGTAAGTTAAAGGAGGTTAGAGCTAGTATTTAAAGTAGTTATAATATCTAAAAATTAAAAAAGGCGCGTATAAGTATAATAAGTAGAAGTAGAAAATTTCTATTAATATTTAATATTAAGAGCTTTATAATACTTATACCTTATTAAGCTAGGGGAGGCGTATATATAAAGTATCCTATTAAAAAAGTAAGTAAAGCTTTAATTAAAAATATTAGATTTATAAATCTTTAAATTAAAATATAATATATTAGAAGTATATTATATAAGATAATATAAGGATAAGTTATAAGTAGCTTAATAAAGGAGGTTAAGTACTATTATAAGTAGAGGAGGTAGTAGTAGTCTTCTTTTAATTAGTAGTAAGGGTAAGTTTATTACTAAGGATTACTTATAAAGTAACTACTAGGAGTATAAATAGGTATAATAAGGTGTAAAGGGGGTAATAATATAAATAAAAATTAGAAGGGACTTAATATAATTAATAAAAAAATAAAGATGTTATAATTAAAAAAATAATATTAAAGTTATATAAAGAAGGTATAACTTAAGTACTTAATAAACCCTTAATAGTAATAACTTCCTATTTACTTTAAAATACTAAAACTTCTAACTACTTTAATAATAAATTAATTAAGAATAATAGGAAGTATAATAGGGATATATTATAATATAAGGATTATATATAAGAGTATTATTTATAGTTATTATAATTAAATAAAACTATATATTCTTTAAGGCTTAGATTAAAGGGCCTTATAATTAATTATATTATTATACTCTTATTTAAGTTATATTCTATTATTAAAGGAGCCCTTTTAATAGATTATAACCTTTTATACTCTTAAAGTCTAAGAGCCTAGATAGGGAGATAATTATAAGTGTAAGGCCTGTACCCGCTAGCTCTATAGCGGCGTGTTAGGTAATAAAAGACGTAGAGTCACGTTGTAGGGTTTAATAATAGATATAAGTCTACTAATAGATTAGGTAGTAGGCCTATTATAATAATAGAACTAATCTCTAAGGAACTTAGAAGAATAATAGGGGATAGCTAGGAAGATATATATCTACTAAGTATAGGCTTAGCCTAGGCCTCCCGTTACTAGGATATTACCCTATATTTCTAAGGAAGGTTACTTAAAGTAGGTTATAAGGTAGCGCGTAAAGTATATATATACCTAAGCCTAATAAGTACCTCCCCTCCTAGGCCCTAGTCCCTAGGGCTAATAAGATTAACTAGAATACTTATTAAAAAACCTTAAAATTATATAGGAAAAATAAGGGAAAAGAGTTATTTAATATACTACTACTAATATAGTATTAGTATTAACTAGGCTAGACGCGCGTACTAAAACCTTTTATAAGGTAGTAATAATATTATTTAATTATTAGTAATAAAGTATATTAATAAATTATCTAGATAGTATATATATACTTCTAAACTATTTATATCTTTTAATTATACTAAGATAATATTAGGATATCTTGATACATCTAGCTAGTACGATGCGGCCTACTAGCTATATCCTAGCGGTATTAGTTCGGCTTCTTATTATCCTGACGGATATCCTTTTATCCGGATATCTAAGAGGCTAGGTAGCTCCCTTAAGGGGTATTTAGATAGTCCTCCCTCTACCTCTTTAGAAGGTAGAGATTAGTTCTTTTATAATTATAAAGTTACTAGAGTATTAAATCTACCTTTATAATACTACCTACTCGCTAGTAGTTTATACTATCTATTTTAGCCCTTAGGAACTAGCCTTCTAGTCTAGTTCTTAATAGTTCTAATCTCTCTACCTTAAAAGGGGGATAGTCTAGATTATAATAGTATAGTAACGCGAAGATATCTAACACTAAGTAAGATAAAAATATATTAGAAGTCTATTATAATAAAATTAAGATAATACTAGAGTTTAATATAAGAGATATTAAAGTAATAAATAATATACCTAGTAATAGAATTTCTAATAAAACCCTTACTAGTATAATTACGCTTAATAAACTTATTACTACTACTAAAGTTAGAGAAGAGTAGTTAATAAAAGAAAGAAAGCTTTAAGGTATCTAAGAAAGGGTAGCCTAATTATAAGTAGAAGTAGATATAGTTATACTAGATCTATATTAGATCGCTAGCGGATTACTAAGAGGGATATAATAAGGGTTAAGATAAGGCCTAATAGAGGACCCTCTAAATCGGGGTGCTAATATATAAGGTACGTTAGACCCTAGGTTAGGATCTATCTTTAGGGGTTTTACCCTAACTTAGTCCGCTAGAGGCTAGTTAGAAGAACCTAGTAGTTAATACCCGAGGAGCCACTTAAAGCCTAAGGACTTACCCTTTTATAAGGGGAAGAATATATATAAGTATAGGAAATAGTATTATATTATAGATATTATATTCTAACTAATACCTAATAAATTCTTAATTAAGTTTATAAAGGTTACTTAGGTTATATAATTCTTAGAAGGTAAACCTACTAAGTTATAAGATTATTATAAAAAGTCGTTACTAGGGAGAGTAGTTACCTAGGAGTACTTTACTTAGTACTTATTAAACCTTATTAAGGGCCTAATAAACCGCTAGCTTTATAATATATAATTATACTTAAATATATAATAGAATCTTAACTAGTTAATATAGAGCTTTAATATATATCTAAGTAGGATTAAATTATAGATCCCTCCTTTTCTAGAGGAATATTAGCGGATTAACTTCTTTATAAAGTTACGCCTAGACCTCTAAAAGGCCCTTATAAACTATTAAGACCTCCTTATAACTAAAGAAAGCCTAATTACCCTTACTACTTAGTTAGAGAATAACTAGCGGTATTATACTAGAATAACGGCGGGTAATAGTTATATTACTAAAAAAGGGGATTATTCTAATAGATAGAATAAAGGTTAAAAGAGGGAAGGAAGTTAAAATAGAGGTATTAAACCTTCTATGAAAGTAGGAAGTATTTAACCCGCTAATAGCTATAGTAAGTTACTAGATACTAAGGAAGGGTTAATATATTTTAACTATAAAAAGAAGGGGTATTATAATAAGGACTATTATAGGCCTAGGATACCTAGGAACTTAAATATAATACTTATTAATACTATTAGAAAAGGGACTATTAAACTAAAAAAAGGAAGCGCGCCTCTATTAGGACCTTAACGCTAGGGCGCTTACTTACTAAAAGGGGTTTATTATTAGTTTATAATATTAATATTAGTAGTTTTATTAATATATAAGGTATATAGGACTATATAGACTTCCTAATAGATATAGGAGTAGAGATTAATATTATCTCCTAAAGCTTTACTAAGTAATATAACCTAAAACCCCTAGAGGGCTATTAGCTATTAATTCCTAAATAGATAAATAGTTAGTTAGTCTATTACTACGGCGCGTACTAGGTAGAGTACTATCTTATTAATAGCTAGGGGTAGCTAGGTTAATATACTAGTATATTCTATATAATTAAGAAGAAGGGGTTACTAATTATTCTTAGTATACCTACCTTATTAGAAGCCAGGGTATAGGTAGATCTAGGGAGTTAAAAGTAGTAATTTCTATTAGACTCTACTAGTATATCTATCCTAGAGCCGTAAGTATTTATAGATACCCTTAAAGGTAAATTAGTAATTTATACTATTATCTATACTAGGTTATCCTAGGCGGAAACCTAGGGCTCTAATAGCGAAGTACTAGAGCTACCTAAAAGTCTTTATAACTTTTTAGATATCTTTTTAAATAAGGAGGCAGGATAACTACCCCTATTTAAGCCTAGGGACTATACTATTAATACGGATAGTTATAAACCTCCTTATAAGCCTATCTATAATTTATTATAAAGGGAGTTAAAAACTCTACGTATCTACCTAGATAACGCTAAGTTAAAGAGTTAGATATAAGAGTCTACTAGTCCTACGGGGGCTCCTATTTTATTTATACTAAAGAAGGATAGTAGCCTACAGCTATACGTCGACTATTATAGGTTAAATAAGGTAATAGTAAAGAACTATTATCCTCTCCCTTTAATTAGTAAAATACTTAATTACTTATAGAGTATAAAGATATTTACTAAGTTAGACCTTAAGGATACTTATTATAAGATTTATATCTATAAGGGTAATAAGTAGAAGATAGTATTTTATACGCGGTATAGCTATTTTAAATATATAGTTATACTATTTAAGTTAGTAAATACCCTAGCTATATTTTAAGCCTATATTAATAGAGCTTTAGCGGGCCTAGTAGATATTACTTATATAATATACCTTAATAATATTTTAATTTATTTAAAAGATATCTTAAGTTACGAGTAATATATCTACTAGGTACTTAAGTAGTTATAAAAGCTTTAACTTTATATAAATTAAAAGAAATATAAATTCTATACTAATTTAATGGAATTCCTTAGGTTTATTATAAGTATTAATAGTATATTAATAGATAGCCGTAGGGTATTTACTATCTAAGACTAGCTAGTACTAATTATATATTAGGAAGTCTAAGTATTCTTAAGATTTATAAACTTCTACCGGCGTTTTATATACTACTACTTATAAATAGTATCCCCCTTAACTAGCCTTTTAAAAAGTATTAAGGAGGGGAAGAAGTTAGGACTATTTATATAAGGCGCTAGTAAAGAGAAGGTGTTTTATAACTTATATTACGCCTTTATAACCGCACCCGTTTTAATATATTTTAATTCTAATAAGAAAATTTAGATTAAAATAGACGTATCTAATTTTATTATAACTACTATCTTATCCTAATAGGATAATAATAGGGCTTAGTATCTAGTAGCCTTCTAGTCTTATAAATTAATACCTACTAAGACTAGGTATAAGATATATAATTAAGAGCTATTAGTGATTATTAAAGCCTTTAAATAATAGTAATACTACGCGGAAGGTAGTTATTATGCTATTAAAGTACTTATAAATTATAATAATCTTAGGGGATTTATATAGGTAAAGTAGTTAAATAGTTATTAAGCTTAGTAGGCTATTTATTTAATTATATATAACTTTAATATTAAATATTAACTTAGTAAGAAGAATCCTATAAATACTCTATTATATAGACTTAATTATAATAATATTAAGATATTATTTAACTAGCTCCTACCTACCTTATAAAATAAGCTAGTAAACTTAGGAAGTATTATCTCTAGCTAAAGGTAGCTAGAAGAAATAACTAAGTATATAAACTTATCTAGCTTAGGAGGGCTTAAGAAACCCTTGATTAAGCTTAAAAACTTAGATAGAAGGGGTATAAAGCCACCTTCCTAGTATTAAAGTAATATAATAGTGCTACTACTTAATCCTATTACTAGGGTTATTAGTTATAAATAATATATCCTACGAGTACTAGTAAGAGTAGTTACTAGACTTAAAACGGCTTATAAAGCTAGATTAAAATCCCTAAAAGAACTTATCCTCTTATTATAAAGTAATAATCCGTTTATTATTAAATAGAAAGATAAGGTAAAGCGTATAGCTTCTAAGCGAAACGCTATTAAATAGCCTTAAAAGGTTAATTCTACGGGATTACTAAGATTTAAAGGAGTACTCTACGTACTAGATAATTTAGTATTATATATAGAAATTATTATAAGGTATTATAATAATACCTTAGTAGGTTATTTTAAGTTATAAAAAACCTTAGAGTTACTCTAATATAAGTATTATTAAAGTGGAATATTAGTGGATACTAAGTTATACGTCCAAATTTATAAAATATATTAAAGGATAAAGGCTCCTAGATATAAACCCTATAATAATATAGTATCCTTATTATAATTTAATAGGCCTTAAGAAGAACTTTTTATAGATTTTATTATAAGCTTACTACCTAATAAATATAGAAATTCTATATATAATTCTAGTCTTATAATTATTAATAGGTATATAAAGATAGTCTAATATCTTCTAATTAAGAGTACTTATACTACTATTAAATTAGCTAAGATCTTATTTAAGAATATAGTATTATATTAGATTAGGGATCCTTATTTATAAGTACCTATTAGTTAGAAGTCTACTATTATATAAAAATAAAGAGATAACTAAGTACTACCTTCTATTTATAAATAGATAGATAGATTAAATATTAGAACTAAATATTAAAATATTACCTTAGGGTATTTTTAAATAAAGAATAAGATAATTAGGTTATATTACTCTTAATAGCTAAATTCGCGTATTATAATAGTATTTAGATTATACTAGGTTATTTACTATTCTATATAATATATAGATATAATTTATATATAAAAGATAAAGTTAAGATTAACTTTTTAAAAGGAGGAGTACTTATAATTAAAGACCGCGTGGAAAACCTTTTAAAAGTAAGAGCTACGCTAGCGGATTAATAGTAGACTATTTAAGTATAAGTTATAAAGTTTTATAATAAACTTTATATCCTAAAGTCTTATATAATAGGAGAACTAGTAATATTAATTATAAAGAACTTAAAGTAGAAAAGATTAAATTAAAAGCTATTATATAAGTATACTAGTCCCTTTAAGGTAGTAGATATAATTAGACGCTAGGCGTACTATTTAAGTCTCCTAATAGTATAAAAAATTTATCTTATATTTTATATTTCCTTATTAGAACTATATTAGAGCTATCTTAATAAAGGTAAATAACTATTTATACCTCCTCTAGAACATATTAATAGTAAAGAATATTATAAGGTAGAATAAATCCTAGATAAAATAAGAAGTAAAGGTATTTAGTACTATTTAATTAAGTAGTCTAGTTATAAAATAGAATATAATTAATAGATATCTATTAAAGATATAAATATAAAAGACTTATAAAGGGAATATAATAATATATATATAATAAAGAAATATTAAAGGCGAAATACTAGTATATAACTATTATAATAGAACTATTTAATTATAAAGTTAAGTTATAAAAGGTAAGTTATAAGTTATATATATATAATAGAGATTTTAATAAAGAGATATATAAGAAAAGAATTAATTAAGGGGAAAATCCTTATAACTTAAGAAAAGAATCTTTACTTAAAGGTATAGTATTAAGGTCTTATAAGGGGAGCGTATTAAGGTGAGCTAGGGCCTATAATAAATAAGCTAGAGGATAAGGTAATATCCCTAGTAGGGGTAGGTAGAGAGGGCGGAGTAGGTAAGGGAGCGGGAGTAATAGAAGCGTAAGGAGTACGAGGGGCGTAAAGGGCGCGAATCTTACGGGTAGAGGAGGTAGTACTAGTAGAACTACCGTTATAAGAAGGGTAGCTAGGGCTAGTAGGAGTAGGGGCGGGTAATATAATAATAGGGGAGGTAATAGCCTCCTCCTCCTCCTCTTTTATATCCTCTAGGATCTCCCTTATCTCCCCTTTATTAAAATTATTATTATCCTCCTCTTAATATATAATTAGCTTACGTAAAGATAGTATAACACTTTAATAATATACTTACCTCCCTTAACTCCTTATTAACCTCTATTATAATAAGGGTAGTTAACCCCTCTTATAAAAGTATTAGTATATATTATAAGAAGTATATAATAAAAGAACTTACCCGCTATCTTATTATATCTAAGATACCCTCTAGAGTAATAGCTACCTAACTACCTACCTTTATACTAAGGCGTAGTAATTCCTTAGAGGTTTATAACTTATATAAAAGTATTTTACCGCGCTCCCCTAAGTAAATTACTACCTCTACCTTAGTTTTAAAGGTAGTAACCTGTGTTATAAAAGTAGTACGGCGGGGTAACTTTCTACTTTAAAGGGTAATAATAAGGTTGTAAGTAAAGAGGCTAGATAAATAGGCGCGGAAGGTAAGGGGGACTTATAACTTATTAGTATACCGTACGCGAATTATATTAAAATCCTATTATTATATATTAATTTATAAGGCTTATAAAGGTAGTAGTACCTCTTATAAGCCCTACTAGTCTCTTAATTATATAGTAACCTAGGACTTAAACTTAAGTACTTAGCGTACTAAAGATAATAGGGTTATAAGAGGGCTACTACCCTAATAGTATAACGGGGTAGTACGGCGCGGTAAGAGGGTTTAACTATCTATTATAAGAGTTAGCTAATAAGAATACCTTTAAGTATAAAGAGTATAAGAATAATTTAAAAGAAATATAATATAATAGGATATTAATAAGGTTCTTAAATAACTAATATAATAAACTTATATAAGAAGGTAATTTAAAAGTAATATACTTATAATATATTTAAAGATAATTAAAGTCTATTATAAAGTAATAATATATATAAAGTAATAAAGGATAACTAGTAGAGACTTACCTTAATTATTATTATAGTTATTAACTATTTAATATATAGTATTATATTAGTAATTAATCCTTTATATTATACTTATATTATAATAGTAGTTATCTTATAAAGTATAATAGTACTAATATTATAACTTATATTATTAATATATTAAGATAGGGCTTAAAGTAACTTATAATAGGTTAGTATTAATAATAGTAGTTATAAAAGAAGTTAGAAGTAAATAAAATATAACTTTATTATCTATTATATTATATATATTAACTACGCGATTTAATAGTATAATATTATTACTTAATATCTATATTATTATTTATATTACACGTTTATAAAGTAATATAATAATAAATATAATTAATAATTATATCTTACTACTAATATAAATTATAATTATAAAGGCTTTTATATATTAGTAGTATATAATATTAGCGGCGTATCGCCGTTATTATATTATTACTATTTTAGAACTCTTTCCCTTACTTTCTCTACTAGGGTTTTAAAGGTTTTTAATAAGTCCTATTATAGATAGTAATAATTAGTATTTAAGGATAAATACCCTTAAAGGGGAGGTAATTATTAGGATATCTTAATATATCTAGCTAGTATAATACGGCCTATTAGCTATATCCTAGCGGTATTAATTTAGCTTCTTATTATCCTAACGGATATCCTTTTATCTAGATATCTAAGAGGCTAGGTAGCTCCCTTAAGGGGTAGTTAAATAGTCCTCCCTCTACCTCTTTAGAAGGTAGAGATTAGTTCTTTTATAACTATAAAGTTACTAGAGTATTAAATCTACCTTTATAATACTACCTACTTACTAGTAGTTTATACTATCTATTTTAGCCCTTAGGAACTAGCCTTCTAGTCTAGTTCCTAATAGATAATATATAATATAATTTAAAATTATTCTAAATACCTTTAATATATAATTAGATACTTAGCTTATTAACTTTAAATATTAAGGTATATAATATTTTTATATAATTAATATTATTATATATTAATAGGGAATAACTTATTAGGTATAGATATTAGTAATATATATTAGTAATAATATAGAAATAAGAAGGTGATATTAATTAGTAGGCGCGTATACTTTATTATTAATAATAGACTAAATATCTATAGATATAAGATATAATAAGTAACGCGTTACTCTAATATATTAATTATAAAATTAGATAGAACCTTTATTATTATTATTATAATTTAAATAGCTTTAAAGGAAACTACGCTAAGATAGCGCCGTAGGATATTAATAAAGTTCTTATCCTAATATTTAAAACTTCTTATAACTCCCTTAGCCTCTCTTATAAGTACTTACTTTAACTTAATAATATTATAAAATATATTTACTAATATATATAGTATTCTTATTATATATTATATATAATATTTCTCTTATAAGTACTTATAATATCTTATTAATATCGCGTAGTATTTATTAATATATTAATATTATATATAGATATTAACTTATTTTAAGTATATTTACTTATATATACTATATAATAGCTCGCTAACTTATATAGTATATCTCTTCCTAATAAGACTTATTTTATAAAGGGTTTAGATAATTATAAATAAGGTAATACTCCCCCTTATTATTAATATATTAATAGTTATTATAATATTAATTATTATATAAAGGTAAGTACCTTAACCCTTTAGCTTTATAATAGCGTAAGTACTTATTATAATAGATTCTAGCTCCCTTTTAAAGGAAGGCGAGGAAATCTATACGCGCTATTACTAGGACTAGCTAGGTAAATATATATTTAGTAAGGAGAAAGAAACTTAGTAAAAAGATAATCTAATAATAGAAAGCCTATAAGTAGATAGTTATAATAGTTAGGTTAGCGCCTAATATTATTACTAACTTATAGGCTTTAATTAATATACTAAATATATAGAATAAGGAGTTAGAGAGTTAAGTAGAACTCCTTTAGACTAAAGTTAATAGTATTTAATAGTATAAAGATACGCTAGATAATCCTAACCCTATAAAGCCTTTAAACTTCAAAGGGTTTAATAATTAAAGGTTAATTTATAGTTATACTTTAATATAGATAAGTTATTTATATATCTTATTTACTTAAGTTATTTACTAAGTATAAGATACCTAGGCTTATTTTTTATTAATATATCCTTAGTATCCTTATTAGATTATATTAAAATTAAAAGTATTCTTCTAATATAATATATTACTAACAGCTTAACTCCTTAGATAATATTAATAAAGAATATTTTTAAATTATATTACTATACTTATAAGTATACTTATATATAGGAGATTAATTACTATATAATATATATAAAGATAATAGTCTTAACTTATATTATAACTTATTATATTATTACTACTTATTTAATATAAGAATATATTTAATATTTTATTTATACTTTAATTACACTAATATATTATAAGCTCTTATTAGTTTATAAGACCTATTAAGGTCCTTATCTAGTACCTATTAATTATATTTACTACTCTAACTAGTCTACTTAGCTTTATACTAGACACCTTATTTATTATTAACCTTACTAATAATTTCTTCTACCTCCTATTATTCCTTATTATTAATAAGTTCGGGTACTTATATAAAGATATCCGCCGTAGGAGAGTAGTCTCTTTAATAGTAAGGTTTAATTAGTAATATATAGAATATATTATAAATCTTATATAATAGTAGTAATAGTAGATAATACGCTTATAAACCGACCTTATTAATAACCTAGAATAATCCCACGTACTTATAAGCTAACTTCTTACTTAGGCGTTATTACTTTAGGTTCTTTATAGCTAATATTACTAAATCGCTAATATTATAAGTCTATAGCTTATAGTTCTAATTATAGTACTTTACTTAAGACGCTTAGGCGGCTTAAAGGTATTTTATAGCTTTATCCCTTACTACCTATAATATTCTAACTCTATTATTTATAGCAGGTATTCTCCCTTCTAGGGACTCGTCCTTAAGTTCCTAATAAACTTCTAGGTAATAACCGTATATAAGAAAAAATGGTATTATTCTAATAAAGGAATAAATACTATTTATATATATAAATTTAATTATAGGTAGTTATCTAGCCTAATTAATTTACTTATTATTAGTAAATATATGTAAGTAGTATTCTAATACCTAATTCTAACGCTTAGTCTACCTATTAGTTTATAAGTAAAAGGCTATACTTAGGCGGCGTTTTATCTTAGAGTAAAAATAGACTACTAATTAAAAGGTACTTATAAAGATAGAACCCCTATTACTTATAATACTATTAGGTATATTATAGTAGTAAATAATTTTATTATAGAATATATCCGCTAGCTTAGTAGTATTAATTATTATTATAGTAGGTATATACTAAACTATTTTCGTAAAATAATTAATAATTATAAGGATAGAATTATAGATAATTCCCTTAGCCTTAGGGGTAACCCTATAATAAAGTCTATAAATATTTCTTTTCATAGTTAGGTAGTAATAGGTAATAGACTTAATTTGTTATAAGTATAATAGCGTGGTAACTTAATTCTTTAGTAGATATTATAAGTTTAATAATACTTAGTAACCTATTTTATACTACTATTTTAATAGTATTTATATATAAGAAGATTATACGTCTTCTTAGCGCTAAAATATCCTAATAAAGGATTATTATAATAGTAATTAATTAGTTTACTATATAGGGCTTTATCCCTTAGAATATAGGGATAACTTTTAAAGGTTAATAGCCTATTAGAGTCTAAACTCTAGGCCTTAAAATATCTATAGTAATATTATTTTATAAGCGCTTTTAAAAAGGACTTTACTTAATTGTTATACTTTTATAAGTTATAAATTAAGGTCTTTATAAGCCTTTAAGTATCCTTATAAGCTAAGTTTAAAATATCTATAATATTCTTTCTAGGGATAATAACCTAAATACTTATAATTCTATATATAGGTGCTATAACTATAATAATAGCTTATATTTCTTTAAAACTATTATTTTTCTATAAGGTAAGCTTATTTTATAGTATTAATAAGAGCTTTATATTTAAGGGTAATTTTCCCTTATAATTAGGTTAGTAAGACGGCGCGTTAGTAGGGTTTAACTTCCCTAGGTAATAGAATATCTTAAAGTTATAAGTAGCGAGCTTAAGCGCCTATCTAGCTTACCTAGAGTTTAATTCCTTTTACTTTATAAAGCCTTATAGGTTACTATAATTAGTTTATACCTTAACTATAAAAGTACTTCCTTCTAGGTAGTATTACTACTATTTTATTACTACTATTTTATTACTATTATAATAGCGAGTAGCTCCTAATTATAGGTTTTATAATTTTATTCTAGGTCGGTTATCTTCTAAGACTAGAATATAACAGGTCGCTAGTTACTATCCTTATCCTATTAGGATAGGATAGTACTTATAATTAAATTTAAGGCGTCCGTTTCTATCCTTAAGGCCTTTATAGGGTTATAATAGTATAGAAACGGCGCTAATATAAAGGTATCCTATAGTAATTAGGATACTATTAGTAGTAATAGTTTAATCTAAAGGACCTATTTTCTTACTATCCTTACTACCCTTAAGTAGGCTAGTAAGTAGCTTAGCTACATAAGAGTAGTTATAAATAAACTAATAATAAAAATTTATAAAGTCTAAAAAGACTTATATATCCTAATAGGTCTTAGGCTTAGGCTAGTCTCTAATTATTACTATATACTCTAAATCTATCTTAACGCTATTAGTTAAGATAATAAGCCCTTAAAATTTAACCCTTTTAATACTAAATTAGCACTTTTTTTAGATTAGTATATAGGGAAAACTAATATAACTATTCTAGTACTTACTAAATATATTACTAGTAATCCGCTAGGTTAAAGCTATAAATAAGGATATTATCTAGGTATACTATATAAGTTATATTAACTAGACTAATTAAGGCCCTATTAATATAAGCTTAAAATATAGCTAGTACGTTAGTAAGCTTAAAAGGTATAACTAAATATTTAAAGTAGTTATAATAAGTTTAAAAAGTAGTTTTCTATTTATTACCTTCCTTAATATAGATTTAATAATAGGTATCCTTTAAGTCTAACTTTATAAAAGTCTTAAAACTATATAAGCGGTCTAATATCTTAATAATAAGAGGTAATAGGTATCTATTCTTTAGAGTTATAATATTTAACCCCTTATAATCTATATATAGATGTAGCCTACTATCCTTCTTTAGTATAAAGAGAATAGGTACTCTAGTTAATAAGATAGAGCGGCGAATAATCCTCTTTTAAAGTAAATCCTTAAGGTAGCGCTATAACTTAGCTAGCTTAGTTTAAAATAAATTATAAAGTGGCTTATAAGGTAGTTCTTTACCTTCTATAAGATTTATAACGTAGTTATCCTCCTTAAAAATAGGTAAGGTACCCGCCTTCTTACTAGAAATAATATTAGTAAAGGCCTCTAATTCCCTAGGGAGTTAGGGAACTTCTTATTTACTAGACGCTATACCGGCGTATATAATAGTAAATATATTTAACTCTTTTCTATTAGGAACTAGATTAGAAGGCTAGTTCCTAAGGGCTAGAATAGATAGTATAAACTACTAGTAAGTAGGTAGCGTTATAAAGGTGGACTTAATACTCTAGTAACTTTATACTTATAGAAGAACTAATCTCTACCTTCTAAAGAGGTAGAGGGAGGACTATTTAAATACCCCTTAAGGAAGCTACCTAGCCTCTTAGATATCTAGATAAAAGGATATCCGTTAGGATAATAAGAAGCTAAACTAATACTACTAGGATATTACTAGTAGGCTATATTATACTAGCTAGATATATTAAGATATCCTAATAATTACCTCCCCTTTAAGGGTATTTATCCCTAAATACTAACTATTACTACTTATAATAGGACTTATTAAAAACCTTTAAAACCCTAATAGGGAAAGTAAGGGAAAGAGTTCTAAGGATAGTAATAATATAGTGACGGCGATACGCCGCTGATATTATATACTATTAATATATAAAAGCCTTTATAATTATAATTTATATTAGTAGTAGGATATAATTATTAATTAAGTTTACTATTATATTACTTTATAAATATATAATATAAATAATAATATAAAAGTTAGGTAATAATATCGCGCCGTTAAATTACGTAGTTAATATATATAATATAGTATATAATGAAGTTATATTTTATTTACTTCTAACTTCTTTTATAACTACTACTATTAATACTAACCTATTATAAGTTACCTTAAGTTATATCTTAATATATTAATAATAGGAGCTAATATATTTAGTATTAATACTATTAATACTTTATAAGATAACTACTATTAGAGTATAAGTATAATATAAAGGATTAAATAATTAATATTATATTATATATTAAATAATTAATAACTATAATAATAACTAAGGTAAGTCTCTACTAGTTATCCTTTACTACTTTATATATATTATTACTTTATAATAGACTTTAATTATCTTTATATTATAAGTATATTACTTATAAATTACCTTCTTATATAAGTTTATTATATTAGTTATTTAAGGACCTTATTAATATCCTATTATATTATACTTCTTTTAAATTATTTTTATACTCTTTATACTTAAGGTATTCCTATTAGCTAACTTTTATAATAAATAGTTAAACCCTCTTACTATGCCACACTATCCTATTATACTACTAAGGTAGTAGCCCTCTTATAGCCCTATTATCTTTAGTACGCTAAGTACCTAGGTTTAAGTCCTAGGTTACTATATAACTAAGAGACTAGTAGGGCTTATAAGAGGTACTATTACCTTTATAAGCCTTATAAATTAGTTTATAATAATAGGATTTTAATATAATTTATGTATAATATACTAATAGGTTATAAGTCCCCCTTACCTTCCGCGCCTATTTATCTGGCCTCCTCGCTTATAGCCCTATTATTACCCTTTAGGGTAGAAAGTTACCCCGCTATACTACTTTTATAATATAGGTTACTACCTTTAAAATTAAGGTAGAGGTAGTAATTTACTTAGGGGAGCGCGGTGAAACGCTTTTATATAAGTTATAAACCTCTAAGGAATTACTACGCCTTAATATAAAGGTAGGTAGGTAGGTAGCTATTACCCTAGAGGGTATCTATCTAAGAGCTTTTACCCTTTAATATATTTTATAAGTTTAGATATATAATTTAATATCTATTAATATCCTACTTTAATAATACTTATATTAGAGTAACTCTAAGGTTTTCTATAATTTAAAATAACCTACTAAAGTATTATTATAATACCTTACTATAATTTCTATATATAATACTAAATTATTTAGTATATAGAGTACTCCTTTAAATCTTAGTAATCCTATTAAATTAACCTTCTAAGGCTATTTAATAGTATTTTACTTAGAAGCTATATACTTTACTTTATCTTTCTATTTAGTAATAAATAGATTATTACTTTATAATAAGAGGATAAGTTCTTTTAGGGATTCTAATCTAGCTTTATAAGCCGTTTTAAGTCTAATAACTACTCTTACTAGTACTTATAAGATATACTATCTATAATAACCCTAGTAATAGGATTAAGTAGTAGCGCTACTATATTATATTAATACTAGGAAGGTGGCTTTACGCCCCTTCTATCTAAGTTTTTAAGCTTAATTAAGGGTTTCTTAAGCCCTCCTAAGCTAGATAGGTTTATATACTTAGTTATTTCTTTTAGCTACCTTTAACTAGAGATAATACTTCTTAAGTTTACTAGCTTATTTTATAAGGTAGATAGGAGCTAGTTAAATAATATCTTAATATTATTATAATTAGGTCTATATAATAAAGTATTTATAGGATTCTTCTTACTAGGTTAATATTTAATATTAAAGTTATATATAATAAAATAAATAGCCTACTAAGCTTAATAACTATTTAACTACTTTACTTATATAAATATCCTAAGATTATTATAATTTATAAGTACTTTAATAGTATAATAACCACCTTTTATATAATATTACTATTACTTAAAGGCTTTAATAATTATTAATAGCTCTTAATAATATATCTTATACCTAGTCTTAGTAGGTATTAATTTATAAGACTAGAAAGCTACTAGATACTAAGCCCTATTATTATCCTATTAGGATAAGATAGTAGTTATAATAAAATTAGATATATCTATTTTAATCTAAATTTTCTTATTAGGATTAAAATATATTAAAATAGGTATAGTTATAAGGCGTAATATAGGTTATAAAATACCTTCTCTTTACTAGCGCCTTATATAAAGGGTCTTAACTTCTTCCTATCCTTACTACCTTTTAAGAGGCTAGTTAAGGGGGATGCTATTTAGGAATAGTAGTATATAAAACGCCGGTAGAAGTTTATAAATCTTAAGAATACTTAGACCTTCTAATATATAGTTAATACTAGCTAGTCTTAGATAGTAAATACCCTACGGCTATCTATTAATATACTATTAGTACTTATAATAAACCTAAAGAATTCTACTAAATTAATATAGAATTTATATTTCTTTTAGTTTATATAAAGTTAAAACTTTTATAATTACTTAAATACCTAGTAGATATATTACTTATAACTTAAGATATCTTCTAAATAAATTAAAATATTATTAAGGTATATTATATAAGTAATATCTACTAGGCCCGCTAAAGCTCTATTAATATAGGCTTAGAATATAGCTAGGGTATTTACTAATTTAAATAGTATAACTATATATTTAAAATAGCTATACCGCGTATAAAATACTATCTTCTACTTATTACCCTTATAAATATAAATCTTATAATAAGTATCCTTAAGGTCTAACTTAATAAATATCTTAGTACCTTATAAGTAATTAAGTATTTTATTAATTAAAGGGAGAGGATAATAGTTCTTTACTATTACCTTATTTAACCTATAATAGTTAATATATAGCTATAAGCTACTATCCTTCTTTAATATAAATAAAATAGGAGCCCCTATAGGATTAATAGACTCTTATATCTAACCCTTTAACTTAGTGTTATCTAGGTAGATACGTAGAGTTTCTAACTCCCTTTATAATAAATTATAGATAGGCTTATAAGGAGGCTTACGACTATCTATATTAATAGTATAGTCCCTAGACTTAAATAGGGGTAGTCGTCCTACCTCCTTATTTAAAAAGATATCTAAAAAGTTATAAAGACTTTTAAGTAGCTCTAGTACTTTACTATTAAAGCTCTAGGTTTCCGCCTAGGATAACCTAGTATAGATAATAGTATAAATTACTAATTCGCCTTTAAGGGTATCTATAAATACTTACGGCTCTAGGATAGATATACTAGTAGAGTCTAGTAGGAATTACTACTTTTAACTCCCTAGATCTACCTATACCCTAGCTTCTAATAAGGTAGGTATACTAAGAATAATTAGTAACCCCTTCTTCTTAATTATATAGAATATACTAGTATATTAACCTAGCTACCCCTAGCTATTAATAAGATAGTACTCTACCTAGTATATATTATAGTAATAGACTAATTAACTATTTATCTATTTAGGAATTAGTAGCTAATAGCCCTCTAGGGGTTTTAGGTTATATTACTTAGCGAAGCTTTAAGAGATAATATTAATCTCCGCTCTTATATTTATTAGGAAGTCTATATAGTCTTATATATTATATATATTAATAGAACTACTAATATTAATATTATAAACTAATAATAAACCCCTTTTAGTAAGTAAGCGCCTTAGCGTTAAGGTCTTAATAGAGGCGCGCTTCCTTTTTTTAGTTTAGTAGTCCCTTTTCCTATAATAGTCCTTATTATAGTACCCCTTCTTCTTATAATTAAAATATATTAACCCTTCCTTAACGTCTAGTAACTTATTATAACTACTAGCGGGCTAAATACTTCCTACTTTTATAAAAGGATTAATACCTCTATCTTAACTTCCTTCCCTCTTCTAACCTTTATTCTATCAATTAGAATAATCCCCTTTTTTAGTAATATAACTATTACCCGCCGTTATTCTAGTATAATACCGCTAGTTATTCTCTAATTAAGTAGCGAGGGTAATTAGGCTTTCTTTAGTTATAGGGAGGTCTTAATAGTTTATAAGGGCCTTTTAGAGGTCTAGGCGTAACTTTATAAAGAAGTTAATCTACTAATATTCCTCTAAAAAAGGAGGGATTTATAATTTAATTCTACTTAGATATATATTAAAGCTTTATATTAACTAGTTAAGGTTTTATTATATATTTAAGTATAACTATATATTATAAAGCTAGTAGTTTACTAGGTCCTTAATAAGGTTTAGTAAGTACTAAGTAAAGTACTCCTAGGTAGCTACTCTCCCTAATAATAACTTTTTATAATAATCTTATAACTTAGTAGGTTTACCTTCTAAGAATTATATAGCCTAAGTAACCTTTATAAACTAAATTAAGAATTTATTAGGTATTAATTAGAATATAATATTTATAGTATAATACTATTTCTTATACTTATATATATTCTTCCCTTTATAAAAGGGTAAGTCCTTAGGCTTTAAGTAGCTCCTAGGGTATTAACTACTAGGTTCTTCTAATTAGCCTCTAATAGACTAACTTAGGGTAAAACTATTAAAGATAGATTCTACCCTAGGGTCTAATATACCTTATATATTAGTACCCTAATTTAGAGGGTAGTCCTTTATTAAGCTTAGTCTTAACCCTTATTATATCCCTCCTAGTAATCTGCTAGTAATCTAATATAGATCTAATATAGTTATATCTACTTCTACTTATAATTAGGCTACCCTTTTTTAAGATACCTTAAAGCTTTCTTTCCTTTATTAACTACTCTTCTTTAACTTTAGTAGTAGTAATAAGTTTATTAAGTATAATTATACCGGTAAGGGTTTTATTAAAAATACTATTATTAGGTATATTATTTATTACTTTAATATCTCCTATATTAGACTCTAGTATTATCTTAATTTTATTATAATAGACTTTTAATATATTTTTATCTTACTTAATATTAGATATCTTCACGTTATTATATTATTATAATTTAGACTATCCCCCTTTTAAGGTAGAGAGATCTTTTCTATTAGGGACTAGATTAGAAGGCTAGTTCCTAAGGGCTAGAATAGATAGTATAAACTACTAGTAAGTAGGTAGTATTATAAAGGTAGATTTAATACTCTAGTAACTTTATAGTTATAAAAGAACTAATCTCTACCTTCTAAAGAGGTAGAGGGAGGACTATTTAAATACCCCTTAAGGGAGCTACCTAGCCTCTTAGATATCTAGATAAAAGGATATCCGTCGGGATAATAAGAAGCTAAACTAATACTACTAGGATATTACTAGTAGGCCGTATTATACTAGCTAGATATATTAAGATATCCTAATATTTTCTAATATTTTAAGTAAACGCTTAAGGCTTATTAACTTATAATATACTAGGATTAACTTTAAAGCGCTAGTAATCCGCCTCTAGATCTAATAGTATATACTATTATTTTAATCCTAGTATACCTAAAATAATATTAGGGCCCTTTTAATCTATTATATAAAAAAGAGTAGTATACTCTTTTCTATAGCCCTAGCTATCTACTAACTAGTAATATAACTAGTAGGCTTTATAGATATATATACCGCTTCTATCAAGTACTTATACCTATAATAAAATAGCTTTATAAGGCTTTAAATCCTATTAGATTATAAACTTTTATAAAATTAAGTTTAAGTATAACCTAGAGTCTAAAAGTATTATAACTTAATACTAGTTACCTTATAACTCTACTTAACCCTTTATAAGGATTAATAATATTACCTCTATTAATTAATCTTCTTACCCCTCTTTTAAGGCGGTTAAGGGGCTAGTTCTTTTTTTACTAATACTATATTAATATTAAAATAAGCCTAAGGCTTATTAAAATTAATATAATTTAGTCTAATATAGCCTTCTTTATTATAATAAAAATAGATTATAAAATCTGTCTTAATATTAGGCCTAACTTTCCTTTTTAAGGTATCATCCTTAAAGCGCGACTACTTACTACTACTACTATTAAAACCCTTAGGCTTTATAATATAATCTTCTAAGGACTTATTACTACCTTTTAATTTTAGCTAAGAATTACCCTAGGTTTTTCCTTAAGAACCTAAGCTGCCTATATAATACTTATATTTTAGAGTATTCTTTAGTATAATAGTCTAAGTAAATATCTCCTTATACTACTTAACAATATTACTAGTACTAAGAATTTTATTCTTTAACTTACTATAAAGCTTTATAAGGAAAATATAAGCCTTATACTCCTTATTAAAAAGTAGTAAATAAGACTCTAACTCCTTTAAATAGGCCTTAAAATTTAAGACCTTTTAATTATTATATTAGCGTACCTACTCCTACTTTTTATAAGTAAAGAGATAGTAGCTCGCTAGATCTATAATTAATTTAAGTAGAAACCTCTTAAAGAATTTAAATATAATATTAATAAGATTATAACTCTTAAAATAGGTATACTATTAAGCTTTAAGGTCCCCTCCTAGGGAGTTTATATAATAGGGTATACGGGACTTATCTATAATAAAATACTTTAGACTTATAATAAAATTAATATTAACTTTATAAAACTAATATAAATACTTCCTTTTAAAGGATCCTTTATAGGGTCTTATCCTTTTAAGGTGAAGTATATATATATAAGTATATTAAGACGGCGCTAAGATAGTAGTATTTTAAACTCCTAGGTTAATACTAACCTAAGGATTATAAAGGACTTTATTATAAGCTAGTAATATTACTAATTTATTTTATTATTTAAGATAATAATTTTTATTCTAGGCCTCCTCTAATAGCTATTCTAGCTTATCTAGAGTAAAAGGAGTAAAGAGTCCTCCCTCTACTAAGGCATTATAATAGTGTTCTAGTAATATTTTATGTAGTAGTAGTTCTACTTAGTTATTACTTTTAGCCTATTAATTATTATAAGGTAAACCTAATATAATAATAATTCTAGGCCTTTTCCTTTAAAAAGGGAGAGAGATTAGAATTATAAGGCTTATACCCGCTAGCTTTATAATAGCGTGTTAGGTAATAAAAGACGTAGAGTTATATTATAGGGTTTAATAATATATATAAGTCTATTAATAGATTAGGTAGTAGGCCTATTATAGTAGTAAAACTAATCTCTAAGGAACTTAGAAGAATAATAGGGGATAGCTAGGAAGATATATATCTACTAAGTATAGGCTTAGCCTAGGCCTCCTGTTACTAGGACGTTACCCCGTATTTCTAAGGAAGGTTACTTAAAGCAGGTTATAAGGTAGCGCGTAAGGCGTATATATACCTAAGCCTAATAATAAGGACTAGTTAGGAATATAATACTACTATTAATATAGTATTTATAATATATAATAGTACTACGCTACCCCTTTACTTATAATATATAAAGGAGGGAATTCCCCTTAAAGGGAAGGGTAGTAATTAGTCTTACTATTAATAAGAATAGAGAGTTCTATATATATATACCGTTTATAATACTTAATAGCTATATTATTATATAGTACGTACCCTTATAATAACCTCTACTTTAAAGCTAACCTAAATATATATTAAGATATAACTAGACTTATAATAAAGAGTTAGCCTAATATAATATTTCAATAGTATTTACTTAATAGCCTTTATTATAAATATTAAATTAATAGTACTTTTTACTTTCTTTATCCTTTAAGTTATTAAATTCTTTAATAGAATAAGTTTTATTTCCTTTCCTTTTACAATGTCTATTAATATATCTACTACTTTATAATATATATATCTCCTCCTATTATTCTAATTTAGATAATAGAGGTTAAAGTTCTCTATTAATATATACTCCTTAAGTTAATTTAGCTACTCCCTTATTCTTAATAAAGTAGAAGGACTATTTTTTAAGGCCCTAGGCTTTAAGCTAGGGTTATATATATTATATATCTAGAGGTACGTTAATACTCCCCCTTCCTTCCTTATAACTTATATCTCTAGGAAGTATAAGTCCTTCAATATGAATTTAAATCCCTATTTATTAATATACTAAAATTTATTTATTAAGAAAGATATTCTTATATCCCTTCTTATCTTATATACTAGGTAAAATACTTCTTTATTTAAATTATAAATTAAACCTATCCTCTTTATATATAATAATTCTTTAATAGCTAGAATATTTATTTATTAGACCACCTTATCTTTTAATAGCGCTATTATTATTATAGTTTACTCCTTCTATATATTATATTAGAATAGTTCTATTATCTTTTATACCCTTATAAAGATCTTTATTAGATATCCTACTAGATATCTTTTATAACCTCTATTCTTATAATAATTAGGGCCTCTTATATTACTATATCTTTTAATATCTATTAGCTTATCTTTATTATTTAAAGAGTAATTAGCTTTTTTAATCTCTTTTACAATATTACTAGTAGTAGTAGTATAATTCCCTTCTTCTTTATATCCCCTTAAGGACCCGTTTATATTATAACCTTCCTAAGGTCTTTAAATCCTATTATAAGCTTCCTCTTCTTCTCTACTACTATTATTATCTACTCTCTTTAAGACTATTTCTAGGTATCCTATTATTTATTTCCTTTTATAAAGTTCTTATATAATTTCTTCTTATTTCCTATTATCTTTTAATAAAGCTTATTAAGTTCCCTTACTTTAATCTTATACCTTCATTTTTAAGTTACATAGTTATTCATTTTATAATTATTATACCTTTTAATCTCCCCTTCTTTTATCTTATATTCCCTTAAGTTATACTTATTAATATAGATTTTATATTATATTAAGCTCTTATAATATCCTATTATATATTTATACTACTAGTATTTAAAATATTACATTACTACCTTATTGCTCTCTTATATCTTATATCTTAAGAGGTTATACCTCTTTATTAAGTCCTTCTTAATGACTTTATTTACTATTTCTAGCGTAGAGAGGTTTAATAATAGTAACGCTCTCTTCTTTACTACCTCTCCCTCCCTCCTCTTTTATATAACTACTTATAGCTAGGCGACTCCTATAATCTTTAATTCTAGGAGGTTCTTTTTATTCTATTAAATAACTACCTCCTTTACTTCCTTTTATTTTAATATATCTACCGCTTTCTTTAGTACCTTATATACTAAATTAGGAAGGTTTATCTTAATATCCTTACTAATTTATATATCTTTTTTACCTAATTATTATTCTCTTTTAACCCCTCCTTTACTTCTATCTCTATTATAAATAGTATTAGATTACTTTTAATTAGATACCTTACTATTATAATCTCTTATATTCTAAGGAATATAAGAGTCTTAAACTTTTTAACTAGTTACTCTTTAATAAGCGCCCTTACTACTTCTCTCTTAGTTCTATTTTTAAATTTTTATATTTAAAGTCTTAGCCTTCCTATTATTTATTACTTTAAATCCCCTCTTTATAATATTACCTATTAGTACTATAGTAAATATCTTCTTAAGATTTATATTACCTATTCTTATATCTATTAGGCTCTAACTAGCTATTTACGCCTAGCTCCTTTTACCTCCTTATATCTTTCCCCCTTAAGATTACTCCTCTATTATCTTCTTAAACTTATATATCTCTTTAAGTTATTAACCTACTTTTATACTAAATTCCTTTACATATTTAAGCTTTATCCCTCTTATCCTTCCTACCTTATATAATATTCTACTCTTTAATACGTCTTATATAGTTAGAATAGCTTTTAAGGCCTTTATTAATATCCTTCTACTTACGGGCCGGAAAGATATAGGATTTCGGTATGGGATCGAGGAGATTTTCGGACTGGGATGGGATATCCCACAGGATATCCTAGTAGTAAATCGCGAACTAGGCCTAATCGGGTGATATATTTTTATAGACTAAAAATTTAGCTTAAACCCTATTTAATGCTAAAATAACTTTATAAAAAACTTCTAAAACTCGCTGAGATATAAAGCTCTAAAGTTAACGTAATAAATATATTAGCTTGTATAGTAATAAAATCCTATATCTTTCTAGCGAGTACTTCTAATATATATTCTCTTATCTTTAAGTTCCTTCCCTCCTATTAAGGTCTCTAGCCCTTATATAAGTATCTCTCCTCTACTTTCTAACCTACCTCTTCTACTACTATAAATACTTATATCTCCTCCCCTAATACTATATCCTAATATTAGGACTTATCTCGCCGTATATTAAAGTAAGTTTATTAAGGCTTACTTTTAAAGATTAAAAGTCTTATTAGAGGTAGTAATATAACTTAAGGTAACTTTCAAGTTATAAGTCTAGGTAGTAGTACTACTACTACCTTATTACTATCCTTAGAACTCTTTCCCTTATTTTCTCTACTAGGGTTTTAAAGGTTGTAAATAAATCCTATTATAAATAGTAATAATTAGTATCTAAGAATTAATACCTTTAGAGGAGAGCTAATTATTAGGATATTTTTATATATCTAATTAATACTACTATAACTTATTAGTTAAACTTTAATAGTATAAGTTTAACTTCTTATTATCTAATTAGATATCCTTATATCTAGATATCTAAGAAGCTACTTAGGTAGTTCCCTTATAAGGTACTAGAGAATACCTGTAAAAATTCAAGATTTTAACGTAGGGAAACTCACCCCTACTACCCGGCGTTCGGGGAATAATAGCATGGATTTTACGGGCTAAGATATTGTAAGGACTAGTTAGGAATATAGTACTACTATCGACGTGGCGTCTATAGTACGTAGTAGTACTACGCTACCCCTTTACCTAAAGTATATAGAGGAGGGGATTCCCCCCGAAGGGAAGGGTAGCGATTAGTCTTACTATTAATAAGAATAGAGAGTTCTATATATATATATATATATATACTATTTATAATACTTAAAAGCTATATTATTATATAGCACCCTTATATTCTAATTACTCTACCCTACTTAGGGGTAGTAGCCCGACTATTAGTAAGATAAGCGGAGAAGCGTCGTTATAGATATAAGGAAAAAAGGTCAGTTAACTACTATAAGTAACCCGCCCTAATATAAGAGACTAAGCTTATAGAGAAAGTAAGTCTCGAGAATTAGTTAATAAATTAATAATAGATGCATCGCGATTATAACTAACTATTCAGGGGTAGCTACTAGGCGTATAAACCTAGTCCCCGCTACCTAAAACCTAAGAAGTACTATTATAAAGGATATAAGAACTTAAAGAAGAAGTCTCTAAGAGGTAGTAGATATAAGATCTACGATAATATTTATAAGAGTTAGAGCGGGAAATATATATTAATAATACTACTTAAGCGGGTTATTAATATCACCTATTATTAATAGAAGAATTAGAACTAAAGCGTCCTTAATATAGAACCTATATTCTTAGGCCGCAGGACCTACGTATATATAATAGGAAGTTAGTATAAGAATATTAAGAATAGTTTAATAACGTAGTTAATATAATTAAAATAAGTATAGCTTATTTTCTTAACGACTCTATAAAAATCTAATACGCGTTATAGTATATAGCCCTAGACCCTAAGGCTATATAGCGTAAGTATATAAAGGATATACTAAAGGATAAATAGTCCTAGGAATACTTTAATAGTTTCCTAATAGATTAAATAGAAGATCCTTAAAATTAATATCTAATAACTAGTAAGCGCTACTTAGAAGCTAAGTAAAAGGAATACTAAAAGATTATAGACTTTATAAATTACCTTATTAAGTTAGAAAGATAACTTAAGCTATTAATAGAGTATATACTCCGCGATAACATTCCAAATAAGTTATATAAGGATCTTTATAATTAACTTATAATATAACCTAATATCCTAGAGATAAGGGATACTTTTATTATGTTAATAACTTAACTAGAGCCTTATATAGCTCTACTTATATAGGAAGATTAAAGGGATAATACGCCTACTAGGGGTTAATATCCTTAAAGAGGAAGAGGAAATTTCTAAGGGCGAAGAGATAATAGCCTATATATAAAGTAAGAAGGGCGGGGTAGTATTAGGGTATTATTATACCTTCCTTAAAGGCTTAAGCCTAACCTCTCTATTATTAAGTATTATAATTATTAAAAGAAGGGATATATAACTAAGGATTATTAAAGCGTGAAATTAATAGTTATAAGTACTATAGTTAATAAGCCTATAGCTAATAAGATATCTAGTAATAAGCCGGCTAAGAGAGGCTTAAATTTAAAAAACCCCTAAGTATTATAATTATATCTGCTACTATAGTATAAGGGAAGAAGTGGATACGGCGACTTATTATTATAATATAAGTAGAGCTTAAGAGCTTATAAAGAGAACTTACTATACTAATTAACTTTAGAGTAGATACTAATTATATTAATACACGCTTAATAAAGGAGTAGGATTAGGAAATAGACCTAAGCTCTAGTAATACCCTATATAATAGAGTTAGGAACCTAATATTATTACTAGGTTCTCATATAAGAGAAATTAAACTTATTAATTCTAATAGTATTATATAATATTATAAGGGCGCCTTTTATATAATAGTAAACCTTAACTATAACTTCTACCTTAGGTATCTATAATTAGAAGAATAAAATCTCTAAGTAGATTAGCCTACGTAGAACTAGTAATTCCTTATTAAGAAAAGTAATATTAAGGAGTACTTTAATACTACTAAAGCCCTAGAGGAGTAGCTTAATAGTATTATATTTATTACGGCGTACTTAGGAGTAGGTAATAAAAGCCTACTACCTAAAATTAAGCTTCCTCTAGAATTTTAGGAATTCTAAGATATCTTCTTAGTTAAGAATACTAGGGCGCTACTAGACTATATATATTATAATTACGCGATTAATATATAGGAGAATAAGGAACCTCCCTTTAACCTACTTTATAACCTATTAGAGAAAGAGTTACGCGTATTAAGGGAGTACTTTAAGTAGGCTTTAAAAAAGGGATAGATTTATTATTTTATAAGTCTAGTAGGTATACTAATTCTTTTTATATTAAAAAAGGATAGAATATTATACTTATATATGAATTATAAGGCGCTTAATAAGATTATAATTAAGAACTACTATCTACTTCTATTAATTAATAAAATATTAATAAGATTAGTTAGTATTAAGTACTTAACTAAGTTAGATCTTAAGGATATATATTATTACTTATAGATAAGAAAGGGTAATAAATAGAAGACTATATTTTATATAAGGTACGGCTATTTTAAATATATAGTTATACCTTTTAGACTTACTAATATACCTACCTTATTCTAAGTATATATTAATAAGGCCCTAGCGGGACTACTAAATATTATATATATTATTTATCTAGATAATATTCTTATCTACTCCTAGGATAAAAAGTCTTATATTAAAGCTATAAAGGTAGTATTATAATATCTTTACGAATTTAAACTTTATATTAGCTTAAAAAAATATAAATTTATAGTAATAGAAGTAGAATTCCTTAGCTTTATTATTAGCCGCGACGGCGTATATATAGATTTATATAGAGTAGATACTATAGTAGAATAGCTAGAACCTAGAAGTATTAAGGATATTTAGATCTTTTTAGGGTTTACTAATTTCTACTATTATTTTATTAAGTACTATTCCTCTATAACTATAATATTAATAGACTATCTAAAAAATAATTATCTATATATTAAAAATAGAAAGTTAATATTAAGTAATATTATAAGAGCGGCGTTTAAGTAGCTAAAGTAACTCTTTTAAGAGGCGCTATTACTTATATATTTTAACCTTATAAGAGAAATCTAATTAGAGATTAATACTTTAATTCTAGCTATTATAACTATTTTATTATAAAAGTTCCTAATTAGTATTAAAGGGGTAGAAGTAGAATAGTATCCTATTACCTTCTACTCTTATAAGTTATATTTAGTAGAAACTAGATATAAGACCTACGACTAGGAACTACTTATAATAGTTAAGGTATTCTAGGTATAAAGGTACTTCTTAGAAGGTAGCTTATACCTAATTATAGTAATTACTAATTATAATAACTTAAGGTATTTCTAAATAATATTATTATTAATAAAGAGATAAGTATATTAGGTAATAAAGCTTATAATATATAACTTTAAGATATACTATTATACGGGTATTAAGAACCTAGCTAACGTCCTATTAAGGTAACTAGATTATATACTAGTAATAGATAAAGAAGATACTTATCTACTAATATTATAAAATAAGTTAAAGAATATTAGGTATATTCCTTTTAATAAGTACTATATATATAGCGTTTATAAAGGTCTATAAGATAATAAGGCTTATAGCTATAAATAGTATAAAAGGTTAGAGAAAAGGCTTAGAAAGCCTTATACCCTAAAAACGGGGGAGAGTAACGCGCTCTTAGGGATATAGAATAGCGTAGGTAATAACTTAAACCCTATTATAAGATAGTTTAATATTAATTAAATAGTACCTAGAAGGTATATTATAACCGCGTTAATAATAGAGCGCGTATAAAATAAGTATAGTAACTTAATATTAGAGATACTCTAATATCTCTAAGAGGGAGATAAGGATATTTATAATAAGAAATAATTATTAAAGTCTTAGGGCCGTAAAAAGGCTACTAATATATCTCTATTAATAGATAAGATAGGGGTCCTTTATAAGGGTGGCGTAGTTTTTATACCTAGTAATAAAGTAATTAGATAAGAAATCTTAAAGCTTTATTATAATAACCCTTATACTAGCTACTACTTATAGAAGTATACGTAGGAGCTTATTAAGTGGAAGTTCTATTAGAAATTAATAGGATAAGATATTTATAATTATATATAAGAATACTTAACCTACTAATTAATAAAGCCGCGTAGATATACTATTTATAATATACTATTACTATTATTAATACCTATAAGACCTTTTTAGGAGATTATAATAGATTTTATTATAAATCTCCCTTTAAGTAAATAAAAGGGCGGCGTCTACGACGTGATCTTAGTAGTTATAGACTATTATATTAAGGTAGCTAGGTACTTACCTATTATAAAGATAGTTAATACTATTAGCGTCGCTAACCTATTATACTATAAAATCTTTTTAAGATTTAATTAGCTAGAAGGTATTATTAGTAATTAAAGAATAGTATTTATAAGTAGCTTCTAGGTAGTTATATATTATTATACTAATATAAAAAGAAAGCTTAATACTACTTTCTACCCTTAAATAGATAGTTAAATAGAGAGATAGAATAGCACGCTTAAGTAGTATTTATACTACTATTCTACCTAGAGATAAGATAACTAGGTAGAGTTACTTTATCTAGTAGAATTTATATATAATTATATAAAGTATACTAGTACTAGGTTACCTCCGTATAAGGCGCTTTATAACTACTTACCTAAGCTAGATATAGAGCTTTTAGAGCTACTATTAGGAGAAGTCCTATTAATATAAAAAAGGGTTAAATTACTTTAGAAATAAAGGTAAGGTTTAGAGTAGTACCTATATTAAGTATAAGCTATATAGGCGGAGTATATAAATAAATAGTAAAAGTAAAGATAATATAATATAGGTAATTATATCTTATTAAATATAAAGTATATTAGATTAATATAAGTAACTAAAAAACTATTATAATATTATCTAGGGCCTTTTAAGGTCCTTAATTATATTAATAGTTAGGCGTATAGGTTATAACTACCTAATACCTTTTATATATATAATATCTTTTACGTCTTACTTATAAAGCTATATTAAGGTAATAGTAAGAGTATTATAAAAGCTATGTAAGTAGAGCTTATAAATAATAAAGATAAATAGGAAGTTAAAGCTATTCTTAATTATAAAATCTCTTATAATAAACCTTAGTATTTAATAAAGTAGAAGGGTTAGTCTTATAATTATAATTAATAGCTACGTAAGTAGGACTTAATTAATATACTAGATATATTAGAAAGATTTAAGTAGGATTACCCTAAGGTATAAAGTTTATATTATATAAGAGGGGAAATAATTTCTATTATTATAAATAAAAAAGAAAAGATACTTAATATAACTAGACTACTAAAGGTATTATAAGAGAGGGCCGCTATATTATACTAGTAGTAGTACTAGGCCTATTATTATTACTACTATTAATAATAGAAGTATCCTCCTTATTATCCTCTTCTTTATCCTTTATAATAGGAGGGAGGCGCTCTTATAATATATTAATAAGGCTTTAAAAGTACTTTAAAAGGGGAGATAAAGTAATATATATATACTAATAAGGGATATTAAGAATACCCTTTAAGGTATTTATAATATAGATAGTAATAGCTAGGTTAACCCTAATAGGAGCCGTAGTAGTAGTAGGGGTAGAGGAGGCGTAGTAAAGGTAGTAATAATACTATTAAATAAGCCTATTCAAGATTCGCTAGAATCTAGTAAGCTAAGGGAGGTTAGAGCTAGTATTTAAAGTAGCTACGGCGTCTAAGGATTAAAGAAGGCGTATATAAGCGCGGTAAGTATAAGTAGGGATCTCCTATTAATATCTAGTATTAAGATCTTTATAATAATTATATCTAGTAGAGCTAGGGGAGGCGTATATATAAGTTATACTATTAAAGGGGTAAGTAAAGCCTTAACTAAAAATATTAGACTTATAGCTTTTTAAATTAGAATATAATATAATAAAGGTATATTATATAAGATAATATAAGAATAGGCTAGGAGTGGCTTAATAGGGGAGGTTATATACTATTATAAGTAGAGGGGGTAGTAGTAGTCTACTTTTAATTAATAGTAAGGGTAAGTTTATTATTAAAGATTACTTATAAAATAACCGCTAGAAGTATAAGGAGGTATAATAAGGCGCGGAGGGGGTAATAATATAAATAAGACTTAAAAAGGACTTAATATAATTAATAAAAAAATTAAGATATTATAATTAAAAGAATAACATTAAAGGTATATAAAAAAGGTATATCTTAAGTACTTAATAAACCCTTAATAGTAATAACTTCCTATTTACTTTAAAATACTAAGACTTCTAACTACTTCTATAATAAATTAATAAAGGATAATAAGAAGTATAATAGGAATATATTATAGTATAAGGATTATATATAAGAATAGTATCTATAATTATTATAATTTAATAAAACTATAGATTCCTTAAAGCTTAGCTTAGAGGGCCTTATAATTAATTATATTATTATACTCTTATTAGAGGTATATTCTATTACTAAGGGAGTATCTTCTATAGATTATAACCCTTTATACTCTTAAAGCCTAAGAGCCTAGATAGGAAGATAATTATAAGGACTAATTAGGAATATAATACTACTATTAACGTAGCGTTTATAGTATATAATAGTACTACGCTACCCCTTTACCTATAATATATAAAGGAGGGGATTCCCCTTAAAGGGAAGGGTAGTAATTAGTCTTACTATTAATAAGAATAGAGAGTTCTATATATATACGTATACGTACTATTTATAATACTTAATAGCTATGTTATTATATAGCACCCTTATAGATATAGTATCTAGCTTATAAATATAATAATATCAGCTATATTATATATATCTATATACTAATTTTAATAATTCTAATAGTATTAGAATCGTGTAAATAAGATATATCTATATATATTTAATAATATATATTATATATATTATTAGTTAACTTAAATAGTAGGGGGAGTATATTAGGTATTTACTAAGATACTAGTATTAGTAAGGTTTTTATAATAATATATATTATATTATATATACTTATACACCGATTTTAATAATTTTAATAGTATTAGAATTACTAGAATAAGATGTATCTATACGCGTATAATTATATATATTATATATATTATTAGTTAAGTAGGATAGTAGAGGGAATATATTAGGATTATAATATTTATTACTAAGAAAAGCTACCTAAAGTAAACCTAGGTAGCTAAATTAATTAAGTTGTAATTAATATCTAGTAGTATCTAGAGAATACTTCTATACTATACTATATAATAATAATAGTAATATTAAATACTATATTCTAAGTACTACCTTTAGAGGTAGGTATAATAATAAAGAAGGTCTAGAGCTATTATAAAAGATATTTAGATATTTAGATATTAATTACCTAGGTTATAAGTAAAATATTATTATAAAATACTAGAGGTCTTTTATACTATTATTAATCTATAAAATAGCTTTATAAGATCCTTATTAATAAGTATTATAATATTTCTAAAGGAATTAAGGCGGTCCTTATATAATAGGTAGGTATTCCGCGTATATAATATACTACTAATAGTCTACCTTATCTCCTAGTCTCTTAATTATTACCTTAGTCCGGCGTTCTTACTCCTAATATTCCTCTTTAAGGGTTATTAACTAGAATAGGATTACTATATACTTATAGTCTTCCTATTCCTTATACTATTTCTTAACTTATTTACAGTAATAGTATAGGGCTTCTACTTAAACCTCCCTCTTAATTAATAGCTTATTATTATAAAGGATAGTATTCTTAAGTAGTAGATAAGTATATTTAGTATAATAGCTTTATCTTAAGGTTATAAGACCTAATTCACGTCATTAAAAGGTAGATATAAAAAATACCTTAAGGGCGCTATTATAACGCCGTATAAAGCTTTCTAGCTAGATATTATTAATATTAAGGTCCTCCTCTTCCTAGACTTACTCTATCTTATTATTAATAATATTCCCGAATTTTTCTAGCTCTACTATACGCTAATTAGTCTACTCCTAGTATTATACCCTAGTAGCCTAGGTATTATAATAATTAGACTTAGTAGGATTACTTATTTTCTAGATATTAAATATTAGCTAATTAGAGGGTTACTAGTAGTCCTAGAATAAATAGGTAGTATAGCTTTTATATATTACCTAAGCGTCCCCTTTCTTAATTTACTAGCTATCTATAATATATTAGGGTTCCTAATAAGGCGTAGATAGTTACTATTACTATATAAAAAGGATATTTTAGTTAGGAGGAGGAGGTAGTAGATAAGGGGGAGGAGGGATATATTAATAAATATACTATTAGTACTAAGACTATAATTACTTATATTACTAATACTTTTATATATAAGTCCTACGCTTCTAATATTACTATATAATAGCTTATAATACTTTACTAGTACTCTTAAAGTCTATAATAGATTAAGATATAATATAGTAGTATTAAATAGTAGGTAGGATTTACTAATATTATTATTAAGAAAAAACCTAGTAATATAAAAACTTAGTTATTAAATAGGTTAATACTAAGATATAGGAATTTAGCGTGTAAATACTATAATATTAGTTATATTATATATACTAATACCCTAATTAATATAATTTTAATAGTATTAGACTACTTAGAATAGGGCGTATCTTATTACTTATAATAATATATATTATATATATTAGTAGGTAACTATAATAGAGGCGGAGTAATATATAGAGTTTTTAATATTTATTAATAGCTATAATCGTATTAGATTTAGTAGGTAAAATCTATTTATTCTAAAGTATCTTTTAATCTAATAGACTGATTTTAAATATTTTTAAAGCCTTAGCTACGTTAAAGTAAGCTATAAAACTTCCTTTAAATAGATAATTATATAAGGCGTAGGTATATACGTAGAAAGAATACGAAGAAAGTTAGGAATTTAATATTCCTCGCTTTTCCCGCCAACCCTAAAGCGGTAATTCGGGGGACTTCTCTACAAATCTATTAGCTATATACTTAAAATAATTACTACCTAATCTAGTATAATATATTCTTAAAGAGAGACTCCTAGTATATTCTATTATAGTAAGAAGATTTAGATAGTCCTTTCTCTACTTCTTTAAAAGGTAGAGATTAGTTCTTTTATATCTATAAAGTTACTAGAGTATTAAATCTACTATTATAATACTACTTACTTACTAGTAGTTTATACTATCTATTCTAATCTTTAGGAACTAGCCTTCTAGTCTAATCCTTAATAAGAGTTTAGTTCTTTTATATTTATAAAGATACTAGAGCCTTAAGTCTATTATTATAATACTACCTACTTACTAGTAGTTTATACTATCTATTCTAGTACTTAGGAACTAGCCTTCTAGTCTAGTATCTAATACTTTAAAATTAGTCCTATATTATAACTAGATTAAACGTATCTATCTACTAACAAAGATATTTACTCTGGAGATGTTAATAAGGGAAAGATCTGACTGCCAAGTAGATACCCTTAGGCATTCACATCTTCGTTGCTACAAGCGATGAGAGAGAAACTCTCTCACTATCACTCTAGCAGGCTTGTGAATCGAATCGGTATGTGACTCATACTTCCGACGACGGATCCCACGCCGTGACATGAATTATTCTTTCGACACGTGATCTACTACAGGCGAGGGAAGACCATCATATTCCTTTGAAGTAACCCGATAGAGTCTTTACAGAAGACTCGCGTAGTATTCGGGTTCGGTCACGTAGTTACACTCGATAGAAGACAAGGGGAATAAACGTCCGATAATATGATAAGCTGTAACATGCAGGCCCGGGTGTTTTACGATGATGTTGACCGTAGATGCCAATGCTATGCTACCGGATCATGTAATGCGGATAACTTCGAAGATAACCGGTCCGACTATGTTCTGTACTTATACCCTTGCCTTAGTCCTCTTGCCACTTATGGCCACGGTGATTTTTCCTTTCTTCCGTGACTCTTTCGGAACAGTATACTCATCATCGTCGTTGCTCTCGATACCGGAGTCAGGCGTATCTTGTGGTGCAGCTCGCTTTCGAGGCCTTGCTTTACGTGCTGATTTAGTACCCTTCGGATCTTTGTCGACTCCATCAGCTTCGGTCAGAGTCACATTTGCATCAACATTGAGTTGGCTGTTCGCTTCAAGAGGAGTCTCGCCTTCTCCGATGGTTCTAATTCTGGCTTGTTGATGTAGCCTTCCAAGTGCAGTCTCCATACGCTTGCTTTTCCCGTCCGCTCCTCTTCTTCTGGGCGCAAAGGCACTCCCACTATCTCCATTGGGCTTGCTACCTACGCCAACGCTGCCCCCATAGAATTGCGTGATATTGGCTTGGGTACCCTCATCCTCTCTTCGGTTCATGTCTTTAATCACAGGTACCAGGACCTCATCTGTCCTCTCCTGGCTCCACCCGATCGTTGCCATCAGGAACGATCTCAAAGCATTGAGATCCGGCACACCCCATTGGAACGGTGAAGGATCCTTGTTAACTTCCGGATGTAGATAGGCGTGATCGACACGGGTGTCAGGAAAGATGGTAGGTAAGAAAAGCTTTGTGGCATTCTTTCTAAATTTTCGACGAAATGGGTTGGCTGCATCCTCAGCTGATAAAGGTTGTCCCATCTGCACCGTTCCCCACCATTCGGCGAAATGCTCAAGAGTGTCAAATTCGGAGAGAATTTCAAGCGCCGTGACCGGACCAACGTTAGGAAGGCCTTCGGTATAATCGCTACCAAGAAGGTGCGCTATACGAATGAGCTTCTGGCGATCAAGGGAATACTCCTTTTCCAGGTCTGAAGAAAGATAGCACTCTACAAACTTAGCCTGGTTGAACATATTCTTGTATACGCGTGTACCACCAAATAGAAAGACATCGGAGTCGTCCGTTACGATACCGTCAACGCTACCGAGATGGACGAGTTCGGCACATTGGGCTTCAGCTTCCATAGGCGCGGTGACGTATGGTAGGCCGAAGAGCTTAAGCAACTGCTGGCATTCTGTGATCATGATATGGGTGACTTCATCAGCATCACGACGGTCTTTCCGCTGTTGATTGCGGAGCTGACGCAGCTCCTTCTCATAATCTTCGGCGTTCTGTAATTGAGTCTTTGAATTGAGGGTAGATGCGAAACGGGCATGCTCTTCAGCTTCGACGGCAAGTTGCCGCATGAGATCTTCTTCCTCAGGGTCAGAGTACATATCTTCGTCATCTCCTAGCAGGTTGTCAACATCATGCCCCACTGAAGACTGGCCCCTCGACAGCGCTGGAATTAGCCCAACACCGCTGATGGGGAGATTTTCCGAGCTCAGGGGCTGAGTTGGGGATCCTACGTCTTCGAATTCGGGTGAGGGCGACTTCGATAGCTGTGCTTGTAGCGTGCCTGACGCCGGGGTTGGCTCAGCTATCTGTCTTGCTGTCTTCGCTCGTTCCTCTTCAGCTTCGCTCTCAGACCAGTCTATCGGTGCCTCGTCGGTCAAGTCCGCTCCAGGATCGACATACATACTGGACCTCAGACTTGGTGACTGATCATTTCGCGTTCGCTCATTTCTACCTGAAAGATCAGATATTGGAGGCTTTGCTCTGTTAAGATCTGCAACATCACCCATTCTAAGCTCTGGATCTACAGGCTTTACTTCGTGAATAATAATATTGTGTTCATCTCCGTCTTCCGAAGAGTCGACCTCGATAAATTCACTAGGTCTTTCATTCGGCTCGACGAGGTCAACGACCTCTCCTGTGTTTCGATGCTTCAAGACTGGTGGCTCTTTCCCGGGCGGTGGGTTATTTCCAGGTCTATCTCCTTCATGCTGCTTTTCTTCGACAGTCCTCTGCGCGGCAGCGGCATCACGGACATCGCCAGAAAACCAAGGTGGTAAGGTTTGGGCCGGTTTCTCCTTTTCCCATTCCTTTTCGAAACCACCTGCTTTCTCTTCCATTCTCTCTCTCATCTTCTTCTTGCCTAATATAGAGGTGCCCAGATTTAGTGACTCAAAGGGAAGTGGACCATCAAACCCAAGAGGTTTGGGGATCATTGTGGACGCTAAGGAAGTGGACGCTTGTATCTCTTGGAACATTGATTGCTTGGGTGGACTTGGTTCTCTTTGCCCATAAACCTTCGGTCCGCTATTGGTTGCATGTTTAGGACTTCTCGAGTTATCAGATGTGGCATGCAAAGCAAGATCATCGTCATCGTCGCTATCATCTGCGAAAGGTTTGGGAGCCGACTGATGTGCCCTTGCATTTGTAAGATGGGCAATGTTACGGCCAGCTCTTGCATTCTTCTGATTGAATTCTAGAGGCTGATCGATCCCTGGGCCTGAACGAACTGGGGCTAAGGATAAAGCTAAGTTATCTTCCGGCTCCCTACTGTCCGCATCATCTAGCGACATCGCTATGGCTAGGTTGAGCTCTTCGTCCTCTTCTTCCCCAATTGGAGGTGGTACTTCCTCAAACAGGCTTTCCATACCTTCTCCCCCAATACCGGCTTCGCCAGCTTCTTGAGGCACAAAGAGTGAGTCTGTTTCTTCCGAGACGGTAGCGTGGCCAACTTCTGTGTCCGCCATCCGGGTAGCTTTCATTTTGGCTTCATATACAGCCTTTCTCCGCCTTCGTACGTCTTCGGAGTCGAACGGGGTGTCATTGTAACTCGGCGCTCTCAAACGTTTCCGCAAACGGTTCAGTCCCTCGATCGGAACATCCTCAAACCCTTCGTCCTCCCAACCACTCTCATCATCCAAGGGTTCCTCAGCTTTATCAAGCCGTTCGACATCTATTGGCTTGCTCTGTCCTCCATCGCGTTTGTTGCTTACTACTCCCAGAACCCAGCCCCCTTCGACGCCGTCGTTCTTTACTAGTACGTACTCTTTTCCCTTCTCACCAGCGACACGGCCCCCATTATTGGCACCAAACATCGCGTCCTCTCCATTCATTCCATTGATATTCATCAGTCGCTGCGTAAGCTCGTTCCTTTCAGCGACCCGTTCGATCTGAAATCTAGAAAAGTCCATGCGGTTGGGAAACATTGTATCCAATTGCTCTTTGCTGTAGCCCATCCTCAATCTCGACCTCAGTCTTGCCGCATTCAGAATGTTGTATCGATCACTGGCCGGTAGGCTCACGAAAAAGGGACCATTGAAATCTATTTTGCTGAAATCGTAAAGGTTGACATCCTCTCCCATATGAAATTGCCTTGCATAATCCTCCAACTCTTCGTGGCTCATGATTCTAGGATCATTCGGCGCACCCATGTCCGCTAGATCCACGTCCAAGTTCGGCAGGTGGTATGCATCCTTCTTCTTAAAAGTCCTGTTCAGTTGCCTTTCGTGTGCCGTCATTTGTAGTTCATCGACGTATACTAGATTATCTGGTACTTCCTCCTCATCTTGGTCCGCGATAGGCCTGTCCCTCGTATCCCTTCGCTTTCGATCATCCTCCTCGGCCCTCCTTTGCATTTGCACAGCGAGCAGCTTCCCTGCCGTCCGGACAGCATCTTCTCTTCGTCCTTCTCTTTTTGCCCTCCGCCCACTGACCGTTTGTCTCTTGAGTATGGGAGCCCCTCCGTCGAAGACGAATACCGGTTTGATGCCGATGAAGAGTAATTTGCAGATACGACGAAAGAAGCCTACGACATGTGAGTTGCGAAGAGCGTTTCCTTCCTTGTCACGGACAGCTTTCAAGAACTGATAGATCCAGATGGAGGCGTCAACAGCGAGACGTTTTTTGTTCAAAGTCTCAATTCTGATAGGACGAGCACATGGTTGGACGACTGTCCAAAGGCCAGTGACTCCCATTGCTCAGAGAGTCTACACAGTACCGAAGAGTGACTAGGATTACAGACATCAGGAGAGCTGTACTGCAGTGTTCAGTAGAATATTGTCGACACAACAAAAATCATGATCAGTTGTGAAGATCAAGGTGTTATACATAAATGCAATGCGCGATTGATCTGTATTGAATAAAACGCTAGTCTGCTAGTGTAATGTTTGAGGTCGTATTCTATCGTCGCGCTACGGAGACGCGGGTTAGCGTGAAATTGAGTGTTGGATAGCAGAGTGCGGAGCAGGTCGCATTGGTTACAAACCGACCTGTCACACTTGTATCTCTTTGCACTCATCGTACGACGTTGGAAGCTACAAACCAGTCCTGTACACACCTCCAACCTCCAGACTCTTCGGCAATTAGCTTACCACCCCCTCAGCGCCCACGATTACGATCTTGCTGCAACGCATATCAGGAAAACCATCCTCTGATTGAAGCCAGTCCTTCCATAATTCCACCACTTGCCATATTCAAGGCACCTTTCGCATGGTGCCACGCCAACATGAAAGCTTCACCGCTCCTGATATCCTGGCATAACGACAATACCCCGATTTACTCTGCTCACTTTGAGCCCCACGGCAAGGGACGGTTGGCCACAGCCGGAGGAGATAATAACGTTAGACTTTGGATAATTGAACGCGATGGGGAAGATCGGAAGCTCACATACCTGACTACTCTGATCAAGGTGAGATGCGGACACTACTGGGTGTTTGCACTCCGCTGATTTTTTAGCATACTCAAGCCGTCAATGTCGTTCGCTTTGCTCCACGAGGTACATGCCTAACCATTGCCGAAAGCCTTCCGCTGAGTGTTCATAGGAGAGATGTTGGCGAGCGCGGGTGACGACGGCAATACTTTGCTTTGGGTACCATCGGAAGGCAGTGCTCACATCCAAGCATTTGGTGAAGATTCTCTAGACGACAAGGAAACCTGGCGGATAAAGCATATGTGTCGTTCCTCAGGCTCTGAAATATACGACCTTGCATGGTCACCCGATGGGATCTTCTTTATCACTGGGAGTATGGACAATATTGCGCGGATATACAATGCCCAAACTGGTATGGCGGCACGGACGGTGTCGATTCAATATGCCATCACTAGCTGACAAGGTTTAGGGCAAGTTGTACGACAGATAGCGGAGCATAATCACTACGTACAAGGCGTCGCTTGGGATCCCTTGAACGAGTACGTTGCAACGCAGTCTTCGGATCGATCGGTCCATATCTATAGCTTGAAAACTAAAGATGGCCAATTTACACTTGCTCAGCACAACAAGGTTACGAAGATGGATCTCCCCACTAGAAGGATATCGTCGAGCAGTCCAGCACCACCAGATTCGAGTCTACGAGGCCACTTGGCCGCCGATACATCTTCGTTCGCCCCTGGATCTCCGGCACAGTCAATGCCTGGGACCCCAACATCTCTTGCGCTCCCAATGAACCCTCCCACTATCTCACACAGCCGGCGCTCTTCCTTTGGCTCATCACCTGCCATGCGAAGATCCGCTTCTCCAGCGCCGTCAATGCCTCTGCCTGCCGTCCTTCCAATGGCGAGGTCCCCGAACCCATATCTTATGGGCGGTATGGGGGTGAAAAATGCAGCTCTTTATGCCAACGAAACGTACACGTCCTTCTTCCGTCGGCTTACGTTTGCCCCAGATGGAAGTCTGCTGTTTACGCCGGCTGGTCAATACAAAACCTCAAACTCCGTGGATGGAGCTAAGACGGCCGACGATGTGATCAACACAGTTTATATTTACACGCGCGCTGGTTTAAACAAACCTCCTATTGCACATCTTCCCGGGCACAAGAAGGCATCAATTGCCATCAAATGCTCCCCTATCTTCTACACTATGCGCTCAACATCAAAGCCTACGATCAATATCACCATTGATACTTCCTCCGCGGAAGAGGCAATCTCCCCACTACCTGACGCGTTATTATCAATGAAGCCATTAATCACTCACTCCGCCATGGAGCCACCGCCACCTGCTGCCATGCCTTCGCCCATGGATTCGATCAGACCAACTTCATCGCCAAGACCCTTGGAGAACGATTTGGGTACTTCGGCACCCGGACCCGCTCCAGCTTTCGCTTTGCCTTACCGCGTCGTCTATGCTGTGGCGACGCAAGACGCGGTGCTTGTATACGACACGCAACAAATGACTCCCATCACTGTCGTGAGCAACTTGCACTTTGCAACTTTCACAGACCTTACCTGGTACGAAGCGTGAAAATGTGTGATCGAAGCGAGCTGACAGGATCTCTAGGTCAAGTGATGGACTTACGTTGCTCATGAGCTCGTCAGACGGCTTCTGCTCCACTCTAACCTTCAGCCCAGGCGAACTTGGGCAGATATTCACGGGCCATGTACCGAGGGCCCACCATCCATCTCCCGCCCCTGTTTCTACGGGATCTTCATCACAGCCGACCCCGGTACCAACCCCAACCGCAGCATCCGCCCCTCCAACCTTCGAAAGGCAATGCACACCTGTGCTGGCACCTTCGCCAGCGCCACTTCCACCACCAAGTCCAAGTAGGTCCAACTCGACATCGTCGATTGCCACGCAGTCGTCACAGATGATCAACAGCAACCCAACGCCTACTTTTGGTAGCGTTCCGAGCGTGGCCGCTACGAATCCATCCTTCAGCGGCTTGTCTTGGACTACTCCTCCACAGACGCCAATGTCGGGGTTGATCAGCAGTCGGCCTAGCTCGGTGAGCGGCAGCGTACTTGGCAAGAGGGACACGAGCGAGTCGGAAAAGGATGAGCCGGCAGTCCCGAAGAAGAGGAGGGTTGCCCCCACCTTGATCAGACCGGAGGACACCACACCACATTCTTCGCACTAGGCGCGTCCGAGGAAGTGGCAAGAAAGTTGTTGCTCTATCTGCGTGTCTGGACCTGTGACAGCTTCCGCAACTCGCAGAGCGGTCGAGGAGAGATGATTTAGCAGGGCGCTGGAGGGAAGATTTGGCTATCCAATCAATGAATGGGTTGGATAGGTTCGGAAGATGGACATGATCGGTATACACGACACGGTGAATCTTCGAGGCTTGATATCGTAGACCAAGGCATCAGTAGATACAGTACCTATCCATGAGCCGGTACGGGTGTGTTCCTGACTAGACATAGATTGGCGCTCGTTGAAGAATGCCGTAGTTGAGGAGGTGTCACGTGCACGTGCACATGCATAACAGTTATGCAATGCACCATGGTGATCCCCAGGCCAACGTCGACACTTTACCTATTGAGGCTTAGCCCATAACCCGCTTGCTGCCTTAAGGTAGGTACAGTACTTGGTACCTACTAGTAGTAGTATGTACAGTACGGACTACGGTACTTTACCTGCCAGGGGGTGACCTGCGCACAACATAACTCTCCCCCACATTCCCCTGCGCATCCATCCAAACGCTACGGCTCTGGTTGTCCACTCGGATTGATCAGTGAAAGGAAGTAAGTTAAGACCCATTCCCATAGCCATCGGCTGCGACGAAGGACGGCATAGCCACGATCGTTCGTTTCAGGGCTCAGGTTGGAGTTGGGGGCGGCTTGATATCCCTAGGCTTTAATACGTCACCGTCAGCGGGAGGCGCCAACTGGAATCTCTTCCCCCAAACAATCACATCAAAACACCACATCACCTTCATCCTCCCCACCTCACAATATCACAATATCACAACATCACGATATTCTCCTCCGCACGAAGCTTACCGCAACACAGACTCCAAAGGAATACAGTACATCTCGATAAGCTAGACACAACAGCCCATCATGCATCGCACATACTCCATGCGCCAGTCGCGCGCTCCCACCGCCTCGCAAATCCAGAACCCACCTCCACCATCCTCATCAACCAAGTCAGGTCGTTTCTTTGGCAAGAGCAGCGTTGGTGAGTCAATCTCTACGAGGTCCTGGCTTTGACGACGCATTCCAAACACACTCTGCCGTCTTCACTTGTTTTGTCGGCCTTCTGCCGTATGGTGATTGCGCTCCAATGTCTCGCATTCTACAGCTGCTTTAGTCCGCAAGTGCCTGAGAGAAGGCTGCGAATGCCCGCATCATCGCGCGTTCCCTGCTGCGACTCATTCACTGGATCCTGAGCTATCTTCATCGCCCATTTCCACGTACCATAACCATTTGTCGGGCCACTCCATAGCTATCGGCTATCCATACACTTGTCGTTACAAGCTGACATATCCATTTCCGAGGGATGTAGGCCATGCATTCCGTAAATCTACCGCTGGTGCCTTCGGCCCAGATCTCGCGAAGAAGCTCGCGCAGTTGGTGAAGATGGAGAAGAATGTCATGCGCTCCATGGAACTTGTTGGTCGTGAGCGAATGGAGGTTGCTGTAAGATCTTTCACCAATGTGGATTCTATATGTAGCAAGCTAATCCCAATTCCAGCAACAACTCTCCATCTGGGGCGAAGGGTGCGATGACGATGTTTCCGATGTTACCGATAAGCTTGGTGTCTTAATCTATGAAGTCGGCGAGCTCGAGGATCAGATGGTCGATCGCTATGATCAATACCGCGTGACCATCAAGAGCATCCGGAACATTGAAGCTTCGGTCCAGCCCAGCAGGGACCGTGAGTATCCTCAGCCGATCCACTGCCTGCTTTTCACTTATGTAACGTGTCCACGCAGGCAAACAGAAAATCACCGATCAGATCGCCCAGCTCAAGTACAAAGAGCCAAACAGCCCCCGCATCGTGGTTCTCGAACAGGAGCTTGTCCGTGCCGAAGCCGAGTCCCTGGTCGCGGAAGCCCAGCTGTCCAACATCACCCGCGAGAAGCTAAAGGCAGCGTTTACCTATCAGTTCGACGCGCTCAAAGAACATAGTGAGAAACTTGCTATCATCGCCGGATTCGGAAAGCACCTCTTGGAGCTTGTTGACGACACCCCAGTCACGCCAGGAGAAACTCGTGAGGCATACGACGGATATGAAGCTTCCAAGGCGTACGTTCCACTCCACGTCACGAAGTATCTTTACTGGACTATCTCGTTTACTGATCGTGGGCCTATAGCATCATCCAAGATTGTGAAGACGCCCTGACAAATTGGGTCACCGCCAATGCCGCCATCAAGCCATCCCTCAGCACACGCGCTCGCAACCTCTCCCAGCGTCGCCACAAGCAGCTAGGCGAGGGTATCGACCTTTCTGGCCAAGACTCGAGTATGAAAGACCGTGAGAGCGGCCTGTGGGTTCCCGCGGGCGCCCACCGCGAGTACCCAGGCAATGAGGAAGAAGAAGAGGAGGAGGAAGAGGAGGAGACGGCAAACCACGAGTCAAGAGGCCGTGAGGAGGAGAGGGCTACCGAGGCATAGAGAGCGATACAGTCGATGGCAAGCAGGAGTTGCAAGGGATGGATGTTCGAAATACCCAGCTTGAGAAGAGCAATGCAGTTTTCCTTTGTCCCCTTTATTGGTTAGTCGCATTGCACGGATGCTGATGAGGAAGATAATGGATGAGAAGTTGGGCAGGTTCGGTGGAATAATAGTTGATCTTACCTCGATTGTTGTCCTTTCTTCCAAATCTGCATAGAGTTCGAAGTATCCTATCATGGGAGAAGTGTTCCTGAACTGTGCTGTAATGGAACATAGACTACTCAAGCAAATTGTCAAATTTTGACATTCTCCTCCATGGTTGACCACCATCTGCTGTTGCCAGTATTGTTCTATTCTATACGTCAATACATAGCCTTCAAGCGATAGCTTCCCCAGCACCAATTACAGTATCCATCAGCCCTTGTGACCTGCCCTCCAGATTTCATCTAGAATTACACGCCATGACTTCCTCTTAGAAATATGACCACCACCATGCGCCCAGACTATCCGACAGAGCTCGATGCTTCGGATGTGGAAACTCCAGAGTGGGTGTGTGGAAAATATACTACACCCCCCACATCACTCCGAGCGTCGATATCGCCACCGCCACCCAGAATACGGAGGACTGATATGGATGTTGCAGCTACGTCGAACAAAGGGCGAGGCAGTGGTCCCACACCGGGCATAGCAGCCGTAGAAGCAGGCCGTGATCAAATCACCAATCACCTTGACCACTTCTCCTGCCACCTGTTGCCTCTTGTTCGGCCAGTGCCCAATAGCTGTCCTCAGCTACCAGGAATGTCGATGCGTGACTGGAAGGAATTGTACATACGCAACCAGCACGCCCACGGCCGCCACTGGGTCGTCCATCAACACGACCACCCTATAGCGGGCGTACACTACGATCTCCGGTTGCAGATCAGTGGGACCAGTTCGATCAGCTGGGCTATCATGTACGGACTTCCTGGAAGCAGCAACAGCCGGCGATTGAACAGGAATGCAACGGAGACGAGGGTGCATAATCTGTGGGTAGGTGTGTAACTCTTCCAACACATGGATCGGGTGGAGGCATGCTGATGGTCGGCAGAATCATCTGATTGAGACTGCTTCAGCTTCTACAGGTAGTCTACTCATTTGGGATACCGGAGAATATGAAGTCTTGCCGTGGCATCAGAAAAAGGAGAAGGGGACCGACGACGAACTCTCAGACTGTCCCCAGGAGGATACGCAGGATAGCTCGAAGTTGTCGGACAGTGAAAAATTGCAAATAGAATTTCAGAATGTTTGTTTTCTACCCAATCGTTGTCATCCAATTACCACTGACTCACCATGTCAGCGAAGGATCCGGATCCGTCTCCATGGCACACGTCTTCCTGAAAATTACACCCTCTCCATTCGGCTCCTCACCTCCGAGAATCGCCTCGTCCAACCCGCAAAACCCTCCAGGAAACGCCGCCGAAACCCTTCAACGGCACATGCCCCGACCCAAGTCACACCTCCAACATCCGACATGGACGAGAGCGAAACCGTGCCAGATGGTCAGCCGACCTCCATGTCCCCTTCCGCGACCCCTCTGGAACGTGAAATAGCGGAGCTCGAAGACGACAAGGTTAGACAAAGCAATGCCTACCCGGGTGCGGAGAATAGCATTGGGTCCATACATCAGCGGCGGTGGTATTTGAGTATGGATCGCTACGCCTCCGGCTTCCGTCCGTTGCCGGTTGACAAGGCTAGCACAGGTGGTCGAAAAGAATGGGATCGCAGGTGGGAGGAGGGAAGGCGGCTGGGCTTTGAACCGTTCTACGTCATGGGCAGGGACGTGGAAAAAAGTATGCTGACTGGGAGGACTGCTGATGAGGTGATGAGCGACAAGGGTGTGGAGGGGTTTGTGGGTAGGAAGGGGTGGAGGGCCGTCATCGACTGAGGTTGAGAACGGCGGAGGTTAGGCAAGCAGCGTACAGATGTCAATAGATCGTAGAGATCTTGTCAACGTCTCCCCTTTGGAGTTACGTGCGTGATGCCTTTGTTCCTGATCGAGCAGTCCAGCCGTAACCAATCCACAAAGCATCTATACCACGCTTGATCGCATTGTTTGCCATCCATGTATGTAGCCATAACTACTGTCGTCTAATGATATAACAGACCACCTCCCGCCAGTATTCCCATCATCGATCCCATGTGCCACGCGACGATCAACAATGATGAATAATAAATATTAAATATTGAATAATAAATAATAAATAATAAATAATAAATAATAAATAATAAATAATGATGCATAAATAGTTAAAATACCAAAATCTCGCCTCGACGTTATCGGCTCTTCCCTCGCAGCTCTCCTTCCTGTTGGGGAAAGGATCGGTCCGCTCATGCACACACACACACACACACGCCATCGAGAAACCTCCGATATTATTGAGGGAGTGAGTGACTCACTACTGCTTGAAAGGTGGGGAGGAACGGCGCTGCATCTCGTGCATGGTCCGATGCGCGACTGACGGAATCACTGTGTTCTAGGATACATATTCAATGCATGTCGCAACGTTATTCAGCTTGGGGTGTTGTTCGTGATGCGGGTCAGATTCTGTTAATGACATCGACATTTTAGGATTTTTGATTGGTTCTGACTCATAGTTCTAACCTCTTTTTTTGTTGGCGGTGGTGTTATTGTTGATGGAGGCATGGTTTCGTGTGCATGTTGATTCTTTCTCTTGTTCTTGTCTTTAGTGTTTTGACAATGGGCAACTCGTAGCCCAATTACTGCTTCATCGTTGGTTTTCGTGTCAGAATGGGGGCTTTTGCAAGTGCGTCTACTGTTGCGGACTTGGTTGCACTTCTTTTGATCTTTCTAATCACTGTGCCGACTTTGTTGAGCTTTTACGGGAGAGTGAAGAGGAAGGCAAAGGCCAATGGCAATGGCTATGACGAGGTGCATAAGCTCTATGAAGACCGGGACGGTGTCGCTACGGAAGAATCTCAGAGAGAGTTTTCTGCTGCGATTCCCACATATATCGCTCTTTCTGGCTGTGTTGTTGGCTTTCTGGCATCTGTTGTCATGGCGGTATTCGCATCGATCCGTTCGACTGGAACATTGATCATCGAGGAGTGGCTTATATTTGGTAGCTGGGTATGGATAATGCCGATATCGCTGCTGTCAAGGTACTAAGATAGGTGCAGTCGTTGCTCGTCGTTCAGACTGTTTATCTCGCCATCGAACACCACCCTATCAATAGATACAATCATGGATTACGTACCGCATTAGCATTCCTCCTGCTGGCGGCCGCGATTTGTGTTCGACTTGTGGTCCTGCTATTTTACATTTCGCCTCGCCCGTCATTCAACAATTTCGTCCTGGTCGACATCCTCCGATTTCTCGTCACCTTGATGTCCCTCATTGCGTGTCTGTCAATACCCAGACGACCATCGGTGTTGGCAGGGAACAGCGTCGTTGATGGTCAATACACCGTTTCCGCCCTGAGCTCGTACACCTTCAGTTTCGCCGGCCAGATCCTATCGCTCGCAAGGACGATGAAATCCCTGGATCTCGTGGATCTGCCCCAATTGCATTTCTGGGGTCGCTCCTCGTACCTTTTACGCAACTTTGGTGACATCACGACGAAGACCGACCGGCTGTGGAAATCTGTCGTGTTCGCACACTGGCCGGAATTGCTCTTCCAAACCGCGTGGGCTATGATGCATTCTGTCCTGCAATTCGCTCCGCAGCTAGCGATGTATCAGCTCCTGAAGCTACTCGAGCAGCGATCGCAGGGTGTTTCGGTCGATCACAAAGCCTGGGGTCTGGTTGTAGCCCTGGGTGCTTCCATTATCCTTGAGGCTGTAAGTTTCACGCTTGGTCAATTGAATCTTTTCATAACCTCTCTTGGTAAACAACAATCATGTTTGATTGGCGTCCTGCTCTAAAGGCAGGTTGTGTAATAATTTGACACACTTCGAGAGCACGCTGACAGAACGACTTTTTAGTGGACTCAAGCTTGGGAGCACTGGATCTGTTGGGCTCGATTGGGACAACCAATGAGAAATGAGTTGTCCGCCATGATCTTTAGTAAGTCTTTACGACGAAAGGATGTCAAAGGCGCCGGGAAAGCCAGAACTGCTGAGGATTCAAGTCTTCCCAAAACAACCGTAGTCACGAATGACCCTGGTGATGGGAGTCAAACAGACCCACTGCTTGACACCGAAGCTCCACAGATTCCCAGAATCGGTGCTGCAAATGTTGATGATGAAGAGTTTCAGAAGAGCCGCCAAAGCACGATAAACCTTGTCGTGAGTGCTTCTATCTCATCTGTAAAGCCTGTCTCATACTTACCGCTGCTGTGACTATAGGGCGTCGATGCCAAACGAGTCTCCGACTTTTCCGTTTACTACACTCAGGTACCAGAATCTATTACTGAATTGGTCGTTGCCATCACATTTTTGGTCAAATTGATTGGATGGGAAAGTCTTCTCGCCGGGCTCGCCGTCTTCGCAGTCATCATGCCACTCAATATATATGCGTCAAAGCACTACAGTGACGCCCAAGACGAGCTCATGAAGGTTCGAGACCAGAAGATGGCGGTGGTGACCGAAGCCCTGCAAGGCATCCGACAAATCAAGTTCTCCGCAGATGAACAACAATGGCAGAACAAGATAGGTAAGAAGCGAGACCAAGAACTCAAAACGCAATGGCGAGTATTCTGCTTGGATACTTGCTTGATCGGTATCTGGATTCTGGGACCTGTCATGCTGAGCGCTGTCTCTTTGACGGTCTATGCTATTCTGAACGGAAGTCTGTCAGCATCTGTAGCTTTCACAACACTCACCGTGATGGGTTCTATGGAGGCAACGCTTGCGGTACTACCAGAACTCATTGCAGATGGGTTGGAGGCTTGGGTATCGATGAAGAGAATCGACGAATATCTTCAAGCTCCAGAGCGGGACGAATACCTCACGCCTGGCTCCCAAATTTCTTTCAAGAATGCAATGGTAGCTTGGCCATCCGACTCGGAAGAACGAAATCCGGACCGCTTCATCCTGAGAGATCTTAGTTTACAATTTCCCACTGGAGGCTTAAGTGTTATTTCTGGTCAGACTGGATCTGGTAAAAGCTTGCTGTTAGCGGCAATCCTTGGGGAAGCAGACAAGTTGTCAGGTGATATTGAGATTCCGAAAGCAACCGCCGTCCAGGATTGTTATGATTATAAGGTTAACAAAAGTGACTGGATTATGACTTCTGCTATCGCATTCGTCGCACAGATACCATGGATCGAAAATGCATCTATTAAGAACAATATATTGTTCGACTTACCATTCGATGCAGGCCGCTACAAGTTGGTCCTAAGCTGCTGTGCTCTTGAGAAAGATCTTCAGATTCTGCCAGATGGCGACCAGACTGACATCGGTGCCAACGGGATAAATCTTTCGGGTGGGCAGCGCTGGCGCATCAGCTTTGCCCGGGCGTTGTACTCGCGAGCGGGAATACTGATTCTGGATGACATATTTAGGTGAGAACCGAATATTACCAAGTGTTTGTACGCGGGTGCTAACTCTCCATAGTGCGGTCGACGCTCATGTAGGGCGACAACTCTTCGAAGAAGCGCTGATTGGGGACCTTGGTAGAGGAAGAACTCGGATCTTGGTCACTCACCATTTTGGTCTAGTCATGCCCAAGACTGAGTATGCGGTTATACTTGGCGAGGGCACCGTGCAGCACGCCGGGTCTGTCGAAGAACTCCAGCGTACGGGAGTCTTGGGGCGGGTAATGAGGCAGGAGCAAAAAGATCTGAAGGGCGACAACGGTGAAGAAATGCAAGGCGTGAATGAGAACCTCAATGGCACTCTCCATGAAATTCTTTCGAATGCGACGGAAAGATCCCACAAGTTTGACAGTGGCGAAATAGATGTTCAGGGAAAGTCAAAGCCTAAGAAGTTTACCGAAGACGAGAAGCGGGAGAAAGGGGCCATTAAGATCGGTATCTACCGAGAATTTCTTACAACCAGTGGTGGCGTTTGGTTTTGGCTACCCATAATGTGCCTCTACGTTGTGTACCAGGGTGTCATCGTCGGAAGATCTTGGTTCGTCGGTTACTGGACACGATCCTACAAGACAGAGTCAGCGCTGCTTCGACAATTTGTCTACCAGTATGGGTTCCAAGGCAGCAAAATCAGGTTCGAGACAGAGGCTGTCGATCATGATTTGTCCTTTTACCTAGGCATTTACGTTGGGCTCAGCATGTTCATATGCATCTTCGGGACGTTGAGATACTTTCTCGTCTTTCTCGGAGCCATAAGAGCTTCGAAGAGGTTATTCGACAAGCTGACATACGCCGTGCTTCGGGCGCCACTACGATGGCTGGACATCACGCCAGTTGGGCGGATCCTGAATAGATTCACTGCAGACTTCGCCGCCATCGACTCGCGACTAGGCAACGACTTTGGTTTCATGCTGTATCAAGGCGTTCTCTTGGCAGGAATCGTAGCTGCGGGACTCTTTGTTTCACCGTGGATGCTTCTCATCGCGGCAGTGCTGCTGATTATATGCGCGCTGATTACGAGAAGCTTTCTGGCTGGTGCCCGAGAAGTCAAGGTAGGGGCAGTGGTCCTTGATTTGAAGACTAGCGCTGACTTGACATATAGCGACTTGAGAGCAACGCCAAGAGTCCTATATTCGAACAGTTTGGCTCCGTTTTGGCTGGCATTGGGACCATTCGTGCATTCGATAAAGCTGATGCCTACCTTGAAAGGTATGTTCGCAATCCAATCCCCTTCGGAAAGTCGTTCCCATGGCTCATGTGTAGATATGGGAGGTGCTGATGTATGCTATAGGATGTTTGACAAAGTTGATACCCATGCAAAGACGTTTTGGCACATTTGGCTCTTCAACAGATGGCTGGCTCTGCGGCTGAACTTTATGGGAGCCTGCTTCGCAATTCTGGTCGCTGCAGTCATCGTCTATTCTGGCATCGAGGCCTCTTTGGCCGGCTTTGCATTGAGCTTCGCACTACAGTACAGCTCAGCTATTGTTTGGGCCGCCAGATGTTATGCAAACGTCGAATTGTCCATGAACGCCGTCGAAAGAGTCACAGAGTACTCCAATAACCCGATTGAAGACCAGGGCGCAACGGTCGACATTCCAGCAGTATGGCCGACAGAGGGGCGCATCGAAGTCTCAGGGTTTGTTGCCGGCTATGCTCCAGACCTTCCGCCGGTCCTCAAAGGTCTATCTTTCACCGTCGAGAAGAATCAACGAATTGGCGTTGTTGGTCGAACAGGGGCTGGCAAATCATCTCTGACACTGGCCCTGTTTCGCTTCCTTGAAGCACGCGAGGGCTCAATACATATCGACGGTATCGACATCTCTACCATCAGCCTTCACGCCCTTCGGAGTAGCCTGGCCATCATCCCTCAAGACCCGGTCCTCTTTTCTGGCACAGTCCGCTCAAACCTTGACGCATTCGACGATCACAGTGATGCCGAACTGTACGAAGCACTAGAACGCGTCCATTTGATCCGCAGCACCGGCCACACTTCCAGAGATGAACCCAACACCTCGCGCCCAGGCTCCAGTCCTGCCCTCGGAACCACCACCCCCGCCAACCCCGACACAAACACCAACATCTTCCGCTCCCTCTCCTCCCGCATCTCGGAAGGCGGCCTCAACCTCTCCCAAGGCCAGCGCCAACTCCTCTGCCTCGCCCGCGCCATCGTCTCCTGTCCCAAAATCATGGTCCTGGACGAAGCGACCAGTGCGGTCGACATGGCCACCGACGCGCTGATCCAGCGTAGCATCCGGGACGAGTTCCAGGATTCGACGCTGGTCGTCATCGCGCATCGGCTGAGCACGATTGCGGACTTTGATCGGATTCTGGTGATGGAGGATGGGCGGGCGGTGGAGTTTGGGGAGCCGGGGGTGTTGATGGGGGATGAAGGGGGGGTGTTTAGGGGGATGGTGGAGCAGAGTGGGGAGGTGGCGGTGTTGAGGGATGTTATTGGGGGTTTGAAGGGGGGGGATGGGGATGGGGAGGGGAAGGGGAAGGGGAGGGTGGGGTGAGTTTG
>JAABUN010000746.1_pt1 | contig 81047 bp, 73 predicted proteins | sample 5559311 | NCBI WGS metagenome assembly JAABUN01 (sample SAMN10711877, study PRJNA513370) | rock metagenome | isolation source: Antarctica rocks | place: Antarctica: Victoria Land, Siegfried Peak sud | reverse complement strand
GTACCGTCGCTCACGCAGGGGTCTCCTCGCCGTCGCAGCCTTCAAGCAGCCACGACGATGACGGGGCCCCTGCCCCGCGTGGTGGACCCTCGCCCTACCCCCACTCCCTACTTCAACGCGAAGAGCCGGATATACTCGAACACATGTTCAGCGGTGGGCAGCGTGAGTCCGAGACGGCTGCGGCGGAGGAGCGGGTTGCTCGGCTGTGTGGGTTGCTCAACTCGACGACGGCTGCTCTGGTCGACCAGATCGCCGATGTGGTCGACCGGAGGTTGTGGGAGTGGCCGGGGATCCGGTCAGTTGAGCATTGGGTGATCTTGCATTGCGGGGTGTCACCGGCCCGGGCTCGCTGGCTGGTGGGCATGGCCGGACGTCTGCGGGACCTGCCGGTGACAAAAAAGTCGTTCCGGTCCGGCGAGCTGACCGAGGACCAGGTCAAACTGGTGGTCCGCCACGCCCCGGTCTGCAATGACCGCGAGGTGGCAGAGCTGGCCCGGCAGATGACGGTCCCGCAGTTGCAGCGCACCTTGTCGTCCTATTCGTTCGTCGAGCCGGCAGCCGCCGATGCCCCGGCAGCCGGTGATCCGCCACCCGAGGAGCCCCGGTCGGTGTCGTTCGGGTTCGGGGAGGACGGCACGTGGCGACTGGCCGCCCATCTGCCCGGCGACGAAGGCGCTCTGTGTGAGAAGACTTTGGCCGTCTTGCGGGACGAGCTGTTCCACTCTCAAGATCCTGACGCCAAGGGCGAGATCAGCTGGGCTGACGCCTTGGTGGCCACGGCCGATGCAGCACTCGTCGCCAAGGGTGCGGGTCGGCCGAGGCCAGACCGGTACCTCACGCTGCTGCACGTCGAGACCGACCCGGCGGGAAGCCCGCATGGTCGAGTGCATCTCGGCCCGCCGCTGCCCCAGTCGCTGCGACGCCTGTTGACCTGCGACGGGCACATCAAACCGATCAGCCAAGTCGGCGGGGTGGCGGTCAATGTCGGCCGCACCCAACGGATCGTCCCCACCCGGACCCGGATCGTGATCGAAGACCGCGACCGAGGCTGCCGGGTGCCCGGCTGTGCCAACCGACGGTGGACCGAGGTCCACCACATCGTCCACTGGGAAAACGGCGGCCCAACCGACACGACCAACCTGGTGCTCCTCTGTGGCCCCCACCACCGAATGCACCACCAAGGCCACCTCGAGATCACCGGCGATCCGGACAAAGCGGATGGTCTGGAGTTCACCAACGGACAAGGTCGCCGCCTCCGGGCCGGCCCCACCCCAGTCCCACCCGGTGACCCGCCCGCCCACGCAGCCCACAAACTCGCCCTGCCCCACCCCCGATGGCAACACCCATCCGGAGAACAAGCCGACCCCAAATGCATCTGGTTCCGAGAATCACCAGCGGCCTAGCTCGCTGGACACACCCAGTCAGGAAGTCGACACGGTGATGAAGTCCCGCGACTCCTTGGACAGATAACGGTCAGCCGGCCGGTGCATCGTGTCGATCAGCTTGCGACCGTGGACGACCTCAAGATTGTGACCGTCGGTGTGGTCGAAGAAGTTGAACGTGACCCAGGTCGGGTTGAGATCGAGGGTCATGGCCCGGACCGCCCCGGCTCGGGCCATGACATCGGCCAGCGTGCTGGCCCGTAGACCCGGCCCCGCAGCGTAGAGAACTCCACCGGAGGCGTCGACGCCCACTGCGGAACGCCACACGTAGACCCTGTTGCCCAGCGTTTGACCCCATTGCTTCGTGTCACCAGCGTCGATGCCCGGCACAGGTCGTCCGTGATCGACGAGGAGGACGAGGTTCTGCAGCACGCTCTCGGTTCCCGGGCTCATGCGCGCATCGCGACCCCACTGGCCCACGTCGACGCTCCCGGAGCGGCCGATGATCAGCGACGCCGCCCCATTCTGCAGCGGAACCGCCTCGCGGCCCTCGGCGAAGAAGCCCCCGTGCGCATCCTTGAACCGAAATCCCCCGTTGAACGCCGCGACGATCGAGCGAAGGGCCGACCCCTCGATGTCTGGCGGCTGCCGCCAGTTACCACCCGGCTCCCGGGCGCCGGGCACCAAACGCAGCCGGAGGGCTGATGGGTCCATCCACACGAGGGTCGTGAGGACGCTCGTATGGACCTTGTCGGGACGGGTATCTGCGACGTACATGGCCGGACCCCCGTTCACGAGCGGTCCGGTCGGTCGCCATCTCCCCTCGCCGACCAGCCCGCCCACGGCCAGCCGCACCGGTTTCGGTACGCGACGAGCTCGCTTCATAGGAACAGCCCGATGCACAACGTTGCCGGACGGACGGCGAACCGCGCTCAGGCCACGCGGCTGTCCGCCGACCGGGGGGGCTTGATGGGCGTAATAGCTGTGCTCCACCCGGTTGACGAGCCATGAGGCATGGTGGTTCCGCATCCAGTCGGCCCACTTCGCCTGAAGGCCTTCGTTGCCGGGCGTGCGCATCGCGCCGGCCAACGACACGGCGACGAGCAGTACCGGGACGAGGCTGACGAGTCCCATGCCGACGAGTACCCGGCGCAGCCGGTACCGGGGTCGTCGCCCCTCGAGCATGTCCGACGCCTTCGGGGGCCGTTTGATCATCGGCCGAAGGTACGTCGATCCGAAGGTGGTGAAACGTCAATAGAGGCATGATTGACGAAGTGTTTACCTCCAAATGACCACCTGTGGTGATCGCTAGTTCTGTCGCTTGACCGGCAGCTCTTTACCTTGCGATTGGACGGTCGACCTCCTCGGAAGAGAGCAGCAGATGATGCGATGGGTGCCGCGAATCGGGGCAGTGCTCATGACAGCAGGTCTGGTGTTCGCGGCCTGCGGGAACGGTTCGTCGCCGAGCCGGGCCTCCAAGCCCAAGAGCTCGAGGACCAAGACGAAGGCGAACGCGGTCGATCCGAATGCGCCCGAGGTCAACCCAGCGGGTGACATACCCGACAATCAGGTCTTCGTCACCTACTCGAACGCCGCGGGCTACGCGGTGAAAGTGCCGGAGGGCTGGGCCCGGAGCACACAATCGGGCACGATCAGCTTCACCGACAAGCTGAACACCATCCGGGTGGGTACCGAGAAGCTGCCGGCCCCGCCAACCGTGGCTTCGGTACGCGGCGACGAGTTGAGCGCGATCGCCAAGGGCGCGAAGCACTTCAGGGCGGGTCGCGTCGAGAACGTCACCCGGCGGATCGGCCGAGGTGTGATGGCCACCTACGAGATGGAGAGCGCGCCCGACGCCGTGACCGGCAAGGCGCGGCGCCTCGACGTCGAGCGCTACGAGTTCTGGCGCAAAGGCAAGGCCCTCGTCCTCGTCCTGTCCGCGCCTCATGGGGCGGACAACGTTGATCCGTGGCGCATCGTCAGCAGCTCGCTGCAGTGGCGATGAGTGCCCTTGTCGAGGCCGACGAGCTGTACCGCTTCTTCCACTCCGGCGGGGAAGAGACCCGAGCTCTCCGCGGGGTGTCACTCCGGGTCGCAGCCGGTGAGATCACCGCGGTCACTGGCCCCTCGGGGTCGGGGAAGTCGACCTTGCTCGCCTGCATCGCGGGCCTGGACGAACCAGATGGCGGCCTGGTTTGCATTGCCGGGGAGCCGCTGAGCCGGCGGCCGGAAGCAGAACGGGCACGCCTGCGCAGCCGTTGCATCGGCATGCTGTTCCAGTCCGGCAACCTCGTGGACCATCTGACCGTGCGAAGAAACATGGAACTGGTCCAGAGCATCCACGGCAGGGTTGATCGCCGACGCTGCAACGAGGTGCTCGACTCATTGGGGCTGGCGGACCGGGCTGGAGCCAACCCGCCTCAGCTCTCCGGCGGTGAGGCGGCCCGAGCCGGTTTGGCCATCGCCATCGCCAACGACCCGCCCGTCCTGCTGGCCGACGAACCAACTGGCGAGCTCGACGGGGCCACGGAGCACGCCGTGCTGAGCCTGCTCCGCTCGCGTGCCAAGGCGGGAGCCGCCATCCTCGTGGTGACCCACAGCCCCGCGGTCGCGGCACTGGCTGACCACACGATCGCGCTGCGCGACGGGCAGGTCACCACGTCGTGACCGGTCTCCCACTGGTTCAGTGTCAGAACCTGGCCCGCACCTACGGGACCGGGCGGTCGGCAGTCGTGGCCCTCCATGGGATCAGTTGTGCGGTCCAACCATCCATGCGAGTGGCCATCACCGGGCCGTCGGGCTCCGGCAAGTCGACGCTGCTCCATCTCATGGCAGGGCTCGACGTCCCGACGGCTGGCGACGTGACGTGGCCGGCCATCGGCCAACGCTCAGATCTCCGTCCGGGACCAGTGGCCGTCGTCTTCCAAGGCCCGAGCCTCGTGCCGTCGCTGAACGTCATCGAGAACGTCGCCCTCCCCCTCGCCCTCGAAGGACGAGGAGACGACCGTGCCGCGGCGGCCGCTCACGCCGCCCTCGAACGTCTCGGCCTCAATGCTCTCGCTCCGAAGCTGCCTGAAGAGCTGTCCGGCGGCCAAGCCCAGCGGGTGGCCGTCGCCCGTGCCCTCGCCGGATCGCCGACGGTCATATTCGCCGACGAGCCGACCGGGCAGCTCGACCACACGACAGCGGGCAAGATCATCGACGCACTCGTGGGCACGGCCGCCCACCTACAAGCAGCCCTGGTGATCGCCACCCACGACCCTGCGGTGAGCGAACGGATGGACAGCCACTGGTCGATGCTCGATGGACGACTCCTCGGAACCGAACCGTCGACGCCCGCGACACTGGACCCGGCATGGTCGGCTTGATCTGGTTGCGGGGTCTGTCCCGCCGACGGCGAGGCCGCTTGCTGGCGGTCGCCACCGGGGTCGCCATCGCCGTCGCCCTGCTCGCATCGATCGGGTCCTTCCTGGCCAAGTCGAAGGCGACGATGACCCAGCGTTCGGTCACCCAGGTGCCGGTCGACTGGCAGGTCGAGGCACAGACGGGGGCGGATCCGGCCACCGTCCTTGCTTCAGTCCGTCGCCACCCGGGCGTGCGGTCCACGGCCACCGTCGGCTTCGCCACCATTGCCGGCCTGCGCGCCAGGTCGGGTGCGACGGTGCAGACAACCGGGTCCGGGCAGGTGCTCGGGATCCCCACGGGATATGCCGCCAAGTTCCCCGGAGAGATCCGCTTGCTTGCCGGCACTGCGAACGGTGCGTTGATCGCGCAGCAGACGGCGGCCAACCTCCACGCCGCACCGGGTAGCACCGTCACGATCGCTCGGACAGGGCTTGCGGCGGTGAACGTGCGCATCGACGGAGTCGTGGACCTTCCCCAGGCCGACTCCTTGTTCCAGAAGGTAGGCGCGCCTCCAGGCGCGCAGGCCCAGGCGCCGCCCGACAACGTCTTGCTCCTCCCAGACGTTGTCTGGCATCGCACCTTCGATCGGCTGGCCCAACGACGGCCCGACCTGGTGCGCACCCAGATCCATGCCCGCCTCGACCACTCCCTCCCGGCCGACCCGGCCTCGGCGTTCAGTGCGATCAGCGGCTCGGCTCGCAACCTCGAGGCGCGCCTGACCGGTACCGCCCTCGTCGGCGACAACCTCGGGGCGATCCTCGACGCGGCTCGCCAGGATGCGCTGTACGCCCAGATCCTGTTCCTCTTCCTCGGCACGCCGGGCGTCGTTCTGGCCGGGTTGCTGACCGGCACCATCGCCAGCGGCGGCGAGGACCGGCGCCGCAGGGAACAGGCCCTGTTGCGAGCCCGCGGGGCCACGGCTCGCCAAGTCATGCGGCTGGCCACGATCGAGGCAGCGGCCGCCGGGATCTTGGGCGCGGCCATCGGGCTGTTGGGCGCCGCCGCCGTCGGCCGGTGGGCACTTGGGAACGCCGGGTTCGGGACGACGAACCGGTCAGGTCTCCTCTGGGCGGTCGCCGCGGCCATGATCGGCATCCTCATCGCAATCGGCGCGGTCGCCGTGCCAGCCTGGCGCGACGCCCGGACGGTCAGCGTCTCGTCCGCCCGCCGGGACCAGACCCGTCGGGCCAGCCCGAGGTGGCTCCGGGCCGGCCTCGACTTCATCCTTCTGGCCGCTGGCGGTGTCGTCTATTGGCTCACCAGCCGCAACGGCTATTCACTGGTCCTCGTCCCCGAAGGCACGCCGACCATCTCGGTGAGCTACTGGGCCTTCGCCGGCCCGGCCCTCCTTTGGGCCGGAGCTGGCCTGCTGGCCTGGCGACTCGGCGACCTGGTGCTTAGGAGAGGCCGATCGGTCGGCCGCCGAGTGGTGCAGCCGGTCGCCGGCCACCTTGCAGGTACCGTCACCGCCTCGATGTCGCGCCGCCGCCGGCCGCTGGCCCGTGCGGTCACCCTGGTCGCACTCACTGCTGCGTTCGCCGGTTCAACTGCGGTGTTCAACGCCACCTACCGCCAACAAGCCGAGGTCGACGCCCGGCTGTCCAACGGGGCGAACGTCACGGTCACCGAGTCGCCGGGGGCGCGGGTCGGCCCTGGCCTGGCCCGGCGGATCTCCCGCGTCCCTGGCGTGAAAGCGGTCGAACCGCTGCAGCACCGGTTCGCTTATGTGGGGTCGGATCTGCAGGATCTGTACGGCGTCCGCCCAGCGACCGTGGTTGGCGCCACGCGGCTGCAGGACGCCTACTTCGCCGGAGGCTCTGCGAAAGAGCTGACCGGCAAACTCGCCGCTCAACCGGACTCACTACTGGTCAGCCAGGAGACGGTCAAGGACTTCCAACTCTCGCCCGGCGATCGGGTCACATTGCGGCTCGAGAACGGTCGCACCAGACAGCTCCGGAACGTGACATTCCACTATGCAGGCGTGGCCAAGGAGTTCCCCACCGCGCCCCGCGACAGCTTCCTGGTCGCCAACGCCGACTACGTCACCCACTCCACAGGCTCCGACGCCGTCGGCTCGTTCCTGATCGACACGGCCGGGGGGTCTCCGGCCCGGGTTGCCGCGCGGGTGCGAGCAGTCATCGGGCCGTCAGCCAAGGTGAGCGATATCGGGTCGACTCGCCGCGTCGTCGGTTCGAGCCTCACCGCCGTCGACCTGTCAGGGCTGACTCGGGTCGAGCTTGCGTTCGCCCTGTTACTCGTGGCCGCCGCGACCGGCCTCGTCCTAGCGGTCGGCTTCGCCGAGCGGCGTACAACGTTTGCCATAGTCGCCGCGCTCGGGGCGCGGCGACGAGACCTTGGCGGTTTGGTGTGGGCCGAAGCGGCCTTCGTCTCCATCGGTGGTCTGCTCGCCGGGGCGGCCGGGGGCTGGGTCCTGAGTGAGATGCTCGTCAAGGTGCTGACCGGCGTGTTCGACCCGCCGCCGGCGGCGCTGGCCGTGCCCTGGCGGTATCTCCTGGCGGTGACCATTGTGGCGATCGCCGCGGTGGTGCTCACCGCCGCGGTGACCCTGCGATGGGCTAGACGGTCCTCGGTCAGCACGCTGCGAGAGCTCTGACGGCCCGCCCGAGGCGGATGCACGGTGTTTCACACCCGGCTCTTACCGCCTTGATGCACCATGGTGACCATGGGTGCCCAGGTGCTGGTGGCCGACGACGACCGCGCCATCCGCGAGTCCCTGGCTCGCGCTCTGCAGCTCGAGGGGTACAGCGTGGTCACGGCGTCGGACGGTGCCGCGGCACTGGCCGCGATCCACGACAACGGTCCGCAGGTGGCGGTACTCGACGTGATGATGCCGAACGTCGACGGGCTGACCGTCTGCCGGGTGCTACGAGCCGAGCACGATCGCACCCCGATCCTGATGCTCACCGCCCGCACCGCGACGTCGGATCGGGTGGCCGGACTCGACGCCGGAGCCGACGATTACCTGGCCAAGCCATTCGAGCTCGACGAGTTGCTGGCCCGGCTGCGGGCCCTGCTCCGGCGCGCACGGCCCGCCGACGATTCCGGCGATGGCGGCCTGCTGGAGGTGGACGACCTGCGCCTCGATCCGGCAGCGCGTCGCGCCTGGCGAGGGGAACGGGAGCTCGAACTGTCGAAGACCGAGTTCGACCTGCTCGAGTTGCTCCTGCGGAACGCCGGGATCGTGCTCGACCACTCCACGATCTATGACCGGATCTGGGGCTATGACTTCGGCCCCGACTCGAAGAACCTGGCGGTGTACATCAGCTACCTGCGCCGCAAGGCCGAGGCTGACGGCGAAGCGAAGCTGATCCAGACGGTGCGAGGGGTCGGGTACACGGTGCGAGCGCCGTGAAGCTGCAGACGAAGATGGTCCTCGCCCTCGTGCTCCTGAGCACGGCGGCGACCGCGGCGATCGGCCTGTGGAGCTACGTCGGCACCGCGCACCGGCTCGACTACGAGATCAACCGCTCGTTGGCCGACGGGGCGCACGCCACGGCCGCCCGATTGCAGCGCGTACCAGGTCGAGGTGGCGATCCGAGGGGCGGCTCCGGTGGTGGCCCCGGCATCGGTCCTGACCATGACGAGGGGCAGAAGGTCGAGACCCAGGTCCTCGACCACACAGGCGCGGTCATCGGATCGGCGACCGATCTGACGATCCCCGTGGACGCCGGCGATCGCGCCATCGCTGCGGGCCGTGCGAGCCCTGAGCGCCGCCACCAGGTGGTCATCTCGGGCCACAACTTCCGGGTTCTCACGGTGCCGACGGCTGACCGCGGAGGGGCCGTGCAGGTGGCCCGCAGCCTGACCGAGAACGAACGGGTCCTCGACTCGCTGCGCAACCTCGTGCTGGTGGCTGCGCTGGTGGTGACGGGACTGGCGGCGGCCAGCGGATGGATCATCGCCCGGCAGGCGACTCGACGTCTCGTGCGCCTGACCGGGACCGCAGAAGAGGTCGCCCAGACGGGCCGACTCGACGTGCCGGTGCCCGTCGGAGGGACCGACGAAGCGGGACGGTTGGGGCGGGCGTTCAACGAGATGTTGGCTGCGCTGGCCCGTTCGCGAGACGCACAGCAGCGGCTGGTGCAGGACGCGGGCCATGAGCTGCGGACGCCGTTGACGAGCCTGCACACCAACGTCGAGGTGCTGGGCCGCCACGAGGACCTTCCGGCCGCCACCCGAGCGCAGGTGATAGCCGATCTCGACGCTGAAACACGGGAGCTGACCGCGCTGGTGAACGAGTTGGTGGCCCTGGCTACCGATCAGGCCGGTGACGAACCCGCCCGAGACGTGCCCCTCGGGCCACTCGTCGAGCGGGTGGCCGAGCGGGCCCGCCGGCGCACCGGCCGCACCGTGGTGGTGACCGCCGACGGCTCCGTCGCCCGCGGGCAGCCTGAGGCGCTGGCCCGTGCCATATCGAACTTGATCGACAACGCGGCGAAGTTCGACGACTCCGGCCAGCGCATCGAAGTGGCGGTGGAAGCGGGCCGGGTCTCGGTCTCCGACTCGGGCCCGGGTATTGCTCCCGCCGATGCCGACCACGTCTTCGATCGCTTCTTCCGGTCGCTGGATGCCCGGAGCCGGCCAGGGTCCGGGCTCGGCCTGGCCATCGTCCGTGATGTCGCGGAGGCCCACGGAGGCACCGTCTTCGTCGCCAACCGGCGAGGGACCGGCGCCTGCATCGGTTTCGATCTGCCGATCGCGTCGGAAGCACACAGCGTGGACCGGAACGAGGGGTCCATCATCGAACCCTCACCAAACCCTCACCTTCTGTGAGCGGCGGTCTAACCGGCTGGCCGCATCCTGGTGACCATGCCAGCCCAGACCAGTCGCCGGATCCCCAGCTCGGCTACCCGCAAGCGCTGGCGGCGGACCTGGCGATCCCGGTTGGTGGCCGGGGTGGCCGGCCTGACCGGCATCGTCGGCGGCGCAGGGGCGATCGCCGCCACGCGCACCGCCAGCGTCCAGGCCAAGCCAGCCGGTTCGACCACTCCGAGCACAAGCGCTACGACCACGGGACCGACCAGCTCATCGATCGGCGGTGCCTACACCGCGGCCAAGGCGACCGCCACGACGACCTCGACGACCGCCGCTCCCGCGGACTCGATCACTTCCGGGAGCTGAGCGCCAATGGGAAGCACCGGAGCCGAGGAGCGACGTTTCCCGATCATGGGCTCGCACGGCCACGTCGTGGTGGTCGGCGGTCCCGCCGGCCTGGCTGATCGGGCGGTCACCCGCCTGGCCGAGCTCGAAGCTCGTTGGACCCGGTTCCGGCCGACCAGCGAGCTCTGCCGGCTCAACCGCTCCGGTGGCGCACCGTTGCTGGTGTCCGCCGACACCGTGTTGTTGGTCGACACGTTGCGGGAGGGCTGGGTGTTGACCGGCGGGCGGTTCGACCCGACCGTCCACGACACCATGGTGGATCTCGGCTACGCCACCTCCTGGCCGGAGGTCGCGCCACCTATCCGCTTGCCCGCTCCACGCGTCGCGCGCGGCTGCCTCGGCGTCGAGGTCGACCATCGCCTCGCCGACCATCGCCAGGGCCTGGTCCAGCTTCCCGATGGTGTTCACCTCGACCCCGGCGGCCTCGGCAAGGGCCTGGCCGCCGATCTGGTGGCCACCGAGTTGATGGCCGCCGGGGCCGAAGGCGCGCTGGTGAACGTCGGCGGTGACCTCCGCGTCGTCGGTCGGCCGGCACGCGCCCCCGGCTGGCGGATCGACGTCGAACATCCCGACGACGAGGGCCGGGAGCTGGCGCGGGTCGAGATCGCCGACGGTGGCGTGGCCACGTCCACCTCGGCCCGTCGGCGCTGGACGACCAGCGACGGCGACTCGGTCCATCACATCATCGACCCTGCGACCGGCCGGCCGGCCGACCGGAGCTGGACCCAGGCCACGGTCGTCGCCGGGTGCGCATGGTGGGCCGAGGTGCTGGCCACAGTGGCCTACCTCGATGGCGAGCTGGCCGATCCGTGCGCCGGTGCCCTGCTCGTGGACGACCACGGGTCCACCCATGTCCTCGGCGACCGGTCCTGGTTCAGCCCCACCGTGGCCACCGGCATGGCGTCATGAGCAACACGATGTGGTGGTACCTCACCCGGGCCAGCGGCCTGACGGCCTGGATGTTCCTGACCATCACCCTCATCTGGGGCGCGCTGGTGGCCGGCAAGCTGATCAGCCGCCCCCGGGCGCGGCGGTGGCTGCTCGACCTGCACCCTTACCTGGGCGGGCTGGGGCTGAGCGCGCTGGTGCTGCACATCGTGTCCGCGGTGACCGACACCACGGTGCACCTGCGCTGGGTCAACACGATCGTCCCACTGACTGCTGCTTGGAACCCGCTCGGCATCTCACTCGGCGTGCTCGGCCTGTGGTTGCTGTTGACCGTGGAGGCCACATCCATGGCCCGCCGCCGCCTCGGCCGGCGCACCTGGCACCGCATCCACCTTCTCTCCTACGGCGGGGCCGTCCTCACCACCGGCCACGCCATCATGTCCGGCACCGACATCGGCCGGCCCCTCGTCGCCTGGTCGGTGGTGGCACTGGCCAGCGCGGCCGTGGCGGTCGCCGCCGGTCGAGCAATGACCGAATCAGCGGTACGCCGCGGCTTGGATCCCGTACAGCTCGGCGTACTGGCCGCCCCGGGACATCAGCTCGTCGTGGGTGCCGACCTCGGCCAGCCGCGAACCGTCGAGCACCACTATCAAGTCGGCCATGCGCACGGTGCTGAAGCGATGCGATACCAGGATCGTGATGCGACCTTCCGCCACCCCGACCCCTGGGCTGCCCCCGTTGACCGCAGGATCGCCGTCGACACTGCTGTCGCCGCGAGCGGCCGCCGCGTACCGCTCGAACAGGGCGTGTTCGGTCTCGGCGTCGAGGGCGGCGGTCGGCTCGTCCAACACGAGCAGCAACGGCTGGTCCCGCATGAAACCGCGGGCCAAGGCCAGCTTCTGCCACTGCCCGAAGCTGACCTCGACGCCTGCGGGCCAGGTGGGGCCGAGTTGGGTCTCCAGCCCGGCCACCAGACCGCCGACCACGTCTTCCGCGCCGGCCCGCCCGACCGCGGCCGTGACCGCCTGCAGGTCGTCGATGCGCGGCGCGTCGCCCACGCCGACGGTGTCACGAGCCCGCAGCTCGAAGCGGAAGAAGTCCTGGAACGCACCCGCCAGCCGTGACCGCCACTCGTCGGGCGGCATCCGAGCCAGGTCGGTACCGTCGACCATGATGCGCCCGGCTGTGGGTTGGTAGAAGCGGCACAGCAGCTTGACCAACGTGGTCTTGCCCGCCCCGTTCTCGCCCACGATGGCCACGACGACGCCGGCCGGCAGCGCGAGCGACACATCGTCGAGCACGAATCGTTCGGTGCCGGGGTAGCGGAACGACACATGTTCGAGGCGGATGCCCTCGTCCAGGCGCGGCGGCACCGGCAGGTCGGCGTCCACCACCAGCGAAGCGGCGTAGTCCTCGAGCCAAGCCAGGCGCTGCGAGCCGTCGAGCCAGACGCCGCGCAGGAACCCGATCTCGCCGACTGTCGAACCGATGTAGGACGACAGGCGCGCACCGGCCGCGAGGATCAACAACACGTCCCCCGGTCGGGCGTTCAGCCCGGAGGACACGAACACGACTTCGCCGACGTAGGCCAGCCCGAAGATCGTCCAAGCCGCGGTGTGCCACGCCGCGCTGGCCCAACGGGCCTTGGCCACCGGCCCGTAGTAGCGCTCCCATGCCTCCCGGCGCTGGGTGAGGAGACGTTCGCCGATGCCGGTGACCCGAACCTCCTTGCCGGGCGGAGCGGTGGTGGCCGTGAGGAACAGGTGACGGGCCAGGCGGTTGGCCTGGGCTCCTCGCTCCTCCGCAGCCCGCTCCACTCCCGGTCTCCACGCCGCGGTCACCACGGTTGGCAGGGCGAACACGGCCAACAGTGCCAGGACCGGGTGGATGGACATCAACAGCCCGATGGTCACGCCAAGGCGCAGGATCCAGCCGCCGGTGGAGAACAGGGACATGTAGATGTGGTCGAGCACGAACACCTGGTCGCGCAGCACCGAGAGCCGGTCGAGATAGTCGGGCCGCTCGTGGTGCTCGATGCTGGTCACCGACGCCTGGAGTCGCGCCACGTGGGACTCCAGGGCGATGGTCACCCGGTCCCGGAAGCGGCGCTGGGTGCGGTCGCTCACGACCCGCAGGAACCACGAGGCGGTGGCCGAGACGCCGAGCCCGATCGCCGCGGTCACGACCAGGCCGCGATCGTGGCCGAGCACCCCGTCGGCCAACAACTTGAGCCAGAGCGCCAGGAGCGCGTCGGGAAGGGCAGCCAACAGCGCCAAGCCCATGGCCACGAACAGCAGCCGCGGTTCGGCCTCATAGCCCCGCTTGAGGGTGCGCCACATGGCGGGCAGGGCCCGGGGCAGGTCGTCAGGCGAGTACATCGAGCTCCACCTCCGCCTCGTCCTCGTCGGCATTGAAGCGGCTGGCCTGCAGCTCGAACATCGTGCAGTAACGGCCGCCGAGGGCCATCAGCTCGTCGTGGGTGCCGAGCTCGATCATCCGGCCGTGCTCGATCACACAGATGCGGTCAGCGCGCCGGACGGTGGAGAAGCGGTGTGAGATGAGGATCGTGGTGCATTGGCGGGTTGCGCCCAGGAGGCGTTCGAAGATCTCCGACTCACCACGGACGTCGAGCTGCGCGGTCGGCTCATCGAGCAGGACGACCCCGGCCCCGAGCCGTACGGCGCACAGCGCGCGGGCCAGCGCCACCCGCTGCCATTGGCCGCCGGAGAGATCGGTGCTGTCCTCGTAGCCGCGAGCGAGGATCGTGTCGAGGCTGGCCAGGTCGGCGGCGCCGGCGTCAGCCAGGGCGGCCAGCACGGCGGCGTCGGGAGCTCCGGCGGGGGCGACATTGTCCCGCAACGACAGCTCGAAGCGGGTGAAGTCCTGGAACACCGCGGTGACCCGCGATCGCCAAGCCTCCAGATCGAGCTGGCGCAGGTCGACACCGTCCACCTCGACCGCTCCGGCCTGTGGGTCATAGAGCCGGCACAGCAACTTGGCCAGCGTGGTCTTGCCGGCACCGTTCTGGCCCACGATGGCCATGCTCGAGCCGGCCGGGATCACGAGGTCGAAATGCTCGAGCACCGGCTGACCGGTGGCCGGGTAGGCGAACGTGACGTCGCGGAAGCGGATCTCCCGAGCCGGCATGCCCTCCGCCGGCCGGGCTTGGGGCGGCGACGAGAGGGCGCCGACCCGTCCCATCGAGCCTCGCAGTCGGAGCACGGCGGCGGCCGGCGCAGAAGCTCCGTCGAGCGCCCAGGACAGGCCGCCGAAGGCGATCATGCTGGTGCCTACCGCCACCTGGGCGTAGACGACGACCTGCTGGAGGTCGAGGCGACCGTTCGCCGCACTCTCGGCCAAGGACCAGAACACCACCACGTTCGCCGCCACGACCAACAGGAGGCTCCACAACACCGGACGCTCGCGGAGCCGCGTCGCGTTCCACTGCAACTCGAACAGCCGGCGACGGCGAGCGGCGAACCGGTCGATGGTCCATCCGGCCAGGCCGAACAGGCGCAGCTCCTTCGCCGCCGGAGGATCGACTGCAAGCCGGTAGGCGTACTCGGCATGACGCTGGGCCTCGCGCACGTCGTCGGTGTTGCGGTCCTTCCACACGCCGCTCTCGCGGAGCAGCCAGTGGGTGGCGATCCACCCGCCGGCCAGGAGGATCGGCGCCCACCAGGCATAGGTCGCCAGCACCACCGCAGATGCGACGCCGCCGAGCAGCTCGACGAGCCCTGACGCGATGAAGTCCATCGACAATGACAGGGGCGGCCCCGCGTGACCGAGGTCGAAGTCGCGGGCCATCGTGAGGTCGTTGGTGAGCTCTGGGTCTTCGAGATGGCCCATACCAGGCGGCAGGATGCACGTGTCGGTGAGCTCGTCGTAGAGCCAGGCCGACGTGCGGCTGCCGAGGTTGGCGCCCACCGCCTGGTGGAGGGGCGCGAGCACCTGGAGCAGGACGAACACCACGCCGACCATCGACAGCGGCACAGTCAGGTGATCGCCCCGCTGAACTGCGCCGACCAGGCCGCCCATGGCGATGGCGAACATGGCGGGCAAGGCTCCCCGGAGCACGAGGATCACCCACCAGGTGACGGTGAGCGGCCGGTCGGCCCGGGGAAGGACGCCGAAGAACTGCCACTCCTTGCGATCACGCAGCCGTCGGATCACCGCTCACCACCTCCTCTCCTCACATCGTCGAGAGTCCTGGGCTCCGACGCCTGCCGCCCGGATCGCCGCGCCTGTCCGGTCCTGTCACTCAGGCATGTCGCCCAAGAGCACTGCCAGGTCGCGGTCGGCCCAGGCGACGTGTGGCCGCAGACCGGCGTCGGTCAGCCACCGCAACTGGTCGGCCACCGTGCTGGGCTGGTCGAACACCCCGTCGATCGGCGTCACCACGTCTGCCGGGTCGTCGGGCACGATGAGATCGGCGAGGACGAACCGCCCGCCGGGCCGGAGCCGGGCTGCCACCTGTCCGAACAACTCGGCCTTACCCGCTCCGTCGAGGTGGTGGACGGCGAGAGCCGACACGACGACGTCGTAGTGGCCGTCGGGAGGAGGATCCTCGAGCCGGCCGACCCGCAGGTCGGCATCGGGAAGACGCCTTCGTGCTTCGGTCAGCATCGCCGCGCTCTCGTCGATCCCGGTCAGGTCGGCCGATGGGTGAGCCTGCAACACCCTCACTGCGGTCTCACCGGTGCCGACCCCCAGCTCGAGCACCCGTCTGGTCGGTCATCGTTCAGAATCAGCGGTGACCAGGATCCTCGTGCTGGCGAACGAGCCGATGCCGACGCGGTGTCCGGCTATCTCCACGGTCGTGGTGCCGTCAGGGGACGAAGCGGTGATCGTGCCGGCTCGCCCCGGAAGCAGCGAGGCGTCCTCCAGGAACTCCAACAGGCCGGGTGAGAACTCCAGCTCCTCCGGTATCCGCGAGACCGTGAACTCGGAGCCCACGTCGAGCTCGGCGAGGGCCACGGTGTCCGGCGCTTCGTAGTTCGTGCCGGGGATCGGGTTGCCGTGCGGGCAGGTGGTGGGGTCATGGAGCAGGCGGACCATGGCCTGTTCCACCGAATCGGAGATGACGTGCTCCCACTTGCCCGCCTCCTGGTGGGCTTCGGCCCAGGACAGCCCGAGGATGTCGGTCAGCAACCGCTCGGCCAGGCGGTGGCGGCGCACGACCGACTCGGCCAGCCGGCTGCCTGCTTCGGTGAGCCGGATGGTGCTGTCGGCCTCCACCATCCCTTCTTGGGTCATGCGCCGGATCATCTCCGAGACCGCCGGCCGCGAGACGCCCAAGCGGTCAGCTATGCGGGCCTGGATGACCGCCACGTCATCCTCGCGGAGCTCGTAGATGACTTCGCAGTACTCCTCGAACGCCGGGTGATGCTCCGGCGTTCGGTACTCGGCCACCGGCTGAGTGTACGACCGATCGGCGCTGTGACATCGGGCCTCCGGTTGGGTTGCGTGGATCGGCCATCGTTAGCTTCGGCCCGTGTGAGACCACTCCGTGCCTGGGCTACCGGGGCCTGCCTGCTGCTGGTGCCGGCCGGGCTCACGTCGTGCAGCAAGGGTTCCGGTCAGGCCAAGGACTGCCGGAAGGTGACGAGTGCAAAGGTGACCCTCGTTGCCCGCGATGTCGCATGGGACACGACCTGCCTCGAGGTCAAAGCCGGCAACGTCGCCTTCACGATCGACAACAAGGACTCGGTCGACCACAACCTGCGGGTCAGCGGCAACGGGGTCAACGAGCACACCCCCCTCCAGGTCGGTCCCGTCACCCAGCACCTCTCGTTGGACCTGAAGGCTGGCACCTACACGTTCGTGTGCGACAGCCACGCCAACATGGAGGGCAAGCTCTACGTCAAGTGAGCTCCGCGGCGGAGCGGGCGAACCTGTCACTGCCTTTCCGTAGGCTGGCCCTATCAGGGCACTCGACGTCTTTTCCGAGCCCGTCCGGGCCTGGTTCAGCTCCTCGTTCCCCGCGCCGACCGAGGCCCAGGATCGCGGCTGGCCGGCCATCGCTTCCGGTCAGCACACACTGATCCTCGCTCCGACCGGTTCGGGCAAGACCCTGGCCGCCTTCCTCTGGGGCATCGATCGCCTCGTCACGTCGCCCGCGCCTGAGGGTCGGGCCCGCACGCGCCTGCTCTACATATCGCCGCTGCGGGCGTTGGCCGTCGACATCGAGAAGAACCTGCGATCTCCGTTGGCCGGCATTCGCCTGGCTGCCGAACGGCTCGGTCGTCCGGTCCACGAGCCCACCGTCGGCATGCGCACCGGTGACACGCCGGCCGATCAGCGGCGCACACTCGTCCGCCACCCACCGGACCTGTTGATCACCACGCCTGAGTCGCTCTACCTCATGCTCACGTCGGCGGCGCGGGACACGCTGGTCAACGTCGAGGCGGTCATCATCGACGAGATCCATGCGCTGGCGGCCACCAAGCGAGGCGCCCACCTCGCCCTGTCGCTGGAAAGGTTGGAAGCCCGCGGCGAGCGCCCGCCCCAACGGATCGGCCTGTCAGCCACCCAGCGCCCGCTGGAGGAGATCGCTCGGTTCCTCGGCGGGTTCGACCACGGAGCGGGCGGTGATGAAGGCCGTGGCCGCCGGCCGCGGTCGGTGACCATCGTGGATGCCGGGACCCGCAAGCCGCTCGACATCGAAGTCGTCGTCCCCGTCGAGGACATGGGTGAGCTGGGCAAGGTGATCGACGAACCGGTCAGCGGCCCGGCGGCGGCCGGCCCGGTCCGCAAGTCCATCTGGCCGGCCATGCACCCCCAGCTCCTGGAGCTGGTCCAACAGCACCGCTCGACGCTGATCTTCGTCAACGCCCGGCGCCTGGCCGAACGCCTGGCCACCCGCTTGAACGAGCTGGCCGCCGAACAAGCGGGCGGCGAGGTCTCGGCGTTCGCTTCAGCCGAGGCGGTGGGCGTGCCACCGGCCGACGTCGAGCTGGTGAAAGCGCACCACGGTTCACTCTCCAAGGAACGGCGGCTCATCATCGAAGACGAGCTCAAGTCGGGCCGCCTCAAAGGCCTGGTGGCCACCTCGTCACTGGAGCTGGGCATCGACATGGGTGCGGTCGACCTGGTCATACAGGTCGAGTCGCCGGGCGCGGTCTCGCGTGGCCTGCAACGGATCGGTCGGGCTGGCCACCAAGTGGGCGAACCAAGCCGGGGCAAGATCTTTCCGAAGCACCGCTCGGACCTGGTGGAGGCGGCAGTCGTCGTCCGGCGGATGCACGAGGGGTTGATCGAGCACACCCGTTACCCCCGCAACCCGCTCGACGTGGTGGCCCAGCAGATCGTGGCCATGTGCGCGCTGGACGACTGGACGGTCGACGAATTGGGCGCACTCGTGCGGCGCGCCGCCAACTTCGCCGACCTATCAGAAGACGTGTTGACCTCTGTGCTCGATCTGCTCTCGGGGAGGTACCCGTCCGACGAGTTCGCCGAGCTGCGGCCGCGCATCGTGTGGGACCGCGTGGCCGGCACGTTGCGAGGGCGGGCCGGAGCGCAGCGCCTGGCCGTCACGAGCGGCGGCACCATCCCCGACCGGGGGATGTACGGCGTGTTCCTCCCGGACGGCACCCGGGTCGGGGAGCTGGACGAGGAGATGGTGTACGAGAGCCGGCCGGGCGAGACGTTCCTGCTCGGCGCGTCGACCTGGCGGATCGAGGACATCACCCATGAGCGGGTCGTGGTCACGCCGGCGCCCGGCCAACCGGGGAAGATGCCGTTCTGGCACGGCGACGGGCCCGGCCGGCCGCTGGAGCTGGGTCGCGCCGTCGGCGAGTTCGTGCGCATGGTGCGGGCGCTACCGGTCACCGAAGCACTCGACCAGCTCACCACTAGCCACGACCTCGACCGCCGGGCCGGCGCCAACTTGCTGCAGTACCTCGACGAACAAGCCGAAGCCACCGGCGCAGTGCCCGACGATCGCACGATCGTGGTGGAGCGCTTCCGCGACGAGATCGGTGACTGGCGGATCTGTGTGCTGTCCCCGTTCGGCGTCCAGGTCCACGCCCCGTGGGCCATGGCGCTGCAGGCCCGCCTGGCCGACCGGTGGGGCATGGACGTCGAGCTGATGTGGAGCGACGACGGCATCGTGATCCGCTTGCCCGAAGCAGTCGACGAGCTCCCGATCGAGGAGCTGCTGCTCGACCCCGACGAGATCGACGACATCGTGGTCGGTCAGCTTCCCGGCACGGCGATGTTCGCCGCCCGGTTCCGCGAGTGCGCGGCCCGAGCGCTCCTCCTGCCGCGCCGCCGCCCCGATCAGCGCACGCCGCTGTGGCAGCAGCGCCAGAAGGCGGCCGATCTGTTGACCGTGGCCGCCAAGCATCCGACCTTCCCGATCCTGCTCGAAGCCACGCGGGAGTGCGTCAACGACATCTTCGACCTGCCGGCGCTGCGGGAGCTGTTGCGCGACCTTCGTTCCCGCAAGGTCCGGGTGGTGGCGGTCGACACGCCGCAGGCCTCACCGTTCGCCCAATCGCTGCTGTTCGGTTGGATCGCCGTGTACATGTACTCCGGCGACGCGCCGCTGGCCGAGCGCCGTGCCGCCGCGTTGGCTCTCGACCGGGACCTGCTGCGCGAGCTGCTCGGCGCCGAGGAGCTGCGCGAGTTGCTCGATCCAACCGTGCTGGCCGACCTGGAGGCCGAGCTGCAACACCTGGTTGCCGGCCGCCGAGCACGTGATGCCGATGAGGTCCACGACCTGCTCCGCCTGCTTGGCCCGCTGACCGTCGAGCAGATCGCCGCCCGCTCAGAGCGTGCCGTCGAACTGGCCGAGCTGATCGAGGCACGGCGGGTGATCCGGGTCGGTGTAGGCGGCGAGCAGCGCCTCGCCGCGGCCGAGGACGCGGGGCGATTGCGAGACGCCCTCGGATGTGCCATCCCGATCGGGTTGCCCGGGGTGTTCACCGAGCCGGTCGATGCGCCTCTGGTGGACCTGGTCGCCCGGTTCGCCCGCACCCACGGTCCGTTCCTCACGCGCGATGTGGCTGATCACTTCGGGCTGGACGTCGACCGGGTGCGCCCGATCCTCGACGCTCTGGCCAACGACGGGCGGGTGGTGCGCGGCGAGTTCCGGCCCGAAGGTGTCGAGCGCGAGTGGTGTGACGACGACGTGCTGCGCCAACTTCGCCGCCGATCACTGGCGGCGCTCCGCCGGGAGGTGGAGCCGGTCGACGCCGAGGCGCTGGCCCGGTTCCTCCCCCGCTGGCAAGGCGTGGGGTTGCCGCGCCGCGGCATCGATGGTCTGGTCGAGGTGCTCGGTGTTCTGCAGGGCGCCGCGCTGCCGGCGTCGGTGCTGGAGCGGAGCATCTTGTCCGCCAGGTTGCCCGGCTATCGCCCGGCCGACCTCGACGCGCTGTGCACGTCGGGCGACGTGGTCTGGGTCGGCGCCGGGCCACTCGGGGCGACCGACGGGCGGGTGCGTCTCGTGTTCCGCGATCAGGTCGAGTTGCTGGTGCCCGATGCGGCCGAGCCACCACCCAGCGACCCGCGGCACGAAGCGTTGCGCGGGCACCTAGCCGAACGAGGGGCGTCGTTCTGGACCGATCTGCTGCGGGCGGCGGCGGCCGCCGACCAGGGCTATGACGACCAAGCCGTGCTCGGCGCGCTGTGGGACCTGGTCTGGGCCGGCGAGGTCACCAATGACTCGCTTGCTCCGCTGCGGGCGTTCGCTGGCGCGCGACCACGGGCTCGGGCCGGCGCGGCCGGTGGCCGGCCGCGGGGTCGGCCCCGGCCTGGTCGACTCAGCCGGCTCGGTCCCCCTGCGGCCGCAGGTCGTTGGTCGCTGGTGGCGCCGTTGCGGGACCCGCTGCCCGGCCAGCCGCCGGCTTCGCCCACCGAGGTGGCTCACGCCCGGGCTCTCCAACTGCTGGAGCGCTACGGCGTGCTCACCCGGGAGGCTGCGCTGGGCGAGGGGATCGAAGGCGGCTTCGCCGGGGTGTACCCCGTGCTCAAAGCCCTGGAAGAACGGGGGTCGGTCCGCCGCGGGTACTTCGTGGCCGGGCTCGGCGCGGCCCAGTTCGCTCTGCCCGGAGCGGTGGACCGCCTGCGGGCCGCCCGCTCGTCGGCGGCTTCGGAGGACACCATCGGTCGCACCTCCACCGGCGAGGAAGGGGGCGGGTTGCTGGTGCTGGCCGCAGTCGATCCGGCCCAGCCGTACGGCGCATCGTTGCCGTGGCCCGAGTCGGCGGGCCGACCCGGTCGGTCGGCCGGCGCTCATGTCGTGCTGGCCGATGGTGCGCTGGTGGCCTACCTCGAGCGGGGTGGCCGCAGCCTGGTCACGTTCGGGCCAGGTGCCGAGCATGCCGGATGGATCGACGCGCTGGTGTCGCTGGTGAAGGACGGCGTGTACCGCTCCATCGAGCTGGCCAAGGTCGACGGGCAACCGGTGCGGGAGACCAGCTTGGCCGATCAACTCCGCGCCGCCGGTTTCGTCGACGGGTACCGGGGCCTCGTCTACCGGGAGCGGTCAAGCCCTCGGCGCCACCCGCCCCTGTGATTGCAATATGCTGTTGCTAGCTGCATACTGCATGCATGCCATCCATCACAGTTCGTGACGTCCCTTCTCACACCCGCGACGAGCTCGCAGCAAGAGCGGCCCGATCAGGGAAGTCGCTCCAGGAGTACCTCCGAGCTGAGCTGATCGACCTCTCGCGGCGACCGGACGCCTATGCCTTGATCGAGCAGGTTCGCCAGCGGAAGTCCACCACAGGCACGAAGCTCTCCGCCGAACGGATCGTCGCCCACCGCGACGTTGGCCGCTCATGACCCTCGTGATCGATGCCTCCATGGTGACCGCCGGACTGGTCGATTCTGGAGCCGACGGTCAATGGGCTGAGCAACTGCTCGCGACGGAGGCCCTTGCTGCCCCGCACCTGATGCCGGTCGAGGTGGCGAACGTCCTGCGTCGCGCAGCGAGCGCCGGCGACATCTCGGCTGATGTGGCCACGCTCGCCCACCGCGACCTGCTCAACCTGCGAGTCACGCTCTTCGCGTACGAGCCGTACGGCGAGCGCGTGTGGCAGCTTCGTCAGACGATCACGTCCTATGACGCTTGGTATGTCGCGATCGCCGAGTCACTCGGGGCGCCCCTGGCAACGCTCGATCACAAGCTGAGCCGGGCCGCAGGACCAACCTGTGCCGTCTCCACTCCGGCGACCTGACCGCCGACCCTATCGTCGACGCACGGCTCAGTAGCCGGGCTTGGGGCGGAACAGGTCGAAGCGCAGGCCTTGGTCGTCGACGCACTCCGCGTTGCCACCCGATTCGTAGTCGACGACCGACAGCACCTGGCCACCGAGGTCGCGCACCCGAGCCGCCGTCCGCTCGATGTCGTCGACCCGGAGATACAGACGGACCCCGGCGTCGGCGGCACCACCGCTGATGCCGGCCGGCGGCGTCACGGTGGTGATGTGGAACGACCCCGGTTCGTGCCCTGGCTCGGTCCCCCAGCCGAACAGCCCGCCGTAGAACCGTCGGGCACGCTCGCCGTCCGGGACCCGCAGCGTGAGGTAGCCGATGTCGCCGAACCGGCGGCCGTCGATGTCTTCCACCGGCAGGTCGTCGGCCTCGAGTGCGGTCGACACGAACCAGCGATGGCCGAACGGGTCGATGATGACGCCCACCCTCGCTCCGTGGGCCACGCCCATCGGTCGTATGGCTCGAGCACCGGCGTCGAGGGCTCGCTGGTAGGTGGTGTCGGCGTCGGGCACGTGAACCATCAAGCTGACCGAGTTGCCGGCGAGGTCGAGCGGGCTGCGCACGTTCTCGGCGGGGTACTCGTCGGCCAGGAAGAAGACCGTGTCGCCGATGCGCAGCTCGGAGTGGCCGACGTGCCCGTCATCCATGATGATCGGCGGCCCGAGCAGGCGAGCGCCGAACACGTCCTGGTACCACTCGATCGCCCGCTCGGCGTCGCGGCAGCACAGGTACGCGGTGAGCGAGCTGAGCCGGGCCGGCGTGTACTCGCGCACGGCCAGCGCATGGCTGGTTTCCGAGTTGGTGGACATGACTGCCTCCTGGCTTGGTCCCAGCCGATCGGCCAGGCGTTGGCGGAGCTCGGCGACGAAGGCCGGGCGGGGGGCGAGCGGCGTCAGTGGCTCGCGCAGGACGTCGAAAGGATCAGCGGGCATCGGGGTTCCTCCGGTCGGGCCGGTCGGCCTCGTGCTCGGCATAGGTGGCGCGAAACGCCGAGCGTGCCCGCACGAGGAGGGCCTCGGTGGCGTGCACGGTTCGTCCGAGAAGGGAGGCGACCTCGGGAACGGAGAGTCCGTCGAGGTAACGCAACGTCAGCGCGCCGCGATGGTGGTCGCCCAACGATTCCAGCACGCGGTGGGCCCTGGCCCGCTCGAACTTCAGCTCCAAGTCCGCGGCCACGTCCTCGCCGGATGAGTCGTCGTCGTCGTCGACCAATCGCAGGGCCCGCTCCTCACGGGCGCCCCGTCGCCAATGGTCGACCAGCTTGTTGCGGGCCACGGTCACCAACCATGCGACGGTCAGGTTCGGCACCTTGTCCCGTTCGACCGCGCTGACCGCGGCGAGGAACGTCTCGGCGGTCAGGTCCTCGGCCAGGGTCTCGGAGCTGGTGCGGGCCCAGAGATAGCCATAGACCTGAGGGACGGCTCGGTCATAGATCGCCAGCAGCGTCTGGCGCTGATCCGCCGGTTCCGGCGCCGAACCCGTCACGGCTTGATCATCGTTCGAGGCGGCGACCTCCGACGGGCTGGGTAGTGAGTTCTCCCGTCGGCACGAAGCCGGCAACCGACGAGACGTTGGAGGTGGTCATGGCCTCGACCGACCAGTGGTACTGGTGCTTCGAACACCAGCGGACCGAGCACGAGGGAGACCAGTGCCGCGCGGCGAACCGGCTCGGTCCCTACGCGACCGAGGACGCAGCAAGGAACTGGAAGGCCACCAACGACGCGCGCGAGGAGACGTGGAAGGCCCAGGACGAGGAGTGGGAGGGTGAGGGCGGCCCCCCGGCCGACGCCGACGACGCTCCGTAGCCTGAGCCGGTGCCCGAGGGCGACACCATCCATCGCGCCGCCCGCCGGTTGCGGCCTGCCCTCGAGGGTGAGACGCTCCGGCGCTTCGAGGCGCCGCGGCTGCTCGGTGACCGGCCACGAGCCGGGACGGTCATCGAGAGGGTGGAGGCGCGGGGCAAGCACCTGCTCGTGCACTTCGCCGACGGTCTGACCCTGCAGACCCACATGCGCATGACCGGGTCGTGGCACCTGTACCGGCGCGCCGAGCGCTGGCAGAAGCCGGCCTACCTGATGCGGGCACTGATCGAGGTGGACGGTTGGGTGGCGGTGTGCTTCGCGGCACCGGTCGTGCGGACCTTCCGCCCGGGCCAGCCGGGCGGTGCGCTCGGCACCAGCGTCGATCCGACCGGCCATCTCGGCCCCGACCTGTGCCTGCCAAACGCCGACATCGGCGAGTGCGTCCGCCGCATCGCCACCTGCATCGACCACGACGAGGAGATCGGCGCCGCGCTGCTCGACCAGCGGGTGGCCTGCGGTGTCGGCAACGTCTACAAGTCCGAGGTCCTGTTCGCCTGCGGAATCGACCCGTTCACACCAGTCGCCGGCCTCGACGACACCAGCCGACGTCGGGTGATCGAAACCGCATCGAGGCTGTTGCGGGCCAACCTCGGCAGCGGACCGCGCACGACAGTGGCCGGCGGCGTTGCGGTGTACGGCCGCCAGCACCAGCCGTGCCGTCGGTGCGGCACGCCCATCCGGATGCGGAGGCAAGGCGAGCAGGCCCGTTCGACCTATTGGTGCCCGACCTGCCAGCCGCCGTCGCCGCGACCTGGCACTCCGGCGTGACGTAGGGCTCGTTCCGGCCGGTGCGGCCGAGCGCCTCCTACCCTGACCCGGGTGCCGGCCCGTCCTCATGTCGTGATCATCGGGGCCGGGTTCGGCGGTCTGGCCGCGGCCGAGGAGTTGAAGCGGGCGCCCGTCGACGTCACCCTCGTCGACCGTCACAACTTCCACACGTTCCAGCCGCTGTTGTACCAGGTGGCCACTTCAGGGCTGGCGGCGGCCGACGTGGCCTACCCGGTGCGAGGCATCTTCCAGCGTCAGCCGAACGTGTCGTTCCGACAGGCCACCGTCACCGGTGTCGATTGGGGACAGCGCAGGCTGGTCCTGTCCGAAGACGATGACCTCGCGTTCGACCATCTCATCGTGGCCGCCGGCGCCACCACGAACACGTTCGGCATCGAAGGCGTCGGTGAGCACGGGTTCCCGCTGTACAACCTGGCCGACTCGATCCGCCTGCGTAACCACGTGCTGGAGTGCTTCGAGTCCGCTGACCGCCATTCGGGCTTGATCGACGACGGTGCCCTGACGTTCGTGGTGGTGGGTGGCGGACCGACTGGGGTCGAGGTGGCCGGTGCGCTGTCGGAGCTGTTCTCCTCGGTGCTGCGCAAGGACTTCCGCAACCTCGACCTCGGCCGGACCCGCGTGGTGCTGGTGGAGATGCGCGACGAGCTGCTGGCGCCGTTCTCTCCGACATCTCGTCGTCACGCCCGTCAGGCGCTCGAGGAGCGCCGTGTCGAGGTGCGCACCGGTACGACGGTGGAGCGCATCGCGGCCACCCGCGTCCACCTCCACGGCGGCGAGGAACTGTCGGCTCACACCTTGATCTGGGCGGCGGGGGTCAAGGCCAACGCGATCGCCGCCCAGCTGGACGTGCCCCTCGACCGTTCGGGTCGCATCGAGGTCGGCCCCGACCTGCGCATCGACGGCAAGCCGGCGTTCGCCATCGGCGACATCGCGGCGATCCCCGCCCGTGGTGCAACCGGCCATCACCCCGACCTCCTCCCCCAGCTCGCTCCCGTCGCCATGCAGGCGGGCCGTCACGCGGCGCGCCAAGTCCTTCGGCTCGTGGACGGTCGGCCGACCGCGCGGTTCCGCTACGTCGACAAGGGCACCATGGCGACCATCGGCCGTCGGTCGGCGGTGGCCGAACTGCCCTTGGGCATCAAGCTCAGCGGCACGCCAGCCTGGTTCGCATGGCTCGGCCTGCATCTCGTGTTCCTCGCCGGGTTCCGCAACCGCCTGTCGGTGTTCCTCAACTGGGCCTGGAACTACCTCACTTGGGACCGCGGACCCCGCCTCATCATCCGGCCCGAGCCCGAGGAATGAGGGCAGCTCACTCGAAGGTCACGGCTCGCAACACGTCGAGGCGGGCTGCACGGCGACCAGGCAAGATGGCGGCCAGCACCCCGAACGCCGCCATGGCGACACAGAACGCACCCAGCAATGGCCACGGGATGCCGAGCCGGGCGGTGGCCAACTCGTTTCGGTAGGTCAGCATCAACGCGGAACCGATCACCACACCGAGGCCGAGGCCGACTGCGGTGCCGAGCAGCGAGATCAGCACGGCCTCCCACCGGATGGCCGACCGGAGCTGGCGTCGCGACATGCCGACGGCCCGCAGCAGGCCGAGCTCGCGGGTGCGCTCGAAGGTGGACAGGGCCAACGTGTTGGCGATGCCGAGCACGCCGATCACCACCGACAACCCGAGCATCACCAGGATGAAGCTGAGATTCTGGTTGATCTGCTTGGTCTGCTCGGCCTTGATCTGTTGCTGATCCTGGACCTTGGCGCTCGGGAAGTCCTTCTTCGTGACCCGCTCGATGGCCCGACGCGTCTGTCGCGCCGATACGCCATCGCGGCCCTTGACCAGCACCCGCAGATCGACCTGTGAACTAGCCGGGAGGTCGGCGGCGAACGCACCCAGCCCGAGGAAGTAGCTGCCACCCTGCCCCTGGGCGATGATGCCGCCCTCCGAGTAGACGGCCACCACGCGGAACACCTCGGTCCGGTTGCTGGGGAACCGGACTCGGATGGGGCTTGCGACCTTCCAACCATTGCGGTCTGCCACGCTCTTGGCCACCGCGATGCCGTGGCGGTCGAGGTCGCGAAGGCGGCCGGCCTTCACCCCGAGGTGCGCCACCCGCTCCATGACCGCTCCGTCGAAGCCGTAGATCGGCTGGGTCTGTCCCAGAACCTGCACGGTCCCGACCCGGACGGCGGTCACCGCTGACAGCTCGGGCTGTTCGGCCAAGTGAGCCGCCAGCTTCGGGGCCAAGCCACCGCCGCTGCCGCTGAACGCGCCGGAGTCGACCTGGAAGTCGCCGGCCAGGTTGCGGTCCACCGCGGCGTTGATCGAATCCCGGAACGACGTGATGAAGATGCTGATCACGCCGACCAGCAGCACGCCGAGCATCAGCGCGCCAGCGGTCGACGCGGTGCGCCGTGGGTTGCGCAGGGCGTTCTCCCGGGCCAGGTTGCCGGTGACGCCACGGGCGCGAGGTAGAGGCGCGCCCAGCAGGCGTACGACCAGCGGCGCGATGACCGGCCCCAGGATCACGATGGACGCGAACAGCACGCCCGCCCCGCCGAGCATTCGAGGTCGCTTGGAGGCGAGCGTGCCCCACACCAGCCCGGCTGCTCCCAGGACGAACAGCAAGCCGCCGACGCCGAGCCGCATCCGGGAGCTGCCCGAGGCGTCGACGGCCACTTCACGCATGGCCGCCACCGGCGGGACCCGAGCTGCCCGCCAAGCAGGGAGCAGGGCCGAGAGCACGGTGACGAACGTGCCCACCAGCAAAGACGCGATGATCGTCCGGGGCAGGACCACTGCGGCAGCCGACGGGAGCGTGACGCCGAACGCGCCGAACAGCGCCCGCAGCCCGGCCGCCAGACCGATGCCCGCAGCCAGGCCGACGACTGCCGCGAAGAAGCCGACCGCAGCTGCCTCCACCAGCACCGATCCCACGACCTGGCGACGATTGGCACCGAGCGCCCGCAACAACGCCAGCTCCCGGGTTCGCTGGGCCACGATGATGCCGAAGGTGTTGTAGATCAAGAACGCGCCCGCTACGAGCGCCACCAACGCAAACCCCTGCAGGACCGCGTTGAACACCTTCAGCTGCTTGCCAACATCGCGCTGGCGCTCGGCGATGTAACTCTGGCCGGAGATCGCTTCGGCGCCGTCGGGCAGCGTCGCGTTCAGGCGACCGACCAGCCCGCTCCTCTCGTTGGCCGTGGCGAGAACGACGATGTAGTTGACCCGACCCCTCGTGGCGAAGAACCTCAGGGCTGGGCGGGTGTCCATGAGGGCCAGAGCAGCGCCGGCCAGGTTGTCTGCGCCGGCCACGGTGACGATGCCGGTCACGCGGAGCCGACGCGACCCTCCGGCCGCCAGGATCCGCACGCGGTCACCGATCCGATAGTGAGCCTTTCGAGCGGTGCCCCGGTCGATCACAACCTCGCCTGCGCCCCGTGGCGGTCGACCCTCGGCCAGCACGAACGGGTTGAGCCGAGCGTCGGTGATCCAGTTCCAACCGATCGACGGAAAGCCGTGGCTGGGGTCGACGGTGGGTTTGCCGGCCCGATCGAGGATCTGCACGAGCGAGGTGACGATGCCTTGCGCCGCGTCGACTCCTGGCACACGTCGGACGTCCCCGACCACCTCCAACGGGATGCTCTCGCGCTCGCCGCCCGCAGGGCTCCCGAACGCCGCCTTCTCGCGCACGATGACATCGACGCCCTTGTTCAGGTCGGCGTAGGTCTGGGTGAACGAACGACCGATCGTGTCGGTCAGGACGAACGTTCCGGCCATGAACGCCACCCCGATCACCACGGCCACCGCGGTGATCACGAGGCGCAGCTTGTGGCCGAGAAGGCTCTTCAGCGCAGTGCGGAACATGGCCCAGAGCTGGCAGCTCGGTCACTCGCCGAACTGCTTGAGCCGATCCAACACTCGCTCGGCGGTCGGGTCCCGCATCTCGTCGACCATCCGTCCGTCGGTGAGGAACAACACCCGGTCGGAGTAGCCGGCCGCGTTCGGATCGTGGGTGACCATGACGATCGTCTGGCCGAGCTCGTCGACCGCTTGGCGCATGAACTCGAGGATCTCGGCTCCAGATCGAGAGTCGAGGTTGCCGGTTGGCTCGTCGGCGAAGATGATCTCCGGCCGGCTGGCCAGAGCTCGGGCCACCGCCACCCGCTGCTGCTGGCCACCGGACAGCTCGCTCGGCCGATGGCGCAGCCGATCGGCGAGGCCGACCGTCCTGACCACCCGGTCGACCCAGTCGACGTCGGGCTTTCGGCCGGCCAGAGCGCCGGGCAGGTTGATGTTCTCTTCGGCCGTGAGGGTCGGGACGAGGTTGTAGGCCTGGAAGACGAACCCGACGCGGTCGCGCCGCAGCGTCGTCAGCGCGGTGTCCTTCAACCCGCCGAGGTCCGACTCGCCGATGTACACCTGGCCTGACGTGAGCGTGTCGAGGCCGGCCATGCAATGCATGAGGGTCGACTTGCCCGAGCCGGACGGGCCCATGATGGCGGCGAACTGCGCCTGCTCGAAATCGACGGTGACGCCGTCCAAAGCCCGCACCTCGGTCTCTCCGACCCCGTAGACCTTGGTGGCGTCGACGGCGCGGGCGACCGCGGTACCGGTAGGTGGAGGGCTCGAGGTGATCGACGCGGTCATGCAGTCTCCTGGCCGGACGGCGGTGCCCGCGACCCTACGCATGTGCGAGGGCGGCCACGGTGTGAAGGGTGCCACTTGGCACTTGCCTTCCCCTCGGTTCGTGCTCGTCCCGCCCGTATGCTTCGGCCCATGAAGTGTCCGGCCTGCGGCGCCGCAGTGGCCGACGGCGCGCGGTTCTGTTCGTCCTGCGGTCACGTGATGCGCGCCGGAGGCGACGAGCGGCGGGTGGCCACCGTCCTGTTCGGTGACCTGGTCGGGTTCACGACGTTGTCCGAAGCCCTCGACCCCGAGCAGGTCAAGAACCTCGTCGACCGTTGCTTCGCTCGTCTGGCCGCCGACATCACGTCGTTCGGTGGCCAGGTCGACAAGATCATCGGCGACGCCATCGTGGCGTTGTTCGGCGCACCGGTGGCCCATGAGGACGATGCCGAGCGCGCCGTTCGAGCGGCTCTGCGCATGCAGGACACGATCGCCACGTTCGGTGCCGAAGCGGCCGGCCGCGGCGTCCGCATGCGCATCGGGGTCAACACCGGTGAGGTGTTGGTCGGCGCCATGCGGGCCGGCGGGTCCACCACGGCGATGGGTGACGTGGTCAACACAGCTAGCCGCCTGCAGACCGCGGCCGCCCCTGGCGAGGTCTTGGTCGGCCCGGCCACCCACGCCGCAACCGAAGCGGTCATCGCCTACGAGTCACGTGGGCTGGTCACCGCGAGAGGGCGGGAGGAGCCGGTCCCGGCGTGGCTGGCTGTCGAGTCGATCGTGCCGCCCGGCCATCGCCCACGCCGCAACGACGTCCCGCTCGTCGGTCGTGAGGACGAGCTCGCGGTGCTCCGGCACGCCATCGACTCCTCGGTGACCCACGGGCGGGCACAGGTCGCGTTGCTGCTGGGCGACCCGGGCCTCGGCAAGACCCGGCTCACCGAGGAGATCGGAGACTGGGCGGCCTGCAAGCACGGTGCGGTCCTGCTCCAGGGCCGCTGCGTGCCCTACGGCGAGGCCAACCTGTGGTGGCCGGTGGCCGAGGCGCTGCGCCAGGCCTGTCGGGTGGAGGCCGGAGCCAGCATGGCGGCCGCCCGGGCCGCCGCCGCCGAACGGGTGGCGGCGGTGCTCGAGAGGTCGGCCGGTGATGCCGAGGTGACCCGAGTGGCCAACGGCCTGCTCACGCTCATGGGATACGAACCTTCTCGGGGGGTCGACCCGGCGAGCGTTCGCGAGGAAGGAGTCCGCTCCCTCGTCGCCTTCATCGAAGCGTCTACCCGCCTCCAGCCGGTGGTCATCGAGCTGTCCGACCTCCACTGGGCCGACATGCTCGTCCTCGAACTGATCGACACGCTCCTCGATCGGCTCCAGCGTCAACCGTTCGTGCTGTTGGCCACCGCCCGGCCCACCCTGCTGGATCACTGGACTCCCCGACCGGGCCGGTTCAACGTCGTGCGCATGCACCTCGACCCGCTGGACCAACGTGCCTCCACCGAGATGCTCGAGTCGCTCCTGGGCGAGAAGCCTTCGCCGGAGGTGGCTCAGGCACTCATCGATCGCAGCGGCGGGAACCCGTTCTTCCTCGAGGAGCTGGTGGCTCTGTTGGGTCCGGAGGCCTCAACCTCGGGCTCCGGTCGGGGTGACGGCTCGGTGGTGGAGGGCGCCGAGGTAGCCGAGCTTCCGGACACGTTGCGGGGCTTGGTGGCGGCCCGCCTCGACGCGCTCGGCCCAGACGAACGGGCCGTCTTGCAGGATGCCGCGGTCCTCGGCCGCCGCGAGCCGATCCTCGCCCTTCGGGAGATGGCCAACGCGCTCCGCCGCGATGTCGACGTCGACGCCGCAGTGGCCGGACTGGTCGACAAGGAGATCCTCGTGGTCGACGACAACGACATCTGGTCGTTCAAGTCCGACGTCGTGCGCGAGGTCGCTTACAACACGATCACCAAGTACGACCGGGCCAAACGTCATGCCGGCATCGCGGCCTGGCACGAGGCGAACATGCCGGCCGACGGCAGCCTGCCCGACCAAGTGGTGCACAGCCTCTCCCACCATCTGGGCATAGCCGCGGAGCTGGCCCACGAGCTCGGCGCCCTCGAGCAGTTCCCTCCGGACCTGCAGGATCGGGCGTTGACCTGGATCGAGCGCGCCGCCCATCGGGCGGTCGAGGCCGAGGCTCTGCCTTTGGCGGTCAAGCTGTTCAGCCAGGCGCTGTCCCTCACCGGTCCTGAGCCCTCTCCCCTGCGCCTCCGGCTGCTGCTCGACCGGGCGGCGGCCCGGGCCGAGGCCTGGGAGCTGCCAGGGGCGCGGGCCGATGTCGAGGAGGCAGCAGCCGCCGCCGACGGGCTGGACGACGCCCACTGCGCAGCCCGCTCGTTGCTCGTCCTCGGCCAGGTCGAACAGAAGGCAGGTGATATCGACGCGGCCCGCCGGGCTCTGGACCAAGCCGCCAACAGCTTCGCGGCGCTCGGGGACGAGGACGGCCGGGCCGAGGCGTGCCGCCACATCGGCATGGCCGAGCTGTTCTGTGGCCGGTTCGCCGAAGCGGAGCGCTGGGTCACCAGCGCCCTCGAGGCGTTCCGAGCCGTGGACGGGTCACGGGGTGAAGCGTGGGCCTTGCAGAACCTGGCTTGGATCGCCTTCGTCACCGGGCGGATCGACGAGGCAGAGCGGCGGTTGCACGAGTCGGTGGCCACGTTCTCCGAGATCGGCGACACCAGCGGCATGGCCTGGGCCCTCGGTCTGTTCTCGTTCGTCCGGCTGCAGCAGGGCCGCATCGAGGAGGCCGAGAAGCTCGGCTCGCAGATCCTGGCCGAAGCGCGGACCCGGGGTGACCGCTGGGCCACCGGGATGATGCTCGTCCTGCTCGCGTCGGTCCGGCTGTGGACCGGTCGCACGGCCGAAGCGGTCGAGCTGGCTACCGGCGCCCGCGAGTCCTTCGCGGCCATCGACGATCCGCTGGGCTTGACCCAGGCGGGATCGCTGCTCGGCCGTGCGCTCGTGATGAGCGGGCGGGTCGACGACGGTTTCCTGGCGCTCGGCCAGGCTCGCCAGGCCTCCGAGCGCGTCGGAGTGGCAGAACAGGCGGCCAACATGGCGATCACCGCAGCGATCGCCGTCTCGGCCCATGTCGGAGAGCCCGAGCGCTTGATGCTCGACGCCGAGGGAGAACGGTTGCTCGAAGCATCCGACGGATTGGGCAACGTCGACCTGCCGATCGCCTTGGCGCTGGCTGCGGTCCAGCGGGGCGACGTGGCTGCGGCCCGCGCCCGATTGGCCGAGCTGGCTGGCCGAACGAGCGGCACACACCCCTACGCGGTGGCCGTGCGGGCCCTCACCGAAGCGGGAGCCGGTGATGCCCATGAAGCGGTGCGCTTGGCATCGGAGGTCTGTGAATCCCGCGGATCGACCTACCTCGACCGGATCATGGCGGCCATGGCCGCCGGCTTGGCCGAGGCGCGTGCCGGGTCTCGGGCCGAGGCGCTCGACTGGCTCGGCCGGGCCCGAGAGGAGGGCGATCGCACGGGCGACCTCGTCACCCAGGCCGTGGCCCGGTTGGCCGAGGCAGCTGGGCTGTCGGCTCTCGGGGAGGAGACGGCTGACGAGGCGCGGGCCGAGGCCGATGCCCGCCTTGACACGTTGGGGCTCGTGGCTCGGGGTTGGGTCACCGCGTTCGACTTGGTGGTCGGTGCCAGCTCCTCGCCGGTGCCCGCCTGATTCACAACTTCAGGAAGAGGCGCTCCAGCTCCTCGAGGTCCAACCCCGGGCGTTGATCGTCCGGACAGGTGACGCACTCGGTGACGTTGGAGGCGAGCAGCCGGAAGCCGGCTTGCTGGAGCGCTCGGGTGGCCGCCGACAGCTGGGTCAGGATGGCCCGGCAGTCCGCGCCTTCGTCGAGCAACCGCACGACAGCACCGACCTGGCCCTCGGCCCGCCGCAACCGCCGTCGCACGTCGCGTCGAACCTCTTCGACGGGCTGGTCGGGATCAGTCATGCCTATACCCTAGGGGGTATAGGCCGGCGAGTGAAGCGGCGGCGCGTTACCTGTTCGGTTGCGGCGTCACCCGCAGGTACGGCTTCTTCGCCTCGAAGCCCTTCGGGAACTTCTCCTTGGCGTCCTCGTCGGAGACCGCGGGAACGATGATCACGTCCTCGCCGTCCTTCCAGTCGGCCGGGGTGGCGACGCTGTAGCCGGCGGTCAGCTGCAGCGAGTCGATCACCCGCAGAAGCTCATCGAAGTTGCGGCCGGTGGCCGCCGGATAGGTGAGCGTGAGCTTGATCTTGTTGTCCGGACCGATCACGAACACCGACCGCACCGTGGCGGTGTCGTTGGCGTTCGGGTGGATCATGTCGTAGAGGTCTGCGACCTTGCGATCCGGATCGGCGATGAGCGGGAAGTTGAGCTCGTGTCCGGTGACGTCGGCGATGTCGCCCTTCCACTCGTGGTGGCTGTCGAGCGGGTCGACCGAGAGCCCGATCACCTTGGTGTTTCGCTTGTCGAACTCGGGCTTCAGGCCGGCGACCCGACCCAGTTCGGTGGTGCAGACCGGGGTGAAGTCTTTGGGGTGAGAGAACAAGACGGCCCAGCTGTCGCCCTTCCATTCGTGGAAGTTGACGGTGCCGTCGGTGGTGTCGGCGGTGAAGTCCGGGGCTTCGTCGCCCAAGCGGATGGCCATCAGCAGATCCCTTCGTCGATGCGTCTTGTCTCGGTCCAGCCTAGGGACCGGCAGTGGGAATCCCGACAAGGTACGTCAAGAATTAGTCCCGCTGTCAACCCGCGGGATCTGAGAACCTTCTGCGGTACCGCAGTTCGCGAGACGTCAGCCCGGTTCGGTCGCTTCTTCGATGACCGGCTGTTGACCGGTGATCTCGGCCCAGAGCGGGTCGCCGTGGTCGAGGTGGCCTTCGTGTTCGGGCACCATCGGTTGGCCGCGGCGCGATGCATGCACGTCGGGTTCGATGTACATCACGCGGGCCTCGGGCACGTTGGCCCGCACGTTGCGCTCCACCCTGTCGACCGCGTCGGCCACCTCGATCAACGTCAGTTCGTGGATGAACTCGACCTTGGCGCAGACCAGCAGCTCGTCGGGCCCGAGGTGCTCGGTGCGCATGTGGATCAGGCAGACGACGCTGGGTTCGATCTCGATCGCCCCCCGAATGGCTTCGAGCTGCCGGCGATCCGCGGCTTCGCCGATCAGCAGGCTCTTCATCTCGATGGCCAGCACGACGGCGACCACACCTAGGAGGAGGCCGATGGCCAGCGTGCCGTAGCCGTCCCACACGCCGTCGTCGGTGAGGACCGTGGTGATCACTGCGGCGAGCGCGAGCATCAAGCCGCACAACGCGGCGAAGTCCTCCAGCAGGACGATCGGCAGCTCGGGGATCTTGGCGTGCTTGATGAACTGCCGGTAGTTGGCGTCGCCTTTGGCTTCGGAGCTCTCCTTCACCGCCGTCCGGAACGACAGGCCCTCCATGATCATGGCGAAGCCGAGGATGCCGATCGCCCATTGCGGGCTCTCCAACTTCTCCGGCTGCTGGATCTTGTGGATCGCTTCGTAGATGGCGAACAGGGACCCGAGCGAGAACAGCACGAGGGCCACCACGAAGGACCAGAAGTACCGCTCCCGGCCGTACCCGAACGGGTGGGCGTCGTCGGCGGTCTTGCGGGACCGGCGGGCGCCCAGCAGGAGCAGGCACTGGTTGCCGGTGTCGGCCACCGAGTGGACACCCTCGGCCAGCATCGACGAGGAACCGGTGAACGCGAAGCCCACGAACTTGCCGAGTGCTATGGCCAGGTTGGCAAACAGGGCCGCCACCACGGCCTTGCTGCTGTGGCCGCTTCGTTGGACGTGGGCTCCTTTGGCCATCGCTTCCTCAGGTTCGGGACGAGCGGCAATCGTATGGTGCGAGGGTGCGGCAGCGGCGTTCGACCAGGGTCGAGATCGAGTCACTCGATCAGCTGGGCGAGCAGGTTCAAGCGGGACAGCGCTTCGAAGGGATGGTCCTGAAGGACCTCGACCTTCGCTTCACCGCCTGGGACGCCGTGCTCCGCACGGCAGACCTGGGCGGGGCCGTCTTCCTCGGTTGCCACCTGACGGCTTCCGTGCTGGCCCGAGCCCAAGCTGCTGGTGCGATCGTGTTCCCGCCGATCGAGGGTCTGCCGTTTCGCCCGTACCGCAGTGGGCTGTACACCCCAGACGAACTGTACGGCCCACCGATGGGCTCGCCGGATGGGCATGCCGACGATCGCGTCGACCCCGCAGGGCGCAGCTACTCGGCGACGCTCGACGCCAGCATCGACCGCTGGGTGCGCGAGGCGGAGCGGCCGATCGACGTGATGTCTGTGCTGTACCAGCGGCTCCACGACCACGCCATCACCGATGCTCTGGCCGAGGTGGTCGCCGGTCGGGCAGTTGTCGGTGTCATGGGTGGCCACGACGCCGGCAGGGACACCGATCTCTACAGGACGGTGGCCGAGCTGAGCCGACGGCTCACCCGGGCCGGCTTCCTCGTGGCCACCGGTGGCGGGCCTGGCGCGATGGAAGCAGCCAACCTCGGTGCGTTCCTCTCCCCGTTCGAGGACGGGCTGCTGGAGGAGGCCATGATGAACCTGGTCGGCGCGCCGACGTTCGACGATCGCGACGCGTGGTTGGCCAAGGCCTGGGAGTTCCGTGCGCAGGTGATGGGCCGGATCCATGACGGCCCTGGGGATTCGCTCGGTGTCCCGACGTGGTTCTACGGACATGAGCCGCCGAACGTGTTCGCTTCCCGCTCGGCCAAGTACTTCGAGAACAGCGTCCGGGAGGACGGTCTGATCTCGCTGGCCGGTCGAGGGATCGTGTTCGCTCCGGGCATGGCCGGCACCGTCCAGGAGATCTTCCAGGACGTGACCCGCAACCACTATGCGCTCGAGGCGCCTCCGGCACCGATGGTGTTCTTCGGGTCCCGCTATTGGCAGAACGAGCTTCCGGTGGTGGCCCTCGTCGCCAAGTTGGCGGCCGGTCGGCCGTACGCCGACCTGGTGCTGGTGACCGATGACATCGACGAAGCGGCCGCCGCCTTCGGGCCACCGTGACCGGCAGCGACGGTCTGAACGGATCGGCCGCTACTGGAATGGCAGGCTTTCCGATGAACGAGGGGAAGCCGATGGCAACGCCGAACGAGGGCCCGAACGTGATGGTTCGGCGCGCACCGGTGGCGGCGCTGGTGGCCATCCTGGTGACCGCGCTGGTGGCATCGTCGTGCAGCGTGTCCGGTGCCGGCGAGACGGCCCGGAAGACCGACAATCGTTCCAAGCACACGACGACCTCGTCGGACCGCGGCCCGTCGACCACGACCTCCGCTGGCCCGAAGCCACCGCCGGTGAAGATCGTTCACGATGACGGCGGCCCGGTAGACGCGGTCATCAACCAGGCCATCGGTGAGCTGCAGAAGTGGTGGAGCACGGAGCTGCCGAAGGTCTACGACATGCCCTACGAGCCGGTGGATGGCGGCTTCTACTCCTATGACTCGAACAGCGCCGGGCTGCCGCCGTGCGCCACCTCGGTCAGGCAGATCAGCGGCAATGCCTATTACTGCGGCAGACGCGACGTCGTCGCCTGGGACAACGAACGACTGATGCCCGCTCTGCGCCAGGCGTTCGGCGAATTCACGGTGGCGGTCGTGCTGGCTCACGAGTGGGGCCACGCCATCCAGAGCCGCACCCACTACCCGTCGACCACGACCGTGACCAGGGAGCACCAGGCCGACTGCTTCGCCGGCGCCTGGGTCGGCCACGTCAACCAAGGCGGCACGAGCTTCACGATCGGCTCCGAAAAGATCGACAAGGCGCTGGCCGGCTTCCTGGCGTTGAGGGACGAGCCCGGCGTCTCCGCCACCAGCCGGTCGGCCCACGGCACAGGCTTCGACCGGGTCAGCGCGTTCGAAGACGGCTTCGCCGACGGCGCGGCGCGGTGCAAGGAGTACCGCGATGGCGACCCGTCCTTGTTGGAACTGGCGTTCAACAACCGCGTGGGCCGCAACCGCAGCGCCAGCCTGGGCTTCGACGCCGCGGTCACCGCAGGTCTAGCTGACTTGGAGGACTACTGGTCGAAGGCCTATCCGCAGGTGTTCGGCGGTCAGTGGAGGCCGCTGGCCGACGCCAGGCCATTCGACTCGAAGAGCTCGCCGTCGTGTGGCGGGTCGAACGTGGAGATGTTCTCCCTCTTCTACTGCGTCGACGACGACTACGTCGGTTATGACACCGAGGAGCTCCGCAAGATCTACGACAAGACGGGCGACTACGCGATCATGGCCCTGCTGGCCACCCAGTACGGGATGGCCGTGCTGCACCGCCAGGGCGGCAAGGTCGTAGGGCTGACGGCCAGCCTGCGCGCCGACTGCTACGCCGGCGCGTGGGCGGCCAGCCTGTTCCTCCAGAACCGGGACACGTCGCTCGACCTGTCGGCCGCTGACCTCGACGACGGGGTGGCCGCTCTCCTGGTGTTCCGGGCGACCGGAGACCGCGAGCGGCAAGGACCTGGCTTCTTGCGCATCAAGGCCTACCGCGCCGGTCTGTTGGGCGGCGTCCGAGCCTGTGCCAAGGTCACCGCCGGCTGATCGGTTCGAGCGGCCGGTTCTGAGCGCAGCGGGCGCCCGCTCGCCACCCGAGCCAGCATCGGTGGCTTGGGGCAGAATGCTCTCCCAACCCTGCGATGAGGAGGCAGCCATGGCCGAGGTCAAGCCCATCCCTGATGGGTACCAAGTGGTCACGCCGTACCTGTGCATCGACGGCGCCGCCGGGGCGATCGACTTCTACCAGCAGGTGTTCGGAGCGACCGAGCGGATGCGCATGGGCGGTCCCGACGGCAAGATCGGCCACGCCGAGCTCCAGATCGGCGACTCGGTGGTGATGCTCTCCGACGAATACCCGGACATGGATGTGCGGGCACCCAAGGCCTATGGCGGTTCGCCGGTCAACCTCTCGATCTATGTGGAGGACGTGGACGCCGTGGTCGAGCGGGCGGTCGCCGCCGGGGCGACCATCAAGCGCCCCGTGGAGGACCAGTTCTACGGCGACCGCTTGGGACAGATCGAAGACCCGTTCGGCCACACGTGGGCCGTGGCCACCCACATCGAGGACGTCGCACCCGAGGAGATGGAGCGCCGCGCCGCCGCGGCGATGGGCGGCGAGTAGCCCAGGTAGACCTCGGTCATGGCACCCCCGCAGCAACCTGACCCGAACCCGTTGAGCGGCCGCTTCCCGTTCGCCACCGATCCAGCCGTGGCTCCGCTGTCACTGCTCTTCGGAGTTTCGGGTCGGGCCGCGTTCGCCGAGGTCTCCGCCGAGGAGCTGCGGGTCCGGTTCGGCGTTTGGCGTTTGCGCACGCCGATGGCCAACGTCGAGGGCGCCGAGGTGACGGGCCCGTACAGCTTGCTCAAGGTGGCCGGACCGCCCCGCCTGTCGCTGGTGGACCGCGGCCTGACGTTGGCCACCACGACAAGGAGAGGAGTGTGCGTGAGGTTCCGGGACCCGGTCCAGACCGCACCACCGTGGAGGCCCGGCGGCCACACCGCGGTGACCCTCACCGTCGAGGATCCGGACACGCTCGCTGCGCTGCTGAATCGAGCCAAGTCTGGCTGAGCGGCGCCAACGGCCGCACGCCCTAGCTTCAGACCACGGCACCTCCACGACGAAAGGCCGGTCATGTCCCTGAACGAGGCCCAACAGCGACTGTCAGCGGCCAGCCAGTGGGACTTCTCCGATCTGCGAGCCATCGTCATCAACTGCACGCTCAAGCGCTCGCCGGAGCTGTCCCACACGGCCGGACTGGCCGACATCGCCATCGCCATCATGAAGACCAACGGGGTGAGCGTGGAGAGCCTTCGTGCGGTCGACCACGACCTCCCGCCGGGTGTGTACCCCGACATGCGCTACCACGGTTGGGACACCGACGATTGGCCCGACCTGTTCGAGAAGGTGCAGGCCTCGGACATCCTCATCATCACCACGCCGATCTGGCTGGGGGAGAAGTCCTCGATCTGCACGCGGGTGATCGAGCGCTTGTACGGGAACTCCAGCGAGCTCAACGAGCAGGGCCAGTACGCCTACTACGGGCGGGTCGGCGGGTGCCTGGTGACCGGCAACGAGGACGGCGCCAAGCACTGCGCCATGAACGTCCTGTACTCGCTTCAGCACCTTGGCTTCACCATCCCGCCCCAGGCCGACGCCGGGTGGATGGGTGAAGCGGGCCCCGGGCCGTCCTACCTCGATCCCGGCTCCGGTGGCCCGGAGAACGACTTCACCAACCGCAACACCACGTTCATGACCTGGAACCTGTTGCACCTGGCTCGCATGCTCAAAGATCGAGGCGGCATCCCACCGCACGGCAACCAACGCTCGGAGTGGGACGCCGGCTGCCGCTTCGACTTCCCCAACCCGGAGCACCGGTAACGACATGGGAGCGCGCCACTAGCCTCCGCGGCATGACCGACGTCGAGGTGTTCGTGGATCCCAGCTGTCCCTGGGCGTGGATCACATCCAGGTGGATCAAGGACGTGGCACCACAACGTGATCTGACCCTCACATGGCGGTCCTACTGCCTCGAGATACGCGACGACTACGGCGTGGCCGCCACCATGCCGGAGCAGTTCCGTGAGGCGGCGATCACGGCCCATGCCATCGCCCATCGCATGCTGCGGATCTTCGAGGCGGCCCGCGCCCGGGCCGGCGAAGCCGCCGTCGACGCGCTGTACACCGAATGGGGTCGCCGGTTCTTCGGTCGTGGCCCTGTGCTGGACGACGCGTTGCTCTCCGACTGTCTGGCCGCATGCCGCCTCGATCCAGATCTGGCGGGCGCCGCTGACGACGAGAAGTGGGATGCGCCGATCGTCGAGGCGATGGAGGTCGCTTACGCCTTCGGCGGCCCCAAGACGCAGACACCGACGATCGTGGTGGGCGGTGATCCCCACCACGGGTTCAAGGGTCCGGTGATGGCGCCCGCGCCCACCGGCGAGGCCGCGGCCCGGTTGTGGGACGCCATCCAGGTGATCTCCCAAGAACCTGGGTTCTTCGAACTGACCCGTCCCCGCACCAACAAGCCCCGCCCGCCGGCCCTCACCTGAGGTCTCAGGCGAGCAGGCCGTGGAGGCGTTCGACGGTGTCGATGAACTCTTCGACCATCTCGAGGACCACCCGACGGGTCGGTTGGACGGTGTTCATGCTGCCGACGACCTGGCCGACGAAGTAGGTCACGAGGTCGTTGGCGCCGGTGCCTTCCTTGGCCGCCACGCGGTGGATGCGGCGCATGGCGTCGCTTATCAGCATCGGCTGGATCGGCATGGGAAGCGGCCCGGGACCGTCGGCGCGCTCCCATTCGTCGGTCCAGGCCGAGCGCAGCATGCGGGCCGGTTTGCCGGTCATCGACCTGGAGCGCACCGTGTCACCGAGACCGGCACCGAGGAACTTGTCCTTGACGGCAGGGGGCGTCTCGGCCTCCTCGGTGGTGAGCCACACCGATCCACACCACACACCATCGGCGCCGAGGGCCATGCCGGCGGCCAGCTGACGGCCCCTGGCGATGCCGCCGGCGGCCAGCACCGGCACCGGACCGACCGCGTCGACCACCTCGGGCACGAGCACCATCGTGGCGATCTGGCCGGTGTGGCCGCCGGCCTCGGTGCCTTGAGCGACGATGAGGTCGGCACCGGCGGCCGCGTGCCTACGGGCGTGCTCGACCGACCCGGCCAGCGCGGCCACCGGTATGCCGGCGGCGTGAGCCCGCTCGATGAAGTGAGGGGGCGGAGGGCCAAGGGCCGAGGCGACCAGTCTGGTCTTGTGGGCAAAGACGACGTCGAGGAGCGGGGCCATGCTCTTCGGGTCGATCCGCATCCCCCCGATGCCCCGGCCGGGGCCGTCGTCGTCCGGAGAGGGGGGCACGTCGTAGCGCTCGAGCAGCTCGTCGAGCCAGGCTTGGTGCTCCTCGGGCAGCAGCTTGCGGAGCTCGGCCGGAGCCAAGCCGCCCTCTTCGGCGCCGGTGAACTTCCCCGGCACGAGCAGGTCGACGCCGAACGGCTTGCCTTTGACCTCGTCCTCGATCCACGTGAGGTCGATCTCGAGCTGTTCGGGGCTGTGGGCGACCGCGCCGAGCACGCCGCAGCCCCCGGAGTTGGTGACCGCGGCCACGACGTCGCGGCAGTGGCTGAAGCCGAAGATGGGAACGTCGACGCCGACGAGCTCAGATGCTGCGGTACGCAAGGCAGGTCCTTTCGCCGTCGTCGTTGCTGGGCAGTGTTGGGGATCCTAAGAGCGTGGCCCGAGCACAGCTCGGTCGGGTCGGCGACGTCCGGTCGGCCATCCGGGCGACGGCAACCGTCTCCGCCGGCGTCCATCGGCGAGCGATGCCGCATCCGGGCATGATGACCTCATGCGCATAGGTATCAACGGCTCGAGCCTCATCGCCACGGGTGCTTCGCTCAGCCAGATCGTCGACCACGCAGCCGAGGCGGAGGCGGCCGGGTTCTCGTCCTACTGGATGGCCCAACTGACCGCGCCGGACGCGCTCACCGCCATCGCCACGATGGGCGCCCGCACCAGCACCATGGAGCTCGGTACGGCCGTGGTCCCCACATGGTCGCGGCACCCGCTGATGCTGGCCGCCCAGGCCCTCACGGTGCAGGAGGCGGTCGGTGACCGGCTGGTGCTCGGGATCGGCCTGGCCCACAAGTCAAGCGTCGAATCCACGCTGAAGGTCCCTTTCGTCAGCCCGGCCAAGCACATGGATGAGTACTTGTCGGTGCTGTTGCCGGCCATGACCGAGCGGGCGGTGGCCTTCACTGGTGACATCTGGTCGGCCGAGGTCGAAGCGATCAGCGGAGCGGGGTCCGCCGAGGCACCGTCTGTGCTGCTGGCCGCTATGGGCCCGCGCATGCTGCGCCTGGCAGGCGGGCGCACGGACGGGTCGATCCTGTGGCTCAGCGGACCGAAGGCCATCGCCCGCCAGATCAAGCCGGCGCTCGACGCCGCGGCCGAAGCCGCCGGTCGGCCCTCACCTCGCATCGTGGCCAGCGTTCCGGTGTGTGTGACAAGACAGCCCGGCAAGGTCCGCGAGGTGATCGCCGCGCTGCTCGCCGACTACAACTCCCTTCCCTCCTACCGCGGGGTGATGGATACCGAAGGCGCCGGGGGTCCGGCCGACGTCTCCCTGATCGGCGATGAGGACGAGGTTCGGACGGGGTTGGCCCAGTTCGCCGAAGCCGGAGCGACCGACTTCTCGGCCCTCGAGTTCGGCACCGACACCGACGAGATCACCGCCACCCGGTCCCTGCTCACCGCCGTGGCCGCCGGCTGAGCTGGCTGGCGGCCACCCAGGACGTGAACAGGTGCGGGAGCGGATGAGCACCACCAACCAGAGGGCGACTCAGCTTGCGGTTGCCGCGGTGCTCATCGATGCAGCCGGTGCGGCGGTCGCCCGCCGGACTTCGCTCGTAGGGGAACCCTTCGGGATCAAGTTGCCGGTCGCCGTTCCAGCCGGGGTGGAGCTGGTGGCGTGGGGCTCGGCGACCTCGGCGCCTGTCGTCATGGATGTCGCCGCGGTGTACCTGGCGCGTCGATCGCTCGAAGACTCTCGTTGGGCCAAGGCGATGATCATGCTCGGGCTGGCCCGAATGGTTGGCGTCGCGTGCGAGCCCGCGACGTGGGGCCGCCGGCACTCGCGGGCCGCGATGGCGATGGCTCCCTGTCACGTCGCCCTGGCGGCATCCCAGGTCGCCGCCGGCATCAAGGCGCGTCGCCGCTGATCCTTGGAAGTCGATGGAACCCATGACCTCGGGGTTGGACGCGGTCTCCCTGATCGGCGCGTCCGATCGTGTAGAGAGGCTTTGTGGCCGAGGTTCCTGCGAACGCCGATCCACCGCAGATCGATGGTTCACTTGGCCGCTTGCGGCTCGAACGAGCCAGCACCGTCGAGCAGGTTGAATCCCTCACCCACGACTTCGACGACATCGTGGCGTCCGCCGAGTCGGTTGCTACCGACGACGAGCACGACCCCGAGGGCCACACCATCGCTTTCGAACGCCAGCAGGTCGCCGGGCTGCTGCGTGCCGCGCGCTCGCACCTCGGCGACCTCGACGACGCCATCTCCCGCCACGAGGCGGGGAAGTACGGCGAATGCGAGCGTTGCGGAGGGCGCATCGCCGACGAGCGTCTCATTGCGCTCGCATCGGCGCGCACCTGCATCGTCTGTGCTCAGTAGACGGATCTCGTAGCCGCCTCGGTCGCATAGCGTCGGGACCATGACCGAGACCTCCGAACGCTTTCGCCGCGTCGCCGATGGGTTCACCGCGCGGGTTCGAGCGGTGCCCGCCGACGCCTGGGACAGGCCGTCGCCCTGTGAAGGATGGGTCGCTCGCGACGTCGTGACCCACGTCGTCAACGCGGCCGGGATGTTCTTGGGTCGCGTTGGCGTGGAGCTACCCGCTGGTCCTTCGCCGGAAGACGATCTGGTCGGGGCGTGGGAGACGGGCCGAGATGCGGTCCAGTCGGCGCTAGAAGACCCTGAGGTCGCCAGCCGTGAATACGAGGGCCCGATGGGCACGGCGACCCTCGAGCAGACCATCAGCATGTTCGGTGTTGGCGACGTGCTGGTGCACACCTGGGACCTCGCCCGTGCGACCGGGCTCGATGAGCGCCTTGACGCCGACGCGGTCCACCGGCTCTTGCTGGCCATGGAACCGCACGATGCCATGATGCGCCAGGGCACGGCCTTCGGCCCGAGGGTCGAAGTCCCAGTCGACGCCGACGAACAGACGAAGCTGCTGGCCTTCACCGGCCGCCAGGTCTGACGGTCGGCGACTGAGACGACCCGGCGGCGGGCGACCCGATTCACTCTCAGAAGCGCCCCCGGCATGATTCGAACAGCGACACACGGTTAATGGCTCAGACGTACGGTTTCGGACGTCGCCGAGCGGTGGGAGACGGACGTGCATGCCCTGGTCAGACACCCCGAGACACGGGAACGTCGTGTCCATCCAGAGCCGCTGAGAACCACTCTGTCCATCCAGATCCGCGGCGGTCAAGAGGCGAAGGATGGACAGATAGATGGACAGCGACCCCTCTGACGAAACCGCTTGTCCTGTCGCTTGCCTCATCCCCCGCCGATCTGACGTGTCAGATCGGCGGGGCCCACCACCTCGCCACCGTCGTCGGCCGCGATCGCCAGAAGGGCCTTCAGCTGCCCGTCGACCACTTCGTCGAGTTGATCAAAGGTCTTGTTCAGCGCATCCATTGTCGGGCCATCCTCACGGGCACGCCGCGCGAGCGTGTAGCAGAACCTTTCGTAGCTGACGTTGACGAGGGGAAGCGCCGCGTAGATCGAGCGGAGTAGTCGCTTGCCGCGGTACCTCCGGAGGAACGAACCATCGGCCAGCTCGGCGTCGACCGCTGAGACGACCCGATGGCAAACGTCCTCGACGACGTCCGACTCCTGGACCCCACGCAGCCCTGCAATGAAGTCGTCGAAAGACGCACGAACCGACACGGCGTCTGTGCCGTTCGCCCGGAAGAATTGAGTCCCCAGTTCGGCGGCGATTCGCACCCGAACCTCCTCGTCGCGCATTGCCTCGGCGGCGGCCAGCGTGATCGCCGCAGCAGAGCCTTCAGTGATGGCGGTGTCATCGACGAGGTCGGAGACCGCCTTGACGAGGGACCCGGGGGCGAGGAGGGCGTTCTCAATCTCGCAGAACGGCCAGGTGACGAAGCCGTCCGGTGGATCACCTCCGCGGTCGGCATCACGAGACCAACCACGGAAACGCCGTAGCGATCAACCGGAAGGCTCATCCGCAGTCGGTCTACCGCACCCATGACTTGGGATCGGCCTCCCAGCGGAATGAACGTGTAACGGCTGCTCCGCGGGCAGAAGATCTCGATCAATGACTTGTCCGACAGCTTGCCGCTAACCGGCCCCGCCTCGCCCTCGACACAGACGAGATTGCGGCCAGTTGAAAGGAAGTAGGACTCACCCGTGAGCTCCCGAAGTGCCGAGAGCCGTTCCGACGGGGTCGCCGCCTTCTGCAGTTGGTTTCTTGCGCCGAGGACAGGCCCAAGCACATACAGCTCGTCGTCGTTTGCCTCGTCGAGGATCGACGGCGAGTGGGTGATGAGAACGAACTGAATGCGACCTGCCGACGAGCGCTCGCGCATGTAGGCGAGCATTCGGCGTTGTAGGTCCGGGTGAAGATGGAGCTCGGGCTCATCGAGGAGGAAGACACGATCGGGCCGCGCGACTTCCTCGGGTGCCGCCTCACCGATGACGGCGAGGTGGTCTCGGATCTCCGACTCGACCAGCGGGAGAAAGAGGAGCACCACCGCCTTCTCGCCGGAGCTCAGGTCGTCCAGATCCAACTCGAGCTCGTTCGTCGGGTCGCGTCGCTGAAACGCGACCCGAATGTTGTCCTCCTGCGAGAAGTCGATCCCCTTGAACGTGAGATGGGGAAGCAGCCGAGCCACCACCTCGGCCAGCGGGGCAAAGATCAATGGCACCGTGGACGTATCAAGCGGGATCCCGGCATCCACGGCTTTGTCGAATCGGTCGGCGATGAAGGCCTGGCGTCTGTTCTCCAGCCGACCGAGGGCGTGTTTGATCGCCGAACCGCTCTCATCGACGTTGCCCGGCGAGCGACTCGGGTACGGAATGCTCAGCCCCTCCGGTACCGGGACGCTGTCGCCGGCGAGGATCTCCGAGTAGCCAGTCATCGGCCCGCCGAGCCACCGTCGCTGAACACTTTGGCGGCGGATGGCGCGGTGCGGGCCCTGATACAGGACCTCAGTGTCCGCTGGCTCGAGCACCACGCCAGCTTTCTGCTTCAACTCCCAGAGAAGGGTGGACTTCCCGCTGCCGTTGGCCCCGCAGATGATCATCAAGGGCGGGACGTCGAGGCACTCCGCGAGTCGAAGTGCCTTCGCGTTCTCGACGCGGAACGAGAGGGCAGACACGATCAGTCCGAGCCCAGTGGTAGGTGCTCGGTGTCGACAAGGCCTGCAAGGCCGCGCGGACTCGCCGAGTCCGGATCGTTCACCTGCTGGTCGGCGTCGAGCCCAATGCCCTGAAGCGACTCGGCTAGCTCGGCGAACTCGGCGAGGGCAGCCTCGAGGTCTTCGACGATCTCGGCGGCGATCACGCCGGGGGCCGGGAGGTTGTCGGTGTCCTCGAGGCTCTCATCCCGCAACCAGAAGATGTCGAGGCTGGCCTTGTCCCGGGCGATGAGGTCGTCGTAGGTGAATCGGCGGAAGCGCTCGCTCTCGGTTCGCTTGTTGCGAGCGTCGGGCCGGTAGCACGTCACGAAGTCGTCAAGGTCGGCTCGGGTGAGGGTGTTGGTCTTCAGCGTGAAGTGCTTGTTGGTGCGGAGGTCGTAGATCCACAGGTCCTTGGTGGACGCCGTGTCGGAGCCGGCCTTGCGGGTGAAGAACAGCACGTTGGCCTTCACGCCCTGGGCGTAGAAGATCCCGGTCGGCAGCCGCAGGAGCGTGTGGACGTCGCACTCGTCGAGCAGCCGACGACGGATGATCTCACCGGCCCCGCCTTCGAAGAGCACGTTGTCGGGCACGACCACCGCCGCGGTGCCCTCGACCTTGAGCAGCGTCTTCACGTGCTGCACGAAGTTGAGCTGCTTGTTCGACGTCGAGGCCCAGAAGTCATCGCGCACCACGGTGAGGCTCTGACGCTCCGCCTTGCCCTCGCCGTTCACGATGGTGACCGACGACTTCTTTCCGAACGGCGGGTTCGTGAGGATCATGTCGAACCGAGTACCAGGGTCGGCCCGGAGCGCGTCATCGACATGCACCGGGCTATCCGAGTCGGGTGACTCGATACCGTGCAGCAGCAGGTTCATGGCGCATAGGCGGGCCGTGTTGTCCACGATCTCCCAGCCGGTGAACAAGCCCGAGCGGAGGTGTCGCTTCTGGTCCGGGTCGAGGTTCTTGTGCGCTCGCAGGATGTAGTCGTAGGCGGCAAGGAAGAACCCGCCGGTACCACACGCTGGATCGCAGATCCGCATGTCCGGGCCCGGCTGCATCGCGTCGACCATCGCTGCGATCAGCGCTCGGGGCGTGAAGTACTGGCCGGCTCCAGACTTGGTGTCGGCAGCGTTCTTCTCGAGAAGGCCCTCGTAGGCGTCGCCTTTCACGTCGGCGTCGAGCGACATCCACTGCTCGCCGCCGATGAGGTCCTTGATGAGTCGCTCGAGCTTGGCCGGGTCCTGGATCCGGTTCTGTGCCTTGCGGAAGACGACGCCGAGCATGTCCTCGCCCTTGCCGAGTCGATTCAGGATCGAGATGTAATGCGCTTCGAGCGCCTCGCCCTTGAGGTCGAGCAGGGAGGGCCAGTCGTCGCCCTCGGGCACGATCCGATCGAGGCCGAGCTGGTGCTGCTCGTTGGCCATCTTGAGGAACAGCAGGTAGGTAAGTTGCTCCAGGTAGTCGCCGTACGACAGCCCGTCGTCGCGAAGGATGTTGCAGTAGTTCCAGAGCTTGTCGACGATCGCCTTGCTGTCACTCACCGCCCGGCTCCGACGGACGCGGGTACGCCAGAATCCGGATACTCGTCCCAGGTGTGCCCGTCGAGGACACGGCCGCGGGACTTGGGAGTGCGGCCGCCCCACTGCTTGAAGAAGAAGGGGGTGCCCGACTCGACGCAGGCGTCTCGGATGGCGGTGAGCCATGCTTCCTCGACCGGACGTGCTCCTGGTCCGCTCTCCCCGCCGGCGATCACCCAGGCGATCCCGTCGAGGTCCACCTCGACCGGGCCGAGCAGGGGCTCGAGCGACAGGAAGCGTACCGACGCGGGAACTGCTCGAAGGTGGTCGGCTCGAAAAGCGTACGCCTGGTTCTCGATGGACACTCCCATCCACACGTTGGGCGGCCAGTCGAGTTGCCCGGCGAGAGCGGCGAGGCGCTTCGAGCGCTTGGTGAGCGCCTGGTACGTGTGCTGCGGGGTGTCCCGCATCACGTCAAACACGCGACGGATGTAGTCGAGCGGCACGTCCGGATGGAAGAGGTCGCTCATGGAGTTCACGAAGATCATGCGCGGGCGGGTCCAGCGCCTGGGGAGGTCGAGCGTGTCGGGATGAAGCGTGAGAGCGAAGCCCGGCCCGCTCGTGCGATGGTCGCCGTCGTTCTGGTACTTAGCCTGTCCCATCGCCTTGAGTCGGGCTGCCATCGTGAGCGCGTAGCAGGAATCACACCCTGGAGAGGTGCGATCGCACCCCGTGGTGGGGTTCCACGTGGCGTCGGTCCATTCGATCGACGACTCAGCCATCAGCCCGTCTCCTGGTCATCCGAGCTCCACCCACGGCGGTAGGTCGAGTGGGAACTCGTCACGCCAACCGGTGTGCAGGTCCTCGTAGGCCGGTCGAGCCTCAGGAACGCCGAAGAGCGTGTCGGGCTTCGGCCGCACTCGATCGCGTTCCTGTGCCCACTGCATGAGCCGTGAACCGGCGGGGCTATCCGACGCGAACACCATCGCGTAGAGCTCGTTGCGCGAGGTCTTGATCGGGCGGACCAACAGGTGGTGGTACCCGAGCTCCAACAGCCGGTCCATGTACAGGAAGAGGTAGGCCCGCTTGGCGTCGCCGGGAGTGATGCGACGATCGAGGCGGGCCTCCCAGACGGCCTGCCATGGGCCCCAGGCTCCGTAGAGGCGAGCGACCGTCTCGGGGAACCCCTGCTGCTCGGCGAATGAACGGTTGCTTCCGAGCATGCGCACGATCCCCGCACTCGAGAACAGGATCCACATCTCGACCTTGCTCCGACTCATCTGCTTGGCGTAGGCGCGTTTGTGGTCTGCGATGGTGCGGATCGTCGACCAGTGCAGCTCCATGCCATCGGGGTCGAGGAACGCGAACGTTGGCGCCTGGGTCGGGAGCCCTGCCAGCGTTTCGACCATGCGGCCGTTGCTGTCGCCTTCGATCACTTCCACGCTTCTGTGGGACTCCCCTGATGCCAGGCTGCGCAGCGCGTCTGCCCGGGCTCGGTGCTTCTCGAAGAGCCGGACGTGGGTGAACGCCGGAGTGACGCCGAGGGCGAGCTCGGCGGAGCCGGGGAACTGCTGAACGGACCCCTTGAGGAGGTTGATCGTGTCGCCCGCGAAGGCGTCGATGTAGACGCGGTTGGGCGCCCTCTGCGTGGCCCTGGCGAACTGTCCTAGGTAGTCCGACAGGATCGAGATCTTCTCGTACGAGTGCGAGCTCCACTCGCGCATGGCACCTCCCCTCGGCGTGACCATGACGTTACGCGGGGGGTACGACAGCGCAGTCGTGGCGGTCACGTTGTGGCCGTCGTCTTGCGCCGGACCGACGGCGGAGGCCCGAGACGTCGCTCCGCTCGGACTCGGTCGAGCAGCACCGATGCCGGCTCGTCGGCCGGGTCCTGCGGCACGAGTTGCCCGGAGAATGCCGCAGCGAGGATTGAGCGGCGCAGCGTCGCAGCCCTGGTCAACGCTCGGCGGATCTCATCCTCCACAGTCGTGAGCCACGATCGAGCCCGCGCTAGTTGTTCAAGGCGTTGCCTCTGCACGTCGATTGGCGGCACGGGGATTGGGAAGTGCTTGAGCTTCGTGCCGTTGACGTTCGCCTGGCCGACTTGCTGGGTGCGGACGCTGTCGATGTAGCGACGCCCAAGGGGGCTGTTGATCGTCGTCGCCGCCCACTGAGGGTCAAGGTCCTCGTCGAGACGAACACGGATGAGGTAGGAGGCGATCGCCACCGCCGTATTGGAACCCTCGAAGACGGCAGACTTTCCGACCTGCTCCGGCGAGTTCGTCCTGTTGAAGATCAGATCACCGGGTTCGAGCACACACGTCGCAAGGTCGGGGTGGTCGCCCGGCAGGTACTTCAGGTCCGTGTAGTCGAGTCGCCCGTCCTTGAGGTTTCCCATGCGAAGAATCGGCACCTCGCCCATTCGGGAGGCCTTGGCCGACGACCCATACCGTTGATCGACCGTGTGATCAGCCAGGGCGACGGTGGGCCAGTCACCCTGTAGCGCCGTGCTTACGGCCGCCAGTCCGAAGCGCCTCAACCTGGACGAGGCAGCGCGCAGAGCGTCAGTGGCGTTGTCGAGGCGGGAGAGATGTTCGTCGAGCCCGGCGACGATCTTCACCTGCTCAGCGGACGGAGGTAGCGGAAGTGGCAGGTCCTTCAGTCGCTCCTTCGGAAGGTGCTTGATCGTCGTGCCGGTGAAGTGATCGTCCAGCAGTCGCGAGGACGCGAGATGGGAGAGCCAGTGCACGAGGAACGCAGCCACAACACCCGCTGTGGGACGGATTCGGTGAAGTGCCTTCTGCAGCGCGACCGGTTCTGGTCCGCCCCACACCGCGGCTCGGCCGGGCTCGCCGCCCTCACACGCGATGACATCGCCGGGGAAGGCGAGGACTCGGTCGAGCTCCTCGGGACGAATGTCCATGCTGGCGAGGTCGTCGAGATTGAACGAGCCCCAACGCACGTTGATATTTCGAAGGTACGGAGTCGGATGGTCACCCGTTGCTTGCTTCTTGTCGAGCATCTTCCCGAGCGAGAGTCGTGCGATCTCGCCCATCGTCGTCCACTCCCAGCCATTGGGCAGGTCTGTCACGCCGCCACCACGTCGGCGAGCTCGGCGAGGATCGTTTCGAGGTCGACTCCGAAGAGCTCGCGCGCTCGGCCGAGACCGCCGCGGCCGGAGAACGGCGGCTCGGTGAGCTCCCTCGATTCGATGGACAGGCTTGCGGCGAGGTGGTCGCAGATGAGGCGGAGCCAGTCGAGCTGGTCGGCGGTAAAGGTGCGGCCGGCGTTCTGCTGCTGGAGCAGCCAGGCGTCGAACCGTTCGTGGACCTGCTCGGGGAAGGGGATGAGCTCGTCGCCACCGTCGAGGGTGAAGCGGACGAGGCTCACGATGTTGGTGAGCAGCGTGCCGGCGGAGCCGCGGACCTTGGAGGCGTCGAGGGTCTCGTAGGCCTCCCACAAGCCCTCGGCGCTCCAGCGGTGGGGCGGGCGGCGGATGGCCTCGGCCAGCTCCTTGACGTCTCGGTAGGTGAGGCGCTGGGCGTAGGGCTTGCTGTAGAGCACCTGGAGGGCGGTGATCTCGTCTTGGTGCTCGTCGAGGAACTCGCGGAACGACTCGATGGTCTGAGCTGCCCGGGCCTTGGCGTCGACGACGAACTCGGCGGTGGTGACGGCATCGACGCTGATCTCGTCGATCACCTGCTCGAAGGTGCGCTGCACGTCGATCAACTGCTCGCGCAGCGCCGGGTTGGCGGCGAAGGGCTGCACGGCGGCGTCGAGCAGCGCCGTCTTGGCGGCGACCACGGCTCGTTCATCCGGCTCGGTCTGCCCGCTGACCTGTTGCGCGTCGGCGAGCTGGCGGTCGGGATCGATGGCGTCGACCAGCCGGTGCTTGATGACCTCAAGGCTCTCGCCGGCGATGTCTTCGATCCGGCGCCGGTCCTCGGCGCCGATGCGGCTGTCGATGCGGGCGAGCCGGGAGGCGAGGGTGGACACGAGGTCCTCGCTCACCTGGCCGAGCGACACCTGGTGGAGCAGCTGGGTCAGTGACACGCCGCGCTTGCGCTCGAGCGGGGCGGCCTCGATGAGCTTGGTCTCGGTGACGCCGACGGCATCGACGAGGACGAAGCGGTCCTTGTGGTCGGCGTCGGGGGTGACGACGCGGAGGTCGTCGTCGGGGATGGTCCGAACGCCGCGGCCCTTCATCTGCTCGAAGAAATTCCGGCTCCGGACCATCCGCATGAACACGACCATCTCGAGGGGCTTCACGTCGGTGCCAGTGGCGATCATGTCGACGGTCACCGCGATGCGCGGGTTGTAAGCGGTGCGGAAGGCTTGGAGCAGGTCTTCGGGCTTGCGCCCGTCGGAGGACTTGTAGGTGATCTTGGCGATGACGTCGTTGCCCTTGCCGAACTCCTCGCGCACGATCCGCACGATGTCTTCGGCGTGGGAGTCGTCCTTGGCGAAGATGAGCGTCTTGGGGATGTGCTTGAGCCGTCCGTGCTCGTCGACGTCGCGGTCGGGGAACATCGCCGGCAGGTTGTCGCGCACGGCGCGCACGACAGTGCGGATCTGGTCCTTGGCTACGACTCGCTTGTCGAGCTCTTTGGCCTCGTAGGCGAGGTCCTCGTCGACGGTCTCGAGGCGCTCTTGGCGGGTTTCCCGATCGCGGAAGGTGGTGCAGTAGCCGGCCTCGATGGTGGAGCCGCCCTCGCTGATCGCCGTCGAGAGGCGGAAGACGTCGAAGTCGACGTTCACGCCGTCGGCCACCGCCTGGGGGAAGCCGTACTCCATCACCAGGTTCTTGTTGAAGAACCCGAAGGTCTGCGTGCCGGGGGTGGCGGTGAGGCCGACGAGGAAGGCGTCGAAGTACTCGAGCACTTGACGCCACACGCCGTAGATCGAGCGATGGCACTCGTCGACGATGATCACGTCGAACGCCTCGATCGGCAACGTCGGGTTGTAGTCGACCTCGACCGGGCGGCTGGGCTCCAGGTCGTAGCCGCTCTTCTCGTCGAGCGACTCGTCGAGATCGGCTTCGCCGCGCAGCATCGAGTACACCCGCTGGATCGTGCCGAGGCAGACGCTGGCCACCGGGTCGTACCGGTTGTGGGTGAGGTGCTGGACGTTGTACAGCTCGGTGAACTTCCGGCCCGAGCCGGGTACCTCGAAGCCCTGGAACTCCTTGAGGGTCTGGCGGCCGAGGTTGCCTCGGTCGACGAGGAACAGGATCCGCTTGGCTTGAGCGTGGCGGATCAGCCGCTCGCAGATGTTGGCGGCTGCGAACGTCTTGCCTGATCCGGTGGCCATCTGGATCAGCGCTCGGCTGCGGTTGTCCTTGAACGAGCGCTCGAGGCTGCGGATGGCGACCGCCTGCGCATCACGCAGCCAGACCGGGTCGGCGTCGAGATCGGGCATGTCTGGGATGCGAGCCCGCAGGCTCCCACCGCCGTGGTTGATGTGGTCCTCGACCTGCCACTGGAGCGTCTCGGGTTGGTGGAACCAGAACACCCGCCTCGCGGTGGGCTCCGGGTCCATCCGACAGGTGAAGTACGTCTCCGCGCCGGTCGACTCGTAGCCGAAGGGGAGCAGGCCATCGACGAGAAAGGCCGGCAGCGCATCGGGGACGTTGGACTGGTACTTCAGCGTCTGAGGCTCGACGCCCGACAGTGTCGTTCCCTGCTTCTTGGCCTCGATGACGCCGACCGCCTGCCGGTTGACGAACAACACGTAGTCGGCCGGTCCGGCGCTGGTCACCAGCTCCCGCACGGCCACCCCGAGGCTGGCGTAGAGGTTGACCGATTTGTAGTCCTGCACCACCCAGCCGGCGCGCAGCAGCATCTCATCGATGCGCTGACGCGCTTGCTGCTCAGGAGCGATGTAGGAACCGTCCGCCGAACTCATGGTCTAGTGAGGGTACGCGCACGCGTCGTGGCGGGTGCCCGCCGGAGGGACGCCACTCCGGAGGTGTAACAGGCTTCGGAGGCTGGGCGGCTGTGAGAGGACGATCCGCCGCCGCATAGCGCTACGGGCCGTAGTTGTCGTGCGCTTGCTTGATCAGTCCGCGCAGCAGGTCGGCGTGAAGATCGACATCCTCTCGGTCGACCTGGATGCGATATCGCCCCCAGCGGACCTGATAGGCGAGGAGGTTCACGCCTGCGTCTTCAAGAAGCTGGGTGGTCTCCTCCGACCGTGGGATCTTGAACTCGGCGAGGACGTGTTGCCGTCGAGGTCTGAATGACGCGTAATTCGCGGCGATGCCTTGCCGGCCCAGCCCGATGTAGTTCTTGTTGTACTTCAGCGCAACGCCTGGCTCGACCTCCCGTATGAGCGCAAGGAGGTCGTCTGTGACTTTGAGTGTGGCTGGCGAGCCCTTGGCCTCCCAGTAGGCGCGGTCGCGAGGCTCGTCGACATCGTCATCCTCCTCGATCCCGAGGGTCGTCCGGTCAAGGACCGTCGTGAACACGAGAGTGATCGCATCGTTCACCTCGATGGCGTTGAGTTGGATCGCCACGAGCGGGATGAACCCGTTGAACAGACTGATGACGTTGAAGAATCGCGCAGTGATCTCCTCGGCCACGATCACACCCACGTGGTCGTACTGTGGATAGCGGCGCCGTTCGATGTCCCAATACTCGACCGTCCTGATGATGTGGGACTCGTCGGTGGCGCCGAGTTGTAGTTCCACCTCGTAGCGCGTGTTCGTCTCCGGATCGAACAGCAGCATGTCGAGACGACCTGAACGCGGCTGATTGCGCTCGAGATCCTTGACGTCGAGCTCCCCGAGCCCGAGGAGCGATGTATCGCCTGCGATCTGCTGCTGCAGCCACTTCTCGCTGAACTCGCTGTGGGCCTTCAGGAGCATCCGCTTGTGCTTCACGTACGGGAGCGACACCTACACCTCCACCGAGTTGGATGAAGCCTAGGACGCAATCACCCCGCCGTCGCCGGCCATGACGGCGCTAGCCGGTCGTCGTACGGTCATTCGCACCGCGTTCCCACCATGGATCGCGAAGGCTTCGCCTCGGCGCAGGTCGCGCACCTCGTCGGGATGGACGACGTAGCGATTGCCGGCTCGTTGGCTGCCGAGGCCGGTGTGGTCGAGGACGTGGGTCTGTTCGGTGCGCTCCATCACCCAGCGGGTGCCAGCGAGGGCCGAGGCCTCGTCGGGTTGCTTGAGCTGGTGGAGGATCACCGTGCCGACGGTTCCGGCGAGTCGGCTGCGGATGGTCTCGTCGGGGCCGAGGCTGGCCCACGTCTGGCCGATGAGCACGACGCCGACGCCGCTGGCGCGGGCCCGCTCGACCAGATCGACGGCAGCGCCCGGGCGGTCCGAAAGCTTGGAGAACTCATCGACGATGACCATGGCCTTGCGGTCTCGAGGTTTGCGGGCCAGGGCCCAATGGAGGAGGTCCTCGAGGATGAAGGCTCCGATCTCGGCGGCTTGGTGGCGGTTCTCGGGCCGGCCCACGGGCACATAGGAGGCGGTCGTGTCCTCGTAGGACCAGTCGCCGTCGAGGGCGTCGCCGATGGCCCAAGCGATGCCGTCGTAGCGGAAGCGCACGCCCGCGATCTCCTTGTCAGGGATCTGGTGGAGAAGGCTCGCAGCGCGCGGGTCGTCACGCACGGACCGCGCCATGAGCTTCTTGTCTATCTGGTCGACGAGCACGAGCAGCGAGCCTGGCGCCTGGTCGCCCACCGCCAGACGCAGGACCGACCGGGCGATGCCCTCGTAGTAGGGCTCGGTGAAGTGCTGCGTCGCGAGCAGTCGGTTCACGACCGCCTCGGGCCCGCCCCGCCACCCGTCGATCGGGTCGGTCGTCCCGTCTCGTGCGGCGACTCCCGCGGCGGCGGCTGCGGCCAGGAACGCCCTGCGGGTCGTCGGGTCAGCCTTGCCGTCGATCCAGTGGACGTCCCACCCGAGGCGGAGCAGCTCACCGGCCAGGGTCAGGGCGGTGACGGTCTTGCCGCTGCCGGTCTCGCCCAAGATCAGGGCCTGGCGCCCCCACACCTCTGCGGGCGGCGCCACCAGCTGCCGCGCCTGATGGCGCATCGTCCAGTCCCGGATCGAGCCGTCGAGGCGAAGGCCGAGAACGGTCCGATCGACCGCTCGCCTTGGATGCGCGCTCGGCGAGCGTCGCTCACCTCACGGTGATGGCGGGTCGTCTCGTGCTCGTTGCGATGGTGGATGGCGATCTGGAGCACAGGTCCGAGGAGGACACCTGCAGCGAGTCCGAACGGCGCCAGGCCCAGCAGATCGGAACCGTGGAACGGGACGCCGTTGCGCATCGCTTCCCACACGCGTGCCCACGTCGTTCGATAAGCGTCCCACGCGCCAAGGACGACGGCGGTAGCCACGATGCCGGTGCCACCGACCAGCGCCGGCCACCGTCGCCAGCCCCGTCGATCGATGGCGAGGGCGAAGGGCACGCCCAACATCAGCGCTGGGGCCGATACGACGATGAGAGCCGCCACGAGCACGGCTTGGGCCACGATGAGGTCGAGGCCCAGCCCCTCTCGCTCGACCCGACGGGGCTCAGCCATGGTCGACCGCCATGTGGGCGAGGTCGACGATGTGGACGTGATCTCGGTAGGCGCACCCGCGGGCGGCCGTTTCCACAGCCCTGCCGATCGTGGCGGTCCCCACCACGTAAAGCACAGCCTCGTGGTCGAGCGTGAGGTCTCGCACGATGTCGCGCAGCCGGTCGGCGCTCTTGAGCATCAGCTCGACCTCGACGGCGGTAACCGGGCCCTTGCTGCTCCGGAAGGTGCCGTCGGCGACGTGGGCGTCGTGCGTACTCCGCTGCTTGTAGAGGACTCGCTCGCACACCCAGTCGCTCCCGTGTCCTCGCTGCTCGATGGCGAGGCGCACCTGCGAGACCGCGTGGTGGTGGGCGAGCAGTGCCAGGTTGGGCGGACGCGACCGCCAACCCGGCCGCACGAGGTTGGTACCGGCCCGTGTGGGCCACACGACGTTCGGAGCGCCGGCGAAGAATCTCCGGCTCTCGACCAGTCCGGTCCGTTGCCAGCGAGCGACGATGGCCCGTGTGCGGCTGTCGCTGAGCGCTCGATCCTGGCCCAGCAGCCAACGGATGACGTCGGTGCGCACGGCGTACTGGTCAGCGATCCAGCCGACCGCCTCAAGGTCCCATTCGGTGAGCTGGACGCCGGTCGAGTTGGTGCCGGGGGCCTCGATGCTCGCCAGGTTCACGTGGCATCCTCCCGCCTCGACAGGGCCGAGCCGACGATCCCGGCGGCCCGAGTGTCGGCGCCAGGCATCAGGTGGCCGTAGACCTTGAGCGTCGTCGACGTGTCGCGATGACCGAGACGGGCGGCCACAGTCGTGACGGCCTCGCCGGCGTCGAGCAGGAGCGAGGCCTGGAGATGACGCAGGTCGTGGAGTCTCGCCGTCACGCCTGCCGTCTGGCAGAGCCTGCGCCATGCCTGGCTGATTCGGTCGGGTGGCATGGGCTCAGCACTGCCCGGCTCGCGCTGGAAGACGAAGTGGCCGGGTTGCGGGGGAGTGCCGGCGGCGAGGCCGGTCTCTGCCGCCGACGTCCAGTGAGCCTTCAACAGGGCCGCGGTGTCGAGGTCGAGGCCGACGGTGCGCACGGCGTGGGTCTTGGTGTCCTTCGCGATGAGCGCGCCCTCCACTTCAACCACAGCTCGCCGGATCGTGACCGTCATCGGGTCGCCCTCGAGGTCGATGTCGGCCCACTGCAGACCGCAGACCTCGCCCCGGCGGCACCCGGTGGCGGCGAGCAGCCTGAGCACGAGCGCGTTGTCGGGGTTGCGCGACTCGGTCGCCACCTCGATCACCTTCAGCACCGCCTCGACGGACGGTGGTTGGATCTCCTTGCGGTGCACCCGAGGGGGAGTGGCCCGATCGAGAGGGCTGCGGTCGAGCCAGCCCCAGCGCTCGGCTTGGCCGAAGGCCGCCCGGAGTACGGCGTGGAAGCGGAGCACCGTCGCCGGCTTGCGGCGCCCGACCGCGCCGAGGTGGACGTAGAGGTCGTCGACCATCTTCGGGGTGACCTTGCGGAGCGGCTGGGCGGCGAACCCCGCCGGCAGCAGTTTGACGAGGCGCCGGTAGCCGTAGAGCGTCGTCGGCGACCGCCCCAGGTGCTCGATGTGCTCGAGCCACGCGGCCAGCAGGGCCTCGACGGTCTTGGCTGCGGGTGCGACTGTGCCCTTGTCGACCTCGACGACGAGGGCGGCCAGCGCCCTCTGCGCCTCGCGCTTGGTGCCCTGGACGTTCGTCGTCCGGTAGCGCTTCTGGCCCGTGATGGGGTCGGCCCCCTCGAACACCCGGAGCTGCCACCGACCCTTGCTGCGCTCGCGCATCGAGCCACGCACGGACGTCACCGTATCCGGTAGATGGCCGGAATGGATGGCCAATGAGAAACCGTACCTCGATACTTGCTCCTGAACAGTACCTCGCAAGGCTCTGACCTGGACTTTCTTTGGCGCCCCCGGCATGATTCGAACATGCGACACACGGTTTAGGAAACCGATGCTCTATCCCCTGAGCTACGAGGGCTTGTGTTGGAAAAGGGCAGGTCAGGGGGTTGATCGCTCTCTTGGCCGGTCTCCCCTCCGCCGCCTCAGGCCGCGGTTAGGCCGCAAGAGCTCAACAGCAGCGACACGCTAGCGGTGACGTAAGGTCCGGCCCGAGTGCCATCCCGGGCCGTCGCGGGGTCAGGTCGGGTGGAAGCTCCGGGTCCCGAGCCCAGCTCGGGCATCGCTTCTGTTCCAGGGGTGTCGCCTCGACCTTCCTCGGGAGCGCGATCATGCATGAGCGGAACGAGTGCCGGCGCGCGGACCGTTCGTCCCCGCCATGAGGTCGGCGTAGGCGCGGTCGATGCGCTCCGCGAGCTTGTCGTGTTCGTCCTCGAACAGGTGCCCGTAACGATCGAGGGTCGTGGTGATCGACCGATGGCCGAGGTGGCTCTGGATGGCTTTGGGATGCGCGCCTTGGGCGATGAGCAACGCCACGCAGGTGTGGCGAAGGGCGTGGATGCCGACGTCGGGGAGCCTGCTCGCCATCAGGGCGGGCTTCCAAACGCGTCGGGTGAAGTTCTGATACCGGATCGGTCCTCCACGAGGCCCTCGCCTTGTCCAGCTCGGCCTCGGCCAGCAGCTTCTTCAGCCTGGTGTTCTCCACCTCGAACTCCCGGAGCCGCTTGGCCCCGTTGGCCTTCATGCCCCCGTACTGGGCCCGCCAACGTCCCCAGGTGCTCTCGGTGACCTCGAGGTGACGCAGCACCTCGGCCAGGTCCTTTCCCTCGTTCAGGAGCCGCTCGCCGCTCTCGCACCTTGCGCACGATCTGTTCGGGCGTGTGCCGTCGTCGCTTCATGGTCGTGGTCATCCTCCCATCCTTCGGGTCGGACGCCCACAAGAGGTGGACCACTATCCGGGGGCCCCGTCACTTCGACAACGTCATCGGATGGATCCCGAAGTCCTCGGCGATCTCCTCCAACGTCACGCCGTCATCGCGGTTGCGGGCCACCCGGACCACGTCCTCGCGGAACTCGTGGGGATAGGGCTTGGGCATGTCGACATCCTTCCGAGGCCTGCCTCAGCAAGCCAGCTCAGATGCCACCCCTCCGCGCGGCAGTCCCTGGCGGGCAGGGTGGAGCTGGCGGGACAGCGGCGCCACATCCCGCTTCCATGACCGGACACGCGAGCGTTCCGGCTCGGTTTGGTCGGCACGCAAGCGGCGACCTCATCAAGTTCCTGACCCGCCACGAAGATCCGTTCGGCCGTCAGCAGCCCGTTGGGTTTCACGGCTCTACGCGCTGACGCGTGGTTGGCGGGGTCGTATTGATGTGACGGGGCGAGTCTTCCATGGGGCGCCGCAGCGCAGGAGGAGCCGGAGCCGGTAGTTGTCGAAGTTGCGGAATCCGAAGCCGAGCCGCTTGATGTTCTTGATGATCAGGTTGGTGCCTTCGGTTGCCGCGTTTGTGAGCCGGGTGCGGTGCCAGCGCAGGATCGGAACCTCCCACCGGCTGATCGTCTTGGCCAGCCGGGTCAGCTCGGGGACGTCGCTGGTGGTGCAGTGGTCGTAGAACGCCACGAGGCGCCGGCGGGCCTCGAATGCATCGCGTGCGAGGTAGGTCTCGCGGAGGAGTTCCTTGGCGAGGTAGGCGGCGCCGACCTCGCCGTCGGGGTCGCCGGCGTCGAGGAGCACGAGGAGTCGGCTGAACGCGGCAGGGCTGAGGTCTTCGTGACGGGCGAGGAGCCGACGGCGGATCCGGTAGAGCGGATCGTCCTTGCGACCCCGGTGCCCGGTGGTGACCTGCTGGGTCCGGCGGCGGACCTCGTCGAGCGCGGCGTTGGCCAAGCGGATCACGTGGAAGTGATCGACTACCAGCCGGGCCTCGGGCAGCCCGGTGGCCACCGCGGTGGCGTAGGGCTGGTAGGGGTCGATCACCACATGGCTGATCCCGGCCAGCCACGGTGCTGGCTTCGCCGCCAACCAGTCCGACACCGCCACAGCGCTGCGAGCAGGGAGAACATCCACCAGCCGGCCACAGTCGAGGTCGATGATCCCGGTCACCAGCAGCGTCGGGTGCTCGGCGGTGGCGGCCAGGAACGAGGTCTCATCCAGCCCCACCGCGGCGGGGGCACCGAGCCGGGAGAGGTGGTCGACGCGGGGTCGGCCGTGATCACGCACCGCGCCCGTCGCCGCGTGCCACGAGACCCCGAAGTCGCGGGCGGCCTGCGCCACGGAGTGCTGCGCGGGGCCGACCCGCCGGCAGATCTCCGCCCGGGACCGCTCCGTGAGCACCGCCCGGGCCGTGATCTCGTCGGACTCCTCGGACCACGTCGCCACCGGACACGACCGCTCGGCGCAGCGCCACAGCCGCTTCGCCCAGACCACCACCACCGGCCGGCCCGCCATCGGCAGATCTCGCACCACGACCCGCCGACGGCCATGACCGACCGCCCGCACCGCGCAGGACTCGCACCATGCCCGGTCCTCGAGTGTCTCAATCGCCAACCACCACTCACCGCTCGCCTCGTCGAAGAGCTGGCCGGTCACAACGAACCCGTCGATCCCGAGCAGCGCCGACACGCCGCTACCGTCGCGTCCCATCAGGGGCCTCCTTGAGATGTAGCCGTCGAACAGCCACATCAATAGCGAGGCCCCTGATCGCGCCCGGGGACGCCTATCGCTCAGCGATCAGCCAACACGCGCCCACGCTTCATCGCGGAGAGCCGGTTTCACCCCGACGAGCGACGACGTAGCCGCCGCACGCATCGAGGTTGCCGGCCGTGTCAGGTGAAGTAGACCGAAACCGAACCAATGTCGCTGAAGTCCGCCGTGAACAGATCCCCGGCGTCGATCTCGACGGCCCGGTGCAGCGCCCCGGGCATGATGACCTCACCGGCTCGCAGCCCCTCGCCGAAGTCGGCCAGTTTGTTGGCCAGCCAGGCCACACAGGCGGCCGGGTTCCCCAGTGCGGCGGCACCCGTTCCCTCTTCGACGACCTCGCCATTCCGCGCCAGGGCTACGGTCACACTTGGCAGATCGAGGCCCGCGACCGGCGAAGTGGGTCCCAGGACGACTCGGGCCGAAGAGGCGTTGTCGGCGATGGTGTCCGCCAGCTTGATGCGCCAGTCGACGACCCGGCTATCGATGATTTCGAGCGCCGGCCGCACTCCCGTGGTGGCGCCCAACACGTCTTCGACGGTGACGCCGGGGCCGGTCAGATCTGCGCCCAACACAAACGCGATCTCGGCCTCCACCTTCGGCGAGATCAACGTGCGCACCGGGACCTCTTCGCCGTCGCCGACCATCATGTCACCAAAGATGATTCCGTAATCCGGCTCGTCGACTCCCAGCATTTGCTGCATAGCCGCGGACGTGAGGCCGACTTTGCGACCTGAGATCGATTCGCCCGCCTCGAGGCGGCGATCGGTGTTCAAGAGCTGAATCCGATAAGCGTCATCGATGCTCAACTTCGGGTAGAGCTCCGTCAAAGGGTCGATTGCAATCCGCCGTCGCTCGGCCGAATACAGACTGTCGGCCACGGCGGAAAGAGACAGATCCGTCACCGCGGCAGGATACCATCAGCTCGCGACGGTTTCGGCGTATCGCCGCACCGTTTCGGTGAGCGCCCACATCCCCATGGGCAACGGACGAAGGTCGATCCACTCCTCCAGAGTGTGCTCGCCGGCGCCGACCGTGACACCGACAGCAACTGCGGGTACTCCGGCGGCGTAAGCGGCATTGGCGTCGGTACTGCCCGACACCATCGTCGGCGGGCGTCCTATCGCACACAGAGCGTCACTGGCGGCCCGAGTCAGTGGATGGCCCTGCTCGATGGCGCCAGCCGGTCGTCGGCCGACCTCACGCAGTGAGACGCTGAGCTGGCCGTCGCCGGCACCGCGGATCAGGGTTACGACCCGCTCAGCCAGCTCGTCGAGCGCGGCGGCATCGTCGGCCCTGACGTCGAGCTCGAAATGAGCCTCTCGGGCTCGAGCATTGATGGCCTCGCCACCGCCCATCCGCCCGACGTTCACACTCGTACGGCTCCCGCTTGGCCGGTCGAGCTGGTCGAGCTGGGCGATGAGTCGGGCCGCTACATGAACGGCGCTGGGGTCGTCCGCGCGCTCCCACGCATGGCCCCCGGGACCGCTGAGCGTCACCGCCCACCGACAGGAACCCACCCCGACGGTGCACACGCGGCCCAGGTAGTTGCCCTCGACTGCGATCAGCGCGGCGATGTCCGTGGGCGGTTCGGCGAGGGCGGCCCGGATGCCGCGCAGGTTTCCCAGCCCCTCCTCTCCGACCGTGGCCAGCACCCACACCGGCATCGTGCAGGCTCCCGGCATGTCGGCCAGCGTGGAGAGGGCGGCCACAGCCACGGCGTCGTCGCCGACCCCGGGCCCGACGAGCAGATCCCCGTCTCGGCGCACGGTGTGATCAACCTGGGGGCCGAACACCGTGTCGAGATGGGCACAGACCACCACGGCCGGGCCGGACCCACCGATGACGCAGCCCCAGACGTTGCCGACCTGGTCCCGATGTACTCGGTCCAGTCCGTCGCTCGACCACCAGGCCGAGACCAGTGCCGCCCGCTCACCCTCGTCCAGGGACGGTGCCGGAATAGCAGCCAGCGCGACCGTGCGCTCGATCACATGGTCGACCAGCGCGGCCGGAGCCGCTCGCGTCGGCTCGCTCAAGCCTGGGTCTCCTCGAGCGAGCGGCTGCAGGTGTCGCATGCGATCCTGACCAGCGCCTCCACCAGCTTGGCGCAGTCGTCGAGATGCACGACGTTCATGGGCAACGAGTCCTCGCCCGCCCAGTGTCCGGCGTCGAGCTGGCGCAGCGGCATGCCCAACCGCGCCGTGGGGATGCCCCACATGCGAAGGATGGCCACGTCGGTGGCGCCGCTCGTGCCCGTCACGGGCCGATGAGGGTTGCCCTCGATCGCCTCCCACGCCCTGACCGCCGAGCGGACGATCCAGCTGGCCTCGGAGGTGGCGGATCCGGGGATGGCGAGGATCATCTCGCACTCTAGTGCCATGCCCGGGTGGGAACGCTCGATCTCCCTCAGTTTGGCCAGTAGGACCCGGCGCACGTACATGGGGTCGCGCCGAGGGCTAACGCGCATGTCGACGAAGATGTCACAGGCGGCCGGGACGAAGGTCGGCTTGTAGGTGAACCCGCCCGCGATGGCCCCGACGACCGCTTGGGGAGCGACGAGCCCCGTCGTCTCTTCGGCCGCATAGTGCGGGAACCACTCCTCTAGGTCGAGGATCACCTTGGCGGCGTCAGCAATGGGATTGCGGTACGGAGCGAGATGGCGCAGGCCGGCGTAGCCGAGGGCGCCCTTGACCCGAATGCGGAACCACGCGAGGCCGACCTCCTCCCAGGAAACCGCCCACAAGGGCTTCGCGATCACCGCGTAGTCCGCCCGTACCCCGTGCTGGAGCATGAAGGCGACCCCCGAGCCGTGGCCCACGTTGGCCCGCTGGCCGCCACCCCTGCTGTTCGTGGGCATCCCCCCAGCGCCGAGGCCGACGACGAGGTCCCCCCGGAGATCCACGTTCGCGCGGGCGATGAGGTCAGCGGCAGTGACGATGCACGCGGCGTAGGCCTTCGGGTTCTCGGCTCCGAGTCCGGCCACTTCGCTGCCGTTGACCCTGGCTCGATTGGCGCGGGTGGGGCCCACCTCTTCCCCGGCCCAGGGCACGTCGAAGGCCGGGTCGCCGGTCAGGTGGGTGTCGATGGGCGCATAGAGCAGTAGCTCGGCCCCGTCTACGCGTGCGCTCCGCAATCGGCCGACTGCATTTGCCTGCTCGGTGTCGATGGCTTGAAGGTGGGAGTCGAGCCCGGATCTCCGTAGCTCCGACACCAGCAGCTCGGCGAGCGCACCCTCCGAACCGGTCGGGCTCGGCGTGTTGATCATCGCCACCAGCAGATCTCGCAACCGCTCGCGGTCGAAGAGGGCCATTGTTCGGGCGACCTGGGCGTCGCTGCTAGTCATCCATCAGCCAATGTCGTGTCCGCCCGTTCATCACGGTTGCTGCGTTTGGAGCGCTCGGCCAGAGCCGCGCCGCGCGCAACCTAGGTCGCACTGACCCTGAACTGCTCGGCGTGGATGCTGGACTCCGGAACGCCCGCATCGAGAAGCCGTTGGCGGGCGTTGGCGACCATCCCGGGCGGGCCGCACAGATACGCCACCAAGTCTGGAAGGTCGAGATCAGCGTCGTCCACCAACTCCACGGGCGTGGCGACGACTCCGTCGTATTCGGCCGTGGGACGACTCACCCCCACGCGCACCTTCAGCGACGGCATCCAGAACTCCCGGAGCTCGAGTTCATCGAGGCAGAACAGGCCCTCCTCGGTGCTGCACGCAAAGCAGAGAAGGATGGGAGGCAGGGGTCTGCCCGCGGTCCGAAGAACGTCGAGCATCGAGAGCATGGGGGCAAGGCCCGTACCTCCGGCGACCATGAGGTGAGGTCCGGTCCGTTCCTGCAGAGAGAAGGAGCCCAGAGGGCCCTCCAGCTCTATCTCGTCCCCGACGGCTGACCGCTCGCCGAGGTAGCTGGTCATGGCTCCTCCCGGAAAGCTCCTCACGAGGAAGCTGATGTGCGGTAGATCGCGAGGGGTCGTGCTCATCGAGTACGACCGCCACTCGGTCGTGCCCGGGACGCGCACACGCATGTACTGGCCGGCCCGGAAGCTCAGTGCGGCTGCATTCGAAGTGACTTCGACAGTGAGCCTCCTCACCGTGGCCGACACCGGTACGACTTCCTCCACGACGCCGTTCCAGCACCGCGGGCCCGGGTCGAAAAGCAGGGAGCTCGGATAGTCGAGATCGAATCGGGCGTCACTCCGCACGAACGCCGAGCAGGTGAGACAGTCGCCGGCTTCGATCTCCACCGGTAGAAGGGCGATGGGGTGGTCCGTCGCCATGACCACCTCGCCGCCCCGGATCCTCGCCACACAGGTGCCGCAACTGCCCGAACCACACTGGTTGACCAAGGGGACGCCTCCGGCCAAGGCGGCATCCAGGACGGTGGCCCGGTCGTCCACCTCGACAACCCGCCCCACTCCGTCCGAAAAGCGCAGCTCCACCTGGTGGTGGGCACCTCGTGGCTCCCCCGGCGGCTCCACGACTCAGTTCGGGGGCGACTGGATACCGCGGTTGTAGCGGGACGCCACCTTGCGCCAGCCGACGATGACTGCGTCCATGCTGCAGAGCATCTCGTCCTCCCAACCGCGGCCCCCTCCGTTGGCGTAGAAGGGCTCCATGGCCTCGCGGGCGAAGAGGTCGTCGTCATTGAAGTTGCGCAGGGCAACGGGCTCCCACAGATTCTCGACGTCCTGCTCGAACGCCTTCTTCTCGGCCGGCGAGTTGCACTCCTTGGCCAGCACTTCCCAGTACTCGTGGTGGGTGTCATCGATGGGGACGTACCACTCGTACTGGACAAGGCCATGGGCCGGCCAGTTCTCGACCATGAGCGTGCCCGGAAGGTACATCGAGGTACGCAGGCCAGCCGGGGGCGCATTGTTGCCTTGTACGGCGACGCCCATCTCCTCGTTTGACCAGACCCAGTCGTAGTGCTCGACCATGTTCATGATGCCTTTGGGCCCGCCTTCGTCGAGCACCTTCACCGCCTTGTCCGACAACGGGGTGAGCCCGATGGGCAAGGACATGTCGTTCATCCGCACCATCTGTGAATTTGCATGAACCATCTGGTGGCCCGGGTCGAAACCGTTCTCCACGGCCAATCGCCAGTTGGCGTTACCGGTGCGGTGGATGCCGAGCAGGACTGTGTTCTCGTCGAGAGGATGAGCCACGCGATGTTCGTAGTCGCGGGGCATCCTCATCGGCAGGTCGTCCTCGAGGAGGGGAACGGGCTCGTACCCGGGGTCACCGACGAAGACGAAGATCATCCCGTTGTGCTCCTGGACCGGGAAGACCTGTATGGCGGCGTTCCCGATCAACTCGTCGTTCGGCGCGGCCAGAATGGTGCGCAGGTTGCCGGTCTCCAGGTCATAAGTGAACCCGTGGTACCAGCACGTCAACGTGTTCTTGGTCAGGCAGGTCGGCCGCGCTGACAGCTTCACCCCGCGGTGGATGCACTGGTCGCGCAGCGCGTGTGTCTTCCCGTCGGCGCGTCGCAAGACGATCGGCACCCCGATGATCTGTACAGCCTTGACCTCGTCCTCCGCGATCTCCTTGCTGAACGCGGCGGGGTACCAGTGGTTCTTCAACCCCCAGGCGGCCTCGAGGTAGGGCTCGTACATTCGGCGGGAGGTAACTGTGTCTGCGTTCTGCATGGCCATGGGTGAACTCCTTCAGATCGGACTAGGAAGAGCAGAGGAAACCGAGGTGTATCCGGTTGAACTCGTCTGGGCGCTCGTACTGGGGCCAGTGGCCGCAGTCGTCCATCACCTCGAAGCGGGAATCCGGGATGTTCGAAGCCATCTTCTGCCCGATGTTCACTGCGGCAGTTGGATCCTGGCTCGTCCACAACACCAGCGTGGGCTGGGTGATGCTTTGCAGTTCGTCGTCAGTCAGCAGCTGGCGGCGGCGAGTCTCCAGATCCTCCAGACTGAGGATCCGATCGATCGTGTCCGGGAAGTCCGGCTGGCGGTAGATCGCCAGCCGAACGTTGACGAGTTCCGGAGTCACCCGGCTCGGGTCGGCCATCAACCACTCGAGCCTCGCCTTGACGGTCTCGTAGGAGGCGGTGCGCACGGCCGCCAGCGTGAGGTCACGGATGCGCTTCATGACCTCTTCGTTGAGCGTGTAGCCACCCGAGGTGTTGAGCACCAGGCGATCAACGCGGTCGGGATAGGTCGTGGTGAACCGGGCCGCGACCCAGCCGCCCATGGATTCTCCGCTCAGCGACACCGTGGAGATGCCCTCGGCGTCGAGGAAGCTCCGAAGGTGTTGCACGTAGTCGTCGACCGAGTAGGCGAGGGGCGGTTTGCTGGTGAAGCCGTGCCCCACCATGTCGATCGCATACGTGCGGAAGTGCTCTCCGTGGGCGTCCAGGTTGCGGATATAGGCCTCGGCGTGGCCGCCGATTCCGTGCAGGAAGACCAATGGCGTGCGGTCGGCGTTCCCGCTGATCAGGGCCCGGGTACTGATGCCGTCGGCCTCGATCCACCGCTGCTCGAAGTGGACGCCGGTGAGGTCGGCCCAGAACGTGCGGTCGTTCACTTGAGCCACCTTCTGAGAATAGGTCCGGGGGTGCCACCCTCCAAGGTTGTCGTTCGGCTCAGTGGAAAGCGCACGTGGGTCACCGCGCCGAGGGCGCGTCCGAGGAGCGCACGGTGAGGTCCGCGTCGGCGAGACCTGGCACGGTCGTCGCGGTAGGCGGCTGAGGCACCAGCTTGGGGCGCCGTCCGGGCCACGGGATCTCTCCGCCGCCCATCAGGCCGCGGGGGCGCAAAATTAGCACGGTGAGAAGGATCACGGCGAGACCCACCTCGGTGAGCCCGGGGCGGGCGGGAACACTGATCGAACCCAGGGCCACTCCTTGCTCAAGCTGGCGTAGAAGTTCGCTCAGGACGGAGATGACCACCGAGCCCATCACCGCCCCGGCCAAGCTGGTCTGGCCCCCCACGACCAACATGGCGATGATTATGAAGGTGATTTCCACATAGAACGCCCCCGGGGTCACCTGCCCGATGAACTGCGCGTAGAGGGCGCCACCCACCCCCACCAGGAAGGCGCTGACGATGAACGCCGCCCCGCGCTTTCCCGGCACTTTCACGCCGATCGACTGCGCCGCCAGCTCGTCTTCTCTCGAGACCCGCAGTTGCAGCCCTACCACCGACCGCTGGAACAGGAAGGCGATCGCCATCGTGACCACTGCCCACAGCAGGGCGATGTTCCGGCTGGTGGTGGTAGGTACGTAGATACCCCCCGTGCCCCCGGTAACGCTTCGCCAGTTGGATGCGACCACGTGCACGATGATCAAGACGGTGAAGGAGGCGAGGCCGGCTCGGAGCCCGGACATCCGCATCAGTGGAAGAGAGATGACGAGGGCGAACACGGCCGCGGCCAAGCCCGCTACGACCGTTGCCGGTATCGGGCTGAGCTCGAAGCTGCGCAAGACATGCGGCAACTCCGGGAGAATTATCACCCGCTGCGCGGACGGTATGGTCAGCAAGCCGGCCACATAAGCGCCAATGGCCATGAAACTGATATGGCCGAAGGAAAGCACCCCGGAATTTCCCACGAACACGTAGAGCCCCACCACCAGGATGAGGTTGACCAAGGCCAACACCACCGTCCGTTCGAGCTGAGGGGACGGCAGGGAAGCAACGATGGCGAGCACCGCTATACCGGCTGCGAGCGAGATCAACGGCCACCATTCACGGGCCAACCGGCCCAATCGTTGGCCGATCAAACCCTGGTCCTGGCCGAAGCCGGAACGATCAAGCCGTGGGGGCGCAAGACCATGATCGCCAGGATCGCGGCAAAGAGCAGCGCGTCGCGATACGGCCGTAACTCGAGAGGGAGCGCGACTTGCAGGGTGACGCTCAGGATTCCGAGGAGAAGGCCACCGAGCACCGCTCCTTCCAGGCTTCCCAATCCGCCTACCACTGCAGCCATCAAGCCGAAGATCACCGGGGACAGGCCCACCGACGGAGTGACCGTCCCTGTCTGGGACACGTAGAGCAGTGACGCCGCGCCGGCCAACAATCCACTGATGCCGAACGCGGTGGCGATGACCCGATTTGGCCGAACGCCCAGCAGTCGCGCCATGCGGAAGTCCTCGGCGCAGGCGCGGAGTTGGCGACCCATGGCGGTCCGGGTCAAGAACGCCCCCAGCCCGGCCAGCATCACGAGGGTGGTCACCAACGTGATGAGGCTCAGTACCGGCACCGAGACCCCCGCCACCTCAAACGAGCGGCTGGCACCGGCGATCCCGTTGGTCGAGCGCGGACGGCTGCCGATGAGCAGCCTCGCCAAGCTCTGCAGAAGGAAGCTCACGGCGAACGAGCTCACCAACAGGGTCGCGGGGGTGGCGTCTCGCAGAGGCCGGAACGCCACTCGCTCGAGAACCAGCGCCAGCGCGACCGCTGAGATCGTGGCGAAGATTATCACGAGTGGTCTCGGCAGGTCGTCGAGGAAGTACACCGAGTAGGCGGCCACCATTATGAGCTCTCCGTGGGCGAAGTTGGCGAGCTGCATGATGCCGAACACCAAAGCGATACCCAGGGCGAACAGCGCGAACAGGCTCGCCAGGGTGAGAGCGTCCACGGCATGCTGAGCGAACATGGTCATGAATGGGTCTCCTCAGGCACCAAGGTACACCGACGCCATGTCTTCCATCGCGAGCAACTCATCGCGCGGTTTTGCCAGCGCGATCTCGCCCGAACGCAGGACGTAGGTGCGGTCGGCCAACGCCACCGTGCGGTAGGCGTTCTGCTCGACCAGCAGGATCGTCACACCTTCGTCCCGTAGAGACTGAAGGATCTCGAACACGACGTCGACGAGCAATGGAGCCAGGCCGAGAGAAGGTTCATCGAGGAGAAGCAGTTGGGGCTGTCCGAGCATGGCACGGCCGATCGCGAGCTGTTGCTGCTCCCCCCCGGACAGCTTTCCGGCCGACGACCGGTAGTGCCTCCGGAGAGCCGGGAAGCGATCGAGCACGCCTTCGACGGCCGATGCCACGGCATCCGAGCCACCCCGAAGGAGCGTCGTCCCCAGCAGGAGGTTGTCGGCCACGGTCATGGTGGCGAAGATGTGGCGCCCCTCGGGGACGAGGGCTATCCCGAGCCTGACGATCTTCTCGGTGGCGCGTCCCAGCAGCGGAACGCCTTCGAAGGTGATGGCTCCCCGAGGCTTGGGGGATTGGCCGACTATGGCGGCCAACAACGTCGACTTGCCGGCGCCATTTGGCCCCACCAGTCCCACGATCTCGCCGCGCTCCACGTTGAGGGAGACGTCACGAAGGGCGGCGACTCGGCCGTAGTTCACGTGTAGGCCCTCAACGCTCAGCATGGGGCTCCGACGCAGTGGATCCGAGGTAGGCGGTGAGGACGGCACTGTCCGCCCTCACCTCTGCCGGAGTGCCGAGGGCGATCGTCGCTCCATGATCGAGGACCTGGATGCACTCGCACAGTTCCATGATGAGGCGCATGTCGTGGTCGATGACCAGGAGACCACAGGAGAACTCCGTCCGAAGCGATTTCAGCGCCGTCACCAGTTGCGCCGCCTCTCCCTCGTTGAGGCCAGCTGCGGGCTCGTCGAGCAACAAGAAGGTCGGCCTGGTCGCCAGCGCCCGAGCGATGGCCAGCCGTCGCTCGTGGCCGTAGGGCAGGGCTGAGGCGGTCCGATCCTTGTGGTCGCCAAGGCCCATGCGCTCCAGCAGCTCGGACGCGAGTTGACGGGCAGCCGGTCGCGCCATGCCAACCGCGACGGCAGCCGCTTCCACGTTCTCGAAGGCGGTCACACCGGCGAAGAGCCGCACGTTCTGGAACGTACGGGTCAGCCCCGCTCGGGCCAATCGGTGCGGCGCCCATCCGGTGACCTCCACCCCGTCGAGGCAGACCCGTCCGGCGGTCACGGGCTGGAAGCCACTGAGGACGTTCACGAGGGTCGTCTTCCCCGCCCCGTTGGGCCCGATCAAACCCAGTATCTGCCCACGGTCCAGGGTGAGGTCGACATCTTCGAGCGCTCTGACGCCCCCGAAGTCGACCCGCACCCCCCGAGCCTCGAGCTGGGTCGCGCCACTCTGGGCATCTCCCCGCGATGAACCCGCGCGGCGCCGACCTACGCCGGGCCACGGTTCGCGTACGAATCTGGATTTCACCGGTGGTCACCGAGCCGGGCCCGCACCGGGTCAGCAGTTCTCCTTGGGAAGCTTCTTGGGTTCGACGACCTCGATGAACGAGCTCTTGCCGCCCTGGATCTCGATCATCCGCAACTCACGGCCTACGGGACTGTGACACAGGTCGGTGTAGGTGGTGGCGCCAAGGATGAAGTCCTCGCCCTTGAAGCGCTCTATGGCCTCGCTCAACTCCTTGCCGTCGGTACCGCCGGTCTCCTTCACCGCTTTGACCAGCATCTCGACTGACACCGCTCCGTACAGCCCGAAGCCGCTGGGCGCAACCTCCCCGGTCTCCGCCTTGTACGCCTTGAAGAAGTCGTTGATCTCCGAGTCGGGATCGTCGCCGAACAGGGAACCGGCAGCAGTGTGGTAGATGTCGCTGGCGTTCGGGACACCTTCTAGCCAGAACTCACCGTCGAATGCGTCGGAGGTGACGATCGGTAGGTCGATCCCGGCCGCACGAATTTGCCTTATGGCAGTCGCTCCACCCGGCGGGTAGGAACACATGACGATGAAGTCGGCGTCGCGTTGGGACTTGAGCCTCGTGATCTGAGCGGCGACCGAGGCGTCTTCGTTCTGGAAGGTGTCGCGCCCGACGATCGAGTCCTTACCCGCCGAAGCCTTGAAGTTCTTCTCGAAGAACTCGCAGGTCGAGCGGGTGTAGTCGAGGCTTTCGTCTTCGAGCATGTACGCCTTGCGGAAGCCCTTCTTGTAGGCGAACTCCGCCATCACCGCAGTCTCGGTAGGAGTGCCCGACGCAGTGTTGAACGCAGTGGGCCCGATGCCCTTCACGCCGTAGCTAGGGCTCGATGCGCAACCCATCGCCAAAATGTTGCGTTGGCTCGCTACCCGAGCGGCTGGGCCTCCCAAATCGTAGTCACAGGATGTGATCACGACGTCCGCTCCCTTGTCCAATACCTCAAGGACGGCCGGCTGGATGAGTTTCGGGTCAGATTTGGTGTCGGCGAAGATGACCTTCAGCTTCCGTCCCTTCACGCCACCGGAGGCGTTCACCTCCTTGACCTTCAACTGCACTCCTACAGCCACCGGCCCGTCAAAGTCGCTGAAGAAGCCGGTACGGGCAATGGGCATACCGATGATCAGGTCGGACTTCTCGCCTTTGGACTTGCTGGCGTCGTCGCTCTTGTCGCCGCACGCTGCTAGCAGTATGAGCATCGTACAAAGGATTGCGGTTGCTCTAGCCTTCATGTGGTCTCCCTGTGTCGTTTTCACGGCGTTTGTGGGCGAGATCGGTCATCTGGTTAGCCGCGGTGGTGGCCCCAGACACTCGGTTTGGTCAGAACCGTCGTGCTCCAAGTGCGGTCATCTACGGTGCGGCCCCCGTAGCCATACTCGATTTCGAACGTCGAGGGAGACACCATGTAGAAGGAGATCATGTGGTCGTTCGTGTGCTTCCCGATGGTGCTCGCGACAGGAGCAGCTCCCGCGAGGCAGCGGTCGAACGCATAGCCGACGTCGTCCAATGTGTTCACCTCCACCATGACGTGCACGAGACCGCCGATGCTGTCCCCTCTGAGAGCGAGGCTGTGGTGGCGCGCGTTGCAGCGCAAGAAGGTCCGCTCGACGCCGTCTTTGACCATGCTGTCGCTCACCCGGAACCCCAGCGTGTCGCAGTAGAACCGGAGGACCTCTGGGTAGTTCGGCGTGCGGAGTACGACGTGACCCAGGCCCAACTCGCCGGTGACGAAGCCAGAAACGCCGATCGGTGAGAGAAATGGGCGGTGATCCAGTACCGGACCGTGGAAGAGTTCGACGTCGTTTCCCCCAGGATCGTTGAAACGCAGCATCCCCTTGACCTGACGGCTGGACGCTTCCTCTTCCGTAGCCTCCTCGACGGCCACCCCTTGCCGCTGCAGTGCCTCGGCGGCCCGTTCGAACGCCTGCCGGCTGGCGACCTCCCAGCCCACGTACGCCAACGCGTCGGCGGTCCCCGGATGAACGGCGAACCGGTAGGGCCGCTCGTCCATCTTCAGAAGGATGGAGCCGGTTTCGTCGGGCTCCGTCACCATCATCCCGATCGCCCGCTCGGCCATGCTCGTCCAAGCCGCCACGTCCGTCGAGGAGACCCCCACGTATCCGAGACCTTGGATCTGCAAGTCCGTCCCCTGTTCCGAGCCGGGCCGCCACCCGAACTGCCGTGAGTGTCGCTCGCGGCCCGCGGCGGGTCAATCACATTGTTCCGCTAGCGGGAACGCCCCCGCCCCGCAGTGGCGGTCACCATCCCGCGTATGCGGCTACCTCGTCGTCGGATACGCGTCCGTCCTCGACGTCGGAAAGCGCCTGCTCGAACAACCCCACACCACGCTCAGCCTCGTCCTGCGAAAGGACCAGCGGCGGGGTGATCTCCACGACGTTGGAGCGGACCCCGACGTAGTGGATCAGCAGGCCGAGCTGGAAGCAACGCAAGGCCAATTTGGCCGTCTCTACGCTGGCGGCCTCCTTCGAGACGGGATCCTTCACGAGTTCGACGCCGATGATGAGACCCCGACCTCTCACGTCGCCCATGAGAGGGTGACGCTCCTGCATCGCCCGCAACTCCTGAAGCAGGAAACTTCCCGTAGCAGCGGCGCGATCGGCGAGGCCATCTTCGACCAGGACCTGAAGTGTGGCCGCAGCTGCGGCACAAGGAATGGGGGCGCCGGCGGTCGTGAAAGCGTGGCCGGCGGGCATCGCGTCTAGGACTTCCGCAGGAGCGACAACCGCGCTGATGGGGACGCCCGAGCCCAGGGCCTTACCGGTGATCAACACATCGGGCGTCGTGTTCGTCACTTGGCAACCCCAAGGGCGCCCGGTTCGGCCGACGCCGACCTTGACTTCGTCGACGATGAGGTGCAGGCCATGCTTGTCGCACAACGTCCGCAGAGCGGGGAGGAAGTCGTCGGGAGGCACCACGACGCCGCCATCGCTTTGAACCGGCTCCACCAGGATCCCGCACGTGATCTCAGGTGGCGCCACCGTGGTGAGGATCTGCTCCTCGATGAAGCGCACGGCCTCTCTCCCGCAGTCCTCGGAGCCGCCCAGGGCCGGCCGGTAGGGGTAGGGGTAGGGCACGCGCACCACGTTGGTGGCAGTAGGAAAACGGGCCACGGCGGGGTGGCTGGACACTCCAGCCGAGGTCGCCGACATGCCGTGCATGCCGCCCAGGAAGGCGATGATCTTCGGTTTCCCCGTCGCGAATGGAAGCAGCTTGCACACCCCTTCGACGGCATCGGATCCCGTGAGGCCGAAAGCGACCTTTCGATCGCCCCGCCCCGGGGTGACGTCCAAGAGGCGTTGTGCTGCGTCTAGTGCTGCTCGGTGGGGAACGGTCGCATAACTCGCAAAGGACAGGCTCGCCACCTGGGCCGTGATCGCCTCCACCACCCGAGGGTGGGAGTACCCCGTGTTGGCCACGGCCCAACCGGCGGTGAAGTCGACGTAGTCGCGACCATCGACGTCGGTGATCGTGGCACCGGCTGCGTGATCGGCCACCAACGGGTAGAAGCGGACCTTGTTGTTCTCACCGATGGTCGAGGAGTCGAGCGCCAGCATCTCGGTGCTGCGGGCCATTGCTGCTGGGCTGTCCACGGCGCACTCCCCATGGTGGCTGAAAGTGCAGCGTCAGTCCCGGAGCTCACCCGGTCAAGGCCGCCGTTCGACAGACCCGAACGCGACAGGGAATCAGCCGGCTGAGCCCACGGGCTCCCAGCCGAGGCGCCGGCTCAATCCTGCGCCGACACGCTTGACCTTCATCGAGAGGGCGGCCATGCGCTGTTCATTCAGCACGGCGGTCGATCCCGAGACACTTATGGCCGCGACCACCTCGCCCCGGTGGTCGCGGACGGGCGCAGCGATACAAGCCAGACCGAGGACCCTTTCTTCCCGATCGTGCGCCAGCCCCGTGGCCCGGACCATGGTCAGTTCGTCGAGCAAACGTTGAGGGGAGGCGATCGAGTAGGGGGTGAACTTGCGCAACCCCCGCGAGAGCAACCGCTCGATGTCTTTGGGCGCCGCCCAAGCCAGCATGGCCTTGCCGATGCCGGTGCAGTAGGTGGGCTCACGCGAACCCACCTGGGTAGGCGTTCGGCGGGACCCATGCGTTTCGATCTTGTCGACGTACACCACCTCGCCCTCATCGAGGATGCCCAGGTGCGCCGTCTGCTGACTGGCGGCGGCCAACTCCTCCAAGAAGCAGGATGCGGGCTGGCGAATGCCCACACGGGTGGAGACGAGACCCCCCAACTCGAAGATCTTCAGGCCCAGGCGATACTGGCCTCGCACCGTCTTCTCCAAATGGCCGCCCGCCACCAGGATCGCGCACAGGCGGTGGACACTGGACTTGGCTATCCCCACACGGCGCGCCATGTCGCTGACGCCCAATTCCGTCTGGCCGTCGCGAAAGCAGTCGAGCAGCGCGAGGGCCTTGCCCAGGCTGGTGGTGATGGTATCGCTCATCGCCTGCTCGGTCGCCGGCTCGCTACCCACGGTTCGTGAGGGAGGTCGAGTCGTCGAGTAGCCAGTCCAGAACCTCTGACGGAGCGTCGAGCAGCCCCGCCTCCGGCAGCCTCCGAAGCATCTCCGCCCAGCCCGCGTGGCTTCGTGCCGCCTGCGTCAATGCTTCACGAGCCTCCGCCATTCGGCCACTTCGCGCCAACAGCACTCCTCGCCAGAATGTGGATTCGAAATTAGCACCTAACACCTCTTGCGCCCGGGCGAGGCCGTCGATCTGGTCATCCACCGCTTCGAGCTCGCCCTGCGAGCCCTGGAGGATCGGCTCGAACGCCGCCCCGATCCTCTGGTAGGCGCGATCGAGTTGCAACAGCCGACCGAGCTCGCCCACGGGGTCGCTGTGGTCGTCCACGCGCAGGTCAATGAGCAGGTCCTGCCACGGACGGCCGGTGAGCTCACCGCTGACCACCACGAGAGCGGCCGACTGCTGGCCCCGGAGGTCACCGCCCTCAGCGGCGGCCGCCTCGAGAGCCTCCAGCAGGCGGCTCGCCAGGTCCCCGTGGGCGCGGCTGTAGGCCTCGATCATGGCCTTCCACACAGTCGGCCGGGCCATCATGTTGGCCTGGGCGCTGACCTGGTGGTCCGAGCAGTGACCGGCCGCGCCCACACAGCCGGTACCGGTGTGCGCAGCCACGCCGCCCCTCGCGTCCACCATCGCCACCTGGCGACGATCGGCCGCAGGGTCGACCGTCACGAGCGCGGTCAGGGCGGACTCGGCGGACTGGCCGGCGCCCATCAGCGCGAGGCCGAGGGACCCGTAGGACGGTTCGGCGAACGACTGCGTGGCCACGGCTCCGACGCCAGCCCGGGCCCAGGGGACCACTCGACCGGCGGCGAAGAAGTGGGACTGCACGGCGACACCGAGCTGCCCGGAGGCGGGATCACGGGCGACGATGGAGTACGTCACTTGATCAGCGGGCCGCCAGCCCGGCCGCAATCTCGATGATGAGGTCCTCTTGACCGCCAACTGCCCTGCGCTGCCCAACCTCCACGAGAATGTCTTTCACGGGGACGTCGAACCGCTCCGCCGCTCGTTCGGCATGAAGGAGGAACGAGGAATAGACGCCGGCATAGCCGAGCAACAGCGAAGCACGGTCGACGACTGGAATGCGGTCCAGGATGGGACGGACGATCTCCTCCGCCACGTCCATCATCACTGAGACGTCGATGCCTGTCTCGATGCCCAGCTTGTCGCACACGGCCACGAAGATCTCGGTAGGTGTGTTGCCGGCACCAGCACCCATACCGCAGGTCGATCCGTCGACCCACGTCACGCCTGCCTCCATCGCGGCCAGGGAGTTCGCTACACCGAGTGAAAGGTTGTGGTGGGCGTGGAAACCGACAGCGACATCGGCGGGCAACTCGGCACGGATCGCCTCCACCCGATCGGTGACCAACCCGGGTGTGAGTGCTCCAGCCGAATCGGTCACGTAGACCACTTCGGCACCCGCTTCCGCCATCACCCGGGCTTGCTTGGCCAGGTCCTCGGGGGGGCTCATGTGCGCCATCATGAGGAACCCCACCGCCGTGAACCCGATGCTGCGAGCCAGACCGAGATGCTGGTCGGCGATGTCGGCCTCGGTGCAATGCGTGGCGATGCGAGCAACGTCGACACCCAGGTCACGGGCCCGTGTGAGGTCGTCCTTCACACCGATTCCCGGCAGGAGCAGTACGGCCAGCCTGCTGTTCCGCAGTTCCTCGACCGCTGCTCGGATCAACGTGTACTCGTCGGTTTCAGAGCGGCCGTAGTTGAACGAGGAGCCCCCCAGCCCGTCCCCATGGCTGACCTCGATCACGGGAACGCCGGCTCGGTCCAGGCCCTGCACGACCGAGCGGACCTCGTCCACCGAGATCCGGTGTCCCTTCGCATGGCTGCCGTCGCGGAGGGTGGAGTCGCAAGTGGTGATGGTCGTCATCAGACGCTGGCCACCTCGGGCTCGTTGTTGCGCACCAGTTCTTCTCCCACCCGCACCGCGGCCGAGGTCATGATGTCGAGATTGCCAGCATAGCTGGGCAAGTAGTCACCCGCTCCTTCCACCTCGACGAAGACGGCGACACGGTCCTCGTCGAAGACGGGCTCCATCAGCAGTCGGTAACCCGGCACGTACTGGGCCACCCGCTGGCTCATCGCGACAACGCTGTCACGGATCCGTTCGCGGTCCACCCCGGACTCGACTGCGCAATAGACGGTGTTCCGCATCGCGATCGGAGGTTCAGCCGGATTGAGCACGATGATCGCTTTGCCGTGCTTCGCCCCGCCCACCTCCTCCAAGCCGCTAGCGGTCGTACGGGTGAACTCATCGATGTTCTGGCGGGTGCCAGGACCAGCGGAGCGACTCGCGATGGTGGAAACGATTTCGGCGTAGGGCACCGGACACACCTCGGCGATGGCCGCAACCATGGGAATGGTCGCCTGGCCCCCACAAGAGATGAGGTTCAGGTCAGGCGCACTCTGGTGGGCCTGCAGGTTCACGACCGGCACCACACCCGGACCTAGCTTGGCTGGGGTCAGATCGATGCACTGCAGCCCGCGCTCCGCGAAGAGGGCTGCATTCGAGCGGTGGGCCGCGGCCGACGTGGCCTCGAAGACGAGGGAGCCGTCTACGGCCTCTTCGACCACCCACTCCGCCCCGCTCGCCGATGTCGCCAACCCCGCCTGGTCAGCCAGGGCCAGGCCCTCCGACTCGCGATCGATGCCGACGACGGCAGTCAACTCGAGCACATCGGACCGGAGAAGCTTCATCATCAAGTCCGTCCCGATGTTACCCGAACCCAGCACGATACATGGAGTCTTGTCGGACATCTCTTGAAACCCCGCTCTCGCCAATGTCACCCAACTTGGCCAGGATCATCCCGATCCTCCGGCCTGGCAACACGAGCGTTCGCTTCAGGAGAATGGAAAAACGTGCACGGCGGCGGCGGGGCCTGACAATACAGTGGCCCGTCCGCCCGGCGGGCGCTGATCTTCGGGAGGAACAGACGAGTGACGCAAAGAATCCAGCTTCATCTCGCGCACCTCAACCTGACCGAGGCGCTCCGCGAGGTCGCACGGTGGCGGGACGGCACATCGATCCTGGAAGAGGACGACCTCGTCCTGGTGGCGGGGAGGGACTCTTTCCCCGTCGGGTACTTCAACGCGGCCATACGAACTGGCGCCAGGGCTCACGCTGATGACGACATCGAGCGGGCATCTGCCTTCTTTGGTGCCAAGGGACGCGGATACACGTTGTGGGTGAGGGACGGGCTCGACTCCGATCTGGAGGACGCGGCTCTGGCTCGGGGCTTCGAGAACCAGGCCGAAGTGCCGGGGATGCTCGTGACCACCCGGCCGGACGACCCGAGCCCCCTGAAGGGCGTCGACGTGCGGTGGGCCGAGGACGAGCAGACGGTGCAGGACTTCGTCTCCATAGCGGCCGAGGCCTACGTGGCAGTGCACCTACCGGCCGAGGTGACCGCCGTGGCCTTCGGTGAACCGGGGCGTCTCCTCGTTCCCCACGTGAAGATCGTGGTGGCATCGGTCGACGGCACTCCTGCCGCCGCCGCGTTGGTGCTGTTGAGCCACGGGACCGCTGGCGTGTACTGGGTCGGGACCCGTGAGGCCCATCGGGGCCGGGGCCTGGGCGATCTCTGCACGCGGTTGGTGACCCAGGCTGGCTTCGATGCTGGCGCGAACGGCGTCTGCCTCCAGGCCACGCCGCAGGGGCACGACGTGTACCAGCGAATCGGCTACCGGGACGTGACAACGTATCGGTGGTATACGCCTCCTGAGGTCTGAGCGGCCCAGACTCCCCGGCCGGGTTCCACCTGGACCATCATGAAAGGCGTCCCGCCGTCGCTCACTTCCGGCCGGTGACGATCAGACGCGGCCCGACAGTTCCACGGTTTCGTCGACGTCCCTGTAGGGGCTCTCCGCGATGAAGCGTGGGGGTGTGTCGCGGTGAGGGCTGCTCGTTAGGGGTCCTCGTGCGTGGCCAGGGGCCTCGCTATTGATGCGGCTGTTCGAAGGTCACATCAAGAGGAGGCCCCTGGTGGTTGATGACGGTAGCGGCGTGTCTGCGCTGGTCGGGTTGGACGGGTTCGTCGTGCTCGCCCAGCTCGAGGAGTACGGCGAGTGGTGGGTGAAGGTCGAGACGACCGCGTCGGTGGTCGGCTGCACGGAGTGCGGCACCCGGGCGGTCGGTCACGGCCGCCGGAGCGTGCAGGTCCGGGAGCTGGTGATCGCCGGTCGACCGGTCCGGCTGGTGTGGGCCAAGCGGATCTGGCGTTGCCCGGAGCCAGCCTGTGCCACGGCCACGTGGTCCGAGGAGTCCGATGAGATCGCCCCGAGGGCGGTGCTGACCGAACGGGCCCGGGCCGAGATGTGCTGGCGGGTCGGTCCCGGTGAGCAGTCCGTCGCCGCCGTGGCCCGGGCCTTCGGGGTGTCCTGGCACACGACCATGGCCGCCGTGATCGATCACGGCCGACCCCGAGTGGATCACCTGGCCTGACTCGGAGCGCCCTCGTCGATCGGCCTGGACGAGACCAGCTTCCTGGCCGCCACGCCTTCGACACCGACCCTGCTGGTGACCGGGATCGTCGACCTCGACACGGGCAGGCTCATCGACGTGGTGCCTGCTCGCAGCGCCTTGGCGGTGCGAGCGTGGCTGGCCTCGAAGCCGGTCCCGTGGCGGGCCGGGATCGACCACGTGGTCATCGACCCGTTCCAGCCCTACGCGACAGCGGCTCGTCACGAGCTGCCCGACGCCCGGATCGTCGTCGACCACTTCCACGTTGTGCGCCTGGCCAACGCGGCGATGGACCAGGTCCGTCGCCGCGTGCAGCAGACCAGCCTCGGTCACCGGGGCCGCAAGCCCGACCCGCTGTATCGAATCCGACGCAGGCTCCTGACCGCCCATGAGACCCTCGGCCCCGAGGTGTTCGCCCGGATGCTCCGATGGCTCGATGCCGGCGACCCCGCCGGTGAGGTCGCCGCCGCCTACCTGGCCAAGGAACTCCTGCGAGAGGTGTTCGCCATCGACGATGTCTTCGTGGCCCGCCGGCGGCTCGTCGCCTTCTACGACCACTGCGCCACCGTCGAGATCGACGAGCTCTCACGGCTCGCCCGCACCATCGCCCGATGGGAGGCCGGGATCCTGCGCTGGCATCGAACGAAGCTGACGAACGGGCGCACCGAAGGCCGGAACCTCGTCATCAAGAACATCAAGCGCACCGGCTACGGCTTCCGCAACGCCACCGTCACCTTCACGCTCCGGCTTCTGTGGCGGGCTCTCGCCCCGCTCCACCGCCTCCGCCGCTGACCGCTCGCACTCCATCTGGCCCTTGAAGCGCTCGCGGGCCATGGCATCCATGCCGAA
>JAABUN010000745.1_pt1 | contig 81086 bp, 82 predicted proteins | sample 5559311 | NCBI WGS metagenome assembly JAABUN01 (sample SAMN10711877, study PRJNA513370) | rock metagenome | isolation source: Antarctica rocks | place: Antarctica: Victoria Land, Siegfried Peak sud | reverse complement strand
TCTCCATCATACATTGCCTAAAATGAGTCGAACTAGGCAATGTATGAGAAGTATAAATATTTGGCTACTTTACAAAACTTTACATCGTGATAAATTTTGCACGTATCTTGTCTTTACCCCAATCTGCACTGATAACTGTTTAAATTCTTGGATTTAAAAGCTATTTTTCGCTCATTAGAGAGAGACACTGAGGGAGGTAAAAGTATTATTAAAAATTTATAGTAGCAAAATTAACAAAAATATATGTTGCAGTGGGTGGGAATAATTCGAGAGTTCGGTAGTATGCTAAATGTGATCGCCTATTTGCCTGATTGATTATGACCGCCGCCGAGATGCGATCGCAAGTTACCTAAAACAGCTAAGACTACCAGAAGAAGATCGCGAGCAACAACAAGCTACTGTTCAAGCAAAAGCTACCCAAAAGGTAGCAGAAACGGCAGCTTGGTGGTTATTTGGTTCGGCTTTTACCTCGGCGGCGGCAGCAATGATCGCGCTGATAATTAGTGCTAGAGGTTAGAGAGAGCGTGAGATATTAATACAGATCGGATGTAGTTCAATTATGCTAAGTCAGGACACACTTATTTTGTGTGTCCCTACCTTTCTACCCATCGTGTTTGATTTGCTATGCCGCCGCTACACCTGCGGTAACTCCAGCAATTAGACCTGTACTCATGCCTTGCATAGTTTTAACTAATGGCTCTTGAATCAGACAATCATTTGTTACATCTTGAGCTTGCCAGCAGCGATCGCTGTCTGCCCAACTAGCACTACCACCTAAAATTACACCAACAGCACTACAGGAAATGACTAAAAATGCAAGGCGCTTAGTTTTTACATCCATAGGTAGATGTGTATAGTCTCGTTTGTATGTTTTAACTTTCCCTAATTCTATAGGTATGTTTTCAAAATACAACCGTGATTTTACTTACTACTTTGTGTGCTTAGGTTGAGGTTTAAGGTATAACTACTTTTATTTAATTTGCAAATTAAACGGCAAACGAGCATAAACGCCTAAAGGATCATTCATTGATTGCAATACCTCTAGCTCTTGTCGCAACTTTTGAAACTCCGCCGTCAGCAAATCTGTTGACTTGCTAGTAGCATCACCGCCCATTCTTACCCGCGCTTCGTTGCCTAGCTGTCCTAATAGACGTTGTTCAAAGCTGCGGACTTCGGGATACTCTTTTAGTTGCCAATCATTGCCCAAATTTGCCTGTTTGACTGCATAGCCAATAGCTGCATCAACGCCGCCAATTTCATCAACTAAGCCAATTTCTTTTGCTGCTACACCCGACCATACTCGACCTTGAGCAATTTCTGCTACTTTTTGCTCTGGAAGATTGCGCCCCTCGGCAACTTTATTTATAAACAAATTATAAAGTCGGTTGACAGAACTTTGATAAATTGCCAACTCTTGAGCCGACTTAGGACGAGAAACAGTTTGGCTATCGGCAAGTTTAGCTGTTTTGACTACATCCCAAGTAATGCCATTGTTATTCGCAATTTTCTGGAAATTTGGTAGGACCCCAAACACGCCAATAGAACCTGTAATTGTATTTGGCTCGGCAAAAATGCGGTTAGCGTCCGTAGCAATCCAGTAACCACCACTTGCCGCTACATCACCCATCGAGACAATCACAGGTTTTGTTTTACCTGTGAGCCGAATTTCGCGCTGCATCACTTCAGATGCCGTAGCGCTACCTCCAGGACTATTGATACGCAAAACAATCGCCTTTACAGCTTTATCTTGCCTCAACCTGCGGAAAATTCTCGCAAAGCGATCGCCTCCTACTTGTCCTACCCCTCCTTGTCCATCGACAATATCACCTTCGGCGTAGACAACGGCAACGTGATTTTTTGAAGTGCGCTCATCCCCTAAAGACTTTCCAGAAACTTCGGAGTAGTCTATTAAGCTTATTTGCTGAAAAGTTCTATCTTCCGCCTTGCTACCTGTTAACTGCTTGAGTTCGCCTAAAACTTGGTCAAAATACCCAACTTCATCCACTAAACCACTCTTGCGGGCAGCACTAGCTTCCAGTACGCCTTGAGTATCTGCGATTTCTTGTAATTTGGCGATGCTCACATTGCGGCTAGTGCTGACGGCGCTTCGCCACTCTCCCCACACATCGCCTAGTAATCTCTCAGTTTGCTGGCGATTTTCTGGACTTAGCTTAGTTAAAATCAGTGGTTCAACGGCTGCCTTAAATTTACCAACTCGGATGATTTGAATGCCAATGCCGTATTTTTCTAAAGCTCCTGCCAAAAACATCGGCTGAGAACTCAAGCCGTTAAGTTCCATTGCTCCCAAAGGATTGATGACAATCTTATTAGCTACCGAACTAAGATAATAATCTCGTTCGCTCCATTCCAAATTGTAGGTAACAATAGTTTTTCCGGCGGCGCGGAATTTCTCCAAAGCTGTCCTAACTTCCTTGAGCGTGGCAAATCCTGTAGGACTTTCCCCCGAACTCCTACTACCATCTAAATAAATACCGACAATTCGCGGATCGCGTCGGGCTTTTTCCAAGGTATCTAGAACAGTACGCAGCGTAACTCTATTTCTATCTTCTCCTGATATTGCTTCTTGCAGGGCGGCGCTGGTGCTAGAGTTGGGCTTAGAATCTGTAATATTAAGAGCTAAATCTAATACCAATACCGATTTATTTTTTACTTGAGGACTGTTGTCTCGAGAGGCTGTGGCAATTAGCAGTAGTATTATTCCTGCTGTCCCCAGTCCGCAGAAGATAAATAGTCCTAGCAAACTGCCAATCGCGCTTGCAAAGGTTTGTTTAATAAAATTACGCATTTTCGATCTTCCTTGCGGTTAGCCAACAGCTAACTTTATTTTTATGCTTGGATTAGCAGCCCAATTTAAGCAATGTAGACAACCAATCTAACTCAAACTCTAGAAAATTTATCGCGATCGCACTAAACTAACGGTTGCAAAGCTGGCGATGATTTTAGTTGCTCTATGGTGGCATTTCCCGTACAAAATAGCACAGTAGTAATTTCGGCAATTAATATCTCAACTAAGCTGTAGAGAGCAGCTTCAGATTCCGCCGCCGCCTGTAAAAAGGGTAATGCCATCCCAGCAATGTCGGCGCCTATTGCTAAAGCTTTGGCGATATCTAAACCATGACGCAATCCACCAGAAGCAATTAAAGGTACTTCGGGCGCGGCGGTGCGAATGCTTCTAATGCACTCGGCTGTAGGTAAGCCCCAATCGGCAAACGTCATACCCAAACGCCTTTGCAAGGGTGTTTCTGCTCTTTCACTCTCTACTTTTGCCCAGGATGTACCACCCGCTCCGGCGACATCGATTGCTTTTACTCCCGCTTCTAGCAATTTGTTCGCCATTACTGCCGAAATACCATTACCTACTTCTTTAGCAATTACTGGTACAGGTAACTGAGCGCATAAAATACTAATTTTGTCAAGCAGTCCGCGAAAATTAGTATCACCTTTAGTTTGAATGCACTCTTGCAGGGGGTTGAGGTGCAAAATCAAGGCATCAGCTTCAAGCAAATCAACTATCCGCAGACATTGGTCTAAACCGTAGTTATAGTTGAGTTGAACAGCGCCCAAGTTAGCAAACAGGAGAATATCGGGAGCGTGCGATCGCACAGCAAAAGTAGAGGCAACAAGAGGCTTTTCTACTGCTACTCGTTGAGAACCTACACCCATAGCTATTTTATAGTGTTGGGCAACTCTGGCTAGACGCTGGTTAATAATTTTTGCTTGTTCTGTACCGCCCGTCATCGAAGAAATTAATACAGGGGCTGATAGCTGTTTTCCCAAAAATGTTGTGGTTAGATCGATTTCATGACGATTTAGTTCTGGTAAACAGCAATGAGTAAAGCGATAGCGTTCTAATCCATTAGTGAGAGAGTGAAATTGCACATCCTCATCTAGACAGATTCGCAGGTGATCGGCTTTGCGAGTTTGGGTTTGGGCAGACAAGCTGATAGGAAATTTCACAATTGATCTAACTCCTAGTAGGATAATCAATATTTTCTCAGTCTTGGGCAGATTTAAGACCTAGGTGTAACTTAAAAGTACCTTCTGCTATCTTTTGCCAATTATGTTATTTCCATAAAATGCTTATTTGCAACTACTAAGTTTGTGAAGAAAGGGACAAAATTAGTTAAAGTCTTCTCAGGGTATCTACCAGTGTCAGTATTAGTTGGAGCTAAATTTATTGTTATGTACGATTGCATTATTGTCGGAGCAGGTCCCGCCGGTGGCACGGCTGCTTATCATCTAGCCAAAAAAGGGCGTTCCGTTTTAGTGTTAGAAAAAGAGTCGCTGCCACGATACAAGCCTTGTGGTGGTGGAGTGTCACCCCAAGTCGCCAAGTGGTTTGATTTTGACTTTTCTCCAGCGATTTCCGTTAAGGTAAATACAATTCGCTACACCTGGAAAATGGGCGATCCGGTGCAAACAGAATTAAATACTCCAGAACCAATGTGGATGGTAAGGCGCGATGTTTTCGACCACTTTTTGATCCAGCAAGCACAGAAACAAGGCGCAGAACTAAAAGACAGTACGGAAGTTAAAGGCATTGAGTTTCAAAATGACTCTTGGCAAGTTAGTACGAGCAACGGTGTGTTTGATGCACGGTTTTTGATTGCTGCCGATGGAGCCAAAGGGCCAATGGCAAAGTTACTAGGCTTTAAAGAGCGCCAGCGCCGTTTGGGAGGAGCTTTAGAAGCTGAAGCCATAGCCAAGGTAGAAGATAGTAATATTGCCCATTTTGAGTTTGGCATGGTCAAAAATGGCTATATTTGGAACTTTCCTAAAGCTGACGGTTATTCAATTGGGATTGGTACTTTTCGGGGTGGAGAAGGGCAAGACTTTAAGAAAATTTTAGGCGAATACAGTGGCTTGTTTGGGATAGATATGAAAACAACCAAACAGTACGGACATCCCTTGTGTTTGTGGGATGGAAATCAGAGATTGCATACTCAAAACGCCGTTTTAGCCGGGGAAGCAGCTTGTGTCGTCGATCCAATGACCGCCGAAGGGATTCGCCCCTCAATTTTTAGTGGCTTGAAGGCAGCAGAATCTATCGATCGCGCCATTGGTGGCGATTTGGATGCTTTGGAGAAGTACACCCAAGTTATTACCGAAGAATGGGGAGCGGAGATGATCTGGGCGCAGCGTTTGGCTGCCGTGTTTTACCGAGTTCCTGGCATTGGTTACAAAGTTGGTGTTAAACGCCCCTCCGCTACTCAACGCATGGGTAAAATCCTTTGTGGAGAGATAGGTTACAGCGAAGTTGCTGGACGCGCTCTCAAGCGTCTTAGTGGTAGTTTAATTCCTGGTATGGGCTAGTAGGAGCGGTAATAAATTTGCAGATTAGACCTCTTGCAATAAACGTATTTATTCGTGCAAGGGGTTCACTGCTGTTAATAAGCCAAATAGACAGTCTCTAAAAATACATTGGGCTTTTTCTCAGCCAATCTTAATGTCAGCGCCGCAATTAAATATTTAGCAGGGATTATATTATTTATCCTTTTAGCTATGTATTGCAGTCAAAGAAAAAGTAAAATTATTTCCCCGCAAGAGTCATAGAAATTATTTCCCAATACAAAAACGGCTAAAAATTCGGTCAAGCACTGATTCTGTTACTTCTTCCCCAGTAATTTCGCCCAAGGCTTGAATTGTCCCTCTTAAATCAATTGTCCAAAAATCTAGAGGTAAGGTAGCAGATACGGCATCAATTACTTGTTGTAAAGAGATTTTTGCTCGTGTCAACGCCGCCGCTTGTCTTTGATTAATTGCCAAATCCATATCCGCAGATTTTACAATTCCAGCTTGTACTGTTGCCAAAATTGCTTGCTCTAATGCTTCAATACCTCTATTTTGAGCCGCCGCCGTAGGTACAATTTGCATAATTTTGTCGGGTAGCGGCGGTTGAGTATCTACTAAATCAATTTTATTAATTACTAAAATTACGGGACGATGTTGGATAGATGTGTAGATGTCTGCGTCTGATTCTGTCCAACCTGCAGAGGCATCAATTGTCAGTAAGACTAAATCTGCACCTTGAGCGCTGACAAGACTTCTCTCTACGCCAATTTTTTCAACTTTATCGCTTGTCTCTCGGATTCCGGCTGTATCTAATACTTGTACGGGAATACCGCCGACAACTAGCTGAGACTCTACTACATCGCGGGTAGTACCGGGCAAATCTGTAACGATCGCGCGATCGCACTTACTCCACGCATTTAGTAAGCTAGACTTGCCTACATTTGGTCTACCAACTATCGCTACCTTTAATCCACTGCGTAATAGTTCGCCTCGGTCAGCAGTAGCAAGAATTTCACTAACTTCTGTTAGTAATTGCCTAATTTTGGTTGTAAGAGCCTCTATATTGAGCGGTGGTAAATCTTCTTCAAAATCAATCCGGGCTTCAATTTCTGCCAAAATATCTAAGCAAGTGGCTCGTAATTGCCGGATGGGAACTTGCAAAAATCCCTGTAACCCTAATAAAGCTGATTGCGCTGCTTGGGGAGATTTTGCCCCTACTAAATCATTAATACTTTCGGCTTGAGTTAAATCCAGTCGCCCGTTTAAAAACGCTCTCAGGGTAAATTCTCCTGGTTGCGCCAACCTTGCACCAGCTTCTAAACATAGTTGCAAAACTTGCTGTACAGCCATAATTCCCCCATGACAGTGAAATTCAACCACATCCTCGCGGGTATAAGAGCGGGGGGAAAGCATAATTAGTAGTAAAGCTTCATCAATTAGCTTCTGCGTTTGGGGATGGCGAATGTAGCCGTAAAGAATGCGGTGCGATTCCCATGCTTGCGTACCAGGGGAATGAAAAATATGTTGAGCAATTTCTAGCGCTGTAGTTCCCGATACACGCACAATCCCCACACTACCTTGTTGGGGAACAACCGCCGTAGCGATCGCAGCTATAGTTTCATTTGTTGCCAACATTTAGGATCTCTGTAACTGAACTACGACGGCAATTCGAGCGATCGTATCGCTACTATCCTAGCTACAAGTAACCTGCTTGTAGGGGCATATTGCTACCACCATCTTTACAATAGTGCGATCGCGCTTGACGAAGTTTTATAATTACAAACAGTTACCAACACAACAATTATTCATTATTTTCGTACTTTCAAAGAAAATATATGCCAGAAAATACGATTGACTGCGCTACCGCCTGCGTTAATGGCTGTGTTTTAGGAGACAATTGTCCCAATTTAGAATACAAGCAAGAATCAGCGAAATTTATCCAAGAAACTTCTTTAGATCGGATGTTAGAAATTGCTGAAGAACGGTTAAGGAAAAGAATGACTGAACCGCCAAAATGGGTTTTCCCTGAAGAATAATTATAAAAATGCGATCGCGCTAAGTAAAATGCGTAGCTTTGCGTGCGCGTAGGCGCGATCGCCCTTTTTTCTTAAATCGTATCAGGATCGACACCCAATTCGCGCAATTTGGCGGTTAAAGTTTCTACTTTTTGAGTTTGTTGTTGAGCAACTTCCATAGGTGTCGCAACTAACAACCCAATGGCTGTAAAAAAGCGTAATTTTTGCTCGTGAATACCTAAATATAGTTCTAACTGCTGACTCCACATCCAGCCTTGAGGGTTTGGTTCTATTGGCTGATACGTACCGTTAATTAGACAAAATCCGGCAAATTCTAAACTATCTGGATCGAACCAAAAGTATTCTGGAGTGTGGAAAGTATCTTGATAAATCTGCTTTTTTAAGCCTCGATCTACCTTAGCTGTTGACTCAGACAATAATTCGATAATTATATTGGGATACAAGCCGTTTTCATGCCAAACTACCCAACTTTTGCGAGGTTTGCGCTCTGTCCCCAAAACCACAAAAAAGTCTGGACCCCGAAAATCTTCTGATTTGCGCTGCCGTTGGCTGTAGTAAATAGTTAAATTACCTGTAGCATAAAAATCGCTTCGCTCTTGCCAACACAATTCAAGGCACTGTAACAGTAGGATAATTTGCCGCAAATGCAATTCGGTTTCCAAGGGTGGCTCGTCGCTATATATTTCTCCTGGAGGAAAGATAACATCTTCGGCGGTACTTTCGATAATTTCTAAGTCTTTGGCAACAGACATAACTATTTTAGGTACAGATTGCTGCTTTAAGTTTAGCAAGCATCGCCTTTCTTAGAAAACAATAGGGTGTGACTTTACCTTCCCTATTGTTTTCCACCTAATTAATTATCGTAATGTTCCCGCTTGGCAATCTCTTAGCCAAGTAGTTACAGCTTGGGCAATTACTCCGTTACTACTTTCTCTTGGTGGTGTAGGTGGCTGTGAACTTGGGTAAGTGCCAGTGCGAGAAAACATAAATGCTAACCGCCAGCCGCTATCTGTTTGCGTCAAAAATAGCCAATGATACTGCTGCAACTCCACCAATTTTCCACTCATATATTGTCGCTCTAAGGTAGTTATAAATACCTGTTGCGGCTGCTCATTACTGAGTGTGGGTGGTGTTGAAGTATACTCCCCAGGGCCAAGAGATAGCGGCGCAAATTCTTGTTTTCCGGCTAATAACACGTAGCTATAAATATCCACACTTCTGTTTAAACGGCGTGACTTTTGGCTAACGCGATTGGCATAGCTAGGTAAGTCTTGGACTAACTTGGTTGTTAGCGTTTCTACATCTTGTTTTTGGCAGTTATTTGACAAATTCGTTTGGGCGATCGCATTAGAGGCTGTAAGCCATAAAGTACAAGCTACAATCCCTAGTTTTAAGTTCATATTGCTGCTATTTCGTCACATATTCGCTGCCAAGCTATTTTAGGATCAGCCGCCGCCGTAATCGGACGACCAATAACTAAGTAATCTGCACCAGATGCGATCGCTTGTGCTGGCGAGAGACTGCGCTTTTGATCTCCTTTTTCTGCCCAAGTTGGTCGTACACCCGGACAAACTAGCAAAAAATCTTGACCGCAACTAAGTTTTAGTTGCTCTACTTCAAGGGGCGAACAAACCGCCCCTTCTAACCTCGATTCTTGAGCCATTATTGCCATCTGTAGGGCATAATCTGGCAATTCTAAAGGAATTTTTAGATCGAAGGCAAGCTGCCGCGCTGATAGGCTAGTTAGCACCGTTATGGCAATTAATTTAGTTGGTGCAATGCCCAATTCTAGAGCGCTTTGTTGAATTGCCTCGTGAGCTAAAGTTAGGGCTTCTCTACCGCAAGTACTATGAATCGTGAGTAAATCTACACCGTACCGCGCCGCCGCTCTACTTGCTCCAGCAACGGTATTAGGAATATCATGCAGTTTGAGGTCTAAAAATACCTTTTTTTGGCGCTCTTTAAGGATTTTGATAATATTAGAACCAGTGCTGACAAATAGCTCTAAGCCCACTTTCCAAAAAGTAACTTCTGGCAGCTTATCGATTAGAGCTTTTGCTTCGGCTTCGGTAGATACATCTAGAGGAACGATAATTTGAGATGAAGGCATACTAAATTATTACGGTACTAGGCGGACGAATTTGGTTTTGCCAAATTGTAAAACCTTGTCGTACAAAGAATTGGGTTCATCAAAACCCAATTCGGCTTGCTCAATTTTGTCTCCATCTAAGCGGACAGCGCCGCCCTGAATTTGCCTTCTGGCATCGCCATTGCTTTTACATAAGCTGCTAGCACTCAAAATATTGGCTAACTTTGTCGGAAACTGGATCTGGGCAAGAGAAAATTCTGGTACAGAAGATGATTCTGTAGTATTGCCACGAGTCAAAGATAAAGCTGCTTGTTGCGCTTGCAATGCTGCTTCCTTGCCGTGATATTGGGTAACAATATCCAAAGCTAAGAGTTTTTGGCGATCGCGCGCATTTGCTGGCAATTGGTCTAAAGATAAATCTGTTAATAATTCAAAGTACTGCTCTAGCAAGCTATCGGGGGTTTTTTCTAGTTTTGAGTACATCGTTAACGGATCTTCCGATAATCCTACATAATTTTGCAGCGACTTAGACATTTTTTGTACGCCATCTGTCCCCAGCAAAATTGGCATTAGTAAGCCAAACTGCGGCGGATTCCCAAAATGTTTTTGTAAGTCTCGCCCGACTGCAATGTTAAATTTTTGGTCTGTACCGCCTAATTCTACATCCGCATTAATAGCTACAGAATCATAACCTTGCATCAACGGATAAAGAAATTCGTGAATGTAGATTGGATTTTCTTGGTCAAAGCGATCGCTAAATCCTTCTTTTGCCAACATTTGCCCTACTGTCATCGTCGAGAGCAAGTTTAAAATTTCTGCCAAATCTAGTTTTGCCAACCACTGGGAGTTATAACGAACTTCTAACCTTCCAGGCGTGTCAAAATCTAAAATAGGTCGGACTTGATCTAGATAATTTTGGGCATTTTGCGCTACTATTTCCTCGGTCAATTGACGGCGTACCTCGGATTTGCCTGTCGGATCGCCAATTCTAGCGGTAAAATCACCAATAATTAAAACTGCTGTATGTCCCGCATCTTGAAACGCCCGCAGTTTCCGCACTGGGATACTATGACCGAGGTGAATATCTACCCCGGTAGGATCGATGCCCAATTTTACGCGCAAAGGTCGTTTTGTCGTCGCAAGTAGTCTTTCCAGGCTTTCTTGGGGATTATTGCTATCGGTGCGATCGGGGAAAATTTCACTTACCCCCCGACGCAGCCAATTATTACTGGTTTTGGCAAATGAACTTGCGGCTTTAATATTAGTTGTTTCTAAGCTTTGCATTCGATCGCCAGATTGTTGGTTCAACTCTAAGGTAAATTTTTCTTTTAACCCCAAGTCACTATTGGGCGCTTTTTTAGTTAAATTAATGACAAACACTTGCAATTTACTTATATAGTTTGACTCGTTAGACTACTACAGGGCTTGTTTTAGGAAAAACAAGGAATTGGGGGGCAGTCTTTAAAACCCTTTGCAAATAAAAGTCTTATCTGCAAGCAACTCAGTTCTTGAAAGCCGAGTTGCCTAACTCCTGTACTATAATTGCAAAAATTAACCACATTGTGTTCTCTATTCTCTGGAAATTCGTGGCAGGTTTCCTTGCCCAACTATTAAAAAATCCTCTGTTGCTACAACTAAAAGTTTGGTAAAAATCCTGAATTTAACATTATTAAGTAAGGAAGTTAAATAACTGTGTCGTCTAGCATCATTCACAAAAAAGATAAAAGCTCTAGTCCTAGTTTTGACTTTGTTAAAGATATTACCAAAGTAACGGGCGGAACCTTGCTCGCAATTACTATGTTAAGTAGTGCGATCGCGGCTGGAGGATTAGTTGGTTTAGCAATTAGCTTCCGCAACTTGCCTGATGTGAGAGTTTTACGCACCTACATTCCGGCGGAGACTAGCTACATTTACGATATCAAAGGTAAACTTTTAGCTAGTATTCACGGTGAAGCTAACCGCGAGGTCACGCCTTTAGATAAAATTTCCCCCGACCTAAAAAGGGCAGTAATTGCGATCGAGGATAGTAATTTTTACGATCACAAAGGTATAAACCCAGTCAGTGTAGGACGGGCGTTAGTAGTTAACTGGCGCAAAGGTTCGGTTAGAGAAGGTAGCTCTACATTGACTATGCAGTTGATGAAAAATGTCTTTCTCTCTCGCCAACGTACCTTTAGCCGCAAGCTAGCTGAAGGAGTCTTGGCAATCCGCATAGAACAAATTTTGACCAAAGACCAGATTTTAGAAATGTACCTCAATCAAATTTATTGGGGTCACAATAACTATGGCGCAGAAACTGCCGCTCGGAGCTATTTCAATAAATCGGCAGGAACTTTAACCTTGGCGGAATCAGCAATGATGGCAGGTTTAATCAAAGCACCCCAAGAATACAGTCCTTTTGTAGATATGAAAAAGGCAACTGAGCAACAGCATACAGTATTGCAGCGAATGCGTGACTTAGGATGGATTACACCCCAAGAGGAAACCTTAGCCCGCGCCCAAAAAATTAAGCTAGGCAAGATTAAATCATTTCAAGGTAGTGCGAGTCCCTACGTGACAAATGCTGCTTCCCGCGAATTAATCGAACGCTTTGGGCGCGACGCAGTTGCAAAAGGTGGAATGCGGGTACAAACGACCGTTGATGCCAAAATGCAAATTATGGCAGAAGAAACGGTAGTTAACTGGCATCGAAGACTCCGTAACCAAGGTGTCCGTGCCGATCAAATGGCTCTAGTTGCGATCGATCCGCGCACACATTTTATTAAGGCACTGGTAGGTGGTGTAAATCCCAAAAAGAGTGAATTTAACCGCGCAATTCAAGCTATCCGTCAGCCGGGGTCAGCGTTCAAACCGTTTGTTTACTACACAGCTTTTGCAAGTGGTAAGTATACGCCCAATTCAACTGTGTTTGATACCCCCGTCAGGTATCGAGAAGCTAGTGGTTATTACTATCCAAAAAACTATGACAGCTCTTTCGGGGGGGCAATGTCGATTCGTAAAGCTTTAGAAGTATCGCGCAATATTCCGGCGATCAAAATCGGACGGGCTGTAGGGTTGAATAAAGTCATCGAGAATTGCCGCATTTTAGGTATTAATAGCCCAATGGAACCTGTAACATCTTTGCCCCTAGGTGCAATTGGTGTAACTCCTCTAGAAATGGCTAGTGCTTATGCCACGTTTGCTAATTATGGCTGGCGATCGGAGCCGACAATTATTGCCCGCGTTAGCGATAGTAGTGGTAATGTTCTCTTAGACAATACCCCCAAGCCCCAATTAGTCCTCGAACCCTGGGCCGCAGCATCGCTGACAAGTGTAATGCGTGGGGTAATTACTAGCGGTACGGGGAGAGCCGCCCAAATAGGTCGCCCAGCCGCCGGAAAGACGGGAACGACTTCTTCCGAGCGGGATATTTGGTTTGTGGGCTACGTGCCACAACTAGCAACGGCGATATGGGTAGGAAATGATAACTATCGACCGTTGGGGCATGGTTCTACGGGTGGTACTTTTGTTGCCCCTGTCTGGCGCGACTTTATGACCAAAGCTTTAAAAAATTCGCCTGTACAAAACTTTCGTCCGCCTTCAGATTTCGAGCGCCCCAGATAATCAGAGTCTTGAGTTTTAAATTAAGTTAAAACTCAAAACTACCTTTTAAGATTGTTGCTCTAACTCGGCTTTCATCCGCTCCAAAGTAAAGTTCATTTGATCGAACATTTGCTGAGGCGTAACACCAAATTGATTTAGTTGAGTTTTAAGCTGTTCTACAGTCATCTTAGCCATGAAGTCTTCTGATAACTCAAAGCGCTTCATAAAAATTCGGTAGCGCTCCATCATTGATTCCATTTGCTCGATGAATAGCTTTTTGCCATCGCGATCAAATTTGCCGTAACTATTACCCAGCTTTACTAAAGCTTGGTATTCTTCAAATAATTGTTTGGCTTCTTGTTGAACTATCTCAGAGTCAAAAAATCCCATAGCCTTTTTGTATAACAAAGGTGCGATCGCACAAAGTATGTGTACTTTGGCGTTTAGTATCATTCTAGTCTAGACTTAAGGTTTGGCTTTAATACCTCAAATTGAGAGATTTCTGCACTTGACTATTTATCAATTTTATGCATCGAATCTATATGGTTGCTGTAATGCCAGATAATAGAAAGATAAAACTTTAGTAGGATTTGGAGTTGCCTAAGAAATGAGCGATCGGCTAAAAAGTCGAAAAGTTGCCGCAGTTTTAGCTTTAGCAGGAACTATTAGCCCAATTGCTGGATGGCATAAGTTTTATTTAGGTCAGCCTATATGGGGGCTAGTATACTTACTTTTATCTTGGACACCAATACCTCACGCAGCTAGTGCGATTGAGAGCGTATGGTATTTGTTACAAAATGAAGCAGAATTTGACGAGAACTTTAACCAAAACGGGCAAAATTACTCGGCTAGGGTAGTAGCAGGGCAAAATAATATCATGGCAATTTCTGAAGCATTGCGTCAGCTAGATGGCTTGCGCGAGGATGGGCTAATTTCCGAGTGCGAGTTTGAGCAGAAGCGCCGCCAAATGTTAGATAAAATTGCTTGAGCATCATTTATATATCAACTTACTCATGCAATGGCTGCCCTCCCTTCAATCAATCCGCACTAAGCTATTAAACGATCCTTATTATCGGCTGCAATCGACCGCAGAAATTGCTATTGCGGCGGAGTTGGGGTTGCAGATTGATGTCAATAAAGCCAAGGTGGACGATTGGTTGCGGCTACCTGGATTGTCCATTCATCAAGCACGGAACCTGGTGCAACTATGCCAAGCCGGAGTACAATTTTGCTGCATAGAAGATATTGCCACTGCTTTGAATCTTTCTGTTCAGCACTTGCAACCATTAATCCCTGTACTTAAGTTTTGCTACTACGATGAAAACTCGGCAATAAAACCGATTAGCCCAAATATTGCCACTATTGAGCAATTAGCAGAACTTCCCGCCGTTGATTTAGCTTTAGCCCAAGCTATAGTTCAAAATCGGGCATTACAAGGTTCGTACCGCAACTTAGTAGATTTTCAACGGCGGCTATCGCTCCCAGGTGCTTTAATTAGTCAGTTGATGTATTATTTACAGTTTTAGACAAAACCGATGCGATTAAGTGGCCAAAAGCGAAACCTCGCCCGACCAATAATATTTCCTTCAGGTAAAAATCCCCAAACGTGAGAATCATTACTGTCGTTGCGGTTATCACCCATGACAAAAAAATTATGTTCGGGAACTTGTTGGGGTAATAAGCGATAAGCCGGAGGTTCAGCAATATAGTTTTCTTGAAGGGGATGGTTGTTTAGATATACTTTGCCATTGGTAACGCCTACAGTTTCTTCGGGAGTAGCAATAACGCGCTTGATGAAGGCTTGTTCTTTATCGTAGGCAGCTTGTAATTGCTGGGGAGTATGGAAAACAACAATATCTCCCGTAGCTGGCGGGTGAAAACGATAGGAGAGTTTTTCGACCACTAAGCGATCGCCTGTATGCAAAGTCGGTAACATAGAATCCGAGGGAATATAGCGCGGCTCTGCAATAAAAGCGCGGATTAGCAGCGCCAAACACAAGGCAATAAAAATTAGCTGAAAATTCTCTTGCTGGGAGCGCCAAACCCTCAACCATAACGGCGCTTCTATTGATTTTTGTTCTTCAGAGGTCATATTAAAGATTACTTAATCCATGAAAGCGATTAGCTTTTGTTAGCTCAAACACCAATTTTAGCAACAGGCAAACTTGGGCAAAAATACCTGATAACTCTAAGTCTACGAGAGGTTGCCTCTTGAAGTAGGCTAGGAGAGGCTGACAACTCAAAAAAACAACCGTTCACTCCCTCACCCGTCCAAAAAAAGCCTCAACGATGACTGTGCTGGGCTAAAAGTGCTTGCGCTCTTGGCTTGTAAATTAAATAAAACAATGCCTCAAGGTAACGCAATAAGTCTTCGCGGTTTTCTTTAGAAGTAAAATTCCAAAAGCCATAAACCCGCGCCAAAGTAAGCAGTTTTGTAGTGTGAATTTTCCAAGTGTATGTACTACAAACTCGGTCGATACCTCTTGTCGAAATTTCATACCAGTAATTGGGGTTTTGTTCGCATTTAGTTACAAAATCAATAATTCTTTCGGCTGTTTCTTCTAAATGGGTGGGATTAATGTAAAAGCCATTAACTTTGTTCTGAATAATCTCTAGTGGGCCGCCAAATTGGGTAGCAAAAGTTGGCAATCCTGAAATCATTGCTTCCAAAACTGTTAATCCAAATGCTTCAAATAACGCTGGTTGAACAAATACACCCTGACGATCGGCAATTACTCGGTAGATTTCTCCAGACTGAGACTTAGAAAGTCGCACCCCCAGCCAACGAATTTTGCCATGCAAATTGTATTGCTCGATAACCCGGTAAAGCTTTTCTATTTCGTCTTTTTCTTCATTATCATCAGAGTCTTCTAGCCGCAACTTACCCGCCACTAAGATCAAATTGCAATGCTCTTGCAAAGCCTCGCTTTTACCAAAACATTCAGCTAATCCAGTCATGTTTTTAATTCGGTCAAGCCTCGCCATAGAGAAGATTGGGCGCTTATTGGGGTCGTCAAGCGTGCCAAATATTTGCGCTGGATCTTCTAGGGTAAAAAGTAATTCTTCTAACTGAGTGCGATCGCTAATTACACGATTTTCTGTCCGCGAGTAAGGGAAATAAGCTTTTTCATTTACGCCTGGTGGTACTACATTAAACTTAGGACTAAATAACTCGACACCGCTTACTACATGATAAAGTTCTGGCATAGTAAAAGACTGGTAAGACTCGTATTGTCCTATACTATCTGGCGTACCAACAATCTCCTGGTAGGTGCTACTAATAATAAAATTAGCTGCATTCATCGCAATTAAATCGGCAGTAAACTGTAAAGAAAAATGATATTTATCATCGAGTTCTTGCCAGTAAAGATTACTAAATAAATATTTAGATTTCTCTAATGCGTGAGCAATATTACACTGGGTTACTTTCAAACGTCGAGCTAAAAGAAATGCGACTAAGTTTCCATCAGAATAGTTGCCAACAATCAAGTCTGGCTCACCTTTAAATTCTGCTAATAATTCTTTCTCCGCATCTATTGCATAGGTTTCTAGATAGGGCCAAAACTCGAAGCGAGAAATCCAGTTTTGCGTCATATTGGGGTTAAATTCACGCAACGGTACGCGCAAAATCCAAGCATTATCTGTATCGTGGACTTTTTCTAAACGTTGGTTACAAAGCGTACCATCGCTATTAGGAATTAGGCGTGTTAAGATAATTACTTTGGGTTGAACTCCAAGTACATCTAATCCAGCCAAAGTTACATCTTCTTGCAGTTGTTTTTCTAAACTTTTTGCCTGATCAAGGACGTAAACTACCTGACCGCCTGTATCTGGTCGTCCCAAAACTCCCTCTTGACCAAACCAGCCATGCGGAGAAACAAGGACGATTCTAAAAACCATCGGAATCCGCGAAATAAAAGCTTCTAAGGTTTGGTGATCAGGAGAATCGATTAATTCGTCTAAAATTTCTAAAGTTTCCTGGACGCGCCCCGCCGTATTACCCCAGCCAGCTTCAAAGCCCATCAATTGCAAAACAAAGCGGAATTTTTCGTAAGGTTCATCAATATCAAGATCGCCGACAAAAGTCAGAGCTTTTTTAATTTTTTCTGATAGTTGTTGTTGAGATTGAATTCTGCCATTAATCAATAATGGAGTGTTATCGTATTTGTGCAAGCGCAAGAAATTAAATAAACTTTCTAGCCATTGTTTGGGGTCTTGAAAAAGTTTGCTTGATAAGTAGCGATTAAGAAACTCTACGCCTTTACCAATATTTTTGGGATCGCGGATTGTCGGTGTATAGTCATAAAAAGGTTGAAAATCTAGTTCTAATATATCGCCTTCGTTGGGGTGATAATGGTTCACAAAGCGATCGCGCACATCTAGCAGTTGTTCTACACTTAGTGACTCAATATTCAATTCTTCTGTTATTCTGTAGGCTTCTTGACTAGCGATTTTTGAGCGTAAAATTAAGCAAATATTAGCATCTTCGCAGATAATTTCTTGAGTGTAATAAATCAGTTTGCCTAAATTAGAGGAATTGTAATATTCTTCAGGCTTTTGATACTTAGTACAGTATTCACCGTAGGCACTAAGAATGTCATTACGCAGTAAGTATCGTTTTTCTTGACGACGTAATTCGCTAATAAAAGAGCGTAAGTCATTTTTTTCTTCACTAGCGATCGTAATCTGAATCAATTCTGCTGACATAGCATCTCCTATAATAAATTAATAACTATTAAACAATTAATTTACAAAATTTTACTTGGTTTTGCTGCCCTCCAGGGAGTAGCAAGCTAATAGTGTGAGCTATGGAACTTTTTTGAGTTAAAGAAATTTCTCTAACTCAAAAAAGTTCAAAACTATTAAAGGGCGTATAACTCGCCAAATTTTTGCTTAATGTAACTGATGAATGGGTCAATACTCAAAGGTTTACCCGTCGCCTGTTCGATTAGTTCCGCCGCCGTGTACTTCCGTCCATGTTGGTAAATATTTTGTTTTAGCCAGTCGTGCAGTAGATTGAAATTACCTTGCCCAATTTGACTTGGAATTTCCCGGTTAGCCTGAATCGCCGCATCAAAGAATTGAGCGCTCATCAAGTTACCTAGGGTATAACCTTGGAACATTCCGCCTACCATCCCACCATACCAATGCACATCTTGCAATACACCGTCCATATCGCTAGGAGGTACAATGCCTAAGTCCGAACGATAGCGATCGTTCCAAGCGCCGGGGAGGTCTTTGACTTTTAACTTGTCCTCTAGCAAGTCTAATTCTAAGTCAAAGCGAATCATGACGTGCAGATTGTAGGTTACTTCATCTGCGTCAGTACGAATCAGACTGCGCTCGACTTTATTGATGGCGCGGTAGAAAGTTTCTAGAGGTATTTGCTGAAATTGACGAGGAAAGGCGGCTTGCAGGTGAGGATAGAAAAACTGCCAAAAATTGCGGCTGCGTCCTACCATATTTTCCCACAGTCGAGATTGACTCTCGTGAACTCCCGATGACGTACCAGAAGCTAGAGGAGTTGCTTCAAATCTCCGGGCTATACCTTGCTCGTACAAAGCGTGTCCCGTTTCGTGAATAGTGCTAAATAACCCTTCATTTAAGTCATCTTCTCTAACGCGAGTAGTAATTCGCACGTCTCCGGTAGAAAACTTTGTCATAAAGGGGTGCAAAGTTTTATCTTGCCGTCCTCTTTGAAAGTCATAGCCTAACTGCTGGATGACTTTGAGACTAAATGCTAATTGCTCCGCTTCGGGAAAATGCTGATGCAAACAAGAAGCATCCGTAAGACTCTGGGACGAAATAGCTGCAACGATTGGCACTAACTGCTGGCGGAGTTGAGCAAACAATACTCGCACCGATTGGGCATTCATGCCGTAATCGGATTCGTCAATTAAGGGATCGGCAATATGAGCGTAGCCAGGAAAATAGTTTGCCATTTCCCGGCTGAATTCCAAGGTTTTTTCTAAATAAGGAGCGATCGCACGGAAGTCATTTTCTGGTCGTGCTTTTGCCCAAGCTTCGTAACATTCGGCGCTATGTTGGGAAAATTTTGCTGTAAAATCTGGGGGGATTTTTACAAGACGCTCGTAGTCGTGCCGAGCAATCCGAATTAAACTAGCTTCATCAGAATTATAGTCGCAATCAGCTTCATAGTCGCGTAAGTCTTCTAGTAGTTGTCCGATTGCTGGGGTTGTAAACTTGGTATGAGCAATGTGTCTCAAAGTAGCTATTTGTCGCCCACGCGCCGCAGCGCCGTCCGGCGGCATATAAGTAGCCTGATCCCAGTACAGCAAGGAGGCGGCAGATTCAATGTCATTAACTTCCACCAAGCGAGTTGTTAATTCTTGCAGTTTGGGGTGAGTCTTTTCGAGAGTTTGCATGCCTAAAATATCGATATTTGTTTCATCTAGTGTGACGCGGGAAGCAGCACTACGTAATACTCTAGCAGTAGTTTTAGGATTAAATTAAGTTAAATCGGCGTTGCTGAGGTGTGTAAGACTTAGGCATAAACCTAACTACTAATTAATTCCACTCCATCGTGCGAGTCAACTCCTTGTAAGTAGACTTTGACTTTTTCATCTTTAGCTGTAGGTAGCTTTTTTCCTGTAAAATCCGGGTGAATTGGTAGCTCTCTATGACCTCTATCTACCAGTACAGCTAACCAAATAGTCGATGGTCTACCATATTCATTTACTGCATTTAAAGCAGCCCTGATTGTCCGACCTTTGTAAATAACGTCATCTACTAACAAAACTGTTTTCCCAGTCAAATCAAAGGGAATATCAGTTTTAGCTGGAGTCCTAACGTCAATTTGGTCTAAATCGTCCCGATAAAAGGTAATATCCAGCGCCCCAACTGGAACCGTCACACCTTCTAGGACTTCAATTTGTCTAGCTAAATTTTTAGCTAGAACTACCCCTTTAGTATAAATACCTAAAATTCCTAAGTTTGACAAATCGCGGGATCTTTCAATAACTTGCGAAGCGAGGCGCGTCATAGTCCGCCGGATTTCTTCAGAAGATAAAATTTCAACGACTTTAGCCGCCATAGTTATCAATCCCTATTTTCATAGTAGGTAGAATAATCTAAGTAATTACTAATAGCAAAGTAATCGCACTTAAGAGCCAAGTTAAAAAACAATACCGCGTTAGTTGCAACGCCTGGGAAATCCGCGTTGCTGTAATCGGATAAATAAAGTTTCCAAGTAGAGGTTTGTGTTTAGCTACGGAGCGATACCAATTTGTACCACCTACTTGTACGCCTAGTACGGCAGCATAGGCGCACTCACTCCAGCCCGAATTGGGACTCGCATCTTTAACAGCATCCCGACGACAAATTTGCCAGACTTGCCCAGGCTTACCAGACAATAATGCCAAAGTTACGACCGTTAAGCGACAAGGAAGCCAAGTAAGATAGTCTTCTAGCCTAGCGCTAAACCAGCCTAAATAAGTGTAGGGCGCTTCGCGGTAGCCAACTAATGAATCTAAAGTACTAGCAGCTTTGTAAGCCAGGGCTAATGGAACGCTACCGAGCGGTGTAAATGCTCCAATAATCGCATAAAATAAGGGAGCCATCACTCCATCAGTGGCATTTTCTGTTACTGTTTCCATCACCGCGCGTAATATTTCCGGCTCTGATAGGTTTTGGGTATCTCTACCCACATAAAGACTTAAACTCTTTCGAGCTTGCTCTAAGTTGCCTGAAGCGAGTAATTGTAAAACGGCATTTGCTGCCTGTCTCAAACTTCTAGAGGCGAAGCAACTAGCTAAGATAATACTTTGGGTGGCAATGCCAAATAGGGGATGAATTAAGTACGAGCCATAAGAAATCGCCCAGCCGCATACACCACTACCAATTATTAGAGTCAGCCCTAAGATTATGCCGCTACAGCGTTGAAACAAAGGGCTGCTTCCTTGTTTAAAGTCAAGTAGTTGAGTAAAGCGATTTATTACCCAACCCATTACTTGGACTGGATGCAGCCAATCCCAAGGATCGCCGATTAAATAGTCTAAAACCGCAGCAACAAGTAGAATAATCATGGAGGACTAAGAAACAAATAAATCTCCTCATCTCCTGGTTTTCCTTGCTTGCAGCACCCTAAACTACAAAACTTGTAGCTTCCCCTTGAGATGCTTGCCAACTACGGGCATCGTAATAAAGATCAGCAAGAGTTATAGCATACAGTGCTTCAATCAGTTTTTGGTGCAATCTCTGCCATAAAGTAAATGTTACCCAATCTTCGGCTTGAGTTGCGGTAGGACTATGATGGGGTAATGGTTTAATAGTTTCACCTACGGCTGCAAGAATTTGCCCTAAAGAAATTTTTTCTGGCGGTTTCGCTAGTCTGTAGCCACCTGCTGCACCACGTACTGATTGGACTAATCCCGCGCGCCGCATTTCGATTAGTAGCTTTTCTAAATAAGGTGCGGGAATATTTTGGCGCAGGGCAATTATTTTTACGGCTATAGGCTCCTGCGGTGGTTGTAAACTTAAATCGAGTAATGCCTTAACGCTGTAATGGCCACGAGTTGTTAATTTCATCTAATAGCTAATTGAACAATTTGCGATCGCAATTTTCTCTGGCGCTTTTATCGCCCTTCGCCTTGACATCAAACTAATACATTAGCCTGCAAGTAGACGTAACTAAATGTATTATGCCTTCGCCTCTACTCAATAAATTGTAGTTTTTTGCCTTCTACTACTTAAAAGGTTTTTATATAAGTCAGGATTCTGGGCTTATTTTTGTTTTCTGGCTTATTTTGCGCTTTTTCCCCTATCTTTCGCAATTTTTTCTCAATTTCTAGTTTTAGTTAACTTGCTACTGCAACGAAATGAATTGATGTAGTGCGACTTTCACCTTCCACAAAATAAATCTAATCTCATTAAGTTGTTGGTAGGGCTTTCAATTGCGATCGTTATTTACATCTTATTTATTTTTTAAAAATTATCAGAGATATTATCATTTTATAATCAGAATTAGTATACTATAATTCGTTAAGCTAATGTACAGCTAAGTAGTATCGTAACTTTGGCAAAAATAACTTTCGCCAAAGTTTGGGTGAGAGTCAAGGTAGAAAGAAAATACAAAGTTAGCTCTATTCGATCGCAGAATTTTGCTTATTTTTACTGGTTTAAGCCATAAAGTCTATTACTTCAAAGCTCTTATTAGCTAAAATAAAACGTAGCCAAACGATCAAACCGTAGTTTCCTTACTGAAGTCGATGAATAAAAAGAAAAAAGTAGAGCCATTAACTGGGCAAGAACTTGTTGAGAAAGTTAGAGAGTTGGAGAGCATTAGCAAAGAAGAAAAAGCGAAAGAGTGTGGCTACTATACAGTTACCAAAAATGGTGTTGAGCGAGTCAACATGATGAGGTTTCTTAAAGCTCTAATTGATGCAGAAGGTATTGAATTAGATAGCAACAGTACCTCCGATGGGCGGGGAGGGCGTAGCGCCAGCTATAAAATTAGCGTACAGAGAAATCAAAATTTACTGATAGGTTCAGCCTACACAAAACAAATGGGCTTGGAGCCAGGAGATGAATTCAAAATAACTTTAGGGCGCAAACATATTCGTTTACAGCAAGTAGATCAAGAAGACGATACCGAAGCTACAGCTTAACGTTATAAAAAAGAGGAGTAAGGAGCGTACCAAATCATAACCTCAACTCCTCACTACAATTAAGACTCTGCCAGGTTTTGGAGCTAGAGGCAGTACTTCTACTGGTAAAATACTAATAGGTAGTGGCTCGGAACATTATTTGTTACTGAAAAATTACCTAGGAAGCTAAGAGCTTTCTATTATCGTCAGAAGCATCTCTATCTCTTTGAGTATCAAGTAACTCTGTTAATTTTTGACCTAGTCTTTGGGCTTAAATTTGTTTAAAAGTTCAGCCGTAAAAAATTACAGATTGACATTTTTAAATAGCCTAAAGTTAAAAGCGCTCCCTAACTTTTATGTAAAGATTGAACTATTGTGATGCAGTATTTGCATAATTAAGCCAGTATAGTTGTGGACAGAGTTTAAAAGTATTTAAAATCGATCGTAGAAGGTTGAGTTTTGAAAATGTCATTATTGGTTGCAAGTGGTTAATGCTTGTTCTAATCTTGGCGCGAGGTTACATAAACTAGATTTGTATAAGCTTTTTGCTTTTCTCTAGCTTCTATGATCTTTAATTTTTGTTTCTTTGTACGAGAAGTGATGAGCTTTGTCTACCCGTACAGCAAGAATGCTTTTGAGGTGCTTGGTGGCAACGTTACAACTTAAAAATTACCAAATTTTGCTGGCAAAGATGTTTAAACTAGGAAGTGGGAAGGAGCTTTTATGAATGGAGTAGCGAAGACCTGCCAAGGCAGAAGCATATACAGATAGAGAAGCTGGCGCGTCGTTATTACAGGAAGATAGCGATTTAACTAGATAATAATAGGGGTATAGTGCGGTGTTAAAGGCGCGATCGCCCTTAGATTTAAATCAAAAGCACGATTTATTACAAAAGAAAGGGCAATACTTTAGTTATTACGCTCAATAAATTCAGTCAGGAAACTGATAAACCTTTGGAGCAACGCGACTCACGTAAATTAGGTTGACGTATGAACACTCACACATTTGGTAATCATTATACTACTTGTCCAATTTGTCAAGGAAGTAGTAACCTCAAGTTGGTCAAGGTGTGCCACGGATTGTTTACTTGTAATTCGTGCCAAGAAAGATTAGTAGTGACTTGGAGCGGTCATTACGTCCGCGATCCCTTTAGTGGTAAGCAAGTATTAGTTGCTCAACTGCTACGCCGTCAAAGCAGTCCTTGGGCAAGAATTATCCGCGACTTAGGTTTAATTAAGCGTCCCTTTATGTATGTTGCTATCGGCGCGCTAATTGTGGGTGCTAGTGCTTTTACTATAGAAAGTGTCAACCGCCAGCCCAATCCTACCAATCAAGTAGTAGAAAAAATTAACAGTATCACTAATCCACCAAACTTGTAAGGGTGTAGCCAAAGCAGGGAGAGGTTTTCAACTGTTGTCTTCTGCCATAGGGCGCTTAATTAGTGTCCAACTTTCTGCTGTCCCCAGTTTTTGAGGAGACTTTAGATGGAGACTTTTAAGAGTAGCTGCGTTGAGCAGAAAGTAGGGTTCTGCTTGCTGTTGCCAGTATAGTTTCAGTTCGTCATTAGTGGCGGGGATGACTTGGCGATCGCTATAAAAGTCCAATGAAGGTCGATGGTAGGAGAAAGATGTATAAATTTTTTTATTGACTGGTGTACTGCTTTGAATCATAGCGGCAACAGGTTTTACAGGGAAAGCTTCGGCTAATTCCCATATCCAATGGCGAGAAGTCATTAGTAAAGCTAGGGAGAGATAGCAACCCCAAAACAAAATTACTATAAATTGGCGATCGCGATCGCACGCTAAAGCTGCCGCAATTGTCATTGTTAGCGCCACACAAGTTAATATCATTTGTACCTCTAAGTCTGGAACGGGACTTAAGGGGCTAAAGTACAAGCTTCCTCCCCAACTTAATAGCGCTAATAATGTTAGTAGAGCGATCGCAAAACGGGAGTAATTTAAATGCGGTTTATGCCAAATTTGGGTTAACTGAACTCCTACCGCTAAAGCAAATGCTGGATAAATTGGTAAAATGTACCAAGGCAATTTAGTTGTCATTACTGAAATTGCGAGTAGGTAAACACCCAACCAAACAACAATTAGTTTGGAGTAGCTAATATTACTATTAACCCAAGTAAAACGGAATCCCGGCGGCAAAAATAACAGCCAAGGAAAGGTATATTTAACAATTTCTAACAGGTAATACCAGAGTGGCTGGGCGTGATTTTCGACTCCTTGCCAAATCCGATTAAGAGATTGATTAATGATCGCTGTTTGAGTAAAAAAGTTACCGTAATGTAACCATTGGGCAATATACCAACTAACTACAGGTGTAGTCCCAATTCCAATGCCCAACCACATTTGCCAAGTAGTAAGTAGGCGTGGTGTATCCCAAAAAAGAAATAATAGAGCGATCGCACCTAATAGTAGTCCTAAAAGCCCTTTGGTAAAGCAAATTAATCCCAAACCAATACCCACACCCAAGCAGTAGCGCAAATTACGCCGACTCCGCAATACGCACCAAATTGTAAATACAAAAAAACTTACTACTGCTCCATCCAACATTGCTAGTCGCCCGTGACGTACCATTGGCAGCATTGTTAGATAGACTAAACTCGCAAAAATAGCAGTTATCCGTTGGGGGAATATTTCTCGGCTAATATTATAAAGTAATGGTACAGAAAACGCTGTTAAAATTGCTCCTGGTAGGCGCGATGTCCATTCATTCACTCCACCACTGCGATAAGCCAAAGCAATTAGCCAATGTACAAGTGGTGGCTTATTGAAATAGGGTTCCCCAGCAAGCGTGGGGTAAAGCCAAGCTGGGGAACCAATCGGATGCCGGGAAATTTCACGGGCAACTTGAGCAACCGTACCTTCATCCCAGTCTCGCAATGGCAGCCCGCCCAAATTAATTGTAAATAATATTACTGCGGCGACTAATAACCCAAAAAACCACAACCAATCAATCGGGCGGAGTCTTCGAGTGAAATTTTTATAACGCAAACGAGCCATGCCAGCTTTAAAGCGACTGTTAAAAAATAAAGATAATTTGCAATTGCCAACTTTTATTTTGGCGTATTATTTCAATTTGCCGGATAAATTCTCTAAAGTAAAATCGCCGCTCCGATTCTGATAAATCTAGCCAAAACTGAGGAATAGAGACCAATTGAGCAACTGATTGCAAATTTACTGGCGGCAAAGTTGCTAATTTTCCCTGTAATTCAGAAATTTCTGTGCGGAGGTTGTAAGTGCGTAAAGTCGCAGTTTCTAAGTCTAAAATGCCATCGTCAATCAAATTTGGTAGTTGGGTGAGGATTTCTTGCTTGGTCGCAATTTCTGCTAGCCAAGAATTTTTTACTCCGTCTAACTGAGAAAAATTCATTCCATTTACAGCTAGAGGTAAATCGCGGCAAATTGTCGTAATTGTTTGTTGTAATACTTCTTCGTAAGCAAGAGAGCGACACTTGGGGCGATTGGGGCAAGAAGTAGGGCGCAAGTAAAGATATTGGTTTGTTTTGCGGGGTATAGTAACGCTGACAACAGTCATGGGCGACGAACATAGGGTGCAAGTAACTAACCCCGCTAAAGAACGGTTAGCGCTGGCTGTACGCGGTGGTAAGCGACGGTTGCGCCGCAACAAGCGATCGATCTGGGCAGCTTCTTCTCTAGAAATAATTGGCGTATGGGTATCAGACAAAATTTGTCCGTTTTGATAAGCAGTATCGCCACGATAGACGGGATTAATCAACCAACGTTTTCCGGTAGTGACAGAGATTTTTTTGCTGTATTTTTGGGCTAAGTAGCGAACCGCACCGCGCAGGGAACCGTAGAGCAGAAAGCGATCAAAAAAGTCTTTGACTACGGGGGAGGTAGTGCGATCTATTGCATAACGATCTTTGATTCTACGGTAGCCGTAGGGAACTTTACCTGGTGGGGTGAGGGCATTGAGGCGGTTGCGGGCGTGTCCTTGGCGGATGTTGCGGCTGCGCTGTTCGTATTGGATTTGTTGCAGTTGCAGCAAGTCAGCTTGCAGGCTAGTAGTAGCTTGTTCAGTTGTAACTAGCTTAATATTGAGCGCTACAAGTTCGCCGAGGCGGTTGTTGATTTCTGGGATGGAGTCGCCTAGTTCTTCTACGCGGCGAATTAATAGATAATCTGCTGGTTCGGTTTTGGAGTCGCGCAGTAGTTGTTGCAGTTGCGATCGCGCTCCCAGGTCTTGATACAGTTTATCTAGTTCCCATCCCCATAAGTTCGGTTCTGGTGGAGATTCGAGTAAGGGGTTTGTATAAGTGTAGGCGATGATTTTCATTGACAAACCACTACCACAGAAGGTTTTAAAGTTGGGTGAGTTCTATAATATTGTTGTCCGGGTCTTTGGTGAATAAGGCGGCTCTACCGGAGGCGCTCGGCTGGATGGGGCAATCGTGAGCAATCAATTGAGTTTTGGCTGCATCTAAGTCTGCAACTTCAAAGGCAATATGTGGGTTGCGTCCCCATCTTTGGCAGTTGTGCAAGTCGGTTGAAATGGATGAATCGACTATGAGGTGGAGTTGAAAATTACCGATTTGATACCACGTGCCGGGATAATTGAGAGTTCGGTCGATTTTAGTTAATCCAAGGACATTACTATAAAAACCTTCGGCTTTTTGTAAGTCAGTCACGAGTAGGGCTGTATGGAAACAATCAATAATTTGCATGGTTTAGGCGATCGCTATTCCTTAATTTTTATCAAAAAAACCTAAAAATTATGCAGTTAAATGCTCATTATTAGACCAAAATTCACGACTATCGACTTTCAACTTGTTTATGCTAGAAAAACATCAGGCTATCTTAAAGACGCATCATGGGTAATACTTTTGGGCATTTGTTTCGAGTCACTACTTTTGGTGAGTCTCACGGCGGTGGCGTTGGGGTAACAATTGATGGTTGTCCGCCACTACTAGAGATTACGCAAGAGGAAATACAGAAGGAATTAGACCGCAGACGACCGGGGCAAAGTAAAATTACTACACCGCGTAAAGAAGCTGATACTTGCGAAATTCTTTCTGGGATATTTGAAGGCAAAACTCTAGGTACGCCGATCGCTATTTTAGTGCGAAATAAGGATACTCGCCCTCAAGATTATGATGAGATGGCGCAATCCTATCGTCCTTCTCACGCTGATGCTACTTACGATGCTAAGTATGGGATTCGCAATTGGCAAGGTGGGGGACGTTCGTCAGCCCGGGAAACTATTGGACGAGTGGCGGCAGGTGCGATCGCCAAAAAAATTCTGGCGATTGTTGCTAATGTAGAAATTGTTGCCTATGTTAAGCGGATTAAAGATTTAGAAGCGGTAATCGACTCTAGTACGGTTACTTTAGAGCAAGTTGAAAGTAACATTGTGCGCTGTCCTGATGCGGAATCTGCCGAGCGGATGATCGAACTTATCGAACAAGTGGGACGACAAGGCGATTCGATTGGTGGTGTGGTTGAATGCGTTGCTCGTAATGTGCCAAAGGGTTTGGGTTCTCCGGTATTTGATCGGATAGAGGCGGATATTGCCAAAGGTGTAATGTCTTTGCCTGCAACTAAGGGATTTGAAATTGGTTCGGGTTTTGCAGGAACGCTGTTAAATGGGAGCGAACATAATGACGAATTTTATACTGATGAAAATGGCGAAGTTCGTACAGTAACTAATCGTTCTGGTGGCGTTCAAGGTGGCATTTCTAATGGTGAAAATATTATTTTGCGGGTAGCCTTTAAGCCTACAGCGACAATTCGTAAAGAGCAGCGCACTGTCAATAAAGAAGGTGAGGAAATGCTGCTAAAAGGCAAAGGTAGACACGATCCTTGCGTACTTCCTAGAGCCGTGCCAATGGTTGAAGCGATGGTAGCTTTAGTACTATGCGATCATTTATTACGCCATCAAGGACAGTGTAAAGTGTTGTAGAAATGTTTAAGCAAATCACACAATCTATAAATTAACCCTTAGATTAATGAGATTATTTTTGTTTTGCTTAGACTAGACAATTAAGTTTAAGCTCAGTTTGTTTATTCAATATCCCATTCCTTTCTAAGGATTCTCAATTTAGGGCTTTTTATGCTTGAGCTTTTACACTCATTTATGAATTGTGAAACTTGAGATTCTGTTAGTGATAAACCACCTTCTCTAATATTATCTATATAATAAATCACGTCTGAAGTTGTTAATTCGGCGGAGATTTCATCGAGCAGAATATCATTTTTAATTTCTTTACACACTAGATCTATATCTGAAGGAGTTAATCTAATACTGTGTTTTCCTAAAGCTTCGTAATCTATCAATCTTGCAAACTCTGTAATAAGAGAAATATTTTCGTTAATATGGGTTTTAAAAAGATAATGCTTAAATAACTCTACCCGTTCTGCTGCATCAGGGGGAAAAATGGGAATTTTCCAATCTAATCTACCAGAGCGTTTCAGCGCATTATCAATACCTGTAAGATAGTTAGTTGCTGCAATAACAATTACATTACTATCACCAATATTATTCAACTCAATTAGTAGTTGATTGATTGTTGCTTTTTGATCTGTATGAGCTTGTAATTCACTTCTACTAAAACCAATACTATCTAGCTCATCAATGAATAAAATAGAAGGAGATTTTTTCTTAGCTTGAGAAAAAATATCTTTTAAATTCTTTTGACTCTGCCCAATCCACATACTTTGAATATCAGCTGGGGAAAATTTTAAAAAATATCTTCCAGACTCATTAGCAAACGCATTTGCTAAAAGAGTTTTGCCACAGCCAGGCAATCCAAAAAATAGTATTCCATTAATACCACTAAATAGTCATTTTGCTTGAAGTTTTAAGAGCTTGTTCATCTTATTCTTCTCTTCACTAAGTCCTTTTACATAGTTAAAATCATAGATTACCTGCTTAGGTTTTATAAGAACGGGTAGCACTCTCTTCTCTTCTTTTGACTTAAATGATGGATAGCTTATTAAGTCGAATAAAACAGGGACTAATTGATGATTTTCATAATCTGGAGCCATGATTGAAAGTTCAATCGCTTCACCATACTTTTCAGTCAATTCTTCAAGCAAAATGTCTTTTGTCTTTTTAAGTTGGTAATAATTACGAGCAATTTCAAATCCAGGAAACACAAGCCAGATTTTATTTATTCTACTGGGCCACCCTTCAATTTTTACTAAAATACTCTGAATCAGATCCAGAAAGACATTGTCGCCAAAAGTCTTACTTCTTAATGTTTCTATTTCAACTATTATTTTATTTTCAACATACACATCTGGTCTTCTCTTAATTGTTAATTTCTCAGTATTATTGCCATCATTAATATTCAAGTTAAGTGTTGCTTCGCACTTTATCTGAGATAGTTGATAACCATGCTGCTCAAGAGTTTTAACCGCAAAGTATTTTAGATATATATGCTCGTCAGATTCAAATCCATAAACTAAACTTCTAAAATGTTTGGGCTGCATTTTAAGCAATAACTGCGATTCAAACTGATTTTGTAACTTTTGCAGTTCTATAAAGTAATCAACGATTGGCAAATCATCCTCGTCTAAAATATGTTGCGGAGCTTCTAACAAAAGGCGGAAATGGTCTTGGATATCTTTTCTGATATTAATAGGAAGCGATTTATCGTCAGGATACTTACATCTTAATGTAAATACGAAGGGTAGCTTTTTAGTTACTCTATCTACTAAGTAGCTAAACATATCTTGTTTCTGATGTGAGTCCATCTCAACTTCCGAGGGACAGTGAAATACAATAAAAAATTGGTCAGAGTAATATTTATTTGCATACAAAGATAACTGCTCAAATTTTTCATCAAATCTTTCTGAATCAATTAACTCAATGCTCGTGCTTCCCAATATTACATTAGTCATGTTTGATTGACTAAAATGCAAAATAGTTGAATAGGATAACTGCTCTTGATATTTGTTAACAATAGTTTCAGAATTTTCATTACTCTGCATTGCATTACTAAGTTCAGCATTAGAACTAACTAATTGTGTAGCTGCTCCTATATACTGTTTTTTTCTAATCGCTTCGTAAGTCAGGATTTTTGTGACAATTTCAGCAAAAAAGTCATCTTTTGCTGGAACTAGAAATATTCCTACTGGTTTGTTAGAATCTAAACAGGCTTGAAATCTCTCGTACTCCTGCTCAGAACCAAAGTCAAACAAAGAGTAGAAAAAATCATGCTTTACTTGTAAAACTTCAAATGAACTTCCAGTAGTGTTATTTTCTAATACATTTACGGGATCTACTTCAATACCAGAAACTCTATCTAAGAATATGGTAACTGTTTCATCATAAGCTAAATAAATATTGAAACTCGGATTTATTTTTAATTCCAAATCAAATAAGCAATTATTAAATTTATCAATAAATATTTGGCTTCTACGTTGATAACCAAGTTGTTTTAGGATACTCTTAACTCTAATATTTTTTTTCTGTTTACCAGTTTGCTGTAGTTCGTTCTTAATCAAGGTTAAGTAGTTAATAATAACTTGTTCCATATTTTACCTTTACTTAAAATCTGATTAATAAATTAACTAAAATTTATTCCTCATAGCCCAAGTTTAAAATGGCGTTTACTAAATAAAATTAGTATATTTACTTAAGTTTGAATTTGGAACCTAATAACCCTCTGTACTTAGACGTAGTAATTTATATACTTCAGAAATAATATGATAGTTGCGGTGGTTCTCAGTTTTCATTAACGAGCGACTTAGTTTGAATTTTCTAAGTTTGCCCAGTACTGCTTTATTCAGGTTAAAAACAGATAGCACGAATGAATTTAATTACAATTTTAGGATTAGTTGCAGGTACTTTAACAACCCTCGCTTTCTTACCTCAATTATTTAAAATATGGCAAACTAAATCAGCTAAAGATATTTCTTTTAACACCCTAATTATTTTTAACTTAGGTATTTTTCTGTGGTTAATTTATGGTATTTATCTCAACGCTTTGCCAATTATTCTGGCTAATCTATTTACGTTGATTTTCAACATGATAATTGTATGGCTTAAAATTAGATATAAGTGATATTTAATATAAAATTGTGACTGCCTCTGCCTTTGCTGCTGAACGACTGCTATTTACTCCAGCTACTCCCGACACCGACGCTATCGATACTATTTTTGCCTTCCCTAACGAGTACACGGTAGGCATTACTAGCTTAGGCTACCAAGTAGTATGGGCTACTTTGGCGATGCGTTCGGATGTAGCAGTTAGCCGCCTATTTACCGATACCCATGAACAATTACCTCGTTCTCCTGAACTAGTTGGTTTTTCTTGCTCTTGGGAGCTAGATTACGTTAATATTCTCAATCTGCTTGAATCTCTCCAAATCCCGATTCGAGCCGCTAATCGAGACGATAATCACCCTTTAGTTTTTGGTGGCGGTACGGTATTTAGTGCTAATCCCGAACCTTTTGCAGATTTTTTTGACATTATCTTATTAGGTGATGGAGAAAACTTATTAGATAGCTTTTTAGACGCATACAAGCAAGTTAGAAATGCTGATAAAAAGACGCAATTAATTCATCTCGCACAAATACCGGGGGTGTATGTTCCGAGCTTGTACGAGGTAACTTATCACGAACAAACAGGCGGTATAAAGTCAATTCAACCGATTACAAATACAATCCCTAACTATGTAGATAAACAGACGTATCGAGGTAATGTTTTATCGGCTTCAACGGTAGTCACGGAGAAAGCGGCTTGGGAAAATATATACATGGTTGAAGTAGTACGTAGTTGTCCAGAAATGTGCCGTTTTTGTTTAGCAAGTTACTTAACTTTACCTTTTCGCACAGCAAGTTTGGAGTCGTCTTTAATTCCCGCAATTGAACGCGGATTAGCTGTAACTAATAGGTTAGGCTTGCTTGGCGCGTCGGTTACTCAACATCCAGAGTTTGCAACTTTGCTCGACTATTTAAGTAAGCCACAGTACGATAATGTACGTTTAAGCATTGCTTCGGTGCGTACAAATACAGTGACTCAAAAATTAGCTGAAACTTTAGCAAAACGAGGTACGCGATCGCTTACAATTGCAGTAGAAAGCGGATCTGCTCGTATTCGCCAAATCATCAATAAAAAACTGAGTAACGATGAAATTATCACTGCTGCAATAAATGCCAAAGCAGGCGGATTAAAGGCTTTAAAGCTGTATGGAATGGTAGGCGTACCTGGGGAAGAATTAGAGGACGTAGAACAAACTGTAGCGATGATGAGGTTGATTAAAAAGGCTGCTCCCGGCTTACGCTTAACTTTAGGATGCAGCACGTTTGTACCGAAAGCTCATACACCTTTTCAGTGGTTTGGTGTCAATCCTCAAGCCGAGAAACGCTTGCAACTACTGCAAAAACAGTTGAAGCCACAAGGTATAGACTTTCGCCCAGAGAGCTACAACTGGTCGGTTATTCAAGCTTTATTATCTAGAGGCGATCGCCGTTTGTCTTATTTGCTAGAATTAACGCGGCATTATGGCGACTCTTTGGGTAGTTATCGCCGTGCTTTTAAGCAGTTGCGGGGGCAAATTCCTGACATGGAGTTTTATGTTTATAAAACTTGGTCAAAAGAGCAGATATTACCTTGGGAACACTTGCAAATAGCCTTGCCAAAATCTACTCTTATCAAGCACTTAGCAACAGCAGAAGCAGAATTTAGTCTATTAGCAGCAAGTTAAATACTGGATAAATGCTACCTCAAAACCTTTATCAAACAAGTACAGATTTTTTAGAACAGCCGCCTCAAAAGCGTCTGCTAATTCTTAAAGAAATAGGGTTGGCTCGTTATGCAAGTTTTTTAACCATTATGCCTTGTACAGAAGCTAATGTAGCCTGCATATTCCGGTTTTTTAGTAATCCTAGTAAAGCTAAATTTCCTAACTTACAAGGCGCTGAACTATCTGGTTTAGTTTTAGATGGCGTGAACTTTATTCGCGGAGATTTATCTGGTGCAAATTTAAGTAGTAGCAGCTTAATAGATGCAGATTTGATATTTGCTAATTTTACTCAGGCAAATCTAAGGGATGCGAATTTGCAAGGAGCAACCCTAAACGAAACTGTGTGGCATGGTGCAGTAGTAAAAAACTGCAACTTTGGTGCAGGAATTGGCATTACAAATAAGCAGCGCCAGGAATTAGTAACTCGCGGCGCAGTATAGAATTATTGACTTGCATTTATAATCGTTCTTTTTAGAATATATGCGATCGCAAAAAGTTAAACATTCTACCAATTCAAGTCAGGCTGATAAGCAGGTATTAATATTGTTGTTACAACTTTAGATAATAAAGAAAACTTTAAGCGGACTCGCCGATGCTTAGAGTTGTCATTTTTGATGTAACTCCAAAATAATTTACTTGCTTTAACACCTTTTTGTCGTCCTACAGACTCTTCAAACACTTTATAGATTAGATACTGGTAAAGAACAGCTAGACTTTCTCTTTTCAAACACTGGAGGTGTTCGGGAGCTTGGCTGTAATGTTGTTCAATAAGTTTTAAACCTGCTTCTTCCATTTTAAAAACATTGCTTGATAAAGAAGTAGGAGAAGCTACTCGATACAAAATTTGCGGAGATGGAACTACTACAAAGTGATAGCGGCTTGCTAATCTTAAATACATATCCCAATCATCCGCAGGAGTGAATAACTTATTAAAGCCATCTACTTCGCTTAAAGCTTGGGATCGAACTAATATGTTAGAGCCATTAGCTAAAAAATTATATTTCAAAAGCTCTGGATACACATCCCCATTTGCAGTGCAGTGAGAACATGGTCTTAAAAATTGACTATTTTTATCAATATAATCAGTCCAACTGTATGCCACTCCCGCTTGGGGATTTTCTTGTAGGGCTTTTAATTGAGATTCTAGCTTGTCTGCTGTCCAAAGATCGTCTGCATCTAAAAAGCTAATAAACTCGCCAACAGCCTGAGAAATTCCACGATTGCGACTATCTGATACGCCAGCATTGGGATGAGAAAATACTTTTAAGCGTGGATCTTTTATACTGGTAACAATATCCAAAGTTGAATCTTGGGAACCATCGTTAACTATGATTAATTCTAAGTTTCTCCAAGTTTGATTCAAAACTGAGTCAATCGTTTCTTGAATAGTCTTTTCACTGTTAAAAGCTGGAATGATTACAGAAATTAGGGGTAGGCTTGTTAACGTCATCGTGCTATGGACTGTACTGCTAAGCAAAGAAAACGCAACTTACATTGGTTTTTCTGCCAATTACATCCAGATTACACTACTAAAGTTAAAGCAAAGTTAAAACATTTAGTATTTATTAATACTTTTATGCCCTTGTTTCTGCACAACAATCAGCCGTTATTAACTACCAAACTAAAATGGTTAGTATTATTGACATTTCCATCCCGTGAGGATTGGCGCAGGGATGGAAGTGTCAAAAACCAAGGAAGGCGCACTTATCCGTCTAGCAGCTAAAACTCGCCGAAGAATTGTTGCGATGGTTTCGGCGATGGTAGCTGGTAAAAAAATAGCAAAAAAATCAATGAGTAGAGAGAAATTTTCTTGTTTGACAGAGTAGGATACGAGGATAAATTTTTTCTATCCCTGAATTTAGGAGCGATCGCCCCAAACATCCAACCACCAAACAACATCATGACAGCGAAAGTTATTAAAGATAGAAGCATAAAGCCTCCTGCTTGTAAAGATGTACAGTAAATTGTTTTACTACGCACAAGCTAACAATAAAGGCAAGCAACCGCAATATTTATTAACCAAAATCAGAAATTGTAACGAGTATACACAAGCTTCTCAGAAAGTTTTTAAGTTTAATATTAGCTAAAATCCTTGTAGTAGAAGCATAGTGAGATTTTGCAGTGATTGAATAAGTATGAGAAAAAATTAGACTATATCAGAAAAAATAAATTAGTGTATTAGGTCAAAACACTAAAAGACTTGTAGCATTAGCTCCGAGAAAAATCACTGCTGTGAGATAGTTAGGAAGTTTTTGGGAATAATAACTATTGAAAACACTTTACAGCCAAAAAATCATGACCAGACTTTTGGGCATAGCACTACTTGTATTAGGCATTTACTTTCTGGGACAGAACATTATCTTTGCTACTCAATATTCTCCTTATTTTTGGCGTGATGTCCCGGCGGGTGCTTCAGTGTTAGCAATCATGGGTGGGATTATAAGTTTACTATTCTTCTCTAGGCAAACTGGTAGCTTAGGCTGGGTTTTGCTAGGGTTCGGGGCTATTTTGGTATTTTTAAGCGGAGGAGTTATTTTAAAACCAACTAGCTTGTGGAACTTCTTTATTGCTTTTGCTGCCTTAGCTGGCGGGTTTCAGCTGATAACACAGGGAAGAATTAGATTTTAATTATAATTTATGCAGGATACATTTAATAATTGGCAAGATTGGCTAACCGTATTCGGTTATGTAGGGTTTACAGTTTTTATTATGTGGCGCGTTTTTGCCACCAAATAAAGGCGATGTATTGTCATATACGATGGACACGAGCAAATATTTTGTAGGCTTGGTAGTATTTTCAGGGATTGGCTCTTTTTTAATTGTCGATCTAATTGATTTTGGTCAAGAACTAAGAAAAAATCCCCGTCAGAGCTATTTGTATTTAGATTTCCTCCGCCTTGTAGTTTTAGCAGTGATGGCTGCGATTGGTTTTCTCCTAGCTAAAGAAACCTTTGTTAAACCTAACGATTGGATAATATTTATAGTTGTAGGCGCGATCGCATCCTTAGCCATATATGGGCTAGGTATCAAGCGCAGAGCAGTAGCGAAGGGACGCAGATTGTAAGTTTTTAATAGGTAAATTAACTATGAATCTTTTAATAACTATTGCAGTCAGTCACTATTGTGAGAAAGCGCGATGGGCGCTGGATTGGTTGAAGATTCCTTATATAGAAGAAAGCCACGTACCAATTTTTCATCGCTTGACTACCGGGAGGTATGGAGCTAAAAGCGTTCCTGTTTTAATTACCGCAACTGGTGTTTTTAAAGACTCAACTGATATTTTGCATCATATCGATGGGACTTCTCAAGGGCAGCAACATTTATATCCTACCGACCCCGAACTACGCCAAGAAGTAGAACAACTTGAAGAATTATTTGATAGCAAGTTAGGCGTTCATATTCGCCGTTGGGGATATTATTATCGAGGAGTAGATAACCGCCAAGCCATGCGGGAAATGTGGCTAGGAGATGCACCTAAGCTCGAACAAGTTGGATTTGAGATTGCTTTTCCTGTAATGAGTCGCTTAGTTCGACGTGTTTATGATGTTTCTGCTGCTAATGCAGCTAGTTCTTTACAAGAAATTAGGCAAATTTTTGAGTTAGTTGGGGAGCGTTTAGCCGATGATAAACGTGGATACTTAGTTGGCGACAGCTTCAGCGCTGCGGACTTGACTTTTGCAGCTTTAGCGGCTCCGATTTTACAACCAAAAAATCATCACAATACAAAATTTCTACAGAAGGAAATACCTCCGCAAGTAGCAGAGATAGTTTTAGAATTACGACAGACAAAAGCGGGGAAGTATGCACTCCGCCAGTACCGCGAACAACGCTAAGTCTTAGCCCCCAACCAATTTTTGAAAGCGCTGAGATTTGGCAATTTCTGTAAAGTCTGGTTCAGTTTTTGCTTCTTCTTTGTATTGAGGATTTAGTTCAATTGCCCGTTGCAAATTCTCAATAGCTAACTTCAATTGTCCTTGGAGAGCATAACAGAGAGCCTTATTGTAGTAGGCATTGGCGTAAGTGGGTTCAATCGCCAAAGCTTGGTCGAAGATGGCTAAAGCTTCATCATCGCGCTCTAATTGTACGAGTAAGTAACCCTTGGAGTTCAAAGCTTTATAGGAATTGGGGTTAAGTTCAATAGTTTTATCAAAAGATGCGATCGCATCAACATATTTTTCTAGCACTTCTAAAGCCATTCCCCGATTTAACCAAGCTACCGCGTCAGTAGGCTGAATTTGGACGGCGCGATCAAAAGACTCAAATGCGTCTTGGTGTCGTTGCAGTTTGCCTAAAGCTACGCCTTTATCTACCCAAGCTTGATGATAATTGGGCGCATATTTTACGGCGTTGTCATAAGATGCGATCGCATCGTCGTACTTTTTAATTCTCCCTAGCACGATTCCGCGTTGAAACCAAGCTTGGTGATTATCCGCCTGAATTTCAACTACGTTATCAAAAGATGCGATCGCTTCCTCGTATCTCTTTAATTCTTTGCAACTTAGCCCTTTATAGTACCAGCTATCAGGATTAATCTTGTCAAGTTCTAGAACATTATCAAAAGATGCGATCGCTTCCTCGTACCGCTTTAAGTGCCAAAATGCCATGCCACGATCGTGCCATATTTCCGGGCGATCGTTGTTTATTGCTAAAGCACGATCAAATAATGCGATTACGTCTGTGTAATTTCCCGCCTCTAATTGCGCCTTACCCTCACTTATATATTCTTCTGGATCTAGAAACAACTCAGGATGATTAGACTTAAGACGCTCTATTTCTGCTGTCAATGGTTGAATTGTTTGAGACATTTCGGCAAATGCTACTTCTATTAACGATTCAGGCATACTACTCGCTAACTGCTGTAATATTTGCTCTTTTTGAACTTGAGCATCTAGCTGGACTTGCTCTAATTCTGCTGCTAGTTTATCTTCTAGTTTATTTAATTTATTTATTGCTACATCTTTGCGATTTTGAATTTCTGTTTGTAAAGCAGTAAGCTGAGTAGCAAAATCCGTCTCCAATTTTTCTATAGTTTCTGCTACTTGGTTTCCCTGCAAGTTAATTTGAGATTGCGACTGCTCAACTTGACTTGCAAACTTTGTTTCTAAAGCTTTTAAGTTGTGCAAATCTGCTTCTAACTGCGCTTGCATTTTCAATTGATATTGGGCAACTTGAGCAATAACATCAAAGTGCAATCCTTCTAATTGTTTTAAATTTAAGTCCTGCTGTTTTTGAACTTGCTGCTTCGCTTGAGCTTGAATTTCTGCTAACTGTGGGGTTAGTTCTGAATCTAGATTAGTTAAATTTTGCTTAATTATCTCTTGCTGCTTTTGTGCTTCTAGTTTTAGCTGGAATATTTCTTGAGCAACTTCATTTTCTATTCGATTTAAGTTGACTAAAGCCGTATCTTTTCGCTCTTGACTTTCTGCTTGAATATTAGCTAGCTGCTTATTTAAATCTATTTGAACTTGCTTAAAACCTTGTAAAATTTTATTTTTCTCTTGCTGCAATTGTGCCTGAAACTGTGGCGTAAGTTCTCGCCCTAAGTTTTCTATATTTTGCACCAAAGAATTTTGACTATTTGCTGTTGCTGTTTGCAATTGACTAAGACGTTCTGTAAATTCTGATTCTGCTCGTTTAAAACTTTGCAGTACAATGTCTTTTTGCTTCTGCAACTCGGTTTGAAGTTGAGGAGCAAGCTTTGCTCTGGATTGTTCTAAGCTTTGGATTAACAACTTTTGTCTTGTTTGCGCTTCTATTTGAAGGTTGCTTAATTGCTCACTAAAGTCTGCTTCCGATTGCTCGATATTTTGCAAAGCTTCATCTTTCTGGGCTTGTAAAGCCGACCTAATTTGGGGAGCAAACTCTGTATTTAACTGTCTGAGGTTTTGCGTTAATAGGTTTTGTCTAGTATCTATTTCTAGTTGCAATTTATTAAGCTTATCTGTAAATTCTGCCTCTAATTGTTTGAGGTTTTGTAGAATTGCATCCTTTTGCACTCGCAAATCTGCTTGCAGCCGATCGGGGAAATCTGCGCCTAGTTTTTCTAAGTTTTGAATTATTGATTGCTGTCGTTCTTCAGCTTTGACTTCCAATTGACTCAAGCTTTTAATAAACCTGGCTTCTGATTGTTGAAGATTTGCAACTACTCCATCTTTTTGTTGCTGAAGTTGAGTTAATTCTTGAGGAAGTTCTGCTTTTAACTGAGTTAAGTCTTTCAGAATCAAAAAGTGCTGCTTTTGGGCTTCATTTTGCAGTTCTTGTAAACGGTCTGTAAATCCGACTTCTGATTCTTCTAAGGTATGCTTGGCTCTATTTATTTGAGCTTCCAAATTTGTTATTAGTTGTTGCTTCGATCGCGAAAATTCTGCTTGGTGTTGAGACAAATTCTCTTTTTGTGCCGTTATTTCTTGATGTAAGTCATCAGCATCATTATTTAGCTCGTCGGCGGTATCTTGGGCAGAAATTATTGTATTTTCGATAAGCCCACTCGCTTCGGCAAGTTTTGTTTCTAATTCTTTAAGTTCGTGGAGATTATTTTTAACTACTTGGGCTAATTGTTTGACTACCGTCCGCCGGATTACAAACAATGTAGCGATCGCAATTACCAAAAGCAATACTAAAACGCCCAGCAATATATTAAATAGGGTAACGGTGCGATTAAATCTACTCGCTTGGGCGCTCACCACCGAGTTTTGAGCTTGAGGCGAGTTTTGTTGAGCCAAAACTGGGGAAAACGTCGAAAGTACGCCCAAAGACAATAGGAGAGTAATACTGCTACGCGATATTGAGTAGTGTGTAAGTTTGCGCTTCATTAAATACCTCCCTTGCCTATGAGCCAGTTTGAGAAATCATCTATCTTATTTAAGATAATCAATTCTTACGCCCGGTTATAAAATCGACTTCTCTAGTTGAAAGATAACAGAAAGGTTATTTGCAGGCATAGCAATAGTTTTGACTAGAAAAAGCTGTTGAGATTGAGCAACAGCTACTACTTCATCTAAATCTCTTACACCCCAGTCGGGGTTTTGCTGGCGCAAGCTTTCGTCAAAAGCGGCATTACTCGGTGCAGTATGTCCGCCCTGAGTAAAGGGGCCGTAGAGATACAAAATACCACCTGGGGGTAATATCCGCCCCGCACCTGCCATCAAGCCTAGGCAAGCTTCCCAAGGGGCAATGTGGATCATGTTGATATTAGCGATGGCTTTAATTGGTTCAACATTACCTAGCTCCCAAATTGGTTGACAGGCATCTAGAGCAATAGGCGGATATAAGTTTTCGGCATTAGTGCGACTTCTCCAAGCATTAATACTAGCCAGTGCTAAGGGATTGGGATCGGAGGGTAGCCACTTGCGAGGAGTAAGCCGGGGGGCAAAAAATATTGCGTGTTCTCCCGTACCGCTAGAAACTTCTAACACTGTGCCAGAGAAAGGCAATACTTGTAAAAGTACCTCTAAAATCGATTCGCGGTTGCGCTCGGTTGCGGGAGCATATTGTCTAGCGTCGGGATAGTTATTCAACTTTGTTACAACGCCCTTCTAAGTTACATTCAATCCGTTTTTGGCGATCGGCAATAATTGTTGCTAAGTCTTGTCTTCCGGTTAGTTTGAGCCGCCAAGAAGCCCAAATGCCATATAAAGCATCGGCAACAAAACCAATTATAGGCAACTTAGTTAGTGCGTAAACCCACCCCATCCCTAAAACTTCGTAAACCCGGCGAAAAACCTCTACATTTTTAACAATTTTACCGTCTGGTAGTATGGCATGAATACGCCCCATTGCTGTTTCAAAGTCAATATTGCCATTATCTTCGGGGTTATAGCTTTCGTCCGCAATATCTACAAATTCCACCAACCCTCGCCCTGCATCCCGCCCGTGCAAAAAATTGACTTCGCGCAGACATAACGGGCATTCACCATCGTAGAGGAGCTTAATTTTTGCAGCCTGAGTAGTTACTCCAGGAGATTTAGGCGTTGATAAGGACATGAATATAAATAGACACTACTTAACTATTTTAAGAAAAATTAAGCGGCAACATTCACCCAAAAATCAAGTTGTTTTTGCCATACAACCCAACACCGTATTTAGTAAGCCAGGAAAACAAGCATCTAAATCCTCTCGCCGAATTGAGTTGATGTGCTGGGTTCCTTCTTTACGGGAGTAGGTAATGCCTGCCTCGCGCAACACCCTAAAGTGATGGGACATAGTTGACTTGGCGATCGCGATCGCCAATGCGTCGCATACAACCGCACAGGGTTGTTCTCCCTGGGTTGCTAAATGCCTAACAATTTCCAAGCGAATTGGATCGCCCAAAGCATAAAGCACCCCTGGCAACGAAATATCTTTTTTGTCTGGGTGATAAAACAGTCTCATAACTTGCATTATCTCACAAATTTGTTTATGGTTCAATTGTTCGATATTATCGAACAATTGAAATACCCTCAAAAACAGAGAGTAAACACATGAATAGAAAAGTGGCGTTTGTAACTGGAGCTAGTCGTGGTTTGGGAAAAGCGATCGCGATGCGTTTAGCTAAAGATGGGATGGCGATCGCTGTGCATTACGGCAAAAATCAAGCAGCCGCAGAGGAGGTAGTCGCTAAAATTGGCTCTATTGGTGGAGAAGCTTTTGCTGTACAAGCTGAGATGTCTGAAGTTGCAAGCATTAAGGCAATGTACGAATGCTTAGATGCTGAACTTATACAAAGGACTGGGGAAGCAAAGTTTGATGTACTTGTAAACAATGCGGGAACGGCAATTGGCAAGCCTATGGAGGAATGGACTGAGGAAGAATTTGATTATCAGTTCGATTTGAACGTGAAGGGCTTGTTTTTCACAACCCAAATGGCGTTACCGCGAATTAATGACAATGGACGCATTATAAATTTAGGGACTGGACTAACGCGATTCTCTTACCCGCTTTACGCTGTCTATGCTGCCTCCAAAGGTTCAATTGATGTTTTGACACAGTATTTAGCAGCTTTACTTGGCGCACGAGGCATAACGGTCAATACCCTTGCTCCGGGAGCAATTGACACCGATCTTAATGCTGGTTGGTTGCGTTCAGAAGCAGGAAAGGCACAAACGATAGCAACTTCTGCTATCAAGCGGATTGGAATGCCTGATGATATTGCAGATATAGCTTCATTTTTAGCTTCTAATGACAGCCGATGGGTTACAGGGCAGCGTATTGAAGCATCTGGAGGCGCTCACCTGTGAAGCAAAGTTAGCATGATGATCAGGGGTTGGAGGATAGAGGCAAATAAGCAGAAATAGATCCCTCTAACCCTTCATGCACAATAGAAGTAATCTTTCTATTCAATTTAATTTCTTATGAATCCTGGAGCCGCAACATCTTTAAATTATCCAACTACAGCAAAAACTGAAGATAATTTTGCTATATTTTTCGCTCCCTTATCCTTGAGCGAAGTCTACGATTTAGCAGACGCTCCTGGCAATGGAGCGGTAGTAGTTATGAGTGGGATGGTTCGCAATCAAACCGGAGGTAGAGCCGTAGTTGCTTTAGAGTATCAAGCTTACGAGCCAATGGCAATTCAAGTATTTCGGCAAATCGCTTGCGAGATTCGCCACAAATGGAGCGATGTCAACCGAGTAGTAATACACCACCGTGTCGGGCGCTTGCAAGTCGGAGAAATCAGCGTTTTGGTTGCTGTGGGTTGTCCTCACCGTTTGGAGGCGTTTGAGGCTTGTCGCTATGCTATTGATGCGCTCAAAGACAATGCACCGATCTGGAAAAAAGAATGGTACTTGGGCGGCGAGTGGAGTTGGATGAAATGCTGTTGAGGGATATTGCCTCAAGATCTAGTATTTCTTACCCCTTAAAGCAGAAAATGTCAAATAAGTATAAGTAATCAGGATTAAACACCTAAATTCCATTACTAATTGCTTTCAATAACACAGTTGAAATCAGGAATTTTTCCCGTAGTATCTAAGATGAAGCAAAATAAGCAAAGAATTCGTTTTGATTGGCGAATAGTTAGTTTGCTTTAGTAAAACTTATTAATGCCGCGGGAAAGAGAGGAATACATAATGGCAACTTACAAAGTCACTTTAATTAGCGAAGCCGAAGGGTTGAACCAGACGATTGAAGTTGATGACGATACATACATTTTAGACGCTGCGGAAGAAGCTGGACTAGACTTACCCTACTCTTGTCGGGCGGGTGCTTGCTCCACTTGTGCAGGTAAAATCAAGTCAGGTACGGTTGACCAGTCCGATCAGTCTTTCTTAGATGACGATCAAATTGAAGCTGGCTATGTTTTGACTTGCGTAGCTTACCCAAGTTCTGACTGCACAATCGAAACTCATAAGGAAGAAGAACTTTATTAATTAATGCGATCGCACTAATTACTATAAAAGTTTAAAGGCAGGACGCACTAAGTATCGTTCCTGCCTTTTTTAATTAATCTATCGCTCAGGGCTTGACTTTTGTATCCACTACCTGAATTTTTGTCCCCGGATAGTAGAAGTCTAAAATCCGCTTGCTTGTCCAGCCTAACTCTGCTAAACGATAAGATCCTGTCTGACTCAAGCCGACTCCATGACCAAAACCGCCACCGACAAAGGCATAACCCCATAAAGGATTATTATCTTTTTTGACAGGTTCCAAATAAAATAAGGTACTTCTCGGTGCAGAAAAGGCGCTACGAACTTCGTCTTTAAGTAAATTAAATGTACCTATATCTGTTTGTACCGATAGCTTCAAAATTCGTCCCCCTGGCGATCGCTCTACTACCTGCAAGCCTTGAAGTGTTTGAAAACTAGCCAAAGGATTTCTATTTGCTTCTAAGTATTTTTGCAAATCTTTTGTCAGTTGCTCTATACTACTTTCCCTACGCCAACGAAACGTTTTCCAGCCAACTTCGTTAAATCCGCGCTTGATATTAATAAACTGCTGAAAGTTTTGCTCATCTGCCAAACTCTGGCGTGCTAAATTCCATATATTCCCCGCCGCATCTACTACAGGTTTTAGGTAGGGGCGATCTTCCCCATTCCAAACATCGCTAAACTTGGCGCTCACGCCTCCACTCGTTGAGGAATACAAAGCGTCAACTAATTGATTTTGATAGGTAAGTACCTGTCCCTTGGTGGCAGAAATCGCGCGATCGCTATTTGGACTTGCGCCGCTTAGTCCTTTATAAACTTGACAGTGAACATCGGCTGAGAGTTCGTAGCCATCTATCGCAAATCGGCGCAAATTGCGTAAAGCATAAGTTCGAGCAATAATTGTTTGCGCTTCCACAGCACTATAAGGTGCTTTAGCGCCGATTTCGTTGGGTACTACGCCCCGTAAATAACTCTCAATCGGCACATCATTAATTAGCGTATAACTGCCGTAAGCGTTCGGCTGCAAGCGCAAACGCCCAGGATAGGAAATCGCATCAGTTTTATTTTTGGCACTGCTAACTTGAATTAAGTTTTTAGTTGCAGAAATATTTAACTTTTCTCGGCTGTAACGGTTGCCATTTACAACCCAGCTAACTTTCGGCACTTGCTGCAAAACTTTGCTGTCTAAATAAGCTATTTTATTTCCTTTTGCTTGCAAACTACCCATCAATAACCGTCGCAATAACGGCGTATTGTAAACTTCTCTTTTTGCCCAAACTTCCCAGCGATCTGGTTGAGCTACTTCTACTTGTATTCCCTCTGCTCTCCATCTCTGGGCGCTTTCTTCTGCCGTTTCAAAGCTACGAAATACTCCCAAAACTACCCGTTCCGCCAAATCCGGTTTTGGCAATGGTTGCATGGCGATTTCTAGTTTGATACTATTTGCTTGCAAGGTTTGCGGCTTCGTGCCTGTGGCAAAATTTATGGTTAGGCGATCGCCAGGTAGGGCTTCAATCAGCAATTGCTCGGTTGCTTCGTCGCCAAAACGTTGTACTACACCTACTTTTAGCTCTTGCTCTAAAGAATGCGGTGCGATCGCGCCTTTTGCTAATGTTGCTGTTCCCAACACGCAAAACACTGTTAGAGCGCTATACAGCCAATTTCGTTGCTGACAATTTATATAGATATTTTTTAAGGCAGATATATTCTTTCGCATTTACTAATTTTCCTAACTATCTTTGAGTTTTTCGACTAAATCTTGTTCAAAAGGTTGCAACTTAAAGTCATAATGAGTACGATATAGAAGGAGATAAAAAGTAGCATCACTATGATAAAGGTACAAGAGATTCCGCTACAGCAGATTTATAGACCTTTACCGCGATCGAACGACAGTGCCAAAGTTGCAGCTTTAATGGAGTCAATTGCCGAAATTGGGCAGCAAGAACCAATTGATGTGTTAGAAGTAGATGGGCAATACTACGGATTTTCTGGTTGCCATCGCTACGAAGCTTGTCAAAAGTTAGGCAAAGAAACAATTTTAGCTAGAGTTCGTAAAGCTCCCCGCGCCGTTTTAAAAATGCACTTAGCGTAACCATTAAAGGTAATACTCGCTCGAACGACTAAGTAATCACATTCAGCCTGTTTTAAGCAATCATTACAGGTACAAAACAACGAACTACGTTTATCTTTCACCTAAATCAGGAGAATTTATGCAAGCTCAAAGTTCTACTTTTCCCGTCAATATCGGTATAGATGACGAAAACCGTAAGCTCATTGCTGCAGGGTTATCGCGGCTGCTCGCTGATACCTATTCACTGTATCTCAAAACTCATAACTTCCATTGGAACGTTACGGGGCCAATGTTTCAAACCTTGCACTTGATGTTTGAAACCCAGTACACAGAACTAGCTCTAGCTGTAGATTTAATTGCCGAAAGAATCAGAGCGCTTGGCTATCCAGCACCAGGAACTTACAGCGATTATGCCAAACTAAGTTCTATTGCCGAAACTCCTGGAGTTCCCAAAGCTACAGAAATGATCCGTTTATTAGTAGAAGGTCAAGAAGCAGTAGTTAGAACGGCTCGGTCTGTATTTCCTGTCGTAGACCAGGTGAATGACGAACCCACTGCCGATTTATTGACTCAACGGATGCAAGTCCATGAAAAGAATGCTTGGATGCTGAGAAGCTTGTTAGAAAACTAAAAGTTACATTCTAGTCGGCGTTAATAATGCTCCAGGTATCTAAGCCAGATTTCACCCACCAGTTGCAAGCACTAATGCAACGGGTGGGGATTGCCAGTTTTAAAGCTTTAGCTAATGCTGCGGGAGTCTCCCAACGGCAAATAATGCGGTTGCGGCATGGAGAATTAGAGCAAATGCGAGTAGATACAATACTCAAACTTGCTCAGGTGTTGCGAATGCCTGTAGATAGTTTTATAGCAACTTTTTCTTTTCAAGCTACGGCGGTGCTACCACAGGCAGATGATAAAGCTATTGCTACTTTGAAACAAGAGTGTCAAAGACTGCAAAGCAAATTAGAACAACAAAGGCAAACTTTGCTTCAAGAATTTCAACTATCCAGCCTACAAGTTTTGGAATCTTGCTTAATACAATTGCCGACCTTCGCACTTAAAGCCCAAGAACATCCTGAAATTAGCGCGACAAAATTATTACCATTAATGCGCCCGTTGCAGCAATTATTACAACAATGGGGAATAGAACAAGTTGCGCCTGTCGGAGCAAAACTACCTTACAACCCGCAGCTACACCAACTTTTAGCAGGAAATGCTCAACCAGGAGAATTAGTTACAGTCCGCTACACTGGTTATATTCAAGGCGAAAAGCTACTATATCGCGCTAAAGTCAGTTTAATTAAATAAGCAGCCTTGTAAGCTCTCAGTAGCACAATCTCCCCTTTGGCTGATGTTCTTTGATGTGTAGATTTGTTCCACTAAGTAGTGAAGCAAAGTGTAAAACAACAACTCATGCGTAAGATTAACATTGGTCTATCCGAAGAACAAAGAGCGGGTGTAAGCAAACTGTTAAACAGTGACATGGCAAACGCTTATCTACTATTAATTAAAACAAAAAAATTTCATTGGGATGTAGTTGGTCCTCAGTTTCGTTCTTTGCACCAGTTATGGGAAGAACACTACAAAGCATTAACGATTAACATAGATTCCCTAGCCGAGCGCGTGCGTACTTTGGGATTTTTCCCTGTAGGTACAGCAGCAGGGTTTCTAGAATATGGCTCTATCAAAGAGCAATCAGACAATATTCCTCTAGCTACAGAGATGGTATCGCAGTTGGTAGACGACCATGAGGAAATTATCCGTAGCTTACGCGAACACGTAGATCAAGCTGGCGAAGAATTTGGCGACCAAGGTACTGCTGACTTCTTAACTGGGTTGATGGAACAACATGAAGAAATGGCTTGGATGCTACGCTCGTTCATCGAAGGTGAAAGCCTTACTGCCGATGGTAACAAGCCCGGTGCGAACAAAGTTCCTGTAGAAGCACACTAATAGGCGTAAAAGCACATAGCTTTTCCTATTACATTTGAAGTCTAAATTAGGCTAATAGGTAGATAAAAGGAGGAAGAAATTTCTTCCTTCTTTTAGCATAAAAAAGTGTTCCTGATATTTATAGCTGTTAATTGTTTGAAAAATTGTTTGTAAGCTAGATGCAGAGATAGTCAGATATCTATAGTTTGGATACTTATTTAATAACTTGCTTTACCTTTCTATAGAAATTACATCCGCAGGATTCTCTGTTTAAAATTGGTTGTAAAGTAGCAGATGCAATCGCCCTAGGGCGAAAGTAATCACAAATTATATCTTTGTTTTTCGGTAAGATATACTTGCCCCACTCTAACTAATCTAATAACTCTAGCCTAGTCAAAAACTGCATCTTTTAAACAAAGTAAAACTGTTAACAAATATTACAATTAGGATAAAAATAAATGCTAAATAGCAAGCAGAAAAATGTTAGGAATACTTTTGTTCGTAGCCAAACTAAATTTCCGCTTACTTTAGGTATATTAGGCGCTTTATTGCTTACATCCGCCACTACTTACGGAGTCTACCAATGGCAATCTCGCACTTCAGCTATAAGTAACTGGGAAAATGTGCAAAGTCAAAGCTTAAGTGGTCATAGTAAAGGAATTTGGTTTGTTGCTATTAGTCCCGACGAAAAAACCTTTGCAACCGCTAGCGATGACAACACAGTAAAGTTGTGGAATTCTCAAACCGGAGCATCGTTAAAGACTTTTACAGGACATAGCGCGCCAGTATTATCTGTTGCCTACAGCCCAGATGGGCAAACTCTAGCCACTAGCGGCAAAGATCAAACAATTAAACTGTGGAATCTGCAAAGTGGAAAATTGCTACGCACAATTCCAGCAGAGCAAAAAAACGTGAGGGCAATAACTTTTAGCCCTGATGGGCAGAGTATGGTTAGCAGTGGTTGGAATGGGGTAATTAAAGTATGGAATCCCCAAACTGGGCAACTACTCAATACGCTAAAAGGACACAATGAGGGAGTATTTGCGAGCGCTGTTAGTCCCGATAGCAAAACTTTAGCGAGTGCAGGTAAAGATAAAACAATTAGGCTGTGGAATCTGCAAACCGGAAAATTGCTCAATACTATTCAAGCACATTCAGCCCCGGTAAGGGCGATCGCTTTTAGTCCTGATGGAAAAACTATAGCCACAGGTAGTAGCGATAAAACTATTAAGTTGTGGGATGCAGACACTGTAAAGCCTATTCGTACTTTTGCAGGGCATACAAATTTTGTTAATTCTGTTGCCTTCAATCCCCAAGGCAAAACTTTTGCTAGTGGTAGTGAAGATAAAACTATTAAGTTATGGAATATAGAAACAGGCGAACTACTCCGTACTTTTACAGGGCATACAGGAGTAGTCAATTCTGTTGCTTTTAGCCCCACTGGAGAATTTTTGGTTAGCGGTAGCGACAAGGGCGACAAAACAGTTAGAGTATGGCGGCACTAATTTTAGTATCTGGCATAAGTGGAAAAAATTGATCAAATACAAGTTTTACTAGGTTCTACCGCAGCCAAAAGAGGGTGTCTCTTTTACTTAAAAAGCTTGTCGTCATTAATTACCGTTGACAACAAGCTTTTTGATTTAGTAGTTCAAGTAAATTATTGCTGATATTTAGGAGTCTACTATCTGGCAAAATCTAATTTAGGGCTGTACCATTGCGATCAGCGTTTTTGTGGCTGGAATTAATCTGCCCTTCAATAGCATTTTCAACACCATCAAGACCTACTTCTGCGGCGGTACGATTTAGCATCGATTGCTGACGGTTCTTAACGATGTGGTGGTGACGCATCATTAAAGCACGAGCTTGTTCTTGAGTAGACATAATTGGATTCCTCTTTTTCTAGGGAAGTTTTATCAACTTTTTGCTTATGAATTTAGTATAACAAATAAGTTCTGTAGCATAAACTACAAAATTGAAGATTTTATAAAACTTTACAATAGATGGACAACTACTGCGATTCCTCCAGATGCCAGCAATTAGATAAACAAAGGATCTAACCTTGTATATAGCGGACAAAAGTTTGGTGTCCGCCAAATACCTATTAATAAACGTATTTAAACGAACTATGTTTGATGCACTGGCTGACCGCTTAGAATCTGCTTGGAAGAAGTTACGAGGTCAAGACAAAATTACCTCCGCAAATATTCAAGAGGCGCTGCGAGAAGTCCGCCGCGCTCTATTGGAAGCAGATGTTAACTTGCAAGTAGTTAAAGATTTCATTGCTGGGGTTGAAGCCAAAGCCCAGGGAGCGGAAGTAGTATCGGGGGTTAGACCCGATCAGCAGTTCATCAAAATTGTCTACGACGAACTGCTAGAAGTAATGGGAGAAACCAATGTTCCTTTGGCACACGCAGATACAGCCCCAACAGTAGTATTAATGGCTGGGTTGCAAGGAACAGGTAAAACTACAGCTACAGCTAAGTTAGCGCTCCACCTCAAAAAACTTAATCGTAGCTGTTTATTAGTAGCGACAGACATCTATCGTCCCGCAGCTATCGACCAATTGGTAACTTTGGGCAAGCAAATTCAAGTACCTGTCTTTGAGATGGGTAGCGACACTGACCCCGTAGAAATTGCTAAACGTGGTGTAGAACAAGCCTTAGCCCAAGGCGTTGACACCGTAATTATCGACACGGCTGGTCGCTTGCAAATTGACGTAGACATGATGGAAGAACTAGCCCGGATTAAAGCCGCCGTGCAACCCCAAGAAACACTGCTAGTAGTAGATGCGATGACGGGTCAAGAGGCGGCAAATCTGACGCACACGTTCCACAAGCAAATAGGTATTACTGGGGCAATCTTAACCAAATTAGACGGCGATAGTCGGGGTGGAGCAGCGCTTTCGGTGCGGCAAATCTCTGGTCAGCCGATTAAATTTGTGGGGGTAGGGGAAAAAGTTGAGGCATTGCAACCATTTTATCCCGATCGCATGGCATCGCGGATTTTGGGCATGGGAGACGTGCTAACCCTAGTAGAAAAAGCCCAGGAAGAAATCGATCTTGCCGATGCGGAGCAAATGCAGGAGAAAATTCTCTCGGCTAAGTTCGACTTTACCGACTTTCTCAAGCAAATGCGGTTGTTGAAAAACATGGGTTCGCTAGGCGGAATTATGAAGATGATTCCCGGCATGAATAAGCTTAACTCCGATCAGCTAAAGCAGGGAGAAACTCAGCTAAAACGCTGCGAAGCCATGATTAAATCAATGACAACCAAGGAACGCAAAGATCCAGATATCCTGGCAAGTTCACCTAGTCGGCGGCGGCGGATTGCTGGCGGATCGGGATACAAAGAAAGCGATGTTGCTAAATTGGTGAGCGATTTTCAAAAAATGCGGACGATGATGCAGCAAATGGGTCAAGGCGGCTTTCCTGGGATGCCAGGCATGTTTGGTGGGATGGGCAATCCTGCTACTGCCCCTAATCGCCCGGCTCAAGCAGGTTGGCGCGGCTATAGCGATCCTGGTGGCAAAAAGAAAAAGAAAGAGAAGAAGAAAAAAGGTTTCGGTACTTTGTAGATATCTGGCGATCGCATTTTAGATTAAATAGTTGTAGAGCGATCGCGATCGCTAAAATAAACGTACACCCATTGTTTGAGGATGCCAATCGTGACAGGACTCTTCCAATCACAAACCTTTCCTACTACTTTACCCGACCATACACAGCTACCAGAATCTGACGGTACATTTGTGAAGAACTTTCAAGAGCATCCTCAAAGTGTACTGCTGACTGATTCAATCGAGCCGATACTGCAACAAATACATCCTGACGACCAATATTGTATCGGTCAAGATAGCGGTATCTATTGGCGTTTGACAGAGCCACTAGAAAGAGGTGCTTTAGCCCCAGACTGGTTTTATGTACCTTTTGTACCCCCAACCCTTAAAGGTCAGTTGCGGCGCTCTTATGTATTGTGGCAAGAATACGTTGCCCCCTTAATTGTTTTAGAGTTTGTAAGTGGAAACGGTGCAGCAGAAAGAGATCGAACGCCAGCTACAGGCAAATTTTGGGTATACGAGCAAGGGATTAGAGTACCCTTTTACGGCATTTATGAAGTTGAAAAAGCTGCCGTGGAAGTCTATCACTTAATCGAAAATTCCTATCACCCCCTAGTAGCTAATGATCGCGGACATTACTTTATTCCTCAGCTAGGAGCAGAATTAGGCATCTGGCAAGGGCGTTATTACAACACTGAATTACCTTGGCTGCGGTGGTGGGACGCTCAAGGCAATTTATTACTAACTGGCTCAGAACGAGCAGAATTAGAGTCACAAAGGGTAAATGCTGAAACTCAAAGAGCAAACGCTGAATTTCAAAGAGCGGAAAAACTAGCGGCGCAATTAAGAGCGTTAGGAATAGAACCAGAAGAATAACGATTAGTCTTGTTGACTTGCAAACTGACGCGCACCTACAACCGAAAGAGCGATCGCACTTACTAGCAATATTGGGATGCTGTACCAGGGAAACTGAGATATAGGTAAGTAAGCCGCCGCCCTAAGTCCAATCGCTGTATAAGTTAGAGGCAATAAATACACTATGGCTTTTAACGCCACAGGTAGCGTCGCTGGATCGAAAAACGTTGCACCCAAAAACGACATCGGCACAATCACAAAGTTGTTGTACAAACCTACACTTTCAAGACTTCGCACATTTAACCCGACAATTACCCCTAAAGCTGAAAACACCGCACAATTTAGTACCAATATCAGCAAAAATAACGGATTAACAAAGCTCCAAAGTTTCCCTGTAACTAGCACCGCTACTAGAATTACCGAACCCGATGTCATTAAGCCTCTGACAATTCCTGCCAGCATTTTGCCAACTTGTAAAGCCAGTGGATGAATCGGAACTAATAACAATTCTTCAAAACTTTTAGTAAACAAGCGATCGCCACAAATAGAGAAGGTTGTCCCACCAAAACTAATTGTCATTGAAGACAACGCTACCATTCCCGGCAAAATAAATTCTAAGTAGCTGTCACCAACGGCGGGTTTAGGCAAAGAACTACCCAGACCCAAACCAAAAGCCAAAATGTATATAAGAGGAGAAATTAACCCCGAAGCTGCTACTTGAGTGATGCGGACGCGCAGATCCAACCAATCACCCCAAAATATAGTCAGACTATCAGCAAACAGCGTTCGCCACTGGGAAGAATTGGTAGTTTTGTTTAGAGAAGGCGATCGCATTAAATTTAAGGAATACTTTACTTGATTACATAATAGCTATTGCTGTTACTACATCGGGCAATAATAAAGTCATACTAAAAAAAGGAGAGTCACTAACTCTCTTTACAAAACTAGGTGAAATTGATTAAGTAAAAATGAAACGTAAATCTGCTAGGTCTACGGATACAGAAAAAAAACCTTTCGCCTTTCTACCCCCAAGCTTTAACTACTCCACGATCGCAATTTTGGCTGCGGTGTTAATTTTAGGGATCGGCATTGGTACAGTTTTTACCTCTGATACTGGAGCAACACCAAATAATGTTAGTTCTAGTATCCAGATCGACCAAGCGGCTCCCAACCCTGAAGTATGTATCAATTACGGTGCTAGTGCGATGGTGATGGATGCGCGTTTCTTTGTCACCCTAAAACCTTTTAAAGTTTATGTCTCCCAACCGACTATGCGTCCAGGCTGCGTACTGCGCCAGTCTAACTGGGCAATTTTAACTCAACGTAACTTGATTACAGGCGATCAGGAGCGCGATTGCAGGCAAAAGTTAAATACCTTTGGGTATACCGGGGATTTGGGTAGTTCTCCAGCAATTAGCTGCATTTACCAAAGCGAAGACGCGCAGAACTTCTTTATCAATCAACCAGGAGCAGTTAACGCGCCCACTACTACTGAACAATTTTAATGGCTAGAAGATGGGGCTGAGGTGGGTAACGCTTCTTTTTGGGCAGTAAATGGAGTTTTTAAGGGTTCTCCATTCAAAGCAATCGAACCTGCTAAATTTTCGCCTTCAATTCGACTTGTAAGAGCGATCGCACTTTCCCCTGATGCTTGGGGTTGATTGCACAAAACTGACCGAGGAACTTTACCCGTAAGAAAAAGCTGTTGATTTTTGAATAACCCAGTCAGAGTCAGTTTTTCTTCGGCGGACATAGAGCTTTGAGCGTCCTTTGCTACTGGTTTTAATACGGCGGCATTTACATAAGTACCAGACTGATCGAGTTGGAGAACTAAGGGCGCTATTTGCAAGCAACCAGGCAAGCTATTGGTAAAGGAAAGCCGATAACTACCACCAATTGTTTTTGGTGCAGTCAGGTTATTTTCTCCATAAGCTGTAACGACATTAAATAATAGCAGCACCGAACCAATCGCTACGGCATAAAAGCTCAAAGATTTAGCATTAAAATGGTTACCCATATATCAAACTCCTAATTTGTCTGTATCCGTGCTGGGCAGAACCACCGAAGCAAGATGAGATGTAACTTGACTGTAGCGGCGAGTTATGAGTAAGGAGGATCGGCATTGAATCGCTAATTCGTCAGTATAGCGTCCCAAAGTTTGCCTTTCAATTCCCCAAGCGCGGCTAGTGCCAGCAATAGTCAGATCGACGTGGGCGGAGGCTTCAACCGCTACTTGGATAGGTTCGACGGCTTCCTGAATTTGGATATCAATGCGATCGCGCACTTTCGGAGATAAGTTCTGCATTACTCCACTTAATTCATAGCTCAATTCGCTGTTAGTTTGTCCTGCCTGCACTACACGCAAAATTGATAAAGTCCGGCGATTGCTACTAATGAGCATTCTTAAAGCAAGTTCTAGCGCCAAATCGTCATGAATATTGCCCGAATAAGCTACTAATAATTTTTCTAATCTCTCTTGTCCCCGTTCGATATAAACTCCAACATCCACCGGAACCATACTCAAAATTTGCCCTACACGCCCGCCCAAGCGATTAGTCGTAAAAGCTGGGCGATGCCAACCTACTAACATTAAGTCAACTTTATTTTGACCAGCAATTTCTGCTGTTGCTCGTGCTACATCGTTTGTAACCCGAACTAGAGGCTGCACATGGGAGCGAATATCTACGGGTTGTAAAGTTTCAACTAATTGTTCTAGCTGTTGGCGGCGTTCGCTCATCAACCTGTCTGCTTCGACGGGTAGACTTTGAAAAGCATAATCTTCTTCTAGTTCCACAAAGCTGAGGGGATGAACTACAGCGTTTTGCGAACTATTAAGTGCGATCGCAGTAGCTAATTGAATTAGCCCTTTTTGGGTATCTACGTTAGCGACAGGAACTAGAACCCGGTAACTAACTTCTGCTTGCAGTCCTTCTCCTACTTTGGTTGCTGGCTCAATCGTATCTAGTCTAATTAACCGTTTGGGATAAGTCCACTCTAATAATGGCGAGGTCATAAACGTAGTAACTAACGCCATAATTACCAATATCGTAAACAAGAGCGGCGATATTACACCCAAGTTCAAGCCAATATTTAATACGATAAGTTCTGTCAAGCCGCGTGTATTCATTAGCCAGCCGAGGGCTGAAGCTTCGCGATTTTCAATTCCACTTACCCGCGCAGATATATATGTACCAAAATACTTCCCACTGATTGCGACAGCGATCACTGCTGCACACAGCAGCCACAATTCAGGACGATTGAGTAAGCCTACTTGCGTCCGCAGACCGCTATAGGCAAAAAATATCGGTAACAGAAAAATTAAGACAAAGTCTTCGGTTTTTTCTGCTACTTCTCTAACTAACCCTTCATCTTTAGGCATGACTGCGCCTAATAAAAATGCCCCAAAGATCAAGTGAATGCCGATTAATTCTGTAATCAAAGCCGAAGCAACTACCCCTGCATAGATGCCTGCTAAAAGTAACTGATTCATCTTCCCGACACGCTGGTAATACCTGGCAACGCGCTTTAAAAACCACCGCCCTACTGTTACCATTAAGCCGATATAAACCAATGAATAGATGATAGTAGGGATAGCGCCTGTAATTGTCCCAGTCCGCGCCACTGCGATCGCTAACGCCAGTACGCACCACGCGGTCACATCATCTACCGCCGCACAAGTTAGTGCCAAAGTTCCCAAGCGCGTACCCTGTAAGTTATTTTCGGTAATAATCCTTGCCAGTACCGGAAAAGCCGTAATTGACATCGCCGCCCCCAAAAACAAGGCAAAGGCGGTGAACGATACATCTCCATTGGAAAGCTGCGGATATAGTACTACCGCTAGCAGAGTTCCCAGAGAAAAAGGAGCTAAAATACTGACGTGGGATACTAAAATTGCTATTTCAAGCTGACCGCTCAGATACTTGGGATTTAGTTCTAGCCCAATGAGAAACATGAAAAATATCAGTCCAATTTGAGATAGGACAAATAAGTAAGGTACTGTTTCGGCGGGAAATAAAGTTGTGGCTAGACCAGGCGCGACTAAGCCCAACAAAGAAGGTCCTAGCATAATCCCCGCGATAATTTCGCCAATTACTAGCGGCTGCTTGATTGCTCGACATCCTAGCCCCACTAGCCGGGAGAGTCCAATTACAATCAGTACCTCAACTAGAACAAGAACAACTGCGTTCATAGTTTCCTCAATGGGATGATCCGATGTGTCCTACGATGATTCTGCAAATAACTTCAATCTGTCAAGGTGTTGGTGCGGTTTGGCTATGCAAAGCTTAGTAATTTTAACTCAAATGTACTAATATTTATGTGTTAAAACTTCAGCAGCTTTTACTAACAAGCTTTCAGCCTACAGTCAAAATATTCAAATAACGTTATATATCTGCTTCAAACTATTGGTCGGCAATTCCAGTTACAACTTTAAGTATTTAGCGAAACTTTAAATAAATGTTTTGGCTATTTAGTTTTAAAAGTTTTTGCGTTTCTAATCAGCGATCGCATTTGTGCAAAATGGGGTGGTAATTTGTTGGATAAATTGTTTCTCCCTTATTCATCAACAAAGAAACCCTCATCAATTTTCTTGAGTTCATACACCTCAACGGTTGACACGCCGACGCTATAATCTAGAATCAATTGAGCTAGGCGATCACCATTAATTAATACAATTTTGTTATCAATTTTTGATACATAATCTATGGCTTCAGTAGAAAAATTTGAAGTTGTAATAAAAACTCCTTTTCTAGATTTAAAACCATGTAATGCTCCAACAAATCTTTGAATTTCAGGACGACCTACAGTTCCCTCCCATCTCTTGGCTTGGATATAGATAACATCTAAACCAAGCTTATCCTCCTTAATAATTCCATCAATACCACCGTCACCACTTCTACCAACAGCTTGTCCAGCATCCTTTATAGAACCGCCATAGCCCATTTTTACAAGTAGCTGTACGACCAATCTTTCAAAAAAGCTAGGGGAACAAGCCTTAATGCGAGTAATAATTTCATCAGCTAAACCCTGCTTAATCTCTAGATAAGCATCTTCTAAATACTCTTGAGGAGTTTTCTGTTTAACTTCTATCCCGTTATCAATTATTTCAGGAGTAATTTCAAGACTTGTTTTGTTTTTAAAGGCAATAAATTCAGGAAACTGATTTAAGTATTTAATGTCAATTGACTGAGGATTTTGTTTTAAAACTTCCCTTCCTCTAACAGTTATTTGAAAAAAGCCTCTTTTAGTAGATTCAAGAAGAACTGCTTTCTTCAGATATGTTCTAGCCCAACCGACTCTATTATCAAAAATTGCTTGTTTACCACTAGGTAAAAGTTTTTGTTTTTCTACCTCACAAAGCTCAAAATTTAGAGTCAAACTATCGATCACATCACGCAAAGAATGTTCCTGCTGGTCAGCTAGGTATTTAAGTAGAGGTAACATGATGCTTTGAAAATCAGGTATGGACATTTAACAACTCTTGCTAATCCACCTTATTGGATCTCTTGCACAAATCCTTACTTTAAATCCCTCTTCCAGATTTGGAAGAGGGACACTTGAAATCAGATTCTCCTTAGCCTAACTCATGGATGAAGGAGAACCTTTTATTCATGCAGGAGAACTACCTGAAAAACTCTACACCCTTTCCCAGCTTTTACTATTTTGCCAACACTTATAGTTAGATACGTTGAGCGCCCGGTCGCCCATTCTCAACAACAAACGATGCTAAGGTGCTGATAGTAGAATTTTGGTCGAGGATTGTAGACACTGCTCGGTAATCGCTCTGCCAGACTTTGCGTGTTAAATTACAACGGACATAGCCCCGAAACGCACCATCAAAAAACTTAGTATGGGGATTATCCACTAAAGCTGCACTTACAGGCGCAATAAATTGACTAGGGAAGTCTGAACTAATAGAAGTTCCAACAAATTCTGTACCCACAGTCGGCGAATTCGCCAGGCTAAAGTCTGTTTTCAGGTCATGTACCCAACTTGAATGAATGTCACCTGTAATCACAACTGGATTTGATGGCTTTTTCTTGTTCAAAAAGTCAAGTAATCGACTGCGAGCAGCTACATAACCATCCCACTGATCCATGTTGAATGATTCTACGTCGGGACGAGCATCAAAGTCATATTCTGCTAACATAGTTTGTTGAGCAATAACATTCCAACGGGCTGGGGAACGATTCAAACCTTGAAACAACCAGCGCTCTTGCTGAAGTCCTGTCATCGTAGCATTTGGATCAAAAGCTGCTTCACAACGAGGTTTGATTCCATCGTCGCAAGGCTGATCGCTGCGGTATTGGCGAGTATCTAGGACGTTGAACTCAGCTAAATTACCAAAGGTAAAACGTCGATATAACTGCATATCTGCCCCGTCAGGCAACGATGAGCGACGCAAGGGCATATGTTCGTAGTATGCCTGATACGCATTAGCCCGCCGTGCCAATAATTCTTGCTGGCTTTGGTCGTCTTCAGGAATTGCACCAGCGTAGTTGTTATCAACTTCGTGGTCGTCCCAGGTAACTATCCAAGGAAAAGCCGCATGAACTGCTTGTAAATCTGGGTCAGTTTTGTACAAAGCATAGCGATCGCGATAGTCTTGAAGGGTAACGATTTCGTCACTATTATGCTGGCGCGGCCTGCCGGGTTGAGGCCCGTATTCGTAAATATAATCACCCAAATGTACAACCAAGTCGAGGTCTTCCTCTGCCATATGTTTGTAGGCGGTGAAGTAACCATTTTGCCAGTCTTGACAAGAAGCAAAGGCAAAGCGCAACTGATTGGGGAAATCCCCGCTAGCAGGTGCGGTACGAGTGCGTCCAATTTGGCTTAGTTCGCTACCTACTTTAAATTGATACCAATACCATTTTGCCGGTTTAAGCCCGCGTACATTTACCCTGACTGAATGAGCTAATTCTGGTCGGGCAATTACTGTTCCGCTTTTGACAATTTGGCTCATGCGTTCGTTAGCCGATACTTGCCACTGTACAGGTACCTGATAAGGAGGCATTCCACCACCGTCAAAGGGACTAGGAGCCAAGCGAGTCCACAGGACTACACTATCTGGCAGTGGATCGCCTGAAGCTACACCTAGACTAAATGGGTATCCTGATAATACTGGTCGGGCAACTACTCTAGTTGAATGCTGACTTGCGATCGCAATTCCTGTTAAGGCTCCGGCTCCTACTAGCAAACTACGGCGTTTCACCTTACTTGATAGTAGGCGCTCAAAATTAAAGTCGTCCATCTTGGGTGGTTTTTTGGGGTTACTTTATTTAACGTGGGGCGACTCAAATAAAACCAAGTAAATACTAACTCTGCCTTCTTGAAGTAGTTTTAGAGCGAACAGGACTACTTTTCAGTGATTTAGCAAGTAGCTGACCTATTTTTAACCAAAAATATCATTAGTATCACTCGATTCAATTGCGAAACCCAATATAAAATTACCAACCCAAAATTAACTAACGGTCAACGTATTGTTAACATTCACTTAATCTGCAATTAGCTATATATGCAAACTACCAGCATTGAGTGGAAGTTTCAAACCAATGTAGAGACGTTGCAATGCAACGTCTCTACACCAAAAATTCATACTTTTAGCTCAACTTGCTGGATTGTCAACTATCGACTTAATAGAATTTAGATCGAGATCGAACTTACGAGCAATCGCATTTATGACCTCAGTTTCAGCAGGAGTTTGCACTCCATCAGCTTCGACAATTCGGTAGCATTGAGCCAGCAAAGGAATTGCAAAGTCGCGGTTGAGTTGCGCCAACAGCGTAGCTAAGAGCTGAGGAGACTTAAAATCGTTAGCAATGACTTTAAGAGAAGCTGGACTAAGATTTATAGCTTGCAGTTGAGGTAAAAGCTCCTCCCAAGTCTCCTCTGGATGACTTGCTCTAATTGTGTGGACTAAAATTTGATCCATCACAACTTGCTGGGCGATCGCAGTTTCAAGATATTTCTCGCTTTGTTGCTTTAAATCATTAATTGTTTTTGACTTGGCTTCTTGGGGAGACTTTAGCTTAGTTTCATAAAATCTACACGCTGCATAACCCAAAGAGTACAACATTGCCGCATTAGAACTTGCCCCAATTGTTGCTCCAGCAAAAGGTACATTTCTCAGCAATCCTAAGCCTACAGCTTTTAGCACCCGACTACCGCCAAGCCCCAAGCCAAAAATTCCTAAAACTTCACCCCGACGAGCCGGATCTTTCAAGTCGAGTCCATAAGCCGCCGCAATTTGATAAATCATCTCCGCTTGTAAGCGCGTTGTCGCTGCCAAATCCACCGCCAATAAAGCTAAGGCTATTCCTGGTAAAAGACTGCTAGCTAGCCCAATACCGCCCGCTTGAGTAGCTTTCTCTACCATAATTCGGTGAGCAATTTGGCTGGGTGATTCGTGGGGATATTCTTGCTGGAGCTTTTTAACCGCGCTTTGGGCTTTGGAAACATCAACACTATCCGTAGCACCTAGCAGCCAATCGAGATTAAGAAAACGAGTCAGCCGCCGCACAAACCAATTACTACCCACACTATCGATAGTTTCCCCTGCACCAGTGGTAACTTCCGCCAGCAAATCGTGGGTTCGATCCGCCGCCTCTTGCCCAACATCAAGAGCTTTATGGAAAGTCGCCTCCGTTATTTCTGCAACGCTTTTAGTTACTAAATCTAGTAAAGAGGGCGGATTTTTTGGTTGTTTTTCCAAGTTGCTCATGATGACGAGGCTTTTGCCTTTGACTACTCTAGTAATAGTTGTAATCAATAAGTTTGCTCAAAAACATCTATCTAACGCTGATACTTTGTATAATTGCTCCGCATCAAAAGTAAGAATTAGGACTTACGCCTTTTAGTGATACCTCTTTCGGCATAAAATTCTTAAAATATCTATTTTCTAAAACGCGATCGCCCCTGGCGCTACCCCTTGGGTAATCGCACTTTACTATTACCCCCAATCATTGAGATTACTATGGCTATTGGCTATGTCGCTCTTGTCCTCCATGCTCATTTACCTTTCGTCCGCCACCCGGAAAGCGATTATGTCTTAGAGGAAGAATGGCTTTATGAAGCTATTACAGAAACTTATATTCCCCTGCTGCAAGTATTTGAAGGCTTAAAGCAAGACGGCATCGATTTCAAAATTACGATGAGCATGACACCACCCTTGGTATCCATGCTCCGCGACAAGCTGCTGCAAGAGCGCTATGACCTGCATTTAGCCCAGTTAGAAAAATTAGTCGCCCTAGAAGCCGATCGCAATAGCAATAACGGTCATATTCGTTACCTAGCCGAATATTACGTTAAAGAATTTGGCAACGCCCGCATGTTATGGGAACGTTACAAAGGCGATCTTGTCACAGCCTTTAAGCAATTTCAAGACTCCAATAACCTGGAAATTATTACCTGTGGTGCTACTCACGGCTATTTGCCGCTCATGAAAATGTACCCCCAGGCAGTATGGGCGCAGATCCAAGTAGCTTGCGAACACTACGAGCAAACTTTTGGTCGCCCACCTAAAGGTATTTGGTTGCCTGAATGCGCCTATTACGAGGGGCTAGAAAGGATGTTAGCCGATGCAGGCTTACGCTACTTTCTTACCGATGGACATGGGCTTCTCTATGCCCGTCCTCGTCCGCGTTTTGGTAGCTACGCGCCAATCTTTACCGAAACTGGGGTGGCCGTTTTTGGGCGCGATCAGGAATCTTCTCAACAGGTATGGTCTTCGGAAGTCGGCTATCCGGGAGCAGCAGAATACCGCGAATTTTATAAAGATTTGGGCTGGGAAGCAGAATACGAGTATATCAAGCCTTTCATTATGCCCAACGGTCAGCGCAAAAATACCGGGGTCAAATACCATAAAATCACTGGGCGGGGTTTGGGATTATCGAATAAAGCTCTTTACGATCCTTACTGGGCAAGAGAAAAAGCTGCCGAACACGCTGCGAACTATATGTACAATCGTGAGCAGCAAGTCAGAAATTTGCATGGCATGATGCAGCGATCGCCAATAGTTGTTTCTCCATACGATGCTGAGTTGTTTGGTCATTGGTGGTATGAAGGCCCTTGGTTTATCGATTACCTATTCCGCAAGTCTTGGTACGATCAGGAAACTTACAAAATGACGCACTTAGCGGATTATTTACGGGAAAATCCCAGCCAACAAGTTTGCCGTCCTTCCCAATCTAGTTGGGGCTTTAAGGGATTTCACGAATACTGGTTAAATGAAACAAATGCTTGGGTGTATCCTCATTTGCATAAAGCCGCCGAAAGGATGATTGAACTGGGGCGCAGAGAACCCGCCGATGAATTGGAGTGGAAAGCTTTAAATCAAGCAGCTAGAGAAGTATTACTGGCGCAATCCTCAGATTGGGCTTTTATTATGCGGACAGGGACAATGGTTCCTTATGCGGTAAGGAGGACGCGATCGCACCTCATGCGTTTTAATAAGCTCTACGAAGACATTAATATCGGTAAAATCGATAGCGGTTGGTTGGAAAAAGTCGAGGAAATAGACAACATTTTTCCAGAAATTAATTACCGCGTTTATCGTCCTCTGTAAGTTTTAGAGTTAAAGTGTACCCGTTTTAATAACCGCGAGCAATATCAAAAACCCAAATACTGACAGAAAATAACTAAACAAGGTTAGTCCCATGCGATCGCGCCAATGTAATTTTATGAGGAAAAGGTGCGATCGCGGCGGATTTTCCAGCTAAAAAAGTCCAAACGCTTTTAGCTGGAAAAATTATTTTTTTGATTGGGATATTACCCAGCTTCTAAAAGCTTTAATAGTGGCGTTTCTACCTTTAATCTTACTTTGCTCGACATATTCAGGAATAACATCAAATAAAGGAAGACTAGGGAAGTTGCGGCTAATATTTGACTTAACATACTTGCCACTTTCTAGCACATTTATTTCTAAACTTTGACCGTTGAATCGCCACAACTCCGGCACTCCCAAAGCTTCGTAATTATTAAGACGGGTGCGAGAGGTGATATCAATTTCAAGGGCTAGGTCTGGGGGAGGATCGATATTAAGGTCTATCCGTTTTTTGCCTCTAATTGCTGCTTCATTTTGAATATAAAAACATTGATCGGCTTCTACTCCTCCAGACATCTGCTCATTTTTGTAAGTAGTTGAACCAAGAGGTCTAAATTCAATATTCAGTTCTTCAAGCAGCGCTTTTACTAAGTCGCCAATAATTTCTTTATCATCTTCATGTTCTGGCAGTGGGGTCATAATTTCCAACAGCCCCTGACTGTAATTAACTCTAGCTGCACGCCTTTCTCCCAATTCTTCTAAAATATTTTCGTACATCTGCCAAGAAACATTTTTTAGTAAAAATTGTTGCCCAGGTTGGACGACTAATTGATTTAATTCTAATAGCATAAATTTACCCGCAAATTAACACTACAAATTTGTCTAACTATTAAGTACAAGTATAAGCTTCTTATTTAGAGTTGAGAAGTCGCCTTAAGATAATCTCAACTCAGAAGGATGTCTTCCGTGACAAGCATAAACACTATAACCATCAGTAAATTGAATAGCAGGTTCTCCTTCAGCATGAAGAAGATTTTCTCGGTCGAAAGATAATTTGCAAGGGCGATCGCACACTAGGCAAACCTTCTCGAATTGGAAGATAAACCCACAATATTGCATTAATTCTTTAAAAACTTGCCATTTTTGGCGATCGTGCTGAAGTTTAAGAACCGAGATACAAAAATCAAACATACAACCCCAAATTGCCCACTCTGCTGTTCTAGTAAAATTGCGCGTAAAGTGTGAAATGTCAGTAAATTCAAGTTCGGACTGGTCAAAATTGGCAATTAATTGTTGTTCAATGCAGCGTGTCACACTATACGGAAAATATGAAATTTGTGGATGGCTATTAGTTGAATAATGTGGAAATTCAGTCCATTGAATTTGATTGCGTAATCTAATGAAGAATTGCTCCTCAAACTGTTGCCTGATTCCATGTTGAATATGATCTACTACTCTTTTAAGAAATTTGATATGTATATCGCGTCCTAAATAAGCTTTAAAATTCTCAACAGTAATAACATTTTCAATTGCTGCAAGAGGACTCCTGTAGAATAAAACTTCAGGTTCAAAATAGCCACTCACCATATAAGCAGCTTTAATAACTGCTGCAACTTTCTCTCGATCGATCGGTTCAGTTAGCATTGCTATCGATCGCCATTTGTCTCGATAACTAGGAAGCATTGCCTCTTGTTCAGGTGATAGTTCTGTGATGATGCGTTTTGGCATAATTTAATCAAGTCATAATAAAACTACAGCTTTGCAGCAAAAAAATGACAACAAATCAATCAGATGTGCCGAATAATTTTGAGACAACAGTTTTATCTGAACTGCGTCAAATTAGCCAAAGGTTAAACCATTTAGAGACTGACGTAAGTAATCTTCAACTCAAGTTAGAAAAAGTCGATTACAAATTTGACACTTATCAAAAAGCATCTGACTCAATGGTACGGCTGGCAACTACGATAATTGTAGCGGCGGCGACGGTGGCGGTATTGCCTTCGGCTTTGAGTGCGATTTCTCCCTTAATCAATGCTTTAGTTACTGGTATAGGATCGGGAAGTTAAAGTTTGTTCAACTTCGCCGCCGTCCGTAAAATCTGCCCTGCCAAAATTGCCGCACCAAAGCCATTATCAATATTGACAACGCCCACACCCGCCGCACAAGAATTGAGCATTGTTAATAAAGGCGCAAGTCCACTAAAACTAGCCCCATAGCCAATGCTAGTAGGCACAGCAATGACTGGACAATCAGCTAAACCTGCAACTACACTCGGTAAAGCTCCCTCCATTCCTGCGACCACAATTAGTACGGATGCAGAGTCAATTACATGACGATTGTTGAGCAAACGATGAATCCCTGCTACTCCCACATCCCACAACCTTTGTACCTGGAAGCCGCAAAGAGTTGCTGTCACCGCCGCTTCTTCCGCTACGGGCAAATCTGCTGTTCCCGCCGATAAAATACTAATAATTCCAGGATGTTGAGGGGCGACTTGTTCAGGAGGAAGGGCGCAAATTCGGGCGGCGGGGTAATACTGCAATCCAGTAACTAGAGTTTTTAACTGAGCGTAGACATTACTTTCAATTCGCGTCGCCATGACTAGCGGGTTACGGAGGCGCATTGCTTCGATAATTTGAGCAATTTGGTCTGGTGTCTTGTCTTGACCCCATATCACTTCTGGAAAGCCAGTTCTACGAGTGCGATCGCCATCGATTCGGGCAAAATCGCCTACAGTTTCATAACCAAAGTGTTTGAGCTTTTCTAAAGCAACGGCTGGATTTATTTCCCCCGCAGCCACAGATTCAAGGATACGTTGCAAGTTGATGTCAGATTGAGTCACAGTTGGTCTTTTAGTTACTTTGGTACTACTTTGAGTTTATATTTATCCCACAATGTTCCGCCTTGGGAGCCGAGAGCAGAGTATTCCATTCCTTGGATGCGATCGCGTACTGCAACTAAAGACAAAGGACTAACTAAGTGAATAAAGGGTAAATATTCTTGGGTTAATCTCTGGGTTTGGGCGTAAATTGCTTTGCGCTTTGCTTCGTCTAATTCTTGAGAACCCTCAATATACAACCGTCCAATTTCTGCTTCCCAGTCTGCTATCTCCCTTCCTGTAAGCGGCTCCTCTCCTAGTGGTTCTTTTTGATTGAAGCTGTGCAAACCCCCATCCGGTAACCATACATTAGCGCCATCGTGGGGTTCTATGCCACCTGTAAAACCCAGTAGATGGCATTCCCAATCTAAAGTATTTGAAAGCTTGTCTGTGAGTGTATTAAAAGCAATGGGGTTGTAATCGACTTGAATGCCAATTTTACTTAAATCTTGTTTAATTTGCGCTCCCATTGCAACGCGGGTTTTATTTTCGCTATTTGTAATTAATGAAAACCTGACTCTATTTTCCTCCCCATCTAATAATTGCTTTTTAGCATTGTATTTAAAACCTGCTTGTAACAATAATTCCTTGGCTTTTTGGGGATTATAGTTGTAGGCTTTTAAGCCTTGCTGTGGAGAAATATAAAACGGGCTTTGAATATCTATCGGCGAATCTTGGACAGCACCAAGACCACGAAAGACATTATTTAGCATAGTTTGACGATCGATGGCGTAGGCTACGGCTTGTCTAAATTCTAGGTTATTAAACCAACGGGATTTAATAGGATCGATAAGGGGACGATTGTTTCTTTTGCCTTTATTTAAGTTAAAAGCAATGAAAACCTTTTGAAACTTAGCGCCGCCGTTATAAACCTTAAATTTACCGCGTTTTTCTTCACGTTTGAGTAACGAAAAGTTTTCTGGAGAAATTTCTACAACATCCAGCCCCTGAGAACGAAATTGCAGGACAATCGTATCGGTAGATTCAATAATTTGCCAGACAATACGTTCAATATAAGGCTGCGGGTCTCCTTGCTCATCTTTGCGCCAGTAGTAAGGGTTGCGCTCAAATATTACTCGTTGACCAGGGGCGTAACTTGCTATTTTATAAGCACCATTGACAACAACTTTGCTTGGATCTGTATCAGTTCCCCAAGTAGAGAGAAATTGAGGTTTGCCATTAGCGTCTGCAGTCGTAATAGACTTTGCTAAAATGTGTTTTGGTAAAATCCCTACAGAATTTGTCGATGGCCCTGTAGTGGTGCTAAGAAATGGCGCAAAAGGTTCGGGAAAAATAAATTCAACTTGGCGATCGCTTATTTTCCTGATTTTGGGAAAAACCCCGCTTGCGCCCACTTTCAAAAAGTCTTTCCAATCAGTGGGTATAGCCGGATTAAAAATTACATCTTGATAGGTAAAAATTACATCGTCGGCGGTAAGCGGTTCGCCATCCGACCATTGCAAACCCGGTCGCAAAGTAAAAGTAATCCTTTTTTTATCTTCAGAAACTTCCCAAGATTCGGCTAATGCTGGCTCAATTTTGGCGGTAATCCCATTAAGTGTAGTTAATCCTTCTGTCGTAAACAAAAAAACATGGGGAAACTCTTGATTGAAAGCGTAGTTAAAAGTTTTGGGATCGCCGATAGTGCTAGTAACCCACTGCGATACCTGCGCTGCCTCAGTTTTTAACTGGGTTGGGTTGCAGCTAGTCAGTAATAAAGTTAATGCCAGAAAAACTGAAAGCCAAAAGCGGGACAGTACAGCAGAAATCATGAGACAGTGTAAATGAGCTTTTTTGGGCGATCAAAGTAGTCTTATTCTGAAATAAACTAAGCAACTAATTTACTTATTCCTTTACATTCCTCACTTCATAAATATTCCAACGGTAGTCGCCAATAGCAGAGTATTTAACACTTTGGATGTCATTGCGGATTGCTGCTAAGGAAAGTGGATTAATTAAGTGGATGTAAGGCAAGTATTCTTGAGCGAGGCGTTGCGTTTGGGCATAAATAGCTTTACGCTTCGCTTCGTCTACCACCTGAGAGCCTTGAATGTATAACTCACCTATTTTCTTTTCCCAATCTGATGCTTCCCAACCCTGGACAGGCGCTTGTCCTGGTTGAGGTTTTTGATTGAAAACGTGATAGTTCCCTTCAGGTAGCCAAACGTTTAGACCGCTTGCTGGTTCAACGCCGCCCGTAATCGCTCCAAAATAACATTCCCAATCGAGAGTATTAGATTGCTTATCTCCCAGTACGTTGAAGTCAACAGCTTGAATATCAAGTCGAATGCCAACTTTGCCTAAATCTCCTCGGATTTGGGAAGTAAGGGCTTCACCAAGACGACTACCCGCAGACGTTAGCATTGTAAACCGAACGTGATTGCCATCAGCATCTAATAACTGGTTTTTATTGTCATACTTAAATCCGGCTCCTAATAAAAGTTCCCTAGCTTTTTTGGGATTGTAGTTATAGACTTTTAAGCCTTCTTGAGGAGAAAGATAGTAAGGGCTTTGGACAGAAATTGGTGAGTTTTGCAATGCGCCTAATCCCCTAAAGACGTTGTTGAGCATTTCTTGGCGATTTAGGGCGTAAGCAACTGCTTGCCTAAAAGCAACGTTGTTGAACCAGCGAGATTTGATAGGACTTATGAGCGGCTTGCCGTTCCTGCTACCTTTATTAAGATTGAAGGTGATAAAAACAGTGCCAGTATCAGGGCCAGCATTTTGAATTGTAAAATTGCCGCGCTTTTCTTCGCGTTTGAGCAATTGAAAACTTGCCGGGCCAATTTCGATAATATCCAAACCGCCAGAACGAAACTGAATCAAAGCTGTGTCAGGCGCTTCGACAATTTGCCAGATCAATCGCTCCAAGCGTGGCTGGGGGTTGCCTTGAGCATCTTTGCGCCAGTAGTAGGGGTTGCGACGAAATACTATCCGTTGATTGGGTTCGTAACTCTCAATGCGGAAAGGTCCGTTGACAATAATTTTAGCTGGATCGGTATCTGTTCCCCATGTAGAGAGAAATACAGGTCTGCCATCTGCACGATTAGTTTTTACCGATTCAAGCAGCACGTGTTTTGGTAAGATTGCCGTTCCAGCTACGTTACGCAAAAAAGGCGCAAATGGTTCAGGTAAAGTAAATTCTACGCGGCGATCGCTAATTTTACGAACTTGAGGAAAAGCGCCGCTTGCGCCAATCCGCAAACCATCTTGAGTATAGGTAGGAATGCGTTTGTTGAGATAAATGTCATTGAAGGAGAAAATGATATCATCTACTGTCAGTGGTTCTCCATCAGACCACTTTAGCCCCTCTCGCAGTGTAAAAACATACCGTTTATTATCGTCTGAAACCTCCCCCAAGGACTCAGCTAGGGCTGGCTCAAGTTTTCCAGTTAATCCGTTTTCTGTAACTAAGCCCTCATGAATAAAAGCAGAGACGTTAGGCGATTCTTGAATTAGAGCATAATTAAAGGTTTTAGGATCGACAGGAGTCCGAGCAATTAATTGAGTTACTTGAGCAGCTTGAGATTTGAACTCTGTGGGATTGCAGCCACTAAGCGCGATCGCAACTACTAACGTTAGTATAAAAGCTATCCATTTACGCCCCCAATTGTAAAAAGTCATAACTTATTTAATATATTTATATTGATTTGCGGATTTTGGCGATCGCGCTTGCAAATTTGTTGTTATTCATACATTTATCGCCAGTAATGTTTGCCTTTCCAAAAAACTCCTAAAACTATGCCAATTAACTGTATTTCATTTACATCAGTTAAAAGGGCAACTATAGGAATGTAACGCCTAATTATTAAGCCAATAATTAAACATAAAATTAAAGACCAAAGCACCGTAGCATTAATAGAAATTCGTTTTTCTAGTGTTTCTAATAAAAATACTGCTCCAGCGCCAATACCTGCTCCGATCGCACAAATTGTGAATAAAGATAATAAAGGCGAATATAATGTTGCAGCTAATATGTTAATAATTGTAAACTGCGTACCTTCATCTAACTGATTGTAAGTCAGCCACAGTATCACCTCTATAGTTGTAATGATTGCAAACGTCATGCCAGCAATTATAATTAGAGAGCGCCAAGGTAAGTACTTAAGTTGACGTAACGGATTAGTCATAGAGATTGCTTTGTGCGATCGCGCGTAATCTTAACTAGCTACTAATAAAACTACCGCATAAGCGGCAATTCCTTCTTCTCGCCCGACGGCATCTAATTGTTCGTTTGTAGTAGCTTTAATACCGACACAATCGCCAGGTATTTGTAAAACCTTAGCTAGGCGATCGCGCATCGTAGAAATATGCGGTTTTAACTTCGGGCGCTCGGCTACAACTACCGAATCAATATTGCCAATTTGCCAACCGCGATCGCGAATTAGCTGATTTACCTTACTAAGTAATACTAAACTATCTGCCCCCGCCCATTGAGCCTCGCTAGGGGGGAAATATAGCCCAATATCTCCCAACGACAAAGCCCCCAGCATCGCATCCATAATTGCATGAGTTAGTACGTCAGCGTCGCTATGTCCTAGCAAGCCTAATTCATGCGGAATTTCTACCCCGCCCAAAATTAAGTGGCGATTAGTGCTTAGTTGATGAATATCGTAACCATTACCAATACGGATATTAACCATAGTTGAAATTTTAAAAAATACAACAATTATTTTATTAAACCTAACTACTTGCGATCGCTCTTTCCTGTCAGCAAATTACTAATTTCCTTCCCGCGATTTTCTTCCTAGCACCCCAGACAGACTTATCCCCGTTACCAGCAATACAATTAATCCTAGCCCGTTCAAAATTGGGTAAATTGCTTGGAGATGAAATATTTCTCCTGTATGGATACTCAAAATCAAGCTTGATGTGAGTCCCGTATTAATAGACCATTCCTGGATAATAGTAGCGAGCATTCCCGTCAATACAGTTAAGGCTAAAGGTAAAGCAATAATCGGCGCAACAATCCGGTGATACTTGCGGGCTAAACGTTTCATAATCTTTTAAAGAAGTTGAAATAAATTTAGAGGAAAAACTAAGTTTAACTTGCAAATAGGCATCGCAATTTTTCAGTTTTGGTCTTCAAGTCTAGCCGCAAAAAGATGTTAATGTATAAAGTAATATTAGACAATTTAGCTAAAATCCAGGCAGTATTTTCTACAAAAAGACGCTACCAATTTTTTGACCGCGTGTAGTTCATTCAACCGACTTACAATAACTATTTTTTAGGAATTTATGAATATCCGTCCTAGTCATGTATTGATAGTTGGGGTAATTAGTATTTTGGCACTAACAGGGTGCAATAACGCCGAAACTACCCAGTCATCACCTAGAGAAAATAGCACATCTTCAGTGGCAACAACACCATCGGCAGGTTATTCGGGTTTACTAGGTGTTGTATCTAGTACCAAAACAGCCGTTGAAGCTGGAGACTATCCTAGGGCAAAAACAGCCTTTGCCAAATTTGAAGATAACTGGAAACCCATCGAAGATGGCATAAAAGCAAAGTCTAGCGATAGCTATAAGGCTATAGAAGATAGCTTAGATCGAGTAAACGGCGAACTCAACGGCTCTGAGCCGAATAAGGGCAAAGTAATAGCAGAGTTGCAGTCGATGGAAACAAGTATTAATAATGCTTCTAAGCTGTAGATATAGCTAAGAAACAATAACTTTCCGGCATGAAAGAAATAACGAATTGAGGAAATTGCCCAAAAAAAGGTTGCAACCTATCACAACTAGCTAGAGCTTGGGTGCTGGCTTAAGGCGTTGCGCCTTTAGGTGGCGCTTTGAGCAGAAAGGATGAATTTAGTTGCAAAGTTAAGTTAGGCGATTATACAAAGACGCGATCGCGCCTGAAAGGTTCATTTCCTTAAACGCTGTTTAGATTCTGGCTAAAAAGATAAATATCCCTGGCATTGGCAATCTAGCCTAGAAAACTTATCAGACGGTTCGGCGATGGATTTGTTAAGTTAGATCTATAGTCGCGACGGCGATCGCGCACTTCAATAATGTGAACTTGACCACACTACACCACACCACCCAAAAACCGATCTTATGACTGAGCAATAGGATAGCAGTGACAGTGCCAAAGATAAAGATTTAGACCAATATCGGGTTGGCAGTGGCGAAGCCATGACGACAAATCAAGGGGTGCGGGTTAGCGATACTGATAATTCATTAAAAGCTGGTTCGCGTGGGCCAACCTTAATTGAAGATTTTCATTTCCAAGAAAAACTTACGCACTTTGATCGCGAACGCATTCCAGAACGAGTAGTTCACGCGCGTGGTTCCGGCGCTCATGGCTATTTCCAGCCTTACGAATCAATGGCGGAGTATAGCAAAGCAAAATTCTTGCAAGACCCGTCTGTAAAAACACCTGTATTCGTGCGCTTTTCTACAGTTGTAGGCTTTCGCGGTTCGGCAGATACTGTCCGTGACGTGGGCGGCTTTGCCGTTAAGTTCTACACAGAAGAAGGCAACTACGATCTAGTCGGCAACAACATTCCGGTTTTCTTTATTTAAGACGCGATTAAGTTTCCCGATCTAGTCCACGCGATTAAACCAGAACCGCACAACGAAATGCCCCAAGCGGCAGCAGCCCACGATAATTTCTGGGACTTTATATCGCTGACTCCCGAATCAATGCACATGATTATGTGGATATTGAGCGATCGCACTTTACCCCGCAACTTTCGGATGATGCAGGGTTTTGGCATTCACACTTTCCGCTTTGTCAACGCTCAAGGAAAAGCCAGCTTTGTAAAATTCCATTGGAAGCCAGTGCTGGGCGTACATTCAATGGCGTTTGACGAAACCCAAAAAATTGGGGGCAAAGACCCAGACTTTAATCGTCGTGATTTGTGGGAATCTATTGAGAAAGGCGACTTTCCTGAATATGAATTGGGCGTACAAATTATTGCCGAAGAAGACGAGTCTAAGTTTGACTTCGATATTCTCGACCCCACTAAACTAATCCCTGAAGAACTTGTACCTGTGCGTCCGATTGGAAAAATGGTTCTTAACCGCAACCCCGATAACTTCTTCGCCGAAACTGAGCAAGTAGCGTTCCAACCGAGCAATGTAGTCCCTGGTATAGACTTCAGCAACGATCCCTTGTTGCAAGGTAGGTTAATGTCTTATCACAACACGCAACTTCACCGCTTGGGAAGTCCTAATTTTACAGAATTACCAATTATTATATAAGCATAAATCGTCAAAAATCTAGTGTAGCCACTGCCAAGTTAAGGCTAGAAGCACCGCCGCCGAAGCTCCGATTAATGTATTAAAAATATTGACTACTTCATTGGTGAGCCAACCTACCTTAGCTTGCAAAGTTGCGCCAATTACGCTTTCGACATTAGTAGCGATAAATGCCGCTATTACACAAAAAACTAACCCTAATAAGTCCATTAAACCTACTCCCCAGCCGATGATCGCGATCGCAATTGAACCCACTATTCCAGCTATCGTACCTTCTAAACTAACTGCTCCTTCGGTTCCTCGCGGTACGGCTTGCAAGGTAGTAATTAGATAAGTGCGCTTGCCATAAGCTTTTCCAACTTCACTAGCACAAGTATCAGATAGCTTGGTGCTAAAACTTGCTACATAACCTAATAGTAATAATGGTGTAATTGATTTTGCTCCTACGATTACTCCCACCGCACATATCGCCGCCGTTAGCGCTGAACCCCAGACATTTTCTGGGCCTCTAGCCCCCGATCGCTTTTCGGCAATCCCTTCAGCTTCTTTTTGCGCCAAACCAATGCGAGTAACGGCAGATCCTACTAAAAAATAAAATAATACAACTATGTATCCCTGCCAACCTAAACTACCCCAAATTAGTACGCCGAGTAGCCAACCGTGAAATAAGCCTGGGTTTGTCAGTAGTTTTTTGGGAGCAAGCCAAGCAATACCTAGTAAAACTGTGTTCAATACAACAGCAATTAGCCAAGGATTTAGCGAATAAATTGGAGATAGCATTAATTACCAGCCTGTAAATTTTCAGCCGTGAACCAAACTTTATTTCATCTTGCCTTTCCTGTCACCGATATTGCCCAAACGAAAGCGTTTTATGTCGATGGTTTGGGTTGCATTGCTGGGCGGGAAACTCATCATGCTCTAATTCTTAATTTACACGGTCATCAACTGGTGGCTCACATGACTAAAGATGCGATCGCACCCCAAAAGGCTATTTACCCCAGACATTTTGGCTTAGTTTTTACTTTGGAGCAAGACTGGGAAAACTTGCTACAGAAGTCGCGCGACTCTCACCTACTTTTTAGAGAAGAACCAAAGCACCGCTTTAGCGATTCACCCCTAGAGCATCGTACCTTTTTTTTAGAAGATCCTTCTTACAACTTGCTAGAGTTTAAGTATTATCGTTACCCTTCAGCAATTTTTGGCAACCACGATTACGCCCAAATTGGCGATCGCTAATATCTATTCCTCTAGAGCTTCTGCTACCACATTTAGACATCTTGAGTCTGTTACCATCCAATCGTGACGCAATATTGGCAGTTGGATATTTTTTCCTACAGGTAGTTGCGAACTATTAGCTGGAATAATTATTAAGTCGTAAGGTGTCCAAATTGATGTAACATTTAGTTGATTCAACATCTCAACATCCCGCTCTAAGTCTTGCAAAAAAGCGCTTTTAGGTCGCATTTGTATGCAGCCGGGGCGCTGGGAAAGCTGCGCTGCCCAAGTCCCTTGGTGGGGAGATGAGATCGTAACAAAACTTTTTACTCGGTCAATTCCCCCCAATCGCTGGATGTAATAGCGGCTGACAATTCCCCCCATACTAAAGCCGATTACATTTAGCTTTTGTGCGGGTGCAAAGGTTGTGTGTACATAATCAGCTACCTGTTGTGCTAATTTGTCAAGGGGTAATTCACCATTACTTGGCAGCAGATCGAGATCGTGTACTGACCAACCAAGTTTAATTAAACTTGGAGCCATTGTTTGAAAAATTGCTCTCGTGTCATTCAATCCATGCACTAATAGTACGGTGCGACCCTTCAAACTTGTCATATTCCTTTAGATAACTGATTTCTAATTCCTGCTTGAGCTAGAGGATTTAGTCAATGTATCTAGCTATTATGTAACTATTTATTGCTTGCTATCTTCAATAGCTAAGTATTAATACTTGTAATATGTTTCTATAAATTTTATTAAGAATTATCTAAAATCTTGCAATGAGGGACGGTGAAAATTCATAATTAGTTCTGAATGAGTGTAAGTTGCAGTTAGCTGAGAAGGAAGTTTTCAAAGCAATTTGCTTGCAACTAAAAGTTGCCACTAATGCTTGCATAACGTATATAGAGTAAAACCCCCGAAAAGCCAATATGTTAAGCATAAAAAGAATATTTTGTTGTAATTTTAATTTACTACTTAAACTTTAGGAGAAATTGTAATGATTGGTGGCTTTAAAAAATTATTGGCTGGAATTTTATCTTTTTTTGTAGGGTTGTTTGCTGGTAAAAAGGCACAAGCCGATAAACCAAATTTACCTCCAACTTCCGCCAAACCTAAGAAACGTAGCGGCTACTTTATGGAACTTGATGAATCGGAAGATGCTAAGTTTTTAACTGAACCTGTCGCCGCAGCAAAGCAAGCAGTAGAAACAACTAAAAATGCTACCGTTGAAGCAGCAAACAAAGTAGTAGAAACAGTAAAAACATCCGAACCTGTTGCCGCAGCGAAGCAAGCAGTAAAAAGAACTAAAAGTCCTGAAACTGCAGTAAAAGGTAATACAAAAACAGTGAAAACTGCTGAACCTGTTGCAGCTAAACAAAGTAAAGTTGAGTTAGTTCAAACAGCAGAAGGGCTAAAGGCAGAACCAGCAAAACCTAGCACACCCGTAGCAGCAAGCACCAACGGACAAAACAAAACTGAAACAACTTTTGCACCTAAGTATCTGAACCCAGCAGCAAGTTCAAATAGCCGTCGTCGTCCTGGAGCAAATATGACCAATTTCCTTGATATGGCAAATCAAGTAAAAAATCCCGCTAAAGGTAGTTAGAGAAAAAAGGAGGGCAAAGAGAGATAAATTTTTTTATCTTCTCCCCTCCTTATCTGTCTTGTTAGCGCCTTTAATTAAAACTAAAGCGCTGTACAACGCAAAAGCTGAATCCCAAGTAGAGGGAGTGCGGCGCAAGAGATGAATGTGAGATGGAAGGCGCTCTAATAATTCGTTTTGGTCGATTACAGTCTCCGCAAAGAGAGAAAAATCAGACCAAATTGGGATAGATGGTAGCTGAAATGCTAGAAAATCGAGCAAGCTGTTCCAACTAATTCTGATTGTTGTGCGATCGCGTGATGGTACGTTAGTAACTCCTTTTTGGTATTGATAGCTGTTGTCGTGCAAACGCAAAATGCAACGCCGACTCGGAAGTAGTAAATCGCAAAAGTGGGCATAGTCTTGAATTTTTGTTTTGCGTTGAAGTTTGCCCCGTGCATCTCGATCTACTACTTGCTCGAAAATAGGTAATAGTCCTAAAATGCGATCGCTTAATTCCGACCAGTTGAAAGTCATAGCGCCCGTTTGACCTTGTTCGTTTTGGCAAACTACGGTAGTTTGAGGTTCCGCATCCTGGAAATAGCTGACTTGAAAAACGCGGGTTTGGTTAACTTCTGCTAGGGTTGTCCACAAACAGGGAATACCCGCAGCACACAATTGCTGACCTAAAAATTTTAATTCACCAATAGCCCCGCTTTTATAAAACCGCCAGCCGCGACTAGGTAGTTGTAGCCGTGCAAAGTAGGGTTCTATTTGCATAATTTGAGCAAAGTTTTGAGCAGCTACAGTTTTGTTTTCACTAGCTATAGGTTCTAAGATTAATACGCCCAATTGATTGCTTGGCTCAGTAGTAGTAGTAGCTTGAGCAATGCCTCGTCCAAGTTTTTTTAGGGATTCTAAACGTTGTAGCCCTTGACGTGCTTGAGCTAGAAGTTTTGTATTAGAAACGTTTTTTAGTAATGTCAAGTAGATGTTTTGGGCTAATTCTAGTTCGCCTAACACTTCATGCAGTCTTCCCGCGTAAAATTGCACCCAAGAATCTTGGGGTGATGCTTGCAATAGCGGTTGCAAGAATTGAGCGGCGGATTGGTAGTCTTGCTTTTCAAAGGCGGCGACAACATCATCAAGCATAGCAAAGAGAATAATTTTGAGTTAGATGCAAAAGTTAAAAACCCTTTGCTTATAGCTTGCGCTAATTAGTTTCAGTTTACTTTAGCAAAATAACTATTAAGCTTCAAAAGTAGCCGCAACAATAGATAAAGCAACTATTGGGGCTGTAACGGCTCTCAAGATGCGACTTCCCAAAGAAACACTTTGAAACCCAAAAGTAATCGCCTTGTCAATTTCTGCGGCTGTCCATCCTCCTTCTGAGCCAATAGAAATAACAATTTCCGCGCTCTTTGGTACGGAATTAATTGCCTTTTGTAAATGCAGGTTGTTACCACGCGCTACACATAAATAACGATAATTAGTCCTAACGGCAGTAATAGCTGAACTAAAAGCAACAGGTTCTAAAATAGCTGGGATAACTGCCCGCTCCGATTGTTCGGCGGCTTCTGTGGCAATTCGCCGCCACCGCTCTAGCTTTGAACTACTAGGATTAAGAATAGTGCGATCGCTTATTACAGGTACAATCGTCGTTACCCCTAATTCAGTACAGCACCGCACTACTTCATCAAAGCCATTTCCCTTGGGCAAAGCTGCCATCAAAGTAATTGATATAGGTAACTCGCTTTGGACTTCTAACGACTCCAGAATTTGCGCTTGCTGGGCTTCTAGCGCCGCCAGCCACCAATTACCCTTACCATCCATCGCAATAAAAGACTCGCCCTCTCCCAGCCGCAAAACGCGGCTTAGGTAGTGCAATTGTTCCCTCGTTAGCAAAATTTGCTTGTCTTGCAATTGAGAAGTTGCGATCGCGAGTCTTTGCAGTTGTGCCATTAATCAGCTTTTAAGTAGGATGCGATCGCTTCGTTGGCGAGTTGAGTCATGGATTTACCATCTCTTGTAGCGGCGGCTCTTAGCTGTAGGTAAATGTCATCGCTGAGGCTAATCCGACGGCGCAATTTATTTGTGGCTATGGTGGTATTGCCAATTGCTACTACTTGCCTATTAGTATCATCAGTTATATCTGCGATGGCGGAATCTGCCATCGCTTCTACTAAGCCATCGCTATCATCGGTGGAGTAAGCCTCGGCAACATTTTCGGCTTCGTAATTAGCGGCAAATTCTCGAATCGAGTCAAAGCCAATGCGATCGCAAAAACAACCGAAACTTTCTCCTTCTTGCTGTTCTTGCTTAAAATAAGCAAAAATCGGCTTTAGCTGTGTTTCCAAATCATTAATGTGCATCCGTTCCATATAAGGAACGGCAAGCCGCGTTTGACTTGGCGAACCACCTAGCCAAACTTGGTAAGACTCGGTAGCACTACCAACAAAGCCCAATTCTGCCAAATATGGACGGGCGCAACCATTAGGGCAACCAGTCATTCTGACGACAAAATGCTCGTTTTCCAAACCCACTTGCTCAAGTAGCGTTTCAATCCGCTTGAGAACGCTAGGCATAACTCGCTCGGATTCGGTGATTGCTAATCCGCACGTAGGCAGTGCTGGGCAAGCCATTGAGTAGCGTACTAGCGCATTAATAGCCTTCGGGTCAGTTTGTACGCCACAACGAGTCAAAATGTCTTGAATCGCCTGCTTTTGACTCGGATCGATGTCGTAGAAAATTATATTGTGGTGGGGTGTAAGGCGAATTGGTAAATTGAATTGCTGGACAATTTCTCTTAGCGCTGTTCGTAATTGAAAAGATCCTTCATCCTTAACTCGTCCATTTTCTACCGATATGCCGACAAATAGCTTACCGTCTCCTTGTTCTTGCCAGCCTAGGTAGTCTTCGTACTTAAATTCTGGTAAAGCCTGGAATGGGGATAGTTTTTTACCGAAATATTCCTCTACTTTGGCGCGGAATTTATCTACACCCCAATCGTTCATCAGGTATTTCAAACGGGCGTGGCGGCGATCTGTGCGATCGCCATAATCTCTTTGAGTAGCTACAATTGCCTTAATTAGCTCGTAAACGTCCTCTTTGGCTACATAGCAAATCTCGTCAGCCATCCGCGCAAAGGTTTCTTCTTTGTTGTGGGTTCTACCCAATCCGCCACCCGCAAAGACATCAAAGCCTAGTAACTCTTGCTTGTCATTAGTAATAACTACCAAACTCAAGTCTTGAGAATACAAATCAATCGAATTATCTCCTGGTACAGTCACCGAACACTTAAACTTACGGGGCATATAGTGCGTACCGTAAATTGGTTCGGGGTTATCGTGAATAATTGTCCCTGTACCGTTGCGCTGACGGGCGGCGACGACATCGGGGTTTTCTTCGGCGCTCACTGCTTTTTCGCCATCAAGCCAAATTTCGTAATATGCGCCAGTTTGCGGTGTTAGTAACTGAGCAATATTTTCAGCGTATTTCCAAGCGTACTGATAAGCTGGTTGATTTTTAAAGGGAGCCGGGGGAGCCATCACGTTGCGACTGACATCGCCACAAGCGCCCAAAGTCGAACCCATGTTTTTTACAATCGCTGCGATCGCGCTTTTGAGATTTTTCTTCAAAATCCCGTGCATCTGAAAGCCTTGTCTAGTTGTAACTCTAAGCGTCTGATTGCCGTATTCTTCAGATAGCCTATCTAGAGTCAAATATAGTTCGGGGGGTACAAAACCTGCGGGGTTTGTAGTTCTCAGCATGAACTGGTAATCTTTCTCTTGTCCCGGAACTCGATTATCACGGTTATCTTGCTGATAAGAACCGTGAAACTTAAGAATTTGTACTGCGTCTTCGGAAAAATGCGTTGTATCTTGCTGTAGTTCGGTAGCTACAGGCTCCCGCAAAAAATTACTACGTTCTTTTAAGCCTTCAACTTTCGAGGGTTTACGCAACGCAGCAGGATTAGAAATAGAGGACTTTACCATTGCACTTGATTGAGGAGGATTTTAAGGCTACACCGTTCACCGCCGCACCAGTAGAATTAAAAACACCTCAATCGGCGGTTCAATCCCCGGTAAATCCGTCGGTATTATGAGGAATACCCTAATTTTAACACGAGAAAAAGTTGAGGTTAGCCACCTTAATGACTAAACCCCAACTTTCCTAGATATCAATTAATTGACTACCATCAACCCCTTACATCTGCACCAAACTGCTGAAATTAGAACCGATAAGCAGCACCAGCTTGCAAGCTCACTGCCGAGGCGGAACTATTTTCGTAAGCTTTGATACCTAGTTTAGCATCAGTATAAAACATGATGTTTTTGGTTACTTCTGTTTCTAAACCTGTAGTCAACACAACTGAATCTTTGTTGCCTAAAGGTGTTGGTTTACCATTTGCTTCGACAAACGAGTAGCCTGCACCTAAATAAACATTGGCTCTATTAGTAACAGGGACATCATAGGAAATTATTGGCATAATAGCGCTAGTCTCATTGCTAAATAGAATTGCTCCCCGTGCTGAAATTGGAGTATTGGGAATTGCTAAACGCCCTTGAATATTACCGCCAAATTTTGCCGCATCTCCAGTTTGTCCACCATTAGTAACCCCGGTAGAAATGCCTGCGCCTAAGTAACTTGCTCTAGTCCCTGAAGGTCTGGCTGACGCTGTTCCTGCGGATAATACTGGAGCAATTAACAAGGCAGATAATGCCACAATCTTGACAGAAGTTTTAAGAAGTGATTTCATAAGTATTAGTGTGTTTAGTTTCATATTTATAGTCGAACAAATATTTAATAATGTTCCAACTTTGTTTAAATGATTTACTATAAAAGTCAACTATTTGTTAACTTATTTGCAAGTAAAAGTATGAATTTAATAGACTGTTTATAAACTGTCACAACACTGCTAATAAACGATTACTACGAGCTAAAATAATTCGTTTGATTAGCGTCTTTATCTATATAATTAAATATTTAAGAAAAATACGCAGTCAGCCTAGGATTTAAATCCTAAGCTGACTAATGATTAAAATGAGATTAAAAAAGGTCGGCTACGCAACCCTATGTCTTTTCTTATACAAAAATGGTTGTCAACTTGCCTTACTACTTCAAATCGAGTAAACCTTTTTCTTTAAGCTTGGGATTGAAGCGCACTTGCATTTTTAAGCCGCGATCGTCCAATTGTCTGGAAATTTGTGGGTTAGCCGTATGAAAGCACTGTCACGTACCCTTGATTTCAGTTATGAAGAGTCACTTATACTCACCGATGAAGGGAGGATAATTTTAGACCAGGCAAAATGTCGCAATCTTCAGGCAATTAGAGACTTAGGTTGCCAGTATATTTGGGGTGAGGAGGGATTTCTCAAAGATGAGAGTCGCGCTCGTTACTGGTATACCGTTGCAGCCGATGCTGGTCATACGGGTGCGACCTCAATATGATATTGTTACAGAGAGATAGGAAAGCCGTATTGGTTGAGCTTATTCCAGAATTGGCTCCAACGAGTCGGAGTTAAAACCAAAGTTCTTAAACTGAGTACCACGGCGGCA
>JAABUN010000744.1_pt1 | contig 81130 bp, 77 predicted proteins | sample 5559311 | NCBI WGS metagenome assembly JAABUN01 (sample SAMN10711877, study PRJNA513370) | rock metagenome | isolation source: Antarctica rocks | place: Antarctica: Victoria Land, Siegfried Peak sud | reverse complement strand
ATACATGAGAAAACTCATATTCAAAAAGCCGGTAAAGTTCGTTCTGCCGATGGCTTGATGCTACACTGTTGGGGAAAACTGGCAGTGGCTTTCTATTTGCTCGTTTTCAACTACTGATTCGCATATATCTAATCTGTATCAAATAACATTCGTCGCAAAAGGGTCATTACTGACACAAATTATTATAACATCAGAAGATTATGACACTATTCATTTTCTAGACGGTTGACCTTCTGGCTTTTATCAAAAATTCATTCGCTCTTTCGTAATTCGGTCTTTCCGGCAAACTTGTTTCGGCAAACGCTCGTTCAAATTCCTTGTGCAGATTGAGCCGCAACTCATTCACTTCGCGCCAGACGGTTTCGCCGCGCTTTATCGAAAGCAGAGTTTGGCGATTTGCTTCGACGCGGACGATTAAATCGGATTCGCGCAAAATTCCGATTCCCTGTAAAAGCAAACGGATTAAATGCATCGCGTGTTTCCATTTGATTTCGCCGCTCGCGCGCAAATCCTGTTCGAGCTTTTTGAACTGCGACATCACATAGCCGTTATAAGTTTGATAAACGAGCTTCGAGAGAAAAATGACGCGCATCGCCAGCAATTCCCGCGCCGTCTCGTCGGCGTATTCGACGAGCGGCGTGAACAGACATTCCAAAACGTTCGGATTCGCCTTGAGCGCGAGAATCAAAAACTTTTGCAGTTCCCAGTAACATTCTTCCCGTTCCTTATTTTCGAGCTGTTCGGGAACGCCGAACATCGACCAATGAACATCGGCTGACGGCAGATAAATCCCGCGCAAATCCGTATCGGAATTTTCATCGTCCAGCCCGAACGCTTTTGAGCCGACGACGCAGCGATAAATTACAAAATCATACAGTTCAAAATTTTCTAACTGCGAAACCAAACCGCTCTGCTCGTTTTGAAAATGCTTTTTGATGGAAAAATCTTTCCGGTTCGCCATCGCTTCGCTGGCGTCGAGAAACTTTATTTTGTAAGCGTGCGAGGCATCAATCGGCAAACCCGAAATTGCGCCGACCGCGCCTTCCGGCTGAAAACGGTTTTCGTTCAATATTTTCAAATCATTCAGCAAAACGATTTGCGTTCCTGCCGGAATAATTAAGTTGACGCTGTTCATCCGTATATAAATTTATTTCTTTATAAATTACGTGAATCAAGAGCAAAAGCCGCTAAGTTTGTCTGACATTTCTTACATTAGCCAAGTCCTTTAGGGCGTGGTCAATAAATATAAATAAAAGAGGGCGTTTTAACGTCCTTGCTGCTTTTGGCTTGAGCCATTGTGGTTGTCCATACAGATTAAAAGGACGTTAAAACGCCCTGAGTAATTTTAATTCGTCCGTCCACGCCCTAAAGGACTTGGCTAAGAGGAAATCTATTTTAATCTTGATTCACATAATTTATTCCTCGCCAATATCTTCGTTCCAAACTTCAGGATTCGCGTTGATATAATCGGCAAGCATTTTGATACACTCCTGCGAATTCAAATTAATCACTTCGACGCCATTTTCTTTAAGCCATTCGATTCCGCCGTCGAAATTTTCCGCTTCGCCGACGACAACCGTCCCGATTTTGAATTGCCGCACCAAGCCCGAACAATACCAGCACGGCGCAAGCGTTGTAACCATTATTTTGTCTCGACAAGTTCGCTGTCTTCCCGCTTTACGAAAAGCGTCGGTTTCGCCGTGAACCGATGCGTCGTTTTCCTGCACGCGCCGATTGTGTCCTTTCCCAAGCAGATTTCCCTGTTTGTCGAATAATGCCGCGCCAATTGGAATTCCGCCTTCGGCTAGACCCGTTCGGGCTTCTTCAATAGCGACATCGAGCATCGCTACGTAATCGAGATTATTTTTCATTCCGCCATTTTATAACATTTTCGGTGCGGCGGCGGCAGTTGAAATTTGCTTTTTGTGAAACATTCATTTAACTTTCTCTGTATTACAAATAATTTCTAAATCAGTTTCCAATTTCAATTCAGCAGGTAATTTTTAATGTCCAAAACACTTTTGTCTTGTGTCTTTCCCCCGAACTTTAAAGCAAGAACTACGATTTTTTTAACCGTTTCGCTGTGCTTGATTTTTTCAATAGCTGCAAACGCGCAGGTGCCGCAAGCGTCGCCGTCTCCGAAATTTGCGCCCGCGCCGCAGACTTCGCCGACGCCTGCGACCGCGCCTTTACCGAAGACGGCGCAAAAGCCTTCCGACCCGCTCAAGAATTTCAAATACCGACTTGTCGGACCGTTTCGCGGCGGTCGCGTCGGCGCGGTGGCGGGCGTTCCTTCGCAGCCGGATGTTTATTATTTCGGCGCGACCGGCGGCGGAGTTTGGAAGACGACGGACGCGGGCGAGAATTGGCAAAACGTTTCGGACGGATTCTTTAAAACCGGCTCGGTCGGCGCGATTGCCGTTGCGGAATCTGACCCGAATATAGTTTATGCCGGAATGGGCGAGGAAACCGTGCGCGGCAATGTTTCGCACGGCGACGGCGTTTATAAATCTCTGGACGCGGGCAAAACGTGGAAATTCATGGGTTTGGGCGACACACGCCAAATCTCTCGAGTGCGCGTCAATCCGAAAAATCCGGACATCGTTTACGTCGCCGCGCTTGGACATTTGTGGGGAAATAACGAAGAACGCGGAATTTTCCGCTCGAAGGATGGCGGCAAGACTTGGGAAAAAGTTTTATACAGAGACGATAAAACGGGCGCGAGCGATTTGACGTTTGACCCGAACAACGCAAATACGCTTTACGCCGGATTCTGGGAAGTCAATCGCACGCCTTATAGTTTTAACGGGGGCGGCGCTGGCAGCGGTCTTTTCAAATCGACTGACGGCGGCGACACCTGGACGGAAATTTCGCGCAACAAAGGTTTGCCGACGGGCGTTTTGGGTAAAATGAACGTCGCGGTTTCGCCGCTCAATTCGCAGAGAGTCTGGGCGATGGTCGAAGCCAAAGACGGAGGGCTTTATCGTTCGGACGACGGCGGCGACAACTGGCAAAAAGTTTCGGATAATCCGAATCTCCGGCAGCGTCCGTGGTATTACAATCGAGTTTATGCCGACACGCAAAATGCCGATACGGTTTATGTTTTGAACGTCGCATTTTTGAAATCGACCGACGGCGGGCGCAATTTTACGAACATCGGCGTGCCGCATTCGGACAATCACGATTTGTGGATTGCGCCGAACGACGCGCAAAGAATGATTGAAAGCAACGACGGCGGCGCGAATGTTTCGACGAACGGCGCAAAAACGTGGACAAAACAAGACCAGCCGACAGCGCAGTTTTACCGCGTCGCGCTCGACCAGGATTTTCCTTATAACATTTACGGCGCGCAGCAGGACAATTCAACCGTTCGCATCGCCAGCCGTACAAACGGTTTTGCGATTACCGACAAAGATTGGTATGAGGTCGGCGGCGGCGAATCGGGCTGGATTGCGCCGCTTCCGACTGATTCAAACGTCGTTTTTGCCGGAAGCTACGACGGACTTTTAACGCGCGACGACCATCGCACCGGACAGCAGAAAAACGTCGATGTTTACCCGGACAACGCGATGGGCGCGGGCGCGGACGTGCAGAAATATCGTTTTCAGTGGAGCTATCCGATTTTGTTTTCGCAGCACCAAACCAACGGCGTTTATCCGCTTTACACCGCTGCGAATGTTTTGTTTCGCTCGACGAATCAAGGCGCGTCGTGGGAAGCGATTTCGCCGGATTTGACGCGCAACGACAAATCGCGCCAGAAATCTTCGGGCGGCGCGATAACGCAGGACAACACGAGCATCGAGTATTACGACACGATTTTTACCGTTTCCGAATCGCCCGTAACACAAGGCGTGATTTGGACCGGAAGCGACGACGGACTTGTTCAGATTTCGCGCGACAACGGGAAAAATTGGGCGAATGTAACGCCGAAAGGCTTGCCCGAATGGATTCAAATCAACGCGATTGACGCTTCGCCGTTCGATGCGGGAACGGCTTATGTCGCCGCGACGAATTATAAAAACGACGATTATAAACCGTATATTTACAAAACAAACGACTACGGAAAAAACTGGACAAAGATTGTTTCGGGAATTCCGAACGACGCTTTTACGCGCGTCGTGCGCGAAGACCCGAATCGCAAAGGTTTTCTTTATGGCGGAACGGAAACGGGCATTTATTATTCGGCAAACGACGGTGAAACGTGGCAAAGTCTGCAATTGAATTTGCCGATTGTGCCGATTACAGACTTGGCGATTCACAAACGCGAAAAGGATTTGGTTGTCGCTACGCAGGGACGCGCTTTTTATGTTTTGGACAATTTGCCGATGCTTTACGATTTGCCTGCCGCGCAGCGAGCCGATTTTTATTTGTTCAAACCCGAAGACGCTTACCGGACGGCGGGCGGCGGAGGGTTTCCGCTCGGCGCGACGGCGACCGTCGGCGCGAATCCGGCGAACGGCGTGGTCGTCAATTATTATTTAAAGGCGAAACCGACCAAGGAAATCGCTCTTGAATTTCTCGACGCGGGAGGAAAAACCATTCGCAAGTTTACAAAAAGAATCGAAGCGAACGCGAATGCGCCGGAAAGCGAAAATCAGGGCAGAAATGCCGAGCCGCAGATTCCGATTGAAAACGGCGTCAACACATTCGTCTGGAATTATCGTTATCCAAATGCGACAAATGTTCCCGGGCTGATTTTATGGGGCGGAAGTCTCGCCGGACAGCGAATGGTGCCGGGCAATTATCAAGTTCGGATGACAGTTGACGGCAAAGAAATTTCCACACAAGGTTTCGCGCTTAAAGCCGACCCGCGCCTTACGACGACGCAGGAAGATTTTGCCAAACAATTCGATTTGATGTCTAAAATAAATTCCAAACTTTCCGAAACGCATAACGCGATTCTGGAGATTCGAGACGTTAAAAAACAGTTGGAAGATTTATCTGCACGAATGAAATCGCCCGACCAGAAAGATTTGGTCGACAAGGCGAAAGACATTTCAAAAAATCTGACGGCGGTCGAAGAAGAATTGAATCAGACGAAAATCAAAAGCGGTCAGGACGCTCTGAATTACCCGATAAAATTAAATAATAAGCTCGCGGCTTTAAACTCGTCAGTCGATAGTTCGGACGACGCTCCGACCGCGCAGTCTTACGAAGTTTATAACGATTTGGCGGCGAAAATCGACGTTCAACTGGCTCGTCTGGCGGAAATAAAATCGAGAGACGTTGCGGAGTTTAACCGCCAATTTGCGGCGAAAAGTTTGCCGGTGATTGTAACGAAAAAATGATATAAGTTTGCAATTCGGCTGCCGCAGACACAAAGAAAATTTACAGAGATTGTGGGAATAGACAGAGATTTTTAAATCATTTTGTTTTTATCCCTGAGCATCCTCTCAATCCCTGTAAATAATTTCTTTTGATTTCGCATTAGAAGTAAGACTTTCGGAGAAAAAATGTGTCGCAAGATTTTCAAGCAGGTGATTTTTTAATTTTTCAAATCGAAAGCGCATACGGACTCCTTCGTATTCTGGCGATTGAAGAAACGGAAAGCGGAACGGTGTGGCATCTCGCCGCCTACAACGAAATGTTTCTCGACATCGAAACGGCGGACGCGGCGCTCGAAAATTCCTCGTCGTTGACAATCAGCCGCCCGCATTTAGCGGTGACGAATCGCGCGTTTGAAAGCACGCAGGTCGCGCGAATGAAAAACGAATTTTTAGACCAGCAGGATTTAAATGCTTATCGAGAATGGAAGGAAAATCCGAATCGAAAGGTTTCAGATACTTCGGTCAGATTACTGCTCGGTTTGCGTTGAGTTTCTTTTTGACTTTTCCGGCTATTGAAAAATGTTAAATGTTTCTTCGTTTAAGTTCTTTGTCAATCAACTCCAACTCGCGACTCACTTGTCCGCTAACTGCCGTATTTTCCTTTGCGCGGCGAATTAAATAAGGAATCGCGTCTCTGACCGGACCATACGGCACGTATTTTGAAACGTTGTAATCTTTGTCTGCCAAAATGTATGAAAGATTGTCGCTCATCCCGTAAAGCTGCGAAAAATAAACGTGCGGATGATTGTGCGAAATGCCTTTGGCGTGGAGCTTTTCCGCCAGACGGCAAACGCTATTTTCGTTATGCGTTCCGGCGACAAAAGCGATTTGTTCGACGTTTTCCAGACAAAAATCAATCGCCGCGTCGAAATCACGGTCGGTCGCTGCTTTGTTCGGTTGTATCGGCGAAGAATAATTCATCTCGGCGGCTCGCGTTCGTTCCTTTTCCATATAAGCGCCGCGCACGAGCTTAACGGCTAAAATATAACCTTCACTTTTTGCCTTTTCATATGATTTCTTCAAAAAATCAAGCCGGTCGGTGCGATAAAGCTGAATCGTGTTATAAATAATCGGTTGCTCGCGGTTAAATTTTTCCATCATCTCAATTGCCATATTATCAATCGCATCCTGCACCCAGGATTCTTCTGCATCAATAAACACGGGTTGTTCGAGCGAACGAGCGTATTCGCACAAATCCAAAACACGCTTTTTGATTGCTTCCCATTGAGCCGCTTCGTTTTTTAACAACTCTTTTCCCTGACTCGCCTTTTCCAAAACTTCGTAAGACCCTAAACCCGTAACTTTGAAAACGGCGAAGGGAATGTCCGCGTCTTCTTTGGCGCGTGTAATGGTGCGGTGAATTTCGTTTTTAGTGCTTTCAAAAACTGCCTCTTCGGATTTTCCCTCGACCGAATAATCGAGAATCGTCCCGATTTTCGACGCGCCCAGCTTTTTCACCGTCGGGTCGCATTCTTCAATCGTTTCGCCGCCGCAAAACTGGCTGAAAATGGTTTTTTTTATCAAGCCTCTCACCGGAATATGAAGGCGAAACGCAAGTTCGGTTAATTTCGTGCCGATATTAGTCAGCAGCGGCGAGTTTATCAACCGAAACATCCGATATTTTTCCTTTAATTCCGGGTTCGATTTGTCGGCGAAAGCGGTCGCCGTGTCTTGAAAATTTAACTTAAATTCGCTCATTTTTTATCTTTGCTATTTCTTTTATCAATTCGAGAGATTCATCGGAAAATTGAACGCGGTCATAAATGTCAGACATTTTTAATTCGCATTCGACCGATTCGATTTTGAAAGTTTCGTCCAAACCGATATGACTGTAAAGTTTCCAATTGTCGTCATCCTGGCGCACGAAATGCTCAACTATCGGTTCGTCCTGCGAAACCAAAATGTAATCGGTCAAAGTCAAATTAAACATCCGGTAGCGCGTAAATTTGTTGTTGCGGTCGAAACCTTCGGTCGAATCCGACAGAACTTCGATTATTACTTTCGGATTTAAAACAATGTCTTTGAATTTATCGTGATACTCAGGCTCACCGCAAATTATAACCAAATCGGGATACGAAAACATTCCTTTGGTCGAATTTCCCCTTTTTTGTTCAAAGCCGCCGCTTTTTATTTTCGTGTCTTTTGAACGCACGCGACAGTCTTTTCCTAGGAGCTGGTTACTGAGTTCGCGCGTTAGATTTACCGAAATATCGCCGTGCCTGCCGCTTTCACCCGCCATCAAAAAGACTTGCCCGTCAACGAATTCGTAGCGTTCTTCGCTCGCGCGGTCGAGTTCAAGATATTTTTCGACGGTGTATTGAGAAGATTTCCTTTTCGGAACTGCCATATAAATAATTTACCACAGTGACCAAAAAAATTGGTAAATGGTAAATGATAAATGGTAAATTTCTAGTTTTTCATATTTACCATTTATCATTTACCATTTACCATTATTCTAATCATGAGCAAATCACTTCCAAAGCGTTCGGAAAATTATTCCGAGTGGTATAACGAAATCGTCAAACGCGCCGATTTAGCGGAAAATTCCGCCGTGCGCGGCTGTATGGTGATAAAACCTTACGGCTATGCAATCTGGGAAAAAATGCAGCGCGCTCTCGATGATATGTTCAAGGAAACAGGTCATCAAAACGCTTATTTTCCCCTTTTCGTGCCGAAATCTTTTCTCGAAAAAGAAGAACAACACGCTGAAGGTTTCGCCAAAGAATGCGCTGTCGTCACGCATTACCGCCTGAAGGCAAACCCGGACGGCAAAGGTTTAATCGTTGACCCGAACGCCAAACTCGAAGAAGAATTGGTTATTCGCCCGACGAGCGAAGCGGTCATTTGGAACACTTATAAAACGTGGATTCAATCGTGGCGCGATTTGCCGATTTTGATAAACCAATGGGCAAACGTCGTGCGCTGGGAAATGCGGACGCGACTATTTTTGCGGACGGCGGAATTTTTGTGGCAGGAAGGACACACCGCGCACGCTACCGAAGCCGAAGCCTTTGAAGAAACGAACAAAATGCTCGGCGTTTACGCAACTTTTGCGGAAGAATGGATGGCTCTGCCGGTTATCAAAGGCGCGAAAACGCCGAACGAAAGATTCGCGGGCGCAATTGAAACTTATTGTATCGAAGCCTTGATGCAGGACGGCAAAGCGTTGCAATCGGGAACTTCGCACTTTTTAGGACAAAATTTTGCAAAGTCTTTCGACGTAAAATTCGTCAATCGGGAAAATCAACAGGAGTTTGCGTGGGCGACGAGTTGGGGCGTTTCGACTCGTCTGATAGGCGCGTTGATAATGGCGCATTCGGACGATAACGGTTTGGTTTTGCCGCCGCGCCTTGCACCGATTCAGGTCGTCATCGTTCCGATTTACCGCAGTGAAGAAGATTTGGCAAAAATCAGCGAGCGAGTAAATCCGATTATTGAACAATTAAAATCTGCGGGAATTTCCGTCAAATACGACACGGACGACCACAGCAAGCCGGGATGGAAATTTGCCGAATACGAACTGAAAGGTGTTCCCGTGCGCTTGGGAATCGGGATGCGCGACCTTGAAAACGGAACGGTCGAAGTCGCACGGCGCGACACGCTGAAAAAAGACACGGTTTCGCTCGAAGGTATTGTCGAAAAATTGCAGATTCTGCTCGACCAGATTCAGCAAAACATTTATCAAAAGGCGTTCAAATTCCGCGAAGAAAACACGCATAAGGTCGACACCTGGGAAGAATTTCAAACGCAAATCGAGAAAGGCGGATTCATCCTGGCGCATTGGGACGGAACGGGGGAAACGGAAGAAAAAATTAAAGCCGAAACCAAAGCGACGATTCGCTGTATTCCGTTTGATGAAACTGAAGAATCGGGCGCGTGCGTTTATTCGGGCGAGGCTTCAAAACAAAGAGTCGTTTTTGCCAGAGCCTATTAAATCAATGAATCGCAAGCTGATCGTCAAAGCCGCGCTGCTGAATTCGGGCGTCGTGATTGCTTCCGTTATTTTAGGCGTGATAATTTTAAGCGTATTTGCCATCCATCTATTCAATCATAATGTTGAAGACTATTTATTTATAATTGCCTTTGCTGTCGGTTTGCCCATTTCTTTTTATGTGTATAAAAAAGCCGTTTCAATGAAAATCGCCCACGCCGTGACGGTTTATTTATTAACTCAAATTTCAGTCGGTTTGATAATTTTCGTTTTTTTTCTACTGCTTTTTCTCGCCGTTAGAATTTACTGCACATACAATTCGTGCAGACTTTTCCCTTTATAAAAAGAAAAATGCCCGCGAATTTATCATAACTCGCGGGCATTCCATTTTATTTCAATTTCTGACAAACGAAATTTATTTACCAATCGCAAAAACATCATCGGCAACCGGAGAATTTACCTGAATGTCTTTTGCTTTGAAATCGGCGTAAATCGTCAATTGTCCGAGGTCGAAGCGTTGCGCGTAGCGTTCGGGAATTTTTACGCCCGCAACATCGCGTACCTTGTCAATTTCGACCGAAGTCGTAATCGTTCTATTGCGCATCTCGTATTCAGATTCGTAGCTTTTGACGAGTCCGGTCTTTTCGTCAACGAAAAAATCGGTATAAAAACCTTCGGGCGCGGTAATGCGGAAACCGTATTTTTTCTTGCTCTTTTCGGGCAGTGCCGAGATGGTAAAATCTTTTTCTTCGATGTGTTGCAGAAGCGGCAAGCCGAGCCGATTGATCGGCGGAAGAGTAAAGCCATTAATCGAAGAAGATGTCTGCTGCCCGTCATAAATCTGTTTAAAAGGCTGAAACGGATTACTGATTTCCAGACGATATTTATCGCCCGAATAAACGGTGGCGAAAGTCCCGGAAAAAGTAGTCGTCGGCGAGCCGGAAACATCCGCCGTGCCTCTGACGACGAGCGTTTTCATATTTTTGAATTTATCGCCGCCGTGAGCGGCTAACGTCGCTTTGGCAAGCTCGAGCGGCGTTAGTGTTTTAGATGTCGCAACTGCGGTTTTATTTTTGCTCGCGTTTTTGTCGTTCTCGACAGGTTTGGTTTTGCCGCCGCCTTGAGCGAAAACGCTCGCAGAAAGAAAACAGATAGACAGTGAAAGTAAAATCTTTTTCATAATTCTCCAAAAGAGTAAAATTTTAACGGGGAAAAGTTCGTCTGTTTCAACTTACGCAAAAAGAAGAACAAAAGTTTAACTTCCGTTCTTCTTTTTACTGTTTATTACTGTTTAGATAAAATTTAGAAACTAAAACGCATCGTTAAATCAATTCGCCGATTGGCAGTTCCGTTTCCGCCGCCGCCGCCGAATCCGCCGAATCCGCCGCCGACTATCGAAGTGGATTGACCGAAGCGGTTTGAATTCAAATTTCCGATTGGCGCGGCTAAATTCACGCGATTAAACAAATTACTGATTTGCAGCCCGAACGTCAAATTATAAGGTTTATCGCTCCTTCCGCCGAAGCCGCCGCCAAAACCGCCGCCCGCGCCGCCGCGACCGCCGCCGCCTCGTTCACCACCGCGTCCGCCGCCGTTATTCGGACGATTCGCGCCTTCGCCTGCCGAACTTGCCGCTTGTCCGTCGGTATTTTTGGCTAATTGACTTTTTGATTTGCCGAAACCGACCGTCTTGGTAAAGTTCATATTAACTGCAAAAAAACTCGGACCGCGACCGAAATTGCGCGGAATGACTGCTGAAGAATCCGCTATATTGCCGGTATTGCAGAACGAAAACGTCAATCCGCGCTGGACGCACGCCGTATTTAATTGCGCGAAGGTCGGACGCTCGGCGAAAACCGAATCGCGGTTCGTGTCCTGTCCGGTTATGATATTGAACGGCGTGCCGGAACGGGCAATGATAATCGGACTCATCCGAACTTTCCAGGGCAGTTGGAAAGAACCGAACAGGAAAAGGAAATGTCTGATGTCCTGCCCCGTGCTGCCGTATTCGCCCGTCAAATCGTAGCTGTAAGCCGGAAAACTTCCCGCGCCGTCTGTGTTGCCTTTAGCGAATCCGAGAGTATATCTCGCATTAAATGAAATTTTTGGATTCAACTGCGCGTTAAGACTGAGAATTAGCTGCTGCTGATTCGTTACGCCACTCGATTCATATTCGTAAACGTTTCCCTGTGTCGAATCGGGGCGCAGTAAATTCAGTTGTTGGGCATTGGTCGGACAAAGGCTCGTCAAACCGCAAACCGGCGCGTTGACATTGCGCGTGCGAAGCTGGTGCAGCGTCCGGCTTCCGACATAATAAAGCGCGCCTCTCATTTTGAGCGGCAGTTGACGCTCGACCGAAAGCGCGTATTGATAAGTCGTCGGCGTTTGCAAGCCTTGGTCGACTCGGCGGACGGTGAATGTTCCCGGCGCGACGGTGGAGATTTGCGAGACGGTCGGCACGTTTGTGACACCGTTCAGGGAAAATACCGGCTGACTCAAAATCGAAGGGTTTCCGGCAACGATATACTGAGCTTGATTCGTGCCGTTGAAACGGTCGGACTGGAGAGTGAAATTTTCACCGAAACGGTCAAAGAAGATTCCCGCACCGCCGCGAAAAACCGTCTTCGGCTGACGCGCGCCTTTTGCGCCCGGCGAATAGGCGAAACTAAAGCGCGGCGCGAAATTCAAATTGTCGCTGATATTCGTCTGATTTTCGTAACGAAGTCCGAAACTCAAAGTTAAATCCGGGCGAAATCTCCAATCATCCGTGACGAATAAACCGACATCGCGCTGGGTAACGCCGGCAAGCGGATTTCCCGAATTGATGCTGAACTGATTCGGATTGAAACGCGGGTCGGTATTACCTAAAAGTCTTTGCTGATACTGTTCGATTGAGCTGAGCGGTCTCGAAACCTGAGTTCCGCCGATTAAAGTAATCGGCTGGGAAACTAAATTCCCGCTCGCGTCGCGGCAGGGCGTGCCGTCGGCATTCAGACAAAAAGGAACGCCGGTGAAAGTAAATGTTCCGCCGAAATTCGATTGCGATTGGTCTTTGATAGTTACGCCGCGAAGTCTTCCGCCGAATTTTACAGAATGCTGACCGTTTTTACCCAAAGTGGTGGTCGTGTAATTCTGCAGTTCAAAACTATTATTGTTAGTAAAATTCGTGCCGATTTGTGCACCGCCGCCGCCGAACGCGCCAGAGACGTTGATTGTCGGAATCGAATTATCGCCGTTTTGATTGCGGCGATTTATTTCATATTGAAATCTGGTTTCGTTGACCGTCTTCGGATTCAAAATCGCCGTCTCGGTCAATCGAAACTCGTGTTCCGTACTGGAATTCGTCGAAGCGCGTGTCGATAAATTAAAATCTCCGACGCCCTGATTTTCGGCTTTGACGCGCGTAAAACCGTAACGCGCAACCAATGTATTGGTCGCATTTATTTGATAATCAAAGCGCGGACTAAACGTAAAACGGCTCGCCGGAACAACTATATCCTGCTGAAACGGAATGATGTTAAAAGATGCGTTTAGAATGTTGGCATTGATAACCGCATTATTGTCCGCGCTGCGGTTGCTGACATCTATAAAAAATGAAGATTTACCCTTTTGCACCGGACCGGATAGATTTCCGCTGAAAATTCGCGTCTGGCTCGGAGCCCGATTCAGGGCAAACGGATTGCGCGAATTTAGCGATTCGTCGTTGAAATTGACGGATGCCGAGCCGCGAAATTTATCGGAGCCGGGTTTCGTTAAAATCTCGATGCGTCCGAAACCGAGTCGCTCGAATTCTGCCGAAAACGGATTTTGATTAATACGGATTTCGCGGATGGATTCGCGCGGCGGAAGTCTGCCGCCCGTAAAACCGTCGATGTAAATCTGCCCGCCGTTCGGTCCCGCCGAAGGTCCAGCGAGCGCCTGCAAAGCCGCTTCGAGTTCGTCCGGATCGTCGGGCAACGCATTTATGTCTTTTTCGGTCAAAACCGTCGCGCTCGCGTTGTTCTCCGGGTCATTGGAAACTTGATTCTGGGTCGAAACCTGAACCTGTTCGGTCACTGCCGCGATTGATAACGCGATAGTCAGTTCTTCGCGCGCGCCGGACTTGATTTGAACTTCGGCGTTTTCATAAAGTCCGAATTTGTCGGCAATCGCGCGAACCGTGTAGGTTCCGGGCGTCAGTCCCGTCACGGAAAACTCGCCGCGCTGATTGCTAATCGCAGTTTTAATCTTTCCGCCCGCATCGACAGTAGTCACGGTCGCGCCGACAATCGCCGCGCCGGAACTGTCGAGAACTTGCCCACTTAAACTTCCCGCCTGCTGCGCAAAAATCGCCGAGTTAAAAAATATTGTAAAAATGCCGAGTAATAAAAATGATTTTAAACGTGTCATATAAAAATTATGAAGATAGAAGCCGGTTAATTTTTTCAGCTATTTAACGACTCGATGGACGAATTGTTGCAATAACTTTATCTCCAAGACTTCTACCTTCTATTGTCCGCCCTCTTGTAATTTTACGGTGTTCCGAGTCCGTCGAGTCCGGGAATAGTAAAACCCGAATCCTGACCGCGCTGTCCGCCCGGTCTCCCGCCCGCCGTTTGCTGGGTTTTCAAAAACGGCTCGACGCCGCTTAATAATTTGATAGCGGTTACGCGGTCTGAATTCGCGCTCTTCGTGCTGGATAAAGCAATCATCTCGCCGACTTTTAAATCGGTAATCGTAATGTTCGGAAAACGGTCGAGCATATCGTCAATCGAACCGCCGCCGCGCATTCCCATTCCGCCGCCCTGCCCCATTCCGCGATTCGGATTTTGCCCTTCCGCATTCGGTTGATTGCTCGGCGGATTCGCGCTCTGCGGTGGACGCATTCCGCCGCCGGGCTGCATTCCGCCGGCTTGCATCAATTGAAACTGCGCCATTCTCTGCGCCATTTCCGCCGGGAACTGTTTCAAAACCGAATTTGCGCCGACCGCAATCGTCATATCTTTTTTCGTCTGGAGATTGCCGATGGTAATTTCATTTTTCGCCGCATCAATCGCTTTGATTGTTCCGGCGATGGTTTGAAACGAACCGGTGACGATTCTTTCTGCCGTAAAGCTCGCCCCGTCCGCGCTTTTGTCACCCAGCGCGCGAATCGAATCGCCCGCTTTTATTTCGTCAATCGTGCTTGATTTAGCTTGACTGAACTGCACCGAATCCGCCGCATAACGCCTGAAATCCGCTGAATCTTTCGGAGTTAAAATCGTAATTTTTTCGCCCGCAAAACCGCGCGTCGAGACGGTTATTTGTTTAGTCTGCGGATTGACCGCCGTAACTTTTCCCGAAATGCCGCGCGTCCGCCATTGTTCCTGTTCTTTGGTCTGCTTTTGAGCAATATCGCTTTTGGTCATTAAATAGACGGCTTTGGCGGGCAGTGATTTCTTATCGCTCGAAACGATTCCGGTGACGATAAGTTTGTCGCCGACCGCGATGTCCGAGAAATTTGAAGCGACGGCGGCTTTTAAGCTCGGATTATCCGGCGGAACGCGCTTGTATTCGGTTTTGCCCGACAGCATTACGTCCATCGTCGCGCCGTCTTTAGTTTGCAAAACGATTTTATCGACACCGATTGTCGCAACTTCTCCCGCTATTACACTCGGTTTCGCGCCGGCGTCCGTTGCCTGCGCCCGGACGCCGCTCGACAATATGCTTCCAGTAATAATTAATAAAGTCAGTAAAAATAATATTTTTCGCATTATTGAATTTCTCTTTTTAGATAAAAATTTCGCCAGATTTTTGTTACGTCGCCGTTTTAACAAAAGTTGCTTTCCGAACAACAGTTATACAGACGTAATTTAAGCGGAAAAGGTTTTGTTGTTTTTGTAAAGATTTGTAAATGTGAAGATATGAAAGGAAACTGTAAAGCGAAAATTAAGACATTTTACGTCTTCTGCCAACCGGCGGTCGAACGGGCGGTCAGGACGAGACCGAGACTGGCGGAAATCAATATCAGCAAAGCCAGCACCCACAAAAAGGGAACGGAAAGTAGAATCGTCCAAACCGTCGCGCCGATTAAAATTGCCAGCGTTTCCGATTGTTTCGATTCCGGTAAAAGCCGCTTTTGCAGATGCTTGCCGATTATCAATTGTAAAGCGACGCGTCCGAAAACATATGCCAGAATCAGCAGCAGAAACACCATAAAAATGACCACCGCGTTGATGTAATTCGGCAGAAAGTTCAGGCACGCCATAACGCCGAAGGTCGTTCCCCAAAAAGAGAAAAACCCGACGGCGATAATCTTTGTGGTTGAAAGCCGAAAACGCGTGATGGCGCGGCTGATGGCGCCGGGCGAAATTGTCGTCATAGCCAGCGAGAGAACGAACCAGAAAAGAATCGACAAAAGACGCTGCGCCAGAAATGCCGAAGAAAAGCTCGGCGAGAAAAGCTGCGAAGGATTTTGCGTTAGATTCCTGAGTTCGTCTTCAAACACCGCAATCATCACGGTTTCCTTGCCCGCATTGCGAAGCGGATTTTTGTTTTCGGGACGATAAGTTCCGCCGAAAATTATTACGTCACCGCCGATAAACGCGTTTTGTTTTTGAATAATCGAACCGCCGATGGCTGCCACGTCGCCGTCAACTTTCCCTTCGATAACGACATCGCCGCCGAATGCCAAAACGCCCAGCGAATTTCCTTTGACGACGACATTTTTACCGAAAGAGTAAACTTCGCTCTGAGAATTTTCGATGACTATCGTATTTTCGTTCGATTGGCTGACGAGCGGCGTTTGCGAGTAAATTGAAATAACCGCGCACAAAACAAAAACAAATCCCAAAAGCATCTGCCCGAAAGGAATTTGTAAATTTATGAAAATGTTTGTTCCGGTTTCCGAATAAGTCACTTTGATTTAGCCTGTAATTATTCAAGTGCGATTATAACCAACGGACAATCTCGATGCCGCCAGGAGAGAAACGAAAAAGAATGCAATTGAAAGCGCAAAGGCGATTGACGAACTACTGACGAATTGATTATCGAGCGAACGCAAAATGACTGCCGTTCCGATAGAAACGTCGTAAATCAGATGCAGTGCGAACGCGCCGACGGCAAAAATTTGCTCGCCGAATTTCACATAAGTATTTAAAACCGCTTCGATTCTTCCGCCGAGTCCTAAAATTACCGCTAAAAACAAAAGCGAGCCGGCAAAAAGCGCTTTGAATCGTTCGCGCGGACAGCGCAGACCATTAACTTTGCTTTCGGCGTTGGCGACGACAATCTTTGTAAAATTTACGGGAAGTTCGATTTCCGCTTCTTTTTCGAGAGCGAAATCCAGAGCGCAGAGCAATTTCTTTTGTTCGTTCAGCTCCGCCGCGCAACTCTGACAATTGGCTAAGTGCAATTCGAGTTCCAACTCTTCGCGCGGTGAAAGCTCGCCGTCGACGTAAGCGGCAATTTTCGTCAGCGGACAAACTTTTTCGGTTGTGATAATCTGCGAATCCATTAGCAATTTTTTCTCTCGTTTATGATTTCATCTTTGCGAATTTTGCGCTTTTGCAGAAAATTTCCGGATTTCGGCAAAAAAGTATTTTCACTTTCACATTCCCTTAAAACCGCGTTCGACGAAAATTTCGCGCATCATTTCGCGCGCTCTGAAAAGACGATTTTTCACCGTTCCGAGCGGGAGATTCGTGACTTCGGCAATCTCGTCGTAGCTCAAATCCTGCGCGTGTCTGAGCAGAATCAGTTCCCGGTAAATTTGCGGCAGACATTTGACGACCGCCTCGATTTCCCGGCGCCATTCGCTGCGCTCTCGTTCCTGTTCCGGGTTCGGCTGCAAACTTTCAATCTGCAATTGGTAGCTACCATCCGCATTTTCCGCCTCGATACTCTGCTGATTAACCGAATTGCGGCGCATATAATCAATCGCCGCATTATGCGCGATGCGGTACAGCCAGGTCGAGAATTTGTATTCGGAACTGTAGCGTTCAAGCGAATTGTATACTTTGATAAAAACTTCCTGCGTTACGTCGAGCGATGCGTCGTAATTATTGAGCATTCGATAAATATAGCCGGTAATCGGTCGCTGGTAGCGGCGGACGAGTTCTTCAAAGCCGTCCTCGTGCCCGCCAATCGCCGTTTCGATCAATTCGCCGTCGGTCAAACTTTTGATATTTTGCAGAGCAAATGCGTGTGTCATCATATTTGCAAAGTGCTTACGGTGATAAAAAAATAATGTTTCAAAGTGTGAGAAAAAGTGTCGAATTCTACGTTTTGATAACTTATTCGGCACTCGGCATTTTTTAATTCCAACCCAGCGCGGCGAGTCCGGCGGGCGCGGCGAGGTCGTCAAAGCTCAATCGGTCGGCGGGCAGATTGAGTCCGACATCTTCAGGGCGCAGAATATCCGGCGTTCTGCCCAACGCTTCAGAAGCGATTTCCTGTAATTTCGCGGGCGCGAAATCCTTGCCGACGACGAGAAATTTCTCCAGGAAATTTTCGCTCGATTCGTCGCCGAAACGGTCGCGGTAAAACATTAACAAACGGTAAATCTCATCGTCGCGCTCGCTTTCCGTGCAGGTCACGGAACGCACGACGTTCGGCTCGTCGCCGCGCAGCAGCAGAGCGGTAAATCCTTCGGTGTTCGAGCTTATCAACAACGAGTCGGTTCGTTTTTTCCGGTCAATCAGCCAATTGGCTTCGCTCACGACGCGCGGCAGAATCAATCCGGCGCGCCAATTCATTCGCTCGAACAATGTTTCGTATTCGTCGACGACGCTGAGTTTGACGGCGGTTGCGAAATAGCGCAGTTTTCCGCCGGTGTCGGACGCCAGTTTGCGCTGTGAGATTCGCAATTCGGCTGACGGCACGCCGAAAACGTTTTCGGCTTTCCAATCTAAAACTTCGGCAAGTTCGTCTTTGGAAGCGGGCGCGTTTTCGAGCGTCAAAATCGCGGTTCGCGCCGTGTTGCTCGGCAGAGAAATCGACCAACGTTTTTGCCGATTGAGTCCGGCGGTCGTGATGACTTCATCGAGAATAGCGAGCATTTCGTTCGCGCTCGAGATATTTTGTTCGGTAAAATTCGGCGTCAAAAGATGCGCGGGCAATTCGCTGGTCGCGGCTTGCTTAACGCCGAAAACGCCGCCGCGCTGCTTTTGCAAAGCAATCGCCGTCACGCTTCTCTGCTCCAAGCCGAGCGCAGCTTTCGGGTAATTCGGTTGGATTAAACTTTCAAACATTTTTTTTTAACGGATAACGGAAAATTAAGAAATTGTTTTCACATTATCCATTTTCCGTTTTAATAGTCTTCGTATTTTACGCCGTCGCTGTCTTCTCCCTCGGCGAGGCTTTTGACATTTTTCAAACCCTGCGGTGCATTCGATGATTCGACGGCTTCACCCTGGATTTCGCTCCACTCATATTTTTCAGTCACCGGATCAATCGGTTTTTCGCGCAGATATTCACCCTTGACCAAATCATCGAGCGACTGCGGCGGCTTTCCTTTATCAGCGGCGAATTGGTCGATGGCGTGGCGAATCTGAAAAAGATTTTCTTTGAGTACGGTTTCGCGGGCTTGCCGGACGCTGTTTTGATAAGTCGGCAGCGCGACCGACAGCAAGATGATGATGATAAACATCGAAATCATCAGTTCAAGCAAAGTAAAACCGCTCTCCATTTTGGATTTTAGATTTTGGATTTTGGATTGGTTTTCAACCCCAAACAGTTTTCTGTCTGTGCATGAAACATTTTCCGCTTTCCATTTTCCATTTTCCATTTTTGAATTACCAATCACTGTATTTTTCTCCGTTTAACGCTTCGGCATCCGAACTCGAACGCACGTCAAAGACGTTTATCTCGTCCCAGCTCTCCGAATCAGCGGATTGATAAGAAGAACGAAATTCCCAATTCTTTTCCCCGGTCATCGGGTCGAGCGGAATCTCGCGCAGATAAACTTTTTGCAAGTCCTCGTCTTTGCCTTTGTCGGTCGCGTTTTTGTCGTCGAACGCGCCACCGCTTTGCAACTGCGGGCTTAATCCACGCGATTTGACTTTCACGCCTTCAACCAAAATGTCGAGCGTCGGCGGAAAACGGTCGAGATTTTCAGTGTCGAAAATCTTGCAGTCGTCAACCACGACACGGCTTCGCGGGTCTGCCGGAATGTTTCCGCCACCACCGAATTGTTGCGTCGGGTCGCCGGTTCTGACTGCACCTTGCGGACACGCGCCGAGCGTATCTCTGTGAAACTCGTCAATCGCCGCGCGCATCGCCCGCAAATCTTCGCGCAGGCGAACTTCCTTTTGACGTTTGGCGGCGTTTTGCATCAATGGAAGCGTTCCCATCACCAAAATCGCCAGCACGACCAAAGTAATAATCAGTTCGAGCAGAGTAAAACCGCTTGCCGATTTTAGATTTTGAATTTTGAATTTTGGATTATTCAATTGCACTCCGCTCACTTTTTATTGCTTTCCTTTCTACTTAAAACTGCACTTTGAAATTTTTGCCGTCGGCGGTCAGTAAATTCAAAACTTCCTTATCGAACGTCATTTCCGATTTGCCGTCGGCGAGCGCTTCGACTTCGATATAAGCCAGAATGCCCGAACTGTTTTCGGCAATGTCTTTTGCCGAAGAAAGCGAGACGAACGTTTTGCCGTCCTGATTCACAAACGGCGTCGCTTTTGTCTGCGCGACGCCCGCGCCGAACACGTCGCCGAAACTGACGCCGCGAACCGCCAATTTATTCGGGTCGAAATGCAAACCCAAAACCGCCGAGCGAAACGCCGTAGCGCTTTTCACCATCACGGCGATTTTCGTTTTCTCGCCCTTCTTCATTTCCGGCAAAGCCGTTAAAAATTGAATTTGGGCAAGCGGCGCGTTCGGCGAAACCGTTTCTTCGGTCGCCTTGAGCGAGGTTTGCAGCGTTTCTACTTTTCCATTGGCGGAATCGACTTTCGCGGCGATTTGAAGAGTTCTTGCTCTCGAATCAATCGGACGCAAATTGGCGATAATGGCGTTTGTCGGCTGATTATTTGCAACCGTGTTAGTTTTATCGATTAATGACGCGTTCGTCTCAATCTTAACTTCAGGTTTTTGTTCGCTTGCGGCGACGGTTTGCGCCGCGCTCGATTTGGTATAAGTCGGCGCTTCCGGCTGCTGGTCGGGGAGCTGCACTTGCGCGACGGTCGGAATTCGACGGGCGGCGGCGAGATTTTCTTCGATTTCTTCCTGAACAATCAATGCTTCCAGAGAACTGCTGGTCGGAACCGCAAGGCTTCCCGTCTGGCGTTCAACTTCATCTTCGGGCAAAATCGCCGGTGCGCGTATGACGCGCGGCGTGACGGCGATGACAATATCGACCTGCCGGTTGTTTTTGGTCGGCGCGGTAAAAAATCTGCCTAAAATAGGAATCAATCCCAAAAGCGGCAAACCTTGTCGTCCGTTGCTTTCGACGTTCGACGCCGCGCTTGCCAGAAGCAATGTCTTGTTGTTTTGGATACGCGCCGTGCCTTTGATAGTGCGTTCGGAAAAAACCGGATTGCCCGGCGTGCCGCCCGCGACGACATCTTTCGATTCGATTTCCATCGCCACCTGGACATCCTGATTCGGAAACACAATCGGCTTGAATTTCAGGGTCAAACCGACCTGCTCGTAATTGACGACCGTCGCGGCTTGATTGTTAAAACCGCCTTGTCCCTGACTCGCCCCTCCCGGTTGATTGCCGCCGTACCCCAAAAACTGAGCGGTTTGCACCGGAACGCGCTGACCGATTCGCGCTGAAGAATCTTCGTTATTGAAAGCGTGAATCTGCGTCGAAGCAAGCAGTTTGGCGTTATCCTTACTTTGAAACGCTACTAAATTAATCGCCGGAATGACTAGCCCGACACCGAACGCGCGCGGAATCGCGCTGGTTACGGTTCCGACCGTCGAAGTTCCGAAATTACCGTTGCCGATTGCGCCGCTGGTCGTTCCTCCGAAGTTCGAAAGCGAATTTTCATTGCCGATTTGGTTGCCGAGCTTGAGCAAATCCGATTTTGAAACTTCGTAAATCGCCACGTCCATCACGACTTCGGCGCGGTCTTTGTCGAGCGACGAAATCAGCTTGCCGATGATGCGGATGTTTTCCTGCGTGTCACGAATCGTAATGCTGTTCGTGTCTTCGTCGATGATGCTGATGGTCGGCGTTCTGCCGGGCTGCGCCGGAATCGCGCCCTGGATGACTTTCTGCACGTCTTTCGGGTCGGCGTTCGAGAGATAAAACGTGCGAAGGACGAGTTGTTGGAATTTCTGCCGCTGGTTGCCGTCGGCGACGATTATCGTGCGCGGTCCGACTTTTTGGAAAAACAAATTTTCCTGCAAAAAGACATAATCGAGCGCTTTTGCCGCCGAGACGTTTTTCAATTCGATTTTGACCTTGCGGCTGTCGAGACGCGAGCCGGTGTCAAACAATACGTTCAAATCTAAGTCCTTCGCCAGTTCCTTGATTAAAAATTGTAAATCGACGCCCGAGGGAAACGGCACGTCGCGCAATTTTTCAATTCTTTGCGGTATCTGATTGTCTTGCGGAGTCGGTTTTTGATAACCGGTCGGAACGAGCTTGACCATGCCGTTCGGATTTTTTTCCGCGTCCTTATTATCGCCGCTGTCGATAGCCTGCTGAAGACGCAGCATTCTTTCGGTTTCCGATTTCGCCAATTCGTTTGTCGGGTCGTAAGCGTAGGATTTGCGAAAAGCGAGATACGCGCCCGCGTAATCTTTATCCGTGGCGAGACTCGCGCCGCGCTTCATAAACATTTGCGACGCCATAAAAAGCGAGCGGCGGTAATGGAGCAGATATTCCGGGTTTTTCGGGCTGTCGGTGACCGCCAGCGCGTATTCTTCGACGGCTTTGTCCCATTGCTCGGCGTCTTCGGCTTTTATTCCTTCTTTATAATGTTTTTTTCCGTCGCCTCCTGCCAGAACAGCCATCGGCGAAAGCATCGAAAAGACGAGCAGTAAAGTAATCGAGAAACGAGTGTAGGCGGAATTTTTCATAATTTTAGATTGAACTTAATCAGATTTTATTGACTTGGATGCAAAAACTTTGCGTCTGGAAAATTTACACGCGATTATTTATGTAAAGTTTCAAAAATGTTTTTTTGAGAAAACAAATGATATTTTCTACCGATTCGCCGAAAAAATCAAATAAAGTTGAAATTTCGCGGCGACGAGAAAATTCTTTTAGTCTCGAATTTCCTCGACGAACGTCACGCGATTTATTTCGTGCAGAGTCGTCTGACCGTTAAATACTTTTTTGACCGCCGATTCGCGCAAGGAAGAAAGTCCTTCCTTTTCAGCCTGGCGGCGAATTTCCGAACCCGGACGGCGTTCGATAATCATTTCCCGAATCGGGTCGGACATATCCAGAAGCTCGTGAATCGCCGTTCTGCCGCGATAACCCGTGTGATTACACGCGTCGCAGCCGACATTGATATAAAACTCGCGGTTTTTCACGTCTTCGAGACGCATTCCCGATTCCAAAAATTCTTCCGGCGACGGCGTGTAATGCCGCTTGCAAACCGGACATAAAAGCCGCACCAGCCTTTGCGCCAGAACACAATTGAGCGCGGAGACGAAATTGTAAGGCTCGACGCCCATATTGATAAATCGCCCGATAACGTCAATCACGTTGTTGGCGTGAACCGTCGTAAAAACAAGATGCCCGGTTAATGCCGATTGGATTGCGATTTGCGCCGTTTCGTTGTCGCGGATTTCGCCGACCATCACTTTATCCGGGTCGTGCCGCAGAATCGAACGAAGCCCGCGCGCAAAGGTCAAACCTTTTTTTTCGTTGACCGGAATCTGCATAATTCCCTGAAGCTGATATTCCACCGGGTCTTCAATCGTAATAATTTTATCTTCGCTGTTGCGGATTTCGTTAAGGGCGCCGTAGAGCGTCGTCGTTTTACCCGAACCGGTCGGACCCGTGACTAAAACCATTCCGTAAGGCTCTTTAATGTAAAGCCGGAAATGCTTTAAATCGTCCGGGTCGAAACCGACGACTTCAAGACTCAAATTTTTGAATTCTTCGCTGATTTGCTCTTTGTCCAAAATACGAATGACGCAGTTTTCGCCGTAAGCCGCCGGCAGAATCGAAACGCGAAAATCGACGGTTCTGCCTTTGTAACGCACGCGAAACCTGCCGTCCTGCGGAACCCGGCGCTCGGCAATATCGAGTTCGGACATCACCTTGATGCGCGAAATCAAAGTTTGATGATAGACAATATCAATCGGGTCGACCTTCTGGTAAAGCGCGCCGTCGATACGGAATTTCACGCTCACGTCGCGGTCACCCGCTTCGATGTGAATATCGGAGGCGCGAGATTCCATCGCGTTGTAAATTATCGTGTCGACAAGTTTGATAATCGGCGACATTTCCGTGTCGCCCGCCAATTTATCCAAATCCAGAACTTCTTCGCCCTGGTCGGTTTCCTTGAGCAGGGAGATTTTGAAACCCGAAGCCGCTTCCTGCAAAACTCTTTGCGTCGCGTCGCCTTTCCGCAAAACGACATCAATCGCGCCCGCCGTGGCGACATACGGAACGACACGGACGTTCAAAACATTTTCGAGTTCATCGAGAACTTCCAGATTCGTCGGGTCAGCCATCCCGACGTGCAGATTTCTACCTTCGCGCCGCAATGGAACGAATTGGTTGCGCAGCATCAATTCGACCGGAATTCCGGCAAGTTCTTCATAACTAATCGGCGACTCTTTGCCCGCCGGCAACAAATCGATATACGGCAGTCGATAACGCCGCGCCATCTCTTTGGCTTCCAAGACTTCCGGCGCTTCATTTTCGAGCGAAGGCGCGACGTTTATGGTCGGCATTATGACGGCTGCCGCTTGACCGTTTCTATTAGTAGTTTGTTGTTCCATTTGTTTTATTTTCACCACAGAGGCACAGAAAACACAGAGAAATTAAAATATAACCTGTGTCTATCCGTGAAAATCTGTGGTTAAAGCCTTTTCAACATTATTTACTTCACTGTGCGTCTCGACGGGAGTATTCTATTTCTTACCGCTAAACGGACCCGACGAAATCGTCTGGATAATCGGCAGATAAATCGCCAGCAAAATCGTAATCACGATTCCCGCCATAAAAACTAAAATCACCGGTTCGAGCAAGCTCGTTAATTGTTCGAGCCGCACTTCGGCTTCGGCATCGTAAAAATTCGCCACTTCGTCGAGCATTTCGCGCAGACTCCCTGATTTTTCGCCGATGCCGATCATATCGAGCGCGAGTTCGGGCAGCCAGTTCGCTTTATCGAGCGCTTCGGTAAAGCCTCTGCCTTCGCGGATGAGCGATAAAACCGCCTGGCTGCGGCGGCGAAGTTCGAGGTTGGTAATGGATTCGGATGCGATATTCCAGGCGTCGGGAACGGTGATTCCGCCGGATAAAAGCGTCGACAGCGAACGGGCGAGCTGCGCTGTCGTCATCTGTCTTATCAAACTTCCGACGACCGGCAAACTCAATAAAAATTTGTGCAGAATAAGTTTTCCGCCGGGCGTCCGCAGCCAGATGACGAGCGCGAAAACCAACACCAAAATAAGCGGCAAAAGCCAGAAAAAGTTACCGGCGACGAAATTAGAAAACGCCAGCACGACAATCGTCACGGTCGGCAAGCCTTTATTGCCCAGTCCTTTGAACAACTCAGACATTCGCGGCACGATATAAAGCGTCAGAAACGCCACCATAAAAGACGCCGCTGCCAGCAGAAACAGCGGATACGCGATGGCGCCGCGCAGTTTTCGCGCGACCCCGACGTTGCGTTTCAAATAATCGACGTAACGTGCCAGAACCGCGTCGAGCGCGCCGGATTTTTCCCCAGCCAGCAACGACGCCGTGTAAATTTTCGGAAACGTGCCCTGCGCCTCGAACGCTTCGGAGAGTGAGACGCCGCTTTTAATTTTCTCTTCGATATCCGCCAGCATCATTCGCAGCGTCGACGAACCCGAGCGATTTTTCAGCAAACTGATTGACTGCAACACGGGAATCCCCGCCCGCAGAAGAGCAGAGAGCTGTTGATTGAAAATCAAAAAATCGCCGGGCTTGACACGATTTTTTTTGCTTGCGCCGCCGAACGGCAAAACCGCCGACAAACCCTTCTCGGCGTTGGAGACGGCAAAAACCCGAAAGCCTTCGCCTTCGAGCCTAATTCGCGCCTCGCCCGCGCCGGTCGCTTCGACCATCCGCGTCATCACTTCGCCCGACGGCGTTCCCAAACGACAAATAAATTCAGCCATAAACAGTTTTGGATTTTAGATTTATTTAAAGGCGCAAATTAAAATTTCAATTTTAATTATTATGACGATTAATCAATATTGGATTACCAAACAATTGATTTGGTTTGTCGAATGATTTGAAACTTTCATCGGTTCGTCATAATTTTAACAATCAGAAATCTAAAATCCAATTCTATCACGCCTTTTGCCGACAAATGTTGCAAATGAATTTATATTCCTGAAACCCTTTTCTGCCGCACAACGAATTCAACTGCGCCGACATCAAAAAAATATCTTGCGGAAACGCATTTCCTTACATAGAATATAGTTAAACTAAGACGGAGAAATTATGGCTGTTAAAAATGTTTTATCTTTCAGCCGCTCGTGCCTCGCGCATCGGTGGATTTTTTTTATCGGTGTTTTTTTATGCGGTGCGTTTGCCTCATTTGCTCAAAATCCGCAGCCGAGTCCGCCCGAACCGGACGAAAAACCGATTTCCGTCAAAACAGACCTCGTGACGCTGACCTTAACCGTCACCGACCTTTACGGGCGTTACGTCTCCGGCTTGGATAAAAAGGCTTTCAGTATTTTAGATAATAACGAAGAACAGGAAATCACGTTTTTCAGCGACTCGGACGCGCCGATTTCCGTCGGGATTTTATTCGACGTTTCCGCTTCGATGAGCGGCGAGAAAATCGCCAAATCGCGCAAGGCGCTCGAAAAATTTCTCAACACCAGCCATCCGTCGGACGAATATTTTCTGATTGCTTTTAACAATCGCGCCCAGCTTCTGCTCGACCGCACGCGCGACAGCGAAGCGGTTTTGCAAAAACTGACGCTTGTTCAGCCGAAAAACAATACCGCGCTTTATGACGCCTGTTATCTCGGTGTCGAGCGCGTGACGCGCGGAACTCGTCAGAAAAAAGCTCTTTTGATTATCAGCGACGGTCAGGACAATTCTTCGCGCTATAATTTCGGCGAAGTGCGTCGCTTGATGAAGGAATCGGACGTGGTAGTTTACGCAGTCGGAATCGTCGACGGAAGAGATTCGGGAAGCGCCGAAGGAATGCAGGGACAGGCGTTTTTAGACGAGCTGGCTTCGGTGACCGGCGGCAAATCTTTTTATCCGCAAACCGATGTCGAACTCGACGAAATTTTTGAACGCATCGCGCTCGAACTCCGCCATCAATATTCAATCGGCTACACGCCGAAGGATTTCGCGCCCGACGGAAAATGGCATAAAGTCAAAAGTAAAGTCAAACCTCCGCGCGGTCTTCCGCGTCTAACGGTTCGCGGACGTGAAGGCTACTACGCGACACCGACCGCGAATTATAAATAATTTTAGATTTCCATTGACGATTGAAAATGAAAAGAAAAACCTTAAATGTTTTTTTGACCGCGTTTGGTTTGTGTCTTGCTCTAACTTCGGCTTTTTATAATTTTTCCGCGGTCAAAGCCCAAACCGCACAAACTTCGACTCGACCGCGCCAGACGGTTTCGCCGACACCGAAACCAATCGCTTTTCCGAGTCCGCGAATTGTTACAAATCCGACTTCCGCTGCGCCCAAAACCGCGCCGACCGTCGTGCCGACGCCGGATGTCGATGACCCGAATGAAATTATTAAAGTCGATACCGAACTCGTTAACGTCAATGTTCGAGTCGTCGACCGCAATAATCGTCCTATTAGTAACTTGACGCAAAACGATTTCAAGATTTACGAAGAAAATGTTTTGCAGCCGATTGAGTTTTTCTCGAAATCCGAGGTTCCGACTAATTATTCTCTCGTATTGGACAATTCGAATTCGCTTCGCCCGCAAATCGAAAAGGTCATCGAAGCCGGAAAAATTCTCGTCGCTGCCAATCGTCCAGATGACGAAACGAGCATTATTCGCTTTGTCAGTTCTCAAAAGATTGAAATCCTGCAGGATTTTACAAATAACAAAGCCGATTTAGGCGAAACACTCGACAATCTCTACACCGAAGGCGGGCAGACGGCGATTATCGACGCGGTTTATCTGGCGGCGGAAAAAGTCAACGAATACGAAAAATCGAGAAACCCGAACGACCGCAAACGCCGCGCTCTAATTTTAGTTTCCGACGGCGAAGACCGCGACAGCTATTACAAAGAACAGCAGCTTTTCGACCTTTTGAAAGAAACCGACGTGCAGATTTTCGTCGTCGGATTTGTCAATGATTTAAGCAAAGAAGGCGGTTTCATCGGCAAAAGTCCGCAAGGCAAGGCAAAGGCTTTTCTGGAAAGATTAGCGACGGAAACCGGCGGAAAAGTTTATTTTCCGAACACGGCGGGCGAACTCCCGGCAATCGCGCAGGATATTTCCAGCGAGCTTCGCCTGCAATATTCGATTGGTTACAGCCCGAGCGACAAAGTGCCGGGAAATTCCTTCAAAAATATCAAAGTCGTCGTCGCCGACGGACCGAAAAAAGAAAAGCGCATCGCCATCACGCGCACCGGCATTACCCGGACGAACGATAATAATTCAAAGCCGAGCCTGCAAAATCAGAATCAAAAGCCAAAGGCAAATAAGTTTTGAAGTTAATTTGAGAAAGGCGACGCACAGAAAAATCTGATGCGTCGCCTTTTCAATTTCTCACTTTACCCAATTTATTTTCCCCGCACCGAGCCGCTGATTTTCTTCTTCGTTGTTTCGCCGGTTTTCAAAACGGAAATTCCTTCGTGGACTTCGGCGTGCGGGCGCGGGATAACGTGAACGCCGACGACCGTCCCGACGCGCCGCGCGGCAGCCGCGCCCGCGTCGACCGCTGCTTTAACCGCTCCGACTTCGCCACGCACGATTGCCGTCACCAACCCGGCGTCTATTTTTTCGTAACCGACGAGCGTTACATTCGCGCTTTTAACCATCGCATCGGCGGCTTCAATCATCGCCACCAAACCCATACATTCAACCATTCCGAGTGCTTCCATAATTTTTTATTTGCGTCATTGACGCTTTTTCTTTTTCGATAAAATCATAAAAATATATTTTTATGATTTGATTCGATGACTAACCGCCAATAAAAATAGCCGGTGATAATTCGTGTTTTGCTGGAAATTTACTTTAAACGAACCGCCAAAAATAAGATAACGGCGGCGACAATCGTTAGAAAGACAGCGACCATAATAAACCAGACGTTCGGTGCGTTTTCGCTTTCTTCCCAAATTACTTCAACTCTTTTCGGCTGGACGAGTTTGGATTTCCCGCGCATTGTCGCCGCCGATTTCATTTTAGGCTCAACTTGTAAAATCGGTTTGGTAATCGGTTTTTCCGTTATTTCCGCAACTGAAGTTTTATCGATTTCTTGTTTCGACTCTATTTTTTTCGGATCGAATTCGGCGCCGTTTTCTTTTTCTATGGTTATATTTTCCAGTGACTGATTATTGGAGTTTGTTTCTTTTTTGTCGTTTTTGTCAGCGACAATATCCGAAGCGAGCGAGGCGCCGCAGTAATAGCAAAAAAGCGCGCCCGCTTTCACATCTGCGCCGCAAGTTTTGCAAATTTGATTTTCGATTAATATTTCAGCCATCGGTAAACAGTCGACGTAAAATTAATTCGCCGATTTCCGGCTTCTGTTTTTCGGATGTTAAATTTTTGCGAAAATTTCCTTTTCCTCGCCCAAATCGCGTGCCGAAGGAGTAATAATAGTTTTGGCGGCGACGTAAATTTTCGCGCCCGTTTCAATCGCTTTTTTTACATCGTCTTCGCTGACAAAATCGACAGCCTTCGGTTTCGCGCCGTTTGAGCTTGCCGTTTCGACATTTGCGACTTGATGAATAATCGTTTTGACTTTGCCGTTTGTCGCGGGCGTTTGATTGTTTGCGGTTTCAATTGGACTTCGGGCTTCGGAGTTCGGAGTTCGGACTTCCACAGGATCTTCTGAAATTTTGTTTCGCAAAAATTTATCGACTAATGCGGCGATTTCTTCACGTTTGATTGTTTTTCGATCTTCGGTTTTTGGTTTTTGGTCTTCTTTTTGTAATTCAAAGTTTGAAATTTGAATATCCGAAGGACTTTGGACTTTAGACTTTAGACTTTGGACTGAACGAGTCTCAAATGCCACGCGTTTAATATCCATCAAATGTATCGGCGAAACATTGTCGCTCGTCACGTTTCCGCCCCAGGAACCGCACCCGAGCGTCATCGAAGGAGCCAAATCAGTCGAAAACCCGATTGCGCCGTGCGTCGTCGGCGAATTAATAATCACGCGTGAAGCGGGCATTTGCTTGCCGTAAGCGATTGCCGCGTCGCGCGTTTCGGTGTGCATTCCCGCCGTGTGTCCCATTCCGCCGAACTGCAAAATTTCCAGACATTTTTGCGCGCCGGCTTCGATTCCGTCCGCAACGAAAAATGCCAGCGTCGGCGAAAGTTTTTCGATAGACCATGGAAAATCGCGCCCGACACCGCCGCAATCGGCAAGCAGACAGCGCGTTCCGGCGGGAACGGAAATTCCCGCGAGATTGGCAATGTACGCGGCGGACTTTCCGACGATTCCCGGATTTAAAGTTCTCTGCGGCGTGAGCAGGATTTGCCCGACCGTATCGGCTTCGGCTTGATTTAGAAAATGTCCGCCCTGCGCTTTGAATTGTTCGCGGACTTGATTGGCAACGGGCGCGTCGACGACGACCGATTGCTCTGACGCGCAAATCGTGCCGTTATCGAAACAGGTCGAAAGCAAAATATCGGAAACGGCTTTTTCGACGTTTGCCGTTCTTTCAATAAAAACCGGCACGTTTCCGGGTCCGACACCGAATGCCGGTTTGCCCGAAGAATACGCGGCGCGAACGAGTCCCGTTCCGCCCGTCGCTAAAATAACGGCGGTGCGTTTGTGTTTCATCAAAGTTTCTGTGCCTTCGATGGTCGGATTTAACAAACATTGAATCGCATCGCCGGGCAGTCCTTCTCTGACCGCGACTTCGCGCATAATCCGTGCGGTTTCAGAAATCGAACGCGCGGCTGACGGATGCGGCGAAAGAACGATTGTATTGCGGGATTTGACGGCGATAATTATTTTGAAAATCGTCGTCGAAGTCGGATTGGTCGAAGGGATAATCGCGGCGACGACACCGCGCGGGCTGGCGATTTCTACAATACTGTCGGTTTCTTTGACGACGCCGACGGTTTTCAGATGGCGAAAATAATTCCAAACGTCTTCGGAAGCGAAGCGGTTTTTCTCGCGCTTGTCCGCCGCGTTTCCGAAACCGGTTTCCTCGCACGCCATCGAGCCGAGACGCAGCGAAGCGCGCAATGCGACCTGCGCCATCGCTTCGCAAATACGGTCAATTTTCGCCTGGTCGAATTTCGCAACTTCCTGAAACGCCAAATATGCGGCTTCGACCACATCGCTCGCTTCCTGCTGTGAAACAGAATTGTTATCGCTCATACGTTTTCAATTACGCATTAAGAATTACGAGATTGGCTTCTTCTGACATTCGTAATTCTTAATTTGAAACTCGTAATTACTTATTCCGGCTTTTAGCAGCGTCGCGCGCAGTCGAAACAGCTGAATCGTCATTCGCGCTTCCCGCACCGAGCTGCCCGCGCGAGCCGCCTTGAATCGCTTTTTCGTCCGGGCTATAGCCGACGCCCTTCGGCAGAACTCTTTCGACTTCGCCGTGCGGACGCGGGATAACGTGAACGCTGACCAGTTCGCCGACCCGACGCGCCGCCGCCGCGCCCGCATCCGTCGCCGCTTTGACCGCGCCGACATCGCCGCGCACGAAAATCGTCACATAACCTGCGCCGATATATTCCTTGCCGATTAATTCGACGTTAGCTGCTTTGACCATCGCGTCAGCCGCTTCGACCGCGCCGATGAAACCTTTTGTTTCAACCATTCCGAGTGCTTCCAGAGACATTATTTAATCCTCGCTTTTACAGTTTGCAGTAGATTTTAATACAAGATTTGAATAAAGGCTAAAAGTATCACGCGACTTCGGCAATAATCAAGTGTCGGATTCGCCGCACAAATACATCCAAAAGAATTGACATTCGCGCTTTAACAAGGCTATATTTCATCATTAAGTTTACGGTATTGATTTCTAAAAACCCAAAAGGAAATTTAACGGTATAGACAAAATGTCATTAACTCTCGGCGAAAAACTGCGGCAGGCGCGCGAAGAGCGCGGTATTTCTTTGTCCGATGTGGCTGAACAGACACGCATTTCGGGGCAGTATATCGAATCAATCGAGAACGACGATTACCGGAGCTTGCCCGGCGGAATTTTTAATAAGGGGTTTGTCAAATCTTTTGCCAAATACGTCGGACTGGACGAACAGGAAGCGCTGCAGGATTATGCGAACTTGACTGCCAATCAAAGCAGCCAGGTAGCGGACGATACCAAAACTTACCGTCCCGAAGTTTTAACGGACGACCGAAGTTCTTCTTCCACATTCGGGAAAATTATTATCGCCGCCGTAATTTTAGGTTTAGGAACTTTCGGAGTTTTAGCGCTGCTCAAATACCTACAAAATAATCCGGCGGCGGAGTCTGCAGCGACGACGGCTAATTTGAATACGAATATAAATTTGTCGTCCAATACGAATACTGCAAGCACTCCTGTGTCAGCTCAATCCGCGGTGCCGGCGATGAGTGATTTGAAAGTTGAATTCAAAGCCTTAAGCGCGTCGGTTTCGGTCAACTTGACGGTTGACGGAAAGAAAACATATCCCTTAATTACACCGGAAAAGCCTGGTGTCTTTAATCCGAAAGAAAATTTACGGTTAAGCTATGCCAAGGCTCAATCGCAAAATGTGCAGATGATTATCAACGGTAAACAAATCGCTTTGCCTTCCGCAGCGGAAAACCAGTCTCGAAACGTTATCGAAGTTGAAATCACGCCGGACAAATTGCAGAAAATTTGGGAAACCGGCTCGATAAGCTCGAATGCAAGCGCAGCGGCAAAGCCGAGATAAAAAGATTTTATGCGACTTTTGTGTCGGCTGAAATTGAAAAGTTTTCAATAAAAATTTAAGTAAAAATGCGCCCGCCGGAAAAGTGCGGGTTTTTTGTTATATTTTATTATTTTATAAACATATGAATATCGAAGAAATAAAAGAAGGTCTAACGTTTGACGACGTTTTGTTAGTTCCCGCTTATTCAGAAGTTTTGCCGGGCGATACTGACACGACAACGAAATTTTCGCGCAATATCAATCTAAACATTCCGCTCTGTTCATCGGCGATGGACACCGTCACCGAAGCCAATTTAGCAATCGCGCTCGCGCAGCAAGGCGGAATCGGCGTGATTCATAAAAATTTTTCCATCGAGCAGCAAGCCGAAGAAGTCGACAAAGTAAAACGCAGCGAATCGGGAATGATCGTCGACCCAGTAACGATTGGCGACGACCGCACGGTTTCCGAAGCGTTGAGCGTAATGCAGCGATTCAAAATCAGCGGCATTCCGGTTGTTGACGAAAATAATTTGCTCGTCGGAATCATTACCAACCGCGATTTGCGTTTTGAAACGCGCTTCGACATTCCCGTTTCGGAAGTAATGACCAAACAGCCGCTCGTCACCGTTCCGGTCGGCACGACTTTGAACGAGGCGAAGGTCAAACTGCAAAAACACCGCATCGAAAAATTATTGGTTATTGACGACGGCGGACTTTTGAAAGGTTTAATCACGGTTAAGGATATTCAAAAAGCCATTCGTTATCCGTCGGCGGCAAAAGACGAACTCGGACGCCTGCGCGTCGCGGCGGCTATCGGCGCAACCGGAGATTACCTGGAACGCGCCGAAGAGCTTATCAAATCTCGCGCTGACGCCATCGTCATCGATACCGCGCACGGACATTCGTCGCGCGTCATCGAAGCGGTCAAAAAGGTCAAACAAAAGTTTCCCGATTTTGAAATTATCGCGGGAAACGTGGCAACTGCCGAAGCCACTAAAGCACTGATTGATGCAGGCGTTGACGCGGTTAAAATCGGAATCGGACCCGGCTCGATTTGCACGACACGAGTCGTTACCGGCGCGGGCGTTCCGCAGATTACAGCAATCATCGAATGCGTCAACGCGGCAAAAGGTTCAGGCGTTCCGATTATCGCAGACGGCGGCGTAAAATTTTCCGGCGATGTGGCAAAAGCGATTGCGGCGGGCGCGGATTCCGTAATGATTGGCTCGCTTTTCGCCGGAACAGAAGAAGCGCCAGGCGAAGTCATCCTTTTTCAAGGTCGCAATTTTAAAACCTATCGCGGCATGGGTTCAATCGGCGCGATGAAAAAAGGTTCATCCGACCGATACGCGCAGGAAGGAACGGTGTCGGATTCAAAATACGTCCCTGAAGGCATCGAAGGTCGCGTCGCTTACAAAGGAACTCTTGCGGAAATGGTAACGCAGCTCGTCGGCGGACTTCGTTCGGGAATGGGTTATACGGGCTGCAAAGATATTAAGGAATTACAGGAAAAAGCGCGTTTCGTTCGGATTACTTCGGCTGGACTCCGGGAATCGCACGTTCACGACGTTATTATTACAAAGGAAGCGCCGAATTACCGCTTGGAAAGTTAATTTAGATAGCCGCAAAAAGGCACAAGAAACACAAAAATTAAAACAAATAAATTTTGCGTTTTTTGCGTCTTTTTGCGGCTATTCTTATTTATTCGGCAAGGTCAGTAAATCATCCCACTCGGCATAAAGCGATTTGATTTGTCTTTCAGTCTGTTCATAACTTTCCGAAACATTTTGCAGTTTTTCGTGGCTCGTAACAATTTCGGGCGCACTCATCCGCAACGTCAGCTTTGTTAATTCTTCCTCGAGACACGGAATTTCCATTTCGATTTCCTTGATGCGTTTTTCAACTTTTAATCGTTGATTTTTTGAACGTTGGTCTTCGGTCTTCAGCTCTTGGTTTTTGATTTGAAAGTCAGAACTTGAAGTCTGAGAAACCGATTGACTTTGAGTTTTTGATTTTGAATTTTCGGCATCTCGCCATTCGTGAAACTCGGAATAGTTACCGTTGAAAATTTCAATTTTTCCATCATCTTCAAACGAAAAAATCTGCGTCGAAACTTGGTCGAGAAAAAATCGGTCGTGGCTGACGGTTAAAATCGTGCCTTCATAACTTTGCAACGCGCTTTCGAGCGCTTCGCGCGAAGGTATGTCGAGATGATTGGTCGGCTCGTCCAAAACAAGAACATTTTTATGTGAAAAAATAAGTTTTGCCAGCGCGAGCCTTCCCTTTTCGCCGCCCGATAAATCGGCAACCCGTTTGAAAACGTCTTCGCCGACGAACAAAAATCTCGCCAGAAACGAACGCAGCGCGCCGTTTTCCGCCATCGGCGCAACGCGGCGGAGTTCGGTGATAATTTCGTTGCGTTCATCTAAATCTTCGAGTTGCTGAGAATAATAACCAATGTCGGTTTTCGCTCCCCACATTATTTTCCCCGCAATCTCACGGTGGCTGCCCAGAATCGTTTTCAAGAACGTCGTTTTCCCCGTTCCGTTTCCGCCGATGATGCCCAAACATTCGCCGCGATGAAGTGTAAAATTTATGTCCTGCGCCAAAATGTTTTCGCCATAGCCGATTGCTAAATCTTCCGCCATTAAAACATTGACGCCCGCGCGTTCGACTGCTTTGAGCTTGAAGTTTCCGCTCGATTTTTCGACGGTTGCCGCTTCGATACGCTCCATATTTCCCAGCATCGTGCGGCGCGACTTGGCTTGTTTGGTTTTTTGTCCCGCAAGATTTTTGCGGATAAATTCTTGTGTTTTGTTGATATACGCCTGCTGGTTTTCAAATTCACGCTGCTGCTGTTCGCGTCTAATTTCTCTCTCGACTAAAAATTTCGAGTAATTTCCAACGTAAGAAACAGCTTTTCCCTGTTCGATTTCGATGATTTTCCGGCAGGTTCGGTCGAGAAAATAACGGTCGTGACTGATGATGACGTAAGATTTTTCGTAAGTCTGTAAAAAGTTTTCGAGCCATTCGACGGCGTTTACATCGAGATGATTTGTCGGCTCGTCGAGCAGCAAAACATCGGGATTTGAAAGCAGCAGCCGCGCCATTCCAAGTCGATTTTTTTGTCCGCCAGAAAGATTTTTCGTTTCCCAATCCCAGGTTTCTTGAGCAAAACCCAAACCCAAAAGAATCGCTTCGGCGCGTGCCGTGTATGTGAATCCTTCCTCGTGTTCAAATTCGGTTTGCAACTCGGAATAGCGGTCGAGAATTTCATCCGTCGCGTCAATCGCCATTTCAATCTCCAGATGACGCATTTCGGCTTCGATGTCGTGAAGTTTTTGAAAAGCGGAAAGCGCCGCGGTGTGAACGGTTTCGCTTTCGGTGAAATCGACGTGCTGTTCGAGAAGCCCGATTTTCAAATTGTTTGTTTTGAGAACTTCGCCCGAATCCGGTGCCTCAGCACCCGTAATAAGACGAAAAACTGTTGTTTTCCCCGCGCCGTTTCTTCCGACGAGTCCGATTTTTTCGTTCAAATTTATCTGAAACGAAACGCCGCGCAGAATTTCCTTTCCGCCGTATGATTTATAAATGTCTGCAAGTCTGAATAACATAAAAAAAACAGCAGTCAAAAATCAGAAATCAGTCGCCAGTAAAAAAAAATCATTACTGACAACCGATTGCTGATAATCGACTACCGGAAGTCAATTTCTCCGAAATTACTTATTTGGTTTTATTAACGCCTGTCGAAGGTTTTGCTTCAGCCTTCATATTCGCGTTTGTTTTAGTGTTGGTATTTGTTACCGCGTTAGTATTTGTTACCGCGTTGGCGTTGGCTGTCGTGTTCGCGTTAGTGTTTGCGACAGGAGTTTCCGCGCTTGCCGGACGCGCGCCGCTCAATTCGTTCGGATGCTCGACGACGTTTTTCGCCAGATTATTCTCGATTTTCGCTTCGTTCATCGCTAATGATTGATATGAAGCGGCAAGCAGCTGCTTGCGCGCGTTGATAAGCTTATCGGTAACCTGCTGGCGAATTCCCGGACTTTCAAGCGTCAGATTTTCGTCCTTGTCGCTGCGTTCCTGAAGTTTGAGAATGTAAAATTTGCCGCCCGTCTGGGCAATTTGAAGCTGTCCGATTGGAAATTTCGGGTCCATTAGAGTTGCGGCGATTTGCGATGAAAAATTTTGTCGCAGTTCGTCTTCGGAAATATAACCTAAATCGCCGCCTTGAAGACGGCTTTGATCTTCACTTTTTTCACGCGCGATGGCTGCAAAATCACCGCCTTGTCTTAATTGATTGATAATTTCATTGCCTTTCAGAGCGGCTTCCTGCTCGTTTGTCGTCGTGTCGCCTTCGCCGCTGTTGGTCGGGTCAATGACGATTGCCGCGAGTTTGACGCCGCGTTTCTTAACGAACGCTTCTTTATTGCCGCTGTAAAACGCATCGATTTCACTGTCGCGCGGCGGTTCGATTTTGCCGGTTACATTATCAATCAATTTTTTGATTGCCAGCTCTATTTTAATTTTTTCACGCAGCGACGCTTCGGTTTCGCCAGCTTCCTTTAATCTTTTGTCGAATTCTTCGGCTGACATACCGCTCGTCGTTTTTTTATTGTTTAATTCGACCGTGACCTCTTCGTCTTTCGGAACCGCGTTTTCCTTTTCCGCTTTCTGGAACATTACTTCCCGCTGAATCAAACCGTCCAGAACTTGCAGACGCGCCTGCGCCAGTTCGAGCGGGGAAAGTTTGGCTTCCTGCCCTTGCGCCTGCTGTTTGATGGCGCGTTCGACTTCTTCCATTTTAATCGCTTTTCCGTTGACGGTCGCGGCGGTTTCCGCGCTGCCCGGTGCGCTGCCGGTTTCACCGCCGGTCGTTCGATTACAGGCATTTAAGACCGAAAGGGCGACTGCTAAAAAGGCAATCGTAAAAATCTTTGAATTAAGTTTTTGCACTGTGGCTTTTGCTCCTTGAAAATTAACAATATCTTTCATTACTTGCTTATCTCTAATTTATTTGTTATAAATCTTGTTTTTGAGTTTAACGATAAACTCGCTTTCTCAACACCTCGTTATTTTATTTTGGAGGCTTTTTAATTATGGCAAAACGATGCGATGTCTGCGGCAAAGGTCCGCAATTTGGTAATAACGTTTCACACGCGAACAATAAAACTCGCCGCCGCTTTAACCCGAATCTGCAATCGGTTCGCGTCCAAGTTTCCGCCGGCGGAAACGAGCGACAAAAGGTTTGCACCCGCTGCATTAAAGGCGGCAAAATTGTCAAAGCGGCGTAAATTTAACTGAGATACTTCTCAAAATTTAATTGCCAAACGCGCGATTTGATTCGAGCGCTTGGCTTTTCTTTTAAGTTTAAAGTCTGAAACTTTCGGCTTTAACCTTAGAAATTTAAACTACGGCGATGCACTCAATTTCAACACGCGCGTCTCTCGGCAATCGTGCCGCTTGAACGGTCGCACGCGCCGGTTTATTTTCATTGAAAAATTCCGCGTAAACCTCATTCATTGCTGCAAAATCATTCATGTCCGCTAAAAATACGGTTGTTTTGACTACGCTGCTCAAACTTGTTTTCGCCGATTCCAAAACCGCGCTCAAATTCTTCAAAACTTGTCGTGTTTGTTCACCGACATCTTCTGACACAAACTCGCCTGTTTCAGGATTAATCGGGATTTGTCCCGAACAGAAAATAAAATTTCCTGCCTTAACAGCTTGCGAATAAGGTCCGATTGCGCCCGGCGCGTTTTCAGTAGAAATGGTTTCTTTCACAAATAGTTTTCCTTTGTTTTCTTCTTTAATAATTAAGCAAAAGGCGAATTTTAACAGATAAAAAACGAAAAAGAAAGTTTGGGAAGAAAATTTAGACTTCAAAGTTTAATATTTGAGAGTTGCAGGCATAACCTCGAATCTCAAATTCTTTACGAATTTACTCGCTCGACGGCAATTACGCCCGGCACTTTTTCAATCGAACCGACGACTTTATCAAGATGTTTCTTATCGAAAACTTCAATAGTTACTTCAATCAAACCTCGGTCGTCTTTTGAAATATTCGCGCGCGCATCGCGAATACCGGTTTTAATTTCGGCAATCGCATTGGTAATTCCGGCAAGCATTCCCGTGCGATTTTCAGTCGTCGCTAGCAGCCGCACGGATTGAATATGCTTGGCGTCGTTTTTCGCCCAACCCACCTCAACAATCCGGTCTTTATTAATCATTAACTGCTGAACGTTTTTGCAATTTTTATTATGCACGACAATTCCTTTGCCGAGTGAAATATAACCGACAATATCTTCGCCGGTCAGCGGATTACAGCAGCGGGCGCGATTGGTCAGCAAGTTATCGACTCCTTTGACGATAATCGCGTCTTCACCCAAACCGATAAATTTTTTAACGGCTTTCATACCGCTTTCGAGCCGCGTTTCCTTTTTCTTATCCGGGTCGAGTTCGGCAAATTTTTCCGCGCCTAGATATTTTGCTAAGACATTGCGCGGCAGAGTTTTTCCGTAGCCGATTGAAGCCAGCAAATCCTCGCCTCTTCCCAAACCGTATTCGTTGGCAATGCGTTTCATTTCTTCACTGCCGAGTAATTTTTTTTGTGAGACGTGAAATTTTAGTGCTTCCTTTTCGAGCAGTTTGCGACCAATGTCGATGGATTCGGCACGCTGCTGCTCGGAAATAAAGTGGCGTATGCGATTTCTGGCTTTAGAAGTAACGACGCTGTTGAGCCAATCGCGCGAAGGTTTAGAATTCGGCGTGGTTAAAATTTCGACGACATCGCCGTTTTGCAGCTCGGTCTTTAAAGGCACGATGCGACCTTTTATCTTTGCACCGGTGCAGTTGTCCCCGACCTCGGAGTGAATCGCATACGCAAAATCAATCGGCGTCGAACCGCGCGGCAACTGGATGACTTTGCCCATCGGCGTAAAGGCGTAAACGTCTTTCGGGTAAAGGTCTAACTTTAAAGATTCGATAAAGTCTTCGGAATCTTCAGATTCATTATTACTTTCGACCAACGGGAGAAGCAGTTTTTCGACGGTATTCCGCAACTCGTCGAGCGCGACGTCTTCCTCGCGTTTGCCGAGCTTACTTTCTTTATATTTCCAGTGTGCTGCGACGCCTTCCTCGGCAATGTGGTGCATTTCCTCAGTGCGAATCTGGACTTCAAAAGATTGCCCGTTGTCACCGATGACCGAAGTATGCAGCGATTGATACAAGTTATCGCGCGGAATGGCAATCCAATCCTTAAAACGTTCCGGCACTGGCGTCCACAAGTCATGAACGACGCTCAAGGTTAGGTAACAATTTTTTTTATCGTTTGGCGTGATAATGCGGGCGGCAATTAAATCGTAAACTTGTTCAATCGTTATTTTTTGTTTTTTTAATTTTTTCCAAAGCGAGTAGAGACGCTTGACACGCCCTTGAATTTCGACGAACGGCACGTCGTTTTCCGCCAGATTTACTCGAATCATGTCGGTTATTTTGTCAAGTGCGGCTTCGAGTTCAGGACGGCGAGCCTCAATTTCTTTCGCTAGTTTCTTATATTCTTCCGGGTATAAATTTCGGAAAGATAAATCTTCGAGTTCACTGCGAACTTTTCCCATTCCCAGACGGTGAGCAATCGGCGCGTAAATATCCAGTGTTTCCTGTGAAATGCGAGCGCGTTTTTCGGGCTTGAGAAACTGCATCGTTCGCATATTGTGCAGACGGTCGGCAAGTTTGATAAGCACGACGCGCACGTCGGTTATCATTGCCAGAACCATTTTACGCACGTTTTCAGCTTGCTGCTTTTCTTTTGATAAATCAGAGATATGAGCGATTTTAGTCAATCCATCAACAAGACGCGTGATTTCTTCGCCGAAGTATTCGCGGATAGTTTCAAGGTCGACGAGCGTATCTTCGACGACATCGTGAAGAAGCCCGGTCGAAACACTTGTCTCATCAAGTCCCATCTCCGCTAAAATGTCCGCGACTTCGAGTGGATGTACGAGATACGGTTCGCCGGAGGCGCGTTTTTGACCGCGATGATGTAAAGCCGAGAAAAGATATGCTCGCCGAATCAATTCTATGTTAGAATCCGGACGATTATTTTCAACTTTCTCTATTACATCTTCGATGCGAATCATAAAATAGTCGGTAGGCACCAGAAATTTCTAGCCCCTAACTAATGTCTAATAACTGAAAATAAAAGGTGATGCTCAATTTTTATTGTAATTGAGCATCACCTTTTTTGGAAATTAAACGTAAAGAAAGCTACTTTTTGTTTGCAGCTGCTTCTTTTGCATCTTGTGCCGCTTTTTCTGCATCTTCTTTGGCTTTCTTTGCGGTTGCCAATTCTGTAAATCTTTCTTTGGCTTTTTCAGCTTGCATTTTAAAGTCTTCTTTTTCAGCGTTTTTGCCTTCCATTTCGGCAATCCGCATTTCCTGTGACAAAAGATTTGTTTTGTAAGACCAAACGGCGTCGCTGTTTGTATCTAACTTTTCCGCTTTATTGACAATCTCAATTCCTTCCGCCGTACACTGCTTTAGTTTTTCGTAGTCTTCAGGATTTTGCGGCTTTGAAAAAACAAAAGTAGATTTTCCCTCTTTCGTAACGGTTTTTTTGACAGGTTCGACATCGCTGATTTCATTGGCGCACGAATACTTTTTGGCAGCAAGTTTAGTTAAAGCTTCTGCTCGCTGGACGCCCGGAACCTTTTCATTATTTGCCCGCTCCGTTACCCATTTGAGCCATTCATCATCTCTATTCAAATTTTCTAAAAGGTTAGCAACGGCATTAAAAGAACTTTGGTCATTAACATCTTCCGCCAACGCCTTTTTGTATTCTTGAATTGCTTCATTTGCCTTTTCAGTATTTGAACGATTCCCGATAAATTCCGAATGCAGTGTCCGGGCTAAAAATAATTGCGCGGTTTTGCCTTCATTAGTTCCGCCTTGCGGGTCACGGGCAATTGCGTCACGAAACAATTGTTCCGCTTCCTGGAATTTTCGGTCTTTATAAGCCTTTCCACCGTCAACCAAATTTTTTCTGGTTATGATTCGATTATAAAACGAGCAATTCGCTCCGATTAAAACCGTAGATAAAATTAATATAAATATCCCTATGCGAGAGAATTTCATTATTCGGCTCCATTTATAGCTTTAATCAACGGAAACTTAAGTGCTTTTTAATAGTTTCCGTTGATTATTTAAGCTGAAATTATTGTTCTAGATCGTCAATCTGCAAACCGATTGGCTGCGCGCCTGCCTGTTTAACGGCATCGATAACTCTAACTACATCGCCGTATTTTACGGAGCGTGGAGATTTAATAAACAAAGTCTTTTCGACTTCGTTCGTTCCTTCACGAAAAGCTCCCTGAGCTTCTCTATCCTTAAAGACGCCTTTCAGCTTCTCGGTTAAAGCACTAGCATCTGACACGTCTCCCATCGCTTCGCTGTTCAAAGTAACTTTTCGGTCGGATTTATTTATTGCTACTACCAAAGTCAAAGGATTCGGTTTTGGATTACTCTGCTGGTCTTCCGGCTTCGGTTCAGCCGGAACTTTCGCCTCAAAACGACTTGGTTTAAGCGGCGTGATTACCATAAAAATAATCAAAAGCACCAACAACACGTCAATTAAAGGTGTTACGTTGATATTCGGAGTTGCTCCCGATGAACTGCCTGACATTCCCATATAATTATTTCCCTCCAAACTTAAAAATTATTTGAATTTTTAAGTTAGCTCGCCGGTTTTGCATCGCCTTTTTTTCTATCGGCAACTAAACCGATTTTGTCTATGTCTTGTTTGCGAATGGTATCAATCGCTTCGACAACTTTTCCATAATCAACATCGACACCGCTTTTGATATAAACAATACGCTTTTCAGGAGTTTTATTTTCCATCAATCGTTTAATTTTATCGCCGAGAGCGGTTAGCGGATATTGTTCTTTGCCAATATAAAAGTTGCTGTTGTCCGGTATCGCCACAACGACCGAAGTATCTTTCGCAATATCCGCGTCTTCATCAGGACTTATCATATCGCGTGGAAGATTAACGGAAACGCCTTGCTGAAGCAGCGGCGTGACAATCATAAAGATAATCAACAACACCAGCATCACGTCCACCATCGGGGTTACGTTTATTTCAGAGTTATAATCATTTTCTCCACCGACTGTCATTGCCATAGCAAAATTCTCCCTCTTCCTAATTCTTAAAATCTAAAATTAACCGTTCAACTGTTTGGTACGTTGTTTAATGAAATAATCAATCAATTCGGACGCTGAATTTTCCATCTCGATACTGAAACTCGTTACCTTGTTAGTAAAGTAGTTAAATAACCAAACTGCCGGAACCGCTACCAAAATACCGAGTGCCGTAGCAACCAGCGCTTCTGAAATAGCTCCGCCGACCGCGCCGATACCGGCTGTCTCATTTGATTTTAGAGCTTGGAAAGCACCGATGATCCCGACCACCGTTCCGAACAAACCGACAAACGGAGCGGTCGAAGCAACCGTCGCCAAACCGGAAAGTCCGCGTTTCAGTTCGGCTGTTTTCACAGCGATGGCGCGTTGCAGGGCGCGTTTTGACGCTTCCATTTCCTCACCTGAAATGTCGCTGTTGCCTTGATGTGCAGCAAATTCCTTTAAGCCTGACGAAACAACCATCGCCAGATGCGAATCTTTATGCTTGTCGCTGATATTGATAGCTTCATCCATATTGCTGCTTTTCAACGCCTGTGCCACTTTCGGAGCATATTGACGAGACTGCGCTTTAGCTTTGCTGTAAGTCAAATAACGTTCGATGCCGACGGCAATCAGATAAATCGCTTCGATTAAAAGCGTAATGATAACGCCCCAACCCGGGATGGTTAAACTTTGAAAAAGGTCGTAAAAACCCAGACCCGTACCTCCGCCTTCTGCTAACATTAAGTAAAAGCCCAAAACATTGGCTGCTAAAAGGCTGCCTAAAAAAGTCATAATTTTTCCTCCAAAGAAATAAAAGTTTTATAATTGCAATATAATTTATCGGGAGAAGATTTAAATTCTCCCGATAATTCTCTAATGTTACGGAGCCAGGAAGTTATAGACAATAACGCCGGTGACTGAAACAGCTTGCCCTGACAGCATAGTCGGCGCGAATCTAGCTTGACGAGCGGCTGCGACGGCAGCCTGCTGTAAAAGCGGATGTCCGCTGACGGCACTTGCCGAAACGACGCTTCCCTGTTCGTTAATCGTCACTTGCACATTGACTGCACCGCTGGCGCGAACGGCTCTCGCGGCAGCCGGATACGGCGGTTTCGGCAAACTCGTCGCCTTACCGTTTAGAACACCACCGGAGATCTTTTTCGGAACTTTCGGAGGCTCTTCTTTTTTCACTGTTGGCGGCGGCGGCGGCGGCGGCGGCGCTGCACTGCCTTTTTCACTACCGACATTAGGAGTTCCACCGTCGCCGGAAATACCTTTATTGTTGGTGCTAACCTCGCCTTTATAGTTAGAAGATACCGCGTTCTGAGCATCCAGACTTTTATCTCCGACTACGGTTCTGATGCCTTCGCGTGGCGGTTTGACTGTATTTTGGACAACTCTTATTTCATCAGGCGGTTTTACCGGCGTTTGATCCATTCGCTGAATGATTTCCGGGCGCACGTCAGCGTTCGGTGCTATTTTTACCACCTTTTGTTCAGGTTGTTTTTCGGGCGGCGGCGGCGGCTCGTCTTCAACGGGAACCGGAGCAACCAGGGTTGAAAGTTCTAAATCCCCGGACCCAAGTCCATAATCTTTCCCGTAAAGACTGTATACCCATCCACCGACCATCAAGCACACCATCACAGCAAAAGTGCTGACGAGAAAACCGCTTCGTCTGGTGTTTTCCTTCGTATTGCTTTTTGATTCAACTAATTGATCTAACATTTATTTTCCTCCCTTCTTCCGGTGCCAATTTAGGTCAAGGGCTACGAAACTTTATAATTGCTAATAATAATTTATGCCAAAACTCAAGTTGCAATCGTTAAAAAATTTGACGATTCGACTTAGAAATTCTCAACTTTCTTTACGTTAATTGAACTGCTTCACAAAGGGCGGATTTGACGGACTTCTGCCAGTCTTGCATACAAAAGTTCCACAAATTCCGCTTTAAACAAACGGAAAAAAAGTGATACAAAATATTTAATTGACCAGCAACGTAATGAAGTCTAAAACGTCAACTACAGAAAGTCAAGAATAATTTCCTAAGTTTTGAAGAATTTTAAATAATTCTTCATCTTAAAGAGGCAGACGCAATTTCGGAGCGAAAAATTGTTTCGCTCTCTGCTAAAACGATTTATCTGGCAATCGGTCGTCTCGAAACCGTCCGTCTCGATGCGGAAGCCAGTTTCTCTGCTTTCTGTGTTTCAGTACGTTTAATTTTCGCCGCGCCGAGTTTGTCCTGCCACCAAATAGCAATCGGGCTGGCAATGGCAATCGTCGAATATGTTCCTAAAGTTACACCGACGAGAAGCGCCAGCGAAAAGCTGCGCAAAACTTCACCGCCGAATAAGACCAGCGACAGCACCGACAAAAGCACCAGACCGCTGGTAATAACCGTCCGCGAAAGTGTCTGGTTAATTGAGTCGTTAGTAATTTTGAAAAGTGAATCGGTACGATTGACGCGTAGATTTTCGCGCACGCGGTCAAAGATAACGATTGAATCGTTAACGGAGAAACCGACAATCGTCAAAATCGCGGCAATCACCGTTAAATTGATTTCCCATTGAAAAACGGAAAAGAACGCCAGCACCATCAGAACGTCGTGAAAAACGGCGATAACCGCGCCCGCCGCATAAGTCCAATCATAGCGAAACGCGATAAACAACAAAATACCGACCAGACCCAAAAGCGTCGCCGTTACAGCCTGATTGCGGAGCTGCGAGCCGGCGACCGCGCCGACCGAATCCGTTCCGATAATTTTATATGTCGCATCCGGCGCTTCGGCTAAAGCTTGTTCGCCTTCGGCTTCTTTTCCGAAAGTGTCGAGCGCGGTTTTTACCGTGTTTCGTCCCTGCTGCACCTGCGCTTTTTTCGTTTCTTCCTGCGCCTGTTCGCCGCCCGCAACTTCGGGTTGCGGCTGCGCATTTTCCGTGGTTTCAATCAAAGGAATTTTAATTAAAACTTCGTCCGGCTTATCGGTTGAAGCCTGAATTACGGATTCAGCAACCCCGACATTATTTAAGGCTCCGCGAATCGCATCGTCCGAAGGCTTTTCACCTTTGAACTTTGCGGTGACGACCGTTCCGCCTTTGAAATCCACACCGAGATTAAAAGCGTCGGTTCCGCCCGGCGTAAATTGCCGACCGACTGCCGACGCCAAACCAGCGAGCATAATAAAAATGGAAAGCGCGATAAAGATTTTTCGTTTTCCAAGCCAATCAATATGTATATTCTGAAATAAATTAAACATTTTCGTTAGTGGTAAGCAGTAAGTGCAAAACGGTAAGTGTAAATCCGAAAACTTATCACTTAACGTTTTGCACTTACTGCTGTATTAAATACTGAGTTTCTGCATATTCGGGTTTCTGCTCAAAAGCCAATTAAAGATGGTGCGCGAGACGAAAACAGCCGAGAACAAATTTATCAACAAACCGAAAATTAAAGTTACGGCAAAACCGCGAATCGGACCCGAACCGGTTACGTAAAGAATCAGCGACGAGATAATGGTCGTGATATGCGTGTCGATAATCGTCACGAAAGCGCGGTCGAAACCGAGCTTGATTGATTCGGGAACTGAAAATCCGAGCCGCAACTCTTCCCGGATGCGCTCGAAAATCAATACGTTCGAGTCGACCGCCATCCCGATTCCCAAAATAAGACCGGCGATTCCGGGCAGCGTCAGCGTCGAACCGAAGACGACGAGCGCCGCCATCGTCAAAAGCATATTTAAAATCAGCGCGATAACTGCGTTGACACCAGCGCCGCGATAATAAAAGAGCATAAACAAAACGACGAACGCCAGACCGCCGATTGACGCGGCGACTCCGGCGCGAATCGAATCCGCTCCTAAACTCGGTCCGACGGTTCGTTCTTCCTGATATTCGATTTCCGCGGGCAACGCGCCCGATTTCAACGCTAAAGCCAAATCGTCGGCATTCGATTTAGTGAATCTGCCGGAAATTTCGCCCGAATCGAAAATCTGCGATTTAATATAGGCGGCTGATTTAACTTCGTTATTCAAGACGACCGCCATATAATTACCGATATTTTTGCCGGTCCATTCACCGAATTTTTGCGCTCCTGAAGGCTTGAACGAAAATGAAATTTGATAATCGCTGCCGCCGCCTCTGCCTTGCGTTGCCGATGCGTCACGCAATTCGTTGCCGTCAACCACTGCCGGAGTTTCAACCACGACATATTGTTTCGGTTTTTGATCCTGCGGATTTTTTTTGGCATTTGCCGCTTCGTCGCGGTCGGCATAAACCAAAACTTTGCGATTCTGAACCGCTCCGCCCAGAGATTGAATCGCCGCTTGTTCGGACGGATATGTCTGAACCGGCGCGGGATTCGGAGGAGTAACAATCTTCATTAACTCCAAGTGCGATTCGCCTTTGACAAGGTCTTTGACGCGCTCTGGATTTTCAACGCCTGGCATTTGAAGCAAAATTTGACCGGAATCGGAACGTCCCTGCCTTTGCAAAGTCGGCTCTTTGACGCCGAAAGCGTTGATGCGGCTGTCGATAATCTTCATCGCCTGGTCGGTCGCCTGCTCTTTCAATTTTGCCTGCGCCTGTGTCGGTAAAGACCAGATAATCGAATTTCCGTTCGTGCTTTGAGTCCAAGCCGTAAAATCGACTTTTTTCTTGACGGCATCGAGAACGTCCTGCGCTTTTGAAGCGTCGGTCATATTCAGCGTCACTTGATAATTGCCGTTTTCGGCAACATATGAAGCATCGCCGACCGGAAGTTGCGCTTCTTTTGCAGCACCGAGAGCAGCGGTTTCATTGTTTTCCGTCAGCTTTTTCAGGTAATCATCCGTTTTCACACGCATTAGAAGATGCGAGCCGCCTTTCAAATCCAGCCCGAGATTGATGTTTCTGGCGAGATTGTTTTTGATGCCGTCCAAAGTGAAGTTGCTCGCCGAAACCTCTCCGCGCGGTCCGAAAACGAGGTACGCTCCAATTAGCGTAATCACCAGAATAATTACAGTTCTTACTACTAAGCTATTATTTTTCATTACTTTTCGAGGAACAAGACAAAAAGTCTTATGCCGTTATTGCAAACAATTGATTACTTCTCAGTTTTTTCCGCTCTCTTGCCGATGACGGCGGTTCGCGCAACTTCGAGGAAAGATTTGTCGGCACTGTGAATTATAAAACTCGTATCTCTGACTTCTTTAATTTTGCCGATAATTCCGCCGTTAGTTACAACCTCGTCATTAATTTTCAATTCGGCAACCATTTCCTGTGTTTCTTTTTGTTGTTTTTGCTGCGGGCGAATGACCATAAAGTAAAAAATCAGCGCAATCGGAGCAACCAGCCAAATGATTGAAGTAATGCTGCTGACATTGCTGCTGCCGCCTTCACCCTGAAAAAATAACAAAATTGTATTCATTGTTTTTGATGCTGAAAGAAAAAAGGCAATTATAAGTTATGAACGCTAAAATATGAAGTCGTCAACAGAGAAATGTAAAATGTAAAGTCGAAAACGGAAAACAATCGGTTAAAATTTTTCAATTTCCGTTTTCAACTTACATTTTCTTCGCCGCTGCGGATTTTGCCGATGAAATCATTTTTAAAACGATTGAAATCGCCGGATTTGATAGCTTGCCTAACCTTTCGCATCGTGTCAAGAAAGAACGCCAGATTATGATGCGAAATCAAAATCGCCGCGAGCATTTCTTTTGCTTGGTAAAGATGCCGAATGTAGCCGCGCGAATATCTCCGGCAGACCGAGCACGGACATTCCGAATCCAGCGGTTCGGAATCCCCGGCAAATTTGGCGTTGCGAATATTCAAATTTCCGTGCGATGTAAACGCGCTTCCCGTCCGCCCGTTGCGCGTCGGCAAAACGCAGTCGAACATATCGACGCCGCGCGAAACCGCTTCGATTAAATCTTCCGGCGTTCCGACACCCATTAAGTAGCGCGGCGCGGCAGACGGCATTTTTGGGGTGAGAAATTCCAAAACTTCATACATCACGCTTTTCTCTTCGCCGACGCTCAAACCGCCGATAGCGTAACCGTCGAACCCGATTTCAACCGTTTTCTCCAGACTTTCACGCCTCAAATCAAGATGTCCCGCGCCCTGAACGATACCGAACAGCGCCTGTCGCCCGCTCAAATTTTCGGCACTGAGAAATCCCGTATCCATTCCCGAATTCTGCAATTCATTAAAACGATTTTTTGAACGCGCCGCCCAACGCGCCGTCATCTCCAGACTTTTTCTGGTTATGTCAATTCCCGCGTCGCCCGGCGGACATTCGTCGAAAACCATTGCGATTTCCGCGCCCAGTGCCGCCTGGATTTCCATCGAAACTTCGGGGGAAAGAAACATTTTATCGCCGTTGAGATGCGAGCGAAATTCGACGCCTTCTTCGGTGAGTTTTCTTAAATCCGTCAAACTGAAAACCTGGAAACCGCCCGAATCCGTCAAAAGCGAGCGATTCCAAGTCGAAAATTTATGCAGCCCGCCGAGTTCCCGAATTGTTTCGACGCCCGGACGCAGCCACAAATGATATGTGTTTCCTAAAATTATCCGCGCGTCGAGTTCCGTTTCGAGCCATTCAAAACGCACGCCTTTGACCGTGCCTTGCGTTCCGACCGGCATAAAAACCGGCGTTTCGATTTCCGAACGCCGTGTGCGCAAAATTCCCGTTCGCGCTTTGCCGTCCTGCGCCGTTACTTTCCATTCGATTGCTTTTTCCATTAAATAATTTGAATTACAGAAAAGAATAGCCGCAAAAAAGCGCAAAAATCACAAAAACAGAATTCAAGCCTCTGGCTTTGTTTAATTTTTTGCGTATCTTGCGCTTTTTTGCAGCTATTTTCTTTTTCCTATTAAAGCCCAAATGTTCGGCGCACCTGTTGCCGTCTCGGAAACGATTTTGCCGTTTTCATTGACTAAAACAGCGGACGGCGTGCCGAACATTCCGAGTTTTTCGGCGATTTCATATTCTTTGTCGATTAAAACCGGCGACCTTAAATTAAAATTCCTGTGCGCTTCGACCTCGCCGTCGGAAAACACCATCAGATTCGGCTCATTTTGCCCTTTTTCATTTTCCCATTCGCGCAAATCTTTCATCATCGTAGTGCAGTGCGGGCAGCTCAGACTCCAAAACGCGACGAGCGTTTTCTTGCCTTGCAAATCTCGCTGCGTGATGAGTTTTCCGTCTAAATCTTCGACGAAAAATTCGGGAACGCTTTCGCCTATTTTCGGTAATTTGCTGTTTCCATTGCCGTTTCCGTTAGCGACAAAAAGAAATTCGCCTTCGAGATTTTCCGCCTTCGTTTTTTCGATTAATTCACGAATCGCTGCGTCGCCCGCCGCCGCGCGGCTGGCAATCGTGCCGTCGGCATTTATCAATAAAGCCGTCGGTGTCCACAACGCGCCGAAAAGCGTAGCTACTTCTCTTTCGTTCTGTAAAAGAATTTGTTTTTCGGTTTCGCCCGCAAATTTTTCTAAATTCTCTTTTGCTCCGCCGCTGCTGATAAAAACAAAATTTATCCTGTCTTCGAGTTCTTTGTGCCACTTTTCGATTTCCGGCAAAAGCGCCGCGCACGGATTACAATTCGCGCTCACAAAGAAAAACAACATCGGTTTGCCACGCATCAAAAGATGTTCAAATGCGACGTTTCTGCCGTTTAAGTCGGGCAATTCAAAATCCGGCGCCGGCGCGCCGATTGGCAAACCGTCGTGCGGATTCGACAAATTTTCGCGCTCGACTTCGCGCCCGCCGTCGTGCGCCGTTAATTCCATAATTTCGATGCGCCGCATAATCTGCGACTGCTGTTCGGAGATTGTTTTGAGAAAATAAACGGCGGCGGCGAGCAGCCCGACCGTCGCCAAACTTAAAATAAGCGACATAAAATTTCCTTCCGAAGAATTGTTTGACGTATTAAATAAACTTAAACCCTGATTTTCCCGTCCGCTAATAATTAAAATAAATGCCAGCGTCGCAAAAACCCCGTTGCGAATCAAACTTTTTGCGCTAACCGGCTCAGAGTGAATTTGCCCGAAACAATGGCAATCCGGCGCGTTGCCTTTCGCCATCTGAACAAGCATTCCGCCGATAAAAACTAAAAGCAATAAAAATCCGCCAATCGCGCCGAACCACGAAGTTTGCACAGAAAGCAAAAGAATTGCGATAAAAATTTCGGCAATCGGTAATAATACCGAAAAAGGTTTTGCCAGATTGTCAGGCACGCCGAAATCCTTGACCGCTTTTTCAGAACCTTGCAAATCAAGCAATTTCCCGATTCCGGCAAGCGCGAAAATTCCGACGAGAAATAATCTGATTAAAAGCGAAATTACTTCCATACAAAAATTTTGCCACAGAGCACACAGAGTTCACAGAGGAGTGGAAGATGATTCGTGAATAAGCACAGACAACAGAAATAGATTTTTGTTTCTCTCTGTGAACTCTGCGCGCTCTGCGGCTAATCTTTTTTCTTCCTTGTCTTGTGCTTTTCCTTCAAGCGAATCGGTGTCGCAAAAAAATCAAATTCTTCACGCAGGCGATTTTCGATATATCGCAAATACGAAAAGTGAAGTCCGCCTTTGCCGCCGCCCGACGTGAAGACGACGAACATCGGCGGGCGAAGTCCGGCTTGCGTGATGTATTGAACGTGCAGGCGAACGCTGCCCCCCGAACCCGGCGCGGAACCGCCGCCCACCTTCGGCTGCATCACGTTTTTTTCAAAAAACTCGTTCAGCTTCGATGTCGTCACGCGCAGATTTCTGGCTTCGTTGGCTTTGACGACAAGCGGCAGAATTTTCTCGACGCGCTGCCCGTTCAAAGCCGAAATGGTCAGCATCGGCGAATAATCGAGAAATTTCATTTTCTGGCGCAAATCGTCTTCAAATTCGTAAATCGTGTTCGTCTCTTTTTCTTCGAGCGCGTCCCATTTATTGACGGCAATGATGACCGAACAGCCCGAATCGACTGCGTAACCGGCGATATTCGCGTCGAGACTCGTGACGCCTTCGACCGCATCGATAATCATAATCGCCACGTCCGCGCGTTCCAGAGCCTTTCGCGCCATAATCACCGAAAGTTTCTCGGACATTTCCGTCGTCTTGCCCTTGCGCCGGATTCCAGCCGTGTCAATCAACAAAAACTTTTGCCCTTCAACCGTCAAATGCGTGTCAATCGCATCACGCGTCGTCCCGGCAATCGGCGAAACAATCACTCTCTCTTCGCCCAAAATCTTGTTCAGCAAAGAAGATTTTCCGACATTCGGACGACCGATGATTGCCAGTTTTATTTCTTCCTGCTTTTCTTCTTCGACTTCTTCAGGAAAATCCAAAACCTCGAAAATCCCGTCAAGCATATCGCCGACGCCGTTACCGTTTTCGGCGGAAACCGGAAAAAGATTAAAACCGAACTTATAAAATTCCGCTGCTTCCTCCTCGACTTTTCTCGACTCGGCTTTATTCGCCGCGATAAAAATCGGTTTTCCGATATTTCGCAAATAAACGCCGATTTCTTCGTCGAGCGGAATTGCACCGGCGCGTGCGTCGACGACCCAGATAATCGCCTGCGATTTTTCGATGGCAAAACCAGCCTGCTTGAAAATATTGGCGGGAATAATCGCTTCATCGTCCGGCACGATTCCGCCCGTATCGACTAGCTCGAAAGTTTTCCCCAGCCATTCGACTTCGGCGAAAATTCGGTCGCGCGTAATTCCCGGCTCGTCGCCGACAATTGATTTACGCGAACCTGTCAGGCGATTAAAAAGCGTGGATTTCCCGACATTCGGGCGACCAATAATTGCAACCAATGGTAAATTCATATTTGTAAAACTGTTAATTTAACTTTTTGCTTTGAGATTTAGCAAGATGCAAGCGAAAAGATGAAGCACCTTTAAATGAAGATTGCGTGACAATTTCATTGCCAACTCCTATAAAATTTCTTTCATCCGGCGCACGCCTTCCGCCATTCTTTCTTCGGGATTACAAAATGAAATCCGCAGGAAACCTTTCGCTTCGTCGCCGAATGCAATGCCCGGAACGGTAATCACGCGATTTTGCAAAAATCTTTCAGCGACTTCCAAATCATCGCCAATCTCGCGCACATCGAGCATCGTGTAAAACGCGCCTTCGGGATGGGTTCCGCGCAGACCTAATTCTTTTTCCAAAATACCAATCAAAAATTCGCCGCGTCTTTTGTAAATGTCTCGGGCTTCGGCTTTCGCTTCTTCGGCTTCCGCAGCCCAACCGAGAAGCGCGGCTTTTTGCGAAATCGCCGAAGTGCAGACGGTCAAAAATCCGTGCAAAGTCAGCGCGGCTTTAACGACATCGGTTTGCGAACTTGCCAGCCAGCCGACGCGCCAGCCCGTCATACTCAAAGATTTTGAAAGTCCGTCGAGAATTATAGTTTTATCGTAAAACTCCGAAGCCGAGCGCGGCTTTTCTTTTGTAAAATACAAATCCGAGTAAATCTCGTCGGAAATCAAATAAATTCCCGTATCTTTCAAACAATCGGCAATCTGCGTGAAATCGTTTTCAGTAAAAATCTTTCCCGTCGGATTTGACGGCGAAATGACGACGGCGGCTTTTGTTTTCGCGGTGATTTTCGATCTAAATTCTTCGATGTCGAACGCGAAATCTTTTTTTGCCGGCAGACGATAAAAAACCGGCACGCCTTCCGAGATTTTGACGCAGTTTTCATACGCCGGAAACGACGGATTCGGTATCAAAACCTCGTCGCCCGCGTCCAAAATCGCTAGAAATGCAGCAGTCATCGCTTCCTGCGAACCGACGGTGACGCAAATTTGATTTATATCTAGATTTAAATGCGGATAGCTCGCCGCAATCTTTTCGCGCAGCGCGGGAATTCCGGCGTGATTCGTGTAGCCGTTTTGTTCTTCCAAACAAACACGCGCCGCTTCCGCGCGAATAAATTGCGGCGTCGGCAAATCCGGTTCGCCCAAACCGAAATTAATGCTGCCCGGCAGAGCGCGTTCAAAAATTCGGCGAATCAAAGTCGGCTGAACGTCCTGCAGACGGCGCGGCAATTGAAAACTTTTATTTTGCTGCATTGCTTTCATAAAATTTATTTAGCCATAGATTTGTGAAACGACGAACGCCGAGCGATTAGCAATGATTTTTTGGAATTTTGCTTTATTACTCAATCAGCATTTGCCTTTTCATTTCGCGTCCAGCCTTTTTCGCGCTGCGAAAATTCCTGGGTTTCCGCCACGATAAATTCTTTTCCTTGATATTCCAATCTTTTCACAATCAGGCGCGGATGTTCAAACTCGATTAAATTAAACGAATTCGCTTCGCCGCGCCCGCGCGTCGAAGTCGCCGTTCCCGCCTGAACGACGAGCGCTGATTGATTTGCGCCGAGTTCGTAGCGCGTCGCCGTATGCCCGATGTGGCTGATGTGAATGTGTCCGGCAAGAAATAAATCGGCTCCGCAATCGGCAATCTCGCGCATCACCGTTTTGGCGCGCCCGACAATATCGCGGTCGCCGTAGCTTTCCGGCAAATCGAAAGGGTGATGCGTGACGACGACTTTCAAAATATCGCTTTTCAAAGCGCATAATTTTTCACGAATAACCGCGACTTGTCGTTCATTGATGCGCCCGTCTTTAACCGTCAACGAACGCGCCGTATTAATGCCCAGAACGGCAATTTCTTCATCGGCGTAAAACGGTTCTAAATCATTGGTGATATATTTTTTATATTTGTCGAGCGGTGTTACGAAACGCGCGAAAACATTGTCCATCGGAATATCGTGATTGCCGGGAACGACGATTTGCGGCTTCGGCAATTTATCTAAAAAAGCCCGCGCTTCGATAAATTGCGCCGAACGCGCGCGCTGCGTTAAATCACCGGAAACGACGACGAGCTGCGGATTTATCTCGTTGATTTTGGCAATCAAACTTTCGACGACCGCGTAATCGACGCGCCCGAAGTGAATGTCTGAAATATGAACTAAAGTTCGCATAAAATAAGTTCAAAATTTAGGGTTCAATGTTTTTTTCAACTTTCAACTTATTTCGGCACGATGACGCGCAAGCATTGCGGTCGAATGCGGTAACAAAGCGGTGTCTGCATCAATGTGACTTCGCCGTCAAAGGCGACCGGCAAAGTTTTATGGTGCGTGTCAATCGTAATTTCGTCGGTGCAGAATGTTTCAAAATCCTTTGCGCGATGCATTATGCCGAACAGCGAACGCAGCGCGAGCATCAGCAAACCGAAACGTCCGGTGCGGTGCAAAAGATAAACGCTCAATTTGCCCCGGTCGAGACAGCGGCGCGTGCCGATATTCAAAAAATCCATTTCGTATTCGTTATTGCCGATGAAGACGAAAGGCGTTTTGCGCTCGATTTCCCGCCCGTCCATCTGAAGTTTAATGTGTAAAAATGGATAGCGACGCAAAACGGAGGTTGCCGCCCAAAACGCCGCCGCCCATTTTCCGCGCCCCAAACGCTGCTGCTTTTCGCGCTGACGGACGATTTTCGGATAAAGTCCGATGCTCGAATTATTGACAAACGTCTGTTCGTTGACTTCGCCGACATCGATTTCGAGCGTGTTGTTTTCGGCAATCACGCTCACGGCTTCGACTAAATCCGGCGGAATATTCAAATCTTTCGAGAAATGATTCAGCGTGCCGAGCGGCAAAACGCCGAATGTTTTGCCCGTTCCGACAATTTTCGACGCCACGCCGCTAACCGTTCCGTCGCCGCCGCCCGCGATGATTATTTGAGCATCGCTTTTCGCGGCTCTTTCGGCGAGTTTCATCAAATCTTCGCCGTTTTTAGCGACTGAGATATTTGCTGTTAGATTGTTCGCCTTAAACGCTTTTTCGACTTGAGTTTTAATATCGTCTTCGCCCGAATCCGCGCCGGAGCCTTGGTTGATGATTACTTCGATTGGTGATTGCATAGTGTGCCCGGCGACTTTTGTAATGAAACCGGAATTAAATAAAAATTTACCGCAAATAATCTTCCAGCTTCGTCGCCGCATCGGTTTTTTCATCGCGGTATTTGACGATAATCGGCGCGTAGATTGATAAACCGTTCTCTTTACCGAAACCGCCTGTAATTTGCCGTGAGCCTTGCACAACAACAGCGCCCGCCGGAATTTCCAGGGATTTTTCGCCGTCGGATTTGTAAATCGTGTTTTTTACTAAATCGAACACCGGCGTCGAGCGCGTCAGAATCACGCCCGAAGCCAGAACTGCTCGCTCCCGAACAATCGTGCCTTCATAAACGCCCGTGTTGCCGCCGATTAAACAATCGTCTTCAATAACAACCGGATTGGCGTTTATCGGCTCCAACACGCCGCCGATTTGCGCCGCTGCCGAAATGTGAACGCGCTTGCCGATTTGAGCGCAGCTTCCGACGAGCGCGTGCGAGTCAATCATCGTCTCTTCGTCAACATATGCGCCGACATTGACATAACTCGGCGGCATCAAAACGACGTTTGCGGCGACAAACGAGCCGTCGCGAATCGTCGTTCCGCCCGGAACGATGCGAATTTTGTCATCGAGATTCATCGGGCGCAGCGGAAAAGTGTTTTTGTCGAAAAACTGAAAAGTCTCGCCGCTAAACGACATCGTGACCATTTCGCCCATTTTAAAACCGGCGAGAATTCCCCGCTTGACCCAGGCGTTCGCGTGCCAGTTTCCGTTCTCGTCTTTTTCAGCGGCACGAATTCTGCCTTCGCGTAATTCGGCTTTAAAGTCTTTGAAAATTTCGTGGTCGCTGGCGTCGAATTCCGATTTGGTAAATAATTGTTCGATTTTTTCTTGTAGATTCATATTCAAATTGTTTTGTTTGGTCGGTGAAAGCGATTATTTCAAATCTCCCAAAATCTCTTTCAATTTCTTCCGCGTCGGTTCAGTAACAGGCACGAGCGGTAATCTTAAATTTTCTTCCAGCAAATTCATTTCCCGCATCACAAATTTGCACGGTGCGGGCGAGGCTTCGATAAAATTAGCTTCCATCAGCAAGAGAATTTTGTAATGAATCTTTCTGGCTGAAGTCAAAGCGCCGTCCAAAGCGTTTTCAACCATTTTGGAAGTCAAATCGGGAATTTCGTTCGCGCAGACTGAAATCAGTCCGTCCGCGCCGACGGAAATTAAAGGCAACGTCGTCGCATCGTCGCCGGAAAATACTTTGAAATTCTTTGGTCGCTTCGCAATGATTTCCATAATCTGCGAAAAATAACCGGACGCTTCTTTCGTGGCGACGATGTTTTCAAACGATTCCGCCAGACGTAAAGTCGTTTCAGCGGATATATTGGAACAGGTTCTGCCCGGCACGTTGTAGAGCATTATCGGAAATTCTTTGACCGATTTAGCGATTTTCGCGAAATGCGCGTATAAGCCTTCCTGCGACGGCTTGTTGTAATAAGGCGTGACGACGAGCGCGCCGTCCGCGCCGAGCTCACGTGCGCGTTTAGTGAAATCAATCGTCGCGGCGGTGTTGTTGCTGCCCGTTCCGGCGATGACTTTCGCTTTTTTATGCGCAACTTCTACCGTCATTTTGATAACGTGCAATCTTTCCGACTCGGACATTGTTGCGCTTTCTCCGGTCGTGCCGCACGGAATTAAAATTTTTACGCCGCCCTCGATTTGCCTTTCAACCAATCGCTCGAAACATTCGTCGTCAATGCTTCCGTCCTTACGAAAGGGCGTTACCAAAGCTGTTCCGCAGCCGCGCATCCAATCGAGTTTTATCGTCATAAATTTTGTCCGAAAAGAATTTAACCACAGATTACCACGGATTATAAGAATTTAGAGTTCGCGGTATCGGCGTAAGCGAGCGGCTAAAAAAAAATTCGTTATTCGCTTCCCGTTTCTTACTGCTTTATTATTTCTTCCATCAAGTCTGTAAATTCCCAAAAACCCTTTTTCCCCAAAATCCATTCAGCGGCGAGAATCGCGCCTGAGGCAAATCCTTCGCGCGAACGCGCCGCGTGTTCGAGCAGAATTTGGTCGGCGCTGCCGTCAAATCCGACGCGGTGCGTTCCGGGAATATTTCCGGCGCGGGTCGAAGAAATCGAAAATTCTTTTTCGATGTTTTTCGCAACAATTTCCTTTAACTTTAAAGCCGTCCCGCTCGGCGCGTCTAGCTTGCGCGAATGATGCTGTTCTTCGATAAACGCTTCATAATTGGCAAATTTAGCAAAAAGTTCCGAAGCGTAATCGGTAATTTTATAAAACAAGTTCACGCCGATTGAGAAATTCGCGCCGAAGACGAACGCGCCGTTTTTTTCTTCGACTAATTTTTTGATATTTTCTTTTTCGTCGTTCCAGCCAGTCGTCCCTTCGATGAGCGGAACATTCGCCGAAAGACACGCTTCGACGTTTCTTTTCACCGCTTCGGCAACTGAAAAATCAATCGCTGCGTCAACGTCTCTTAACTTTTTCGCTAATTCTTCGGCGGAAACTTTTGCGTCCGATTCGTCAACGATTACGGAAATTTCGTGATTCTGATTTTCGGCTAAAGTCTCGACGAGTTTGCCCATTGCGCCGTAGCCGATTAAAGCTATTTTCATAATTTATTTTTACCACAGAGCGCACAAAGCTCGCAGAGAGAGATTTATAAAAATTATTGTCTTTTCACTGTGAACTCTGTGGCTAATAATTTCTTCGTCAAATTTACATAAAGCCCAACCACCGTTTCCAAATCTTTCTTTAACACAAATTCATCGTTCGTATGCGCGACGAGAATCGAACCTGCGCCCAAAAGAAGCGGCGTTCCCCAATTCGACAAATGCGGAATGTCAGTTGTAAAACGGACGACTTTTTGCCGAAAGCCTTCGACTTCAAGCATTTTTACGGGCTTTGCAACGGACATAACTTTAATTTCTCCGCGTCCGCCAATCGTTTTTTCCAATATTTGCAAAATCGGTTTATCGTCGGTGGTCAATCGAATGTGCAAGCCTGCTTCGGCATTCGGCGGAATGACGTTGGTCTTTAAACCGCCGTTGATTAAACCGATATTACAAGTCGTTTCGCCGAAAAAACCATCATTCGGAAATTCGATTTTTCGCACGTCGGTTAAAATATCGAGCAATTTTTCAATCGCCGATTCACCCATTTCCGGGTAAGCCGAATGCGCGGCTTTGCCGTGTGTTTTGATGGAAAATCGCAGTGAGCCTTTTGAACCGATTGCTAAATCGTTGTCAGTCGGTTCGCCGTTTATCATAAACTCGCATTTTGCCGCGATTGCGTGTTTGTTCGCCGCCCGCGCACCGGAACTTCCCTGTTCTTCATCAACCGTGAACAGCAAACCGATGTCGTTAATATTTTGTTTTCTTAATTGCTCGGCGGCAAAAATCTGCGAAGCGATAATGCCTTTGGCGTCGCACGCGCCGCGACCGTAGATTTTTGCCGCGTCTTCGCTCGCCGCGATAAACGGCGGAACGGTGTCCATATGCGTCGAGAAGAAAATGCGCGGCGCTTCGTTTAAATATGCAATGACGTTGTTTTGATTTTCGGAAACTTTTTGAAGTTCAACCGTCCAGCCTAAAGATTCCAGATAATCGCGCAGGAAGAATCCGACGGCTTGTTCGTCGTCAGAAACCGAAGGAATGTCGATTAAAGTTGTGGTCAGCTCGAAAAGATTCATAGAAAGTTTTTACCACAGAGAGCTTTCAAAACACAGATGGGAAATGCTTTTAGATTTTTGTTTGCGGCAAAATAAAAAGGCAAGTTTGCTGCAGCAAACTTGCCTTCGTTTTGACATGTTTCAAAAAATCGCTTAACTATTTGCCGATTTCGACGCGGTCGTCATCGCTTTTTCGAGCAGCGCGGGCATTGTCGTTTCAAGCGCCTGCGCCGTGTTTTCTTCCTGTTTCAAATTTTCCGTCAGCAATTGCACGATTTCGGTTTGCCCCATCATCTGAGCGCCGGCAATCATTCCGCGATAGCTGGCGATTTCAAAATGCTCGACTTTCGAGCTCGCGTCGTTAATCGCCAAATCCGCCAGAGCCGGAACGTCCGCCGTCGCCGTCAGCACTTTATTGCCTTCGGTAACCAATCCTTTAGCCGCGTCACAGGTAACGCGTTTCGGCGTCAAACCCAGAATTTCGTGAACTTTCGTTAAATTAACGATTTGCTGCTCGGTTTCGGAAATGTGTTTTTCAAGCATTCCTTTGACGGTCGAAGAATTTGCGCTTTTCAGCATCATTTGCTGCGCTTCCAAAAACTGATGCTCCGCATCGTAAATCGAACTCAACGAAAATGCGAATTTTTCTTCTAATGTATTGATAACCATAATTTTTTTTCTCCTTAAATTTTTACTTTTTCAAAATTTCTAGCCCGAATATACCAATAAAAATTATTGCGACTGTTTTCGGGTTAAAACGTAAAAAAGCAAATTTTGTGCCGTCTTCCGAGTTCGTTGCAGTTAAAGGATTTTAAAAATAAATTAAATCATTGCGAGCGGTTTGAGCGGAAAATCATACACAATGAACCGAGAATTTTGTGTTGAATAAATACACAAAAACACCTTTCAAGATTTCGAGATGGGACTTAGGTTAATCGGCAAAAAAGGTGTCGTGCAGTCTTTTTATTACTTCTTTTACTTTTTCTTCTTTGACGACGAAAGTCATATTGACACTCGAGGCGCCGTGTGAGATTAGCGAGATGTTAACGTCTTCAATAGTCGAAAAAATTTTTGAAGCCAAACCCGAACTTGTACGCAAGCCTTCGCCGACGACGCAGACGACCGCGTTGTCGTGTTCGATTTCGACATCGCCGAGGCGTTTTAATTCCCTGACAATCGGATCAATCGAAGCCGTGTCGTCGAGCGTCAAGGCAACGGAAACTTCCGATGTCGAAATCACGTCAATCGCCGTTCGATAGCGTTCAAAAATCTGAAACAGCGCGGACATAAAACCATACGCGCCGAGCATTCGAGCCGACGAAATCCGCACAATCGTGATGCCGGTTTTATGCGCGATTGATTTTATCTTGTTCGGCGCAATCTCGCTTTCGGCTAAAATCATCGTGCCGCGCTCGAAGGATTTATGCGAATTGCAGACGCGCACCGGAATTCCATAATCGACGGCAGGTTTTATCGTTTTCGGATGCAAAACCTTTGCGCCGAAATATGCGAGTTCCGCTGCTTCTTCGTAGGATAAAACATTAATTGTTTCGGCTTCGGCGCAAATTCGCGGGTCGCACGTTAAAACGCCCGTTACATCAGTCCAAATCTGAATTTCCTTTGCCCGCAACGCCGCGCCGAGGAGCGCCGCTGAATAATCCGAACCGCCGCGACCCAAAACGGTCGTTTCACCGCCGCGGCTTGCCGAGATAAATCCGCCGAGTATCGGAATTTCACCCGCTTCAATCAAAGGCTGCAATTCCAATTGAATTAATCGTTCCGTTTCGTCCCAGACGGGCGTTGCCGCGCCGTATTCTTCGTCGGTAACAATCAACCGGCGCGAATCGACTTGTCTAGCGTTGAGATTTTTTGCTTTACAAACTTCTGCCAGCAAACGCGACGAAAGCTGTTCGCCATAAGAAACAATCGCATCTTTGAGCATAGAAAGCGGCAAACTGCGTCTTGAGACGCGCATCAACAAATCGGTCAATTCCCTTTCGGCAAAATCGAGTTCCATCCGAAACGCTTTTTGCTGATTTTCGCCGGTTAAATCTTTTGAAACTTGTTCGTGACGCTCAAAATGCGGTTTGAGCGAAGCAAACGCGCTTTCAAAATCTCCCTTTTTCGCCGTTTCAAAAGCAAACAAAAGCGCGTCGGTAACTTTTGACATTGCCGAAGTAACGACGACGGGCGAAAAAACCTGCTGACCGCCGACAATTTCCGCAACACGCGCAAATGCTTCCGTATTCTGCACGCTCGTTCCGCCGAATTTCATTACGGTTGGAATTTTTCTTTCGCTCACGTTGTAAGAAATTTCAATCGAAAGCAGTTTCTTTGTCAAGCAACGAGAAATTTAAGCGTTGGTAAATAATAATAAATTTGCCTGTAGATTTGTAGAATGAAAAAATCAACGTAAAAGCAAAAAACTGATTTGTGACAAATCGGTTTTTCATTAATTTTGTGTTTTAAGAAAACATTGCGTTTTATCCGCACAAAACCGAGCCGCCGTTGATGTTCATAATCTCGCCCGTAATATGTCTCGACCAATCGGATAAAAGAAAACAAATCGAAAGCGCAATGTCGTCGGTCGTCGCCATTCGCTGCAATGGAATTGAATTTATGACGCTTTGCCTATAATTTTCATCTTCAAACACGGGACGAACCATCGCCGTTTCAATCCAGCCGGGCGCGACACAGTTGACGCGAATTTTCGGACACAACTCGCTTGCCAGAGCTTTTGTAAAACTGATTTGCCCGCCTTTCGATGCCGCATAATTTGAATAATTCGCCTCGCCGCGCTGTCCGGCGGTTGAAGAAACCAGCACAATCGCGCCGCTCGTCTGCTTTTTCATCGAAGGAACGCAAGCCTTCGTCATCGCCCAGGCTGCTTTCAAGTTCGTATTCAAAACCTTGTTCCAGGTTTCTTCCGACATTTCCTCAATCGGCGCGCCTTCCCAAATTCCGGCGTTCAAGACAAGTAAATCAATCTTGCCAAATTTCTCGATTGTTTTGTACGCCAAATTCTGCGCGTCTTTCCATTCGGAAACATCGCCTTGAACAGCCATTGCTTCAACACCATTTTTTTTACATTCTTCAACAACTTCGTTCGCCTCGGTTTCGCTTTTCAAATAGTTAACGACAACATTCGCGCCCGCTTCCGCCAATCTTAAAACCGTCGCCCGACCGACGCCGCGACTTGAGCCGGTGACGATTGCAGTTTTGTTTTGAAAAAGATTCGCCGGAAGTTTGATTTCGACAGGTTTTTCGCTCATAGATTTTTGTTTTAGCCACGAATAACACGAATTGTACTAATAAATCAAATAATTTTCACTCATTTCATTTGTGTAATTCACGTAAGATTTCTCGTTTCGACAGATTTAGGCAAAAATAAAAAAACCTCGCGCGGAATATGCAAAGGTTTATGTAAAAAATTTTATGACTTTCAAATTTTTACCGGGAGTGCCGAAACAATATTTGCAAAATTATCCTAACTTCAATCTTTTATTTCGTCCGTTTTGTCAGCCAGACTTTTCGCAAGAAAAGGAGCAATCAAAGCTGCGGGAAAAAAGTATATTCCGTATTCAAAGACGTATTTCGATTTATCAAACATTGCAAAAAGCGAAAAAGTTGTAACACTAACGGCGATAATCGAGAGCGGAATCGCCAGATGTTTTGGATTTTTTAAATTTCCGATTCCGAAAATCGTCATAAAACTGCCGATGATAAACGCGGCTAAAAGCCCCAAAGGATTATTTTGCACCAACTCAAATGTAAAGATCGCTATCGTGGCGAAAAATAAATAAAAAACGCCCGGAAGAAATATAAAAGTCCGCCTGAGTATTTTTATCAAAACGTCTCCTTTTTCACCGAAACGCTCGGCTGTTTCCTGTTTTAGCAATGCGGAATTGTTCGCAAAACTTAAACTCTCTTCGCCGAAGTTTTCCCGGTCGTTATCAAAAAAAGCGTTCGCGGCGTTTTTGATTCGTTGTTCGATTTTTGTTTTTTTCATTTGTTTGCGGTCTGATGTGAAGTTTTATGACAATAAAACAAAATTATTTTACATTGTTTATCCGTGATAATACAACAACTTTTTCTACCTGCCGTTTATGGCTTTTCGTGATATTTTGATAGAAAAACTTATGAATGAAAATACATTTGAGCATCAGACAATCGCCTGGACACCCTCGCCCGACGTAATCGAACGCGCCCAACTGACAAAATTTATGAAACAAGTCAATATTTCGACTTTTGACGAACTTTATAAATTTTCGATTGAAAACGTCGAACAATTCACAGCCGAAGTTTTGAAATTTTTAGATATAAAATTCAATCCGCCTTACGAAAAACTGCTCGATTTATCGGACGGCGCGGCGTTTCCGCATTGGTGCGCCAATGGTGGTTTGAACGTCGTTTCGCACTGCGTTGACCGTTGGCAAACGGACGAAATGAAAAATCAGCCTGCAATAATTTGGGAAGGTGAAGAAGGCAATACGGAAACTTTGACTTACGCCGAACTTTTCGAGCAAGTAAAATTTTGCGCGGCAGGTTTGCGACACGAAGGTTTCGGCAAAGGCGACGCAATCGTGATTCATTTGCCGATGATTCCCGAAACCGTAATTTTGCTTCTGGCAATTGGTAGAATCGGCGCGATTGCCGTTCCGGTTTTCTCCGGTTACGGAGTCGAAGCGATTGCCAGCCGAATGAATGCAGTCGGCGCAAAAGCACTTTTTACGATTAATGATTTTCCGCGACGCGGCAAAGCAGTTTTGACAGCAAAAACTGCTTTTGAAGCCGCCGAGAAATGTCCAACTTTAGTGAAAGTTTTTACGATGGGTAGCAAACGCAGAATATTTACCGATGAAGAGAGAACAGAACAAGCAAGAAAGAGAATTGCGAAATACCAAAATTTAACCGGAGAAGAAAAAGCCGAGTATAATAGAAAACACGAACTAGAGAGTAAATTGCAAGCAGATGAATTTTTCAAACAATTGGAGGCAATGGAAGTTCCGAAAGAAATAATTGCACAACTTCGTCAACCACCAGAGCAAAACAAAAAAGCAGGCAGCTCTGCATCGGCATTTTATCACTTCGAAAGAAAACCAAGCAGGCGCGCATTTCAAATTTCGTTCTGGACAAAACTTCTGGAAATCAGCAAAGAAAATCTCGAAAATCTTTCGCATCTCGAACCGACCGACGCCGAAGACCCGCTCATCATTCTTTACACATCGGGAACGACCGGCAAGCCGAAAGGCATCGCGCACACGCATTGCAGTTTTCCGATAAAAGCCGCGCAGGATATGGCTTTTGGAACTGACGTTGGCAAAGGCACGCGCATTTCGTGGATAACCGACATCGGCTGGATGATGGGACCGTGGCTGATTTACGGCGCGTTGATAAACGGCGCGACCATTTGCATTTACGACGGCGCGCCCGATTATCCCGAAGCCGATAGAATGTGGGAATTTTGCGCGAAACACAAAGTCGAGATCTTGGGCATTTCGCCGACGCTCGTTCGCGCTCTTGCCACGAAAGGCGACGAGTTACCGAAAAAGCACAACCTTTCATCGCTCCGCGCTTTTGCTTCGACGGGCGAGCCTTGGAATCCCGCGCCGTGGTGGTGGCTGTTTGAGAAAGTCGGCGATTCACGTCTTCCGATAATAAATTATTCGGGCGGCACGGAAATCTCCGGCGGAATTTTGATGGGAAATCCGCTTTTGCCGATAAAATCCTGCTCGTTTCCCGCGCCGTGTTTAGGTATTGACGCAGCGATTTTGGACGACAAAGGCGAACAGGTTGAACGCGGCAAAGTCGGTGAATTGGCAATCCGCCAGCCCTGGATTGGAATGGCTCGCGGCTTCTGGCAAGAGCCGGAAAGATATTTGGAAACGTATTGGTCGCGCTTTGAAAACATTTGGGTTCACGGCGATTTTGCGATGCGAGACGCGGACGGGCATTGGTTTATATTGGGGCGCTCCGACGACACTTTAAAAGTCGCCGGCAAACGAGTTGGACCGGCGGAAGTCGAAAGTTTATTAGTTGCTCACCCGAATGTTGCCGAAGCCGCCGTCATCGGTGTTCCCGACGAAATAAAAGGCACGGCGATGGTCGCCTTCGTAGTTTTGAAAGGAGAACAAACGGAAAATCTCGCCGCTGAACTTAAAACGCTCGTCGCTAAAGATATGGGCAAACCGCTCGCGCCGTCGAAAATTCATTTCATATCCGCAGTTCCGAAAACGCGCAATGCTAAAGTAATGCGCCGCGTGATACGTTCAGCATATTTGGGTGAAGACGCGGGCGATTTGTCAGCTTTGGAAAACCCGAGAGCGGTTGATGAAATCAGAGAAGTATCATTAAACTTAATGTAGGATAAATTTTATGAAAGTAATAAATTTTCGTTTCGTTTTACTTGCTTGGACATTCTCGTTTGTTTTCTGCTTTTCAAATGTTAACGCTCAAAAAACGCAACAGGAAAACAGTGTTTGCAGTGAATTGAAAAATGCCGGTCTCTCCGTTGCTGCTGATAAAGTTCTCGTAGTAGAGGAGGTTTTTGCACCCCAAATCGTTAAAGTTAGAGAACAGCCATTTACTCTTGCCGAATCAATAGCAATAGTCGGCGGGTTTAACCGAACCGCTTCGATTAAAAATATTCACATATTCAAATGCACTTCAAATGCGGAAACGGCTGAAAGTATAATTGTTACGAATTTTGAAAAGATAAAGAAAGGTATTGACTCGAAGATAATTCTCAAAGGCGGAGAAATTGTCCTTGTTCTCGATAAGGATTCAAAAAAACTCCTTCAGTAATAAAGGCTTTTGAGCCTAGATGTCGTGGATTATGTGGAGTAAATAATGGCGAAAGCAAAAGAAATAACCGGACTTGATTGCACGGCAGATGCTCTGGAATGGGCGGCAACGGTGATGCGCGTGCGTTTTGACGAAGTAATCGAACTGCGCGACGCGGCGCTGGATTTTTCCGAAATCGAAGGCGTTCACCGGATGCGCGTGGCGACGCGCCGTTTGCGAAGTGCGCTGCGCGATTTTCTGCCGCTCTTGAAAAAGCGTCCGCTGAGAAAGGTGAGAAAGCGTTTGAAAGAAATTGCCGACGCGCTCGGCGCGGTGCGCGATCAGGACGTGGCGATTCTGGCGCTCGAACAACTGCAAGCCGCCGCCGAAATTGACCAGATTAGCGAGCCGATAAAAGAAGGAATCGAAAAACTGCTCGAAGAACGCCGAGCGGTCAGAGAGACGGCGCAAATGAATTTAATTCAAACTCTCGACGCCGACGGTTTGGGGAAATTGCACGAAGTTTTTACGGCGGCACTGGATAAATCAGTCAAAAAGAACAAACAAAAGCGCTTCGTCAGCTTTAACGAAGCCGGGCGCAAAGTTGTTGCCGAAAGTTTGCGGGAATTGTGTGATTTGGGCGCGAGCGTTTATGAACCTTTCAACGTCGAAAAATTGCACGAAATGCGGATTGCCGCCAAACGTCTGCGTTATGCGGTCGAGCTTTTTACGGCTTGCTGGGGTGAACGCGTCGCGCCTTTTGCCGCCCGAATCGCCGATATGCAATCGTTTTTAGGCGAAGTTCACGACTGCGATGTTTGGCTGGATAATTTAGGTGCGCGTTTGCGCCAGCGTCAAAATGGCGCGGCAGACGGCAGCCAATACAACGCAGCCGTCTGGCTTTTGTCCGAGTTCGTCAAAACCCGAACAAAAAATTATCGCGCTGCGCTCAAACTTTGGAGCGAATGGGAAACTACCGATTTTACCGAAAGAATGCAGGTGGTAATTGACGATAAGTAATTTAGCAAATAAAATTTTCATAGAACAAAATCTCAACGGCAGTCTTGAAGACTCGGCGCAGACGTCAAACTGTTCCAAACGATGAAATCCGACTCCATCACTGTTTATAGCATCGGACACGGGCGACACTCGTGGGTTGATTTTTTCGCGCTTTTGCAGAAATACGAAATCGCTTTTCTATGCGATGTCAGAAGCGCAGCGCGGTCGCGCTGGGTGCAGTTTAACGGCGCGGTCTTGTCGGAAAACTTGCGCGAAAACGGCATCGGTTATGAGCATTTGCCCGAATGCGGCGGCAAGACGATTGCTAAAACGGAAGATTTGGAACGCGGCATTGAACGCGTTTTGGAAATTTCGGCGGAAGTCAAAACCGTGATTATGTGTTCGGAATCGCAGCCTTTGACAAAACACAAAGTTCCACGCGCTAACTGTCATCGCGTCGGCTTGCTCTCACCAATCTTAAAAGCGAAAGGCGCGGAGCGAATCGTTCACATTTTGCCGAACGGCGAGTCGATTGAGTTTGACGAAAGCGCGGTAGAATCAATATGGTAAAGCCTAAACGCAGTTTTTATGATTGAAACTCTCGACGAGCAAAGTCTCGCTGCCGCTTGCGAAAAGTTGTCGGAAACCGATGCGGATTTAGCGTTTATTTTCCGCATTTTCGGCACGCCGCCGCTGTGGAAGCGCCAGGCGTCTTTTGCGACGCTCGTTCACATTATTCTCGAACAGCAAGTCTCGCTCGCTTCGGCGTTGTCGGCTTACAATAAATTACGCGAAAAAATTGTCGAAATCACGCCGGAAAATGTTTTGCGTCTCTCGGATGAAGAAACGAAAGCGGCATATTTCAGCCGCCAAAAAACAATTTACGTTCGTGGTCTGGCGCAGGCAATTTTTGACGGGAAACTCGATTTGAAACGGCTGGAAACTTTGCACGACGCCGATGTCAGACAGGAACTGAAAAAACTGAAAGGCATCGGCGATTGGACTTCTGACATTTACTTGCTGATGGCTCTGCTGCGCCCGGACGTAATGCCGAAAGGCGATTTGGCTCTGCACGTCACGTGGCAAAAACTCAAGCATTTACCAACAAAACCGAACGCGGAAGAATTTCTAAAAATAGCGGAAAAATGGAAACCTTTTCGCGCCGTCGCCGCCCGATTGTTGTGGCATTTTTATTTGAGCGCGAAGAAAGTTTAGCCGCGAACAAACACGAAAGAACACTAAAAAAATTTATTTGAAACCACAGATTGACACAGATGAACACAGATTTTTATTGAAAATAAATTAGAATTTACTTCTTATTATAATCTTTTCTTTATCTGTTTATACCCGCGTTAATCTGTGATTTCATATTTTCTTCTTATTTCGTGTCTTGCGCGTGTTTGTTCGTGGCTAAATCTTAATTGTGCTAAATTTTTAGTAATGCTGGAAAAAGAACTCGAAACCGCCGTTACGTTATCAAAAAAAGCCGGTGAAGCGATTTTAGATTTTTACGAAAACGGCTTTGAAATCGAAGAGAAAATACACGCCGATAATTTTTCCGAACCCGTGACGATTGCCGACCGAACGGCGAGCCGGATTATCGTCGAAAGTTTAGCCGACGCTTTTCCCGCCGACGGAATTTTATCCGAAGAAGAATTCGACGATAAAATTCGACTCGATAAAAAAAGAGTCTGGATAATCGACCCGCTCGACGGAACGCAGGGATTTATTAACAAAAACGGTGATTTTGCCGTGCAAATCGGTTTGGCGGAAAACACCGAAGCCGTTCTCGGCGTGGTTTATGTGCCGACGGAAAACATTTTGTATTTTGCCTCGCAAGACGCGGGCGCGTGGATGATTGAAAACGAAAAAACGCCTGAGCGTCTGCGCGTTTCGAACGAAACCGATTTTGCGCGAATGAATCTGGGTGTTTCGCGCAATCATCGAAGCCCGCGAATGTCGCTCGTTGTGGAAAGTTTAGGTTTGAAAAAGGAAATCCGGCGCGGTTCGGTCGGGCTGAAAATCGGTTTGATAGCGCGAAAATTCTGCGACCTTTATATTCACCTTAGTCCGCGCACGAAGCATTGGGATACCTGCGCGCCCGAAATTATTCTGCGCGAGGCAGGCGGGCGAATGACCGACCTTTTCGGCGAAAGAATTATTTACAATTCGCCCGACGTTCATAATTACAACGGCGTTCTGGCAAGCAACGGCGTCGCCCACGATTCGGCGGTCGCCAGGCTAAAGCCTTTATTAACTGATTTTGGACGAATCAAAATTCTGCCAGCCAAATAAATTTCAACCCAAACCGGTTTGTTTGATTGTTCGTATTCCTAACCGCAAAAAATACCAAATCAAATTTATTTTTTATAATTTGAAAGTGAAAATTTAATTAACAACCTCGAGAAATTTGTGTATAATTGCCGTGAGTTTGCCGCATCCGCAAATGTCCGCAATCCTTTTTTCCCGTTCGCGCATCTATTTACCGGAATTCAATTCAGCTTTTGCCCGAAGCGATTTCAAAAACATTTTTTTAGAGGTAAAAGACGAATGCTCGCGCCTGTAAAATTCTTTCCCAATTTTTTCAAATCTTTGGAGGAAATATGTTGTTAAAATCAAAAATCATTCGTGTCGTCTGCGCTTTTTGTATAACCGTTTCAATGTCAATTTTGGTTTTTGCCGATACGATTCGATTGAAAGACGGAAGCGTCATCAAAGGTAAAATCGTCAGTTTCGGCGGCGGAAAATTTACGGTCGTCATCAATAGCGGAACGCGCGCGCGCCAATTGGATTTTACCGCCGATGAAGTCGAATCCATTTCATTCGATTCCAATACGAATGGAATCAGCGGTTCGGACGCATCCGTTTTGAACGCGGGACAAACAAACAGAAGCAACAATCCCCAGATTTCTTCGCCCCGAACAAGCGCGCCCGTCATCGCCAATCAGACAATTCAAACCGCGAATAAACCCGCGCCGAAAGCCGAACCGATAAAGGTCAACGTCAAAGTTTTGGGCGACAATACAACAAACGGTTGGACGAATTCCGGCTGGGTCGTGCGAAAGGGACAAAAAATCAAAATCTTCGGCAGCGGGCGCATCTCCCTCGGCGGCGGGCGATTTGCGACTCCGGGCGGAATAACTTCGCTGCCGGACGCGAATAAATTAATGCCGAATCAGGCGACCGGCGGCTTGATTGCGGTCGTCGGCGACGACAACAACGAATTTATCTTCGTCGGCGATTCGCGCGAGTTTACCGCGACGCGCGACGGCGCGCTTTTTCTCGGCGTTAACGAAGGAAACTTAGACGACAATTCAGGCGCGTTCGACGTGCGAATCGAAATTGACCCGAGCAATTAAGTTGCGAATTACGGAATTACGAATTACGAGCAGATTTCGATTCTTAATTATCAATTGCCGATTATGAAAAGGTGTTTTTATACACTTCAAAATCAGTAATTCGTAATTCGTAATTCGTAATTGATTATTCCTTGATTTCTTCCAACTAAAAGCACACAATTTGTATCTAAAGCTAAAAGTTTTTCAAGGAAATCAAAATTTATGTTATTCGTTTCGTCTTCCCGTCTCTCGAAAATATTCGTTCTGTTAATCGTTTTATTCTCCGCATTTAATGCAAATCTTTTCGCGCAGTCACGCACTCAAAAGTCCGATACGAGAAAAGGTGACGATAAAAGAAATCAGCGTCCCGCACCGAGGACGGAAGAGGAACTGAAAAAAGAGCAAGAAAAGCGGCGGCAGGAAGAGGAAGAGAAAAACGCGGTCGTCGATACGGAAGTTTTAAAGATAAAAACCAATATCGTCAACGTCGACGCCGTGGTTTATAACAAAAAAAGCGGTCAAATCGTGACCGGTTTGAAAAAGGAAAATTTTGCCGTCTTTGAGAACGGAATCAAACAGACAATTACGAATTTCGCCACGCCCGACGCGCCGATTACCGTTTCGGTTGTCGTCGAATACAGCAAATGGTCGGAAGTCTTCGGTTCTTACGCGAGTCGCGGTCAGGAAGCGGGCAAGCTCGAAGTCGTTCGTCCGGTCGCTTATTTTCTGTCCAAGTTTATTCGCCCGCCGGGCGATTACGCTTCGGTGATTGCTTTTGACATTCGCCCGACGCCGATTACCGATTTTACGAACGACCCGAACCGTCTGCGTCAGACCGTCGACATACTTTTGCGAAACAGTCCGGCTTTTCGTGAAAATAATCTTTTCGATTCGCTGAAATTCGCGCTCGTCGGCGGCAAAGGCGATTCGGTCGTTCTGGAAAATTCAAAAGAACGCTCGTCGGAATACGGCGGAATGATTAACGTGCAGGCAAAACGCCGCGCGATTATCCTGATTGCTTCCGGCATCAATACTTTCAGCAAAACCAATTATGACGAAGTTCGCCGAATCGTGCAGAACGCCGGAATCCCGATTTACATTCTCAGCACCGGCAATCTTTTTTATAAAATGTATGAAAGCGAACTTTCCGCCGAAGGAAGCATTTCGGGGATGCCCGGACGACTCGATTTTCTGCAGGCTCAAAACACGATGAACACTTTCGCCAAAGAATCGGGCGGGCAACATTTTCCCGTTACTTTTCAAGGCGAAATACCGGCGGATTTGCAGTCAATCAACAACCTGCTGCGAAGCCAATACAGCATCGCCTACGACGCGGAAGAAAAACGCGAGCCGGGCAAAAAATACAAACTCGAAGTCAAAGTCGATGTCAACGGCGACGGCGTTTATGAAGATAAGGAATTTGTCGTCCAGCATCGCCCGTTTTTTATCACGCCGAAGGAGCCGAAAGCAAGATAATTTTTGATTGAGTAATTGCCTGTTAAAGCGATTTTAAAGAGAGTTTATCGACTAAACTCTCTTTTTGTTTTTGTTCTTGTCGCTCTCGAATTCATTCGTTTCAAACTCGTCCTCGCCTTCAAACAGACGACTCACCGGCGTATGCGTCGGCGGCAGAGATGCCTGGTGTTCGATTAAATCTTTTTGTAATTTAGCAATGGCTTCCGAGCCGCGTTCAAAGTCGTCGCGCGAAATTTTCAACGTAATCTTGCCGTCTTTATTCGGCATTTCGCTTAATCTGGTAAAACTTTTAAGACGAATTTCGATTTTCGCGCCGCGCCGGAATACGCCTTTGCGGAATTTAACGTCTAAAATTTCGTCGAGCGCGACGCGCGATTCTTTGACGCCGCTTTTAATAATGCCGAAAATTTTGCCTTCGTATTCAAGCACGATGCCCGCCGCGCTGAATTTTCCGACGCCGGCAATCTGCGTGAAATTGTCGTCGATTTTGAAAGGAATACTCGTGAAATTAACATTTGACATTATAAATCCTGCGCTCTGGTTTCATCTTCTTCGGGATGAATTTTCAAATCGTTCATTTTTTCCTTTTCGGTCACGTAATTAAACGCCGCCAGCGCAATCGCCACCGCGCCGACGGCAACGCCGAAATAAAGCGTGTCGAGCGAGCTTTCGCCGGAAAGCAGTTTTTGCAGAAATTTAACTGCCATTACCGGGATAATAACAAAGGTGAATTTTGCTTTCAGCTCGCTCAAGTTTCTGACCAGCATCCAATCGGGAACTTCGAGCGCGCCGATAAAAAGCTCGTATAAACTGATGGAAATAACCAGCAACGCGGTCGCCACCAAAAAACTGTCGAGACAATCGAACAGCACAATCAACGCCGAATCGTCCTTTGCTCCGCCGGTAGAAATTAGGATTACGGTTTTGAAAGTTTTATAAACTCCCAGCCCGTAAGCCGTCACCGAGCAGACAAACAAACCCAAAACAGCAACAATAGCCAGATAACGCGATTTTTCGATGAGCCATTTCATTTCCGTTTTTCCTTTGAGAATTTCGTATGTAGTCTTTACGGATTATTTAACTCACCGAGCATTTTTATTCGCAAAAACCGTCAGACGCATTTCCGGTGTTGAATTTATTTTTCCAAAACCTTCCGCTTAAACGCCGGACGCACAATCTGATTGTCAAAAACATCATACGCCGCGCTTTCCGGTTCGGGAAACGGCGCGGCTTCGGCAATTTCGAGTTCGGTTTGCAAATAGCTCGAAATTTCGGCGATAGTTTTATTCAAATCTTTCTGCGCCGCGTGTTTTCGTTCAATCAAAAATCTTTCAAAACGGTCAATCGGGTCATTGTTTGTCGCCCAAAAATCAATCTCGCCGGCGGGAACGTAACTTTGATTGTCGTGTTCGGCGTGTCCTTTGCGGCGATACGTCATCGCTTCGATTAAAACCGCGCCGCCGCCGTCTCTGGCATAATCAACCGCCGTTTTCATCGTTTCATAACAGGCGACGACATCGTTGCCGTCAACCGACAAACCTTTGATTCCATAACCGGAGGCTTTGTCGACAAAATGTTCGGCGGCGCATTGATGGCGAGTCGGCGTCGAATAAGCGTAACCGTTATTTTCGATAATCGTAATCAAAGGCAATTTTTGCACGGCGGCGAAATTTACTCCTTCGTGAAACGCGCCGGTCGAACTTGCGCCTTCGCCGATATAAGCGACCGCGACGCGATTTTCTTTTCTCATTCTCGAAGCCAGTAAAACGCCCGTCATCACCGGAATCATATCGCCGAGGTGAGAAATCGGACCGACGAAACCTTTTTCCAAATCGGCAAAATGAAACTGCACGTCGGTTGCCCGCGACGGCGCGTTCGCTTTTCCGAGATACTGCGCAAAAATTGTGCGCGGCAAAATGCCTTTGACGAAAACCGCGCCGATGTCGCGTATCAAAGGCGCGATGAAATCCTGCGCTTCAAGCGCGAAAGCTGTGCCAACGGCAGTCGCTTCTTGTCCCAAAGAAGTGAAAACGCCGCCCGTCAGTTTCGATTGCCGTTTGAGCGTAACGGTTTTCTCGTCAAACATTCTCGTCATTTTGACAAAGCGGTACATTTCCAAAAGTTGTTCTTTGGTCAGAGAAGTTTCAGACGTGCAGGAAAGCGGCTCAGTTGATTTTTTTAAGTTTGTTTTAGCTGTCATTTTAATTTTTAACCGGAGATTGACGCAGATAGACGCAGATTTTTCAATTTGATTTTATCGGCGTTCATCTGCGTCTATCTGCGGTTAAATTTTCTTTCTCAAAAAATATTTTCCTATTCCGTAAAGGCTAATCAAAACCCAGAAAAATTCTACGATGAAAGCGGAGAAATTGAAATTGCAGACGAGCGAAACGATTATCAAACTCGCGCCCGCAGCGTTCAGCAGAGAATAAATCAAACTCGCGCTTTTGATTTTTCCGGTTTGCAGCAAAATGTAAGTGAGAATTATGACGCCGACCCCGATTGAACCGACGAAATCATACCAGGCATAGCGCATTTTAATTTTTTATCGTCGAGAATTTAGCGACCAGACCGCTTGCGCCGACTGCCCAAATCGCGTTTTTGCCGTTTGCCTGGACAGCATTGTAATTTTCCCGGTCGAGATTTTTCCAGGTTTTTCCACCGTCGTAAGAAACGTCGGAACCGCTCGAGCCGACGGCAATCAAAGTTTTTTTATCGACGAACGTCACGCCCGAACGATAACCGCTTAAACCGGGAAAATTGCGCCACGCGATTCCATCGCTTGAAAGCGCCAGCGTGCGTTCGGTTTCGTTCGGTTTTTGATAATCGCCGCCGACGACAACGCTGTTTCCCGCTCGGTCGAAAGCAATTGAAAAAATTCCCTGCGACGCTGCGCCGTTCAAGATTTGTGTAAAGCTGACGAGCCAGCCCAAACCGCCGTTCGATGAATGAAAAACGCGCGCCGCGCGCCCGCCGGTCACGAACCATATGTCTTTATCGCCCGTCACCGCAAGACAAGTGCCGCTCGCCGCAAACGCCGCTTCGCCGTCGCGCGCGGGCGGCATTTTGTCATTCGGCAGCGGCTTCCAGCTTTGCCCGCCGTCGTCGGTTTTTATTAAAAAATATTTGCCGTCAAACGGGTCTGACATTGCGACTCCGTGCGCTGCATCCCAAAAAGCGAATGCATCGAAAAAGGCTTTTTCGTTGGTATTTTTGAATTGCAGTTTCCAACTTTGTCCGCCGTCCGAGGTTTTGTAAATCCGCGAACTTTCGCCCGCGCCGATGCTCAAAAGATAAGCCGTATTAGCGTCAAACGCCTCGACATCACGGAAATCTAATTTCTCGGCGTCGGAGACTTTGCCGACTTTCCAACTCTTGCCGCCGTCAGTCGTTTTCAGAAATGTCCCGCCCGTCCCGCTCGCCCAGATTACTTTTTCATTGACGACGCTCAAGCCGCGCAAACTCGCTTTCATGTCGATTGTCTGCTTTTGCCATTGCGCGTCGGAAGTCGCGACGAAGGTAAAAAATATCAGCGTTCCGACGACGAAATGCGGGAAAGATGTTCTGAGTTTTGAATGGAAATTCATAAAAAGTCGATTCGGTTAATGTGAAACTTGTTTTTTCGACACATTATAAAGTAATTTAGGTTCTGTCAAAACTCAACGTCTGCTAATGGAAGAAAATGATTTCGCGTTCGACAAACCGATTAATCCGTGTTGACGGCAAAAATCTGTAAATGTTTTTATTTATTGATTTTATCCGAGTTAATCCGTTAATATCGACGGTTAAATAATTCTTGAAAACTTATGTTAAATCTAGCCGTTTTACTCGAAGACAGCGCGCGGGCGACGCCCGAACGAATTGCCGTGATTTGCGGCGATAAACAAATGACTTATGCCGAAGTGAACGCCGAAGCGAATCGAGTCGCCCGCGCCTTGCAGTCAATCGGCATTGAAAAAGGCGATAAAGTCGCCGTCTCGTGTCCGAATCTGCCGTTTTTCCCGACGATTTATTACGGCATTTTGAAAATCGGCGCGGTTGTCGTGCCGCTCAATGTTTTGCTCAAAGGGCGCGAAATCGCGTATCATCTCGCCGATTCCGACGCCAGAGCGTATTTTTGCTTTCAAGGCGCGGCGGATTTGCCGATGGGCGAATTCGGTTTTGAAGGCTTTAGCCAAACGGACAAATGCGAGCATTTTATTTTGATAAACGCTGCCGCTTCCGTTGAAAAATCGCCGTTCGAGAATACAAAAACCTTTGCCGAACTCATCTTCGATCAACCGACCGAATTCGATTCGATTGACACCAAGCCTGACGATACCGCCGTTATTCTTTACACCAGCGGGACGACCGGACAGCCGAAGGGCGCGGAATTAACGCATTTAAATATGCTTCTGAACGCGCGTCTATCCGACACGATGTATCCGAAACACCCGCATGACGTTCATTTAATCGCGCTGCCGCTTTTTCATTCGTTCGGACAAACCGTGCAGATGAACGCCGGGATTTACAACCGCGCGACTTTGAATCTGCTGCCGCGTTTTACGCCCGAAAACGCGCTCGCGGAAATGGAGAAAAATGCCGTCACGTTTTTTGCCGGCGTGCCGACGATGTATTGGGCGCTGCTCAATTTTCCCGCCGCCGATAAATTCGATTTGGCGCGAATTTCCGCCAATCTGCGAATTTGCAATTCCGGCGGTTCACCGATGCCGGTTGAAGTTCTTAAAGGTTTCGAGAGTAAATTTCAAACGAAAATCGTCGAAGGCTACGGTCTTTCGGAAACTTCTCCGGTCGCCGTCTTTAATAAAATCGAAAATGCCCGCGCCGGTTCAATCGGCTTTCCCGTCTGGGGCATTCAAATTCGCCTCGTCGACGAGCAGGGACAAGACGTTGAAAGCGGCGAACTCGGCGAAATTATCATTCGCGGGCATAACGTTATGAAAGGCTATTACAAAAAGCCGGACGCGACCGAAGCCGCGATAAAGGACGGTTGGTTTTATTCGGGCGACATCGGACGAATCGACGCCGAAGGATTTGTCTACATCGCCGACCGCGTAAAAGATATGATTCTGCGCGGCGGTTTCAACGTCTATCCGCGTGAACTCGAAGAAGTTTTAATGACGCACGAAGCCGTTTCTTTAGTCGCCGTTATCGGCATTCCGAGCGACGAACACGGTGAAGAAATCAAAGCCTTCGTCGTCAAAAGAGAAAATTCAAACGCGACCGAAAACGAACTCGTTGAATGGTGCAAAACGAATATGGCGAGCTATAAATATCCGCGCGTCGTCGAATTTCGGGAAACGCTGCCGATGACGGCGACAGGCAAGGTTTTGAAAAGAGAATTGCGCTGATTTTTGAAAGATATTTTTAAAATTCACTGTTGATTTGGATGAATAAATCAAAGGCATTATGGCAAAATGAGCAGCGAAACCGTTTTGTCTGTATAGAATAATTTGATAACGTCAAAATCTTGGCGCAGCAATTCTTCGACCTGCCGCGTCGAGCAATTTCCGAGTCGCAGCCAGACGACTTTCGGCGGATTGCCGAATACGAGGCTGAGGTCGTGCATATCGGCATCTTTCGAGACGATGATAAAATCATTGCCTTTGGCATAATCCCAAACCGTCGGGTCAGCGGTCGCTTTCATACCGACATCGCGGACGTGAACCGAATCTGGAAACAAATCAGCCAGTCGCTGCGACAACTTCGGCGACAAATTTTCGTCAAATAATAATTTCACGCGGCAATCGGAGCAATCATCAAACGGCGTTCACGGTCGGCGGCGTAAGCGATACAGGCTTTCAAATCTTCCCGCGTCAAATCGGGAAAATCCTCAAGAATTTCCGCTTCGGTCATTTCGGAAGCCAGATATTCAAGAACTTCATAAACCGTAATTCGCAAACTGCGCACACAAGGTTTCCCGCCGCGTTTGTTCGGTTCAACGGTGATGTAATCTCGATAGTTCATACTCAAAATTATCAGTTACATCAAATTCAAAAGCAAGCAATAAGAATTTGCTGAAGTCGAGCCATCCATCGTCCCGAAGCGAAAGTAATTGTCTCTGCGGCTGAGTCATCGAGATTAGTATAGAAGCGCCGAACCTTTGATTAATACCAACGCCCTCGATATTACGGCGATTTGCATACATTATCGAACAATCGTTTTTCTAAAAACATAATCCTTAATAAACCCTTCGCGTTTTTATCGTTCCCTTAACCTTCTTTAAAATTTCAAACGCTTCCTTTGATAACTTGTTGTCAATATCCAAAATCACATAGCCGATTTCGTCGTTTGTTTTCAAAAATTGACCTAAAATATTGATGCCTTTCGCCGACAGCTTCGAGTTTATTTCGCTCAAAACGCCCGGAATGTTTTGGTGAATGTGCAGAATACGATGCGTTTTATCCTGCGGCGGCAGACTGAGTTCGGGAACGCTGTGCGAGCCGTTCGACGCGCCGAGTTCCGTGTAATTTATCAATTTAGCCGTCACGTCAAGACCGATATTCGCCTGCGCTTCTTCGGTCGAGCCGCCGATGTGCGGCGTTAGTATGACGTTCGGCAGATTCTGCAAAACGCTCGAAAATTCGTCGCCGCTGCGTTCCGGTTCGTCGGGGAAAACATCAATCGCCGCGCCGGAAATCGCGCCCGCTTCGACGGCGTTTTTCAAAGCGTTCAAATCGACGACATCGCCGCGACTGTAATTCAGAAAAATCGCTCCTTTCGGCATCGCGGCGAGCGTCTCGGCATTTATCATATTGCGCGTCGTCGCGTCCGACGGAACGTGCAGGGTGACGATATTCGATTTTTTCAAAAGCTCTGTTAAATCTCGTTCCTGTTTGGCGTTGCCGTGCGGCAGCTTCGTCAAAACGTCGTAATAAATCACGTTCATCCCCAACGCTTCCGCCATTACCGAAACTTGGGAGCCGATGTTGCCGTAACCGACGATGCCCAGAGTTTTGCCGCGCAGCTCGAAACTTCCCGTTGCTTCTTTGAGCCAGACGCCTCGATGCGCCGCGATGTTTTTGTCGGCGATGCGGCGAATCAGCACGACGCACAAACCGATGACGAGTTCGGCGACCGAGCGCGTATTTGAATAAGGCGCGTTGAAAACGGCGACGCCTTTTTCGGTCGCGGCTTTCAAATCGATTTGATTGACGCCGATGCAGAACGCGCCGACTGCCAGAAGTTTGTCGGCTTTTTCAAAAACGTTTTCCGTCACGCGCGTTTTCGAGCGAATGCCCAAAATATGAACGCCTCTGATTTCCCGAATCAAATCCGCTTCGCCGAGCGCGCCCGAAAGTCTTTTAATGTCCGCGTAGCCGCTCGCTTTCAATTCTTCGACCGCCGCGTCGCTAATGTTTTCGAGCAGCAGAATTTTGATTTTATCGCGCGGATAAGATGTTTGCGTGTCTTTCATAAAAAGCCAGATTATAAACAAAAAAGACGAAAGCGAAAAATTGCCCTTCGTCTTTTTATTTTTAAAGACTCCTTCTAATGCTAAATCAAAACAAACTGTTATTTGCGCTGAAATTCGGGTAACTACTGCAAAGATAAATTCTCACCAACGTCCGACGATTTTTCTCCAAACGAATCTCCGTCGGCAATCTAATCTTGCTCGTTTCAGCAACCTTCGCTTTTCATTTGATTAAAATTTTTCATCTGTTATTCGGATTTTAATAAAACCCAAACTACACAATCGGCTTTAAGCATTTTAATCCGTTGATAAACTTAAAATCGCCGATGTTATAAGTTATCAGCGTTAAATTATATTCAAGACAAACGGCGGCAATTTGCGCGTCGGGCAAAAGCAAACCGTATGAATTGAAATATTGGTCAATCAGCGAGATTGTTTGTCTTGAGATGTTCGGCGTGTGATGAAAAACAGGGAAGCGCGACAGGTATTTTTTGATAATTTGTTTCTCGCGGTTTCCCTTTGAGCCCTGCAGACATTCGACGTAAACAGTTGCGTCCAGCGAATTTTCAACGCTTTCGACAAACTTCTTAACGTCGGCATTGCCTTTGAAGATTTCGGAAAAGACGTTCGTATCGGTTAAATAATCAATCATTTCGTTTGACGATTACGCTCGCGGATGTCGCGGGCGATTTCCTGCGCCGATTCCGCGCGGTCAGCCCACACGCCGAGAACTTCTTCATCGCTCACGCGCTCATTCTTCGGCATCTCCACATTCAAATCAAACGACTCTTTCTGTTCTTCGTCCAACACCGTCACCAACGCCCGCGTCTTGACCTTCACCTGCAGCGGCTCAAGCAGCGTCACCGTTCCATCAACATTAATTTCCGCCTCAACCGTCTGCATCATTTGTTTATCCTCTTTTCACCGCTAATTTTATTACAAACTACTGCAAAGATAAATCCTCACCAACGCCTGACGGTTTTTCTCCAAATGAATCTCCGTCAACAATCTAATCTTGCCCGTTTCATCAACATCGCTTCGAGTGTTTGAATTATAATACGAATTTTAACATAGACGATATAAGTTCTTTCATATTTATTAGCTATACCTACAAACATATATTGTGAAGTCTTTTCGAGATAAACTTGTGTTGATTTATCGAAAAATATTCCTTAACATAAAAAAGTTCAAAATCACCTTAAACTTCTTTAATAAAACACTCATATGAAAATTTCAAAAATAAATAAGATTAAAAACTTTGGTGTCTTTAAGAACTTCGCTTGGAAAGCTGAAGTTAAAGATTTTTCTGACTTCAATATTTTTTACGGATGGAATTACTCAGGTAAAACAACACTTTCTCGAATATTAAGATGCTTTGAAACTAAAACAAAGCATCTTGATTATACAAGCGCAAAATTTGAGATTGAGGATGCCTGTGCAGGAATACATAGCGAAGCATTATTAGATGGGACTTTATCTGTTCGTGTTTTTAATAGTGATTATGTTGTTGACAATTTGAAGTGGTATGGAACTCAAGATGGAATTGAACCAATTTTACTATTAGGTCAAGAAAGTATTGAGCTAACAAAGGAACTTGAAAAGGAAAAAGATAACCTTAAAAAAACTAAACTAGAAAGAGAGAATCTAATCAAAGACAAAGATTCAAAAGTTACTGAGATGAACTCTGCCTTAACTAACAAAGCGCGTGAGATTAAAGAGGATTTGTCTATTTCAAATGCTTTCACAAAAACACAGTTTGAACGTAAAGTAAAAGAGGTTGCAAGTGATTTCCGAGCAGTAGAGCTAAATGAAACGGCTATCAAAACCCTAAAAGAGACGTATCAAAATTCAGAAAAGAAAACTAAACGACTATGCACTGAAAGTGCATAGGTTTGAAGAGGACTGAAAGTCCTCAATCAAGAATAAAGGTATCAGTTTCGCCATTTGATTGTTGGCGATGGTGTTCTAAATATTGCTGAACCAT